>Ga0209173_100056_pt1 | contig 166371 bp, 134 predicted proteins | sample SynthPrep_16_END_FD_187206 | JGI IMG/M metagenome (GOLD analysis project Ga0209173, IMG submission 187206) | Synthetic microbial communities from Ohio, USA - SynthPrep_16_END_DS12_MetaG (SPAdes) (version 2) | ecosystem: Engineered > Bioreactor > Aerobic > Activated sludge | place: USA: Ohio...
GCCTACCGGCCGGCTTGAGTGTTGAAGAGCAAAATCAAAAGCTAAAGCGGGCACGGTCCAAATGTGGGAGCGGGCTTGCTCGCGAAGGTCGTTAACGATGACGCGGGCATTCTGAATGAACGCGGCGCCCTCAGGTTTTTCGCGAGCAAGCCCGCTCCCACAGAAAAGCAGATCTGTTTTCGCTCTGGTCTTTGCTTTTGCTTTTAACACTCAAGCCGGCCGGGAGGCCGCTGTGCTCTTGCTTTTGATTTTGATCTGACTGCCCCAATAAGTCCGAGGCCGAACGCAGGTATTGCGGAGCGGCTAAACCGGCAGGACGCCGGTTTAGCCGCGCCGGGCCATGGATGGCCCGTCGCGGCGGCCCGCTTCGCGGTGCCGGAGTGAGGGAACACCGAGCCTAGGCGAGGTGCCGACAGGCGGGGCAGAGGGTTTTGGTGGACTTTGCCGCTTTTGCAAAGTGACTCGCTGTAAGATCGAAACCATACGCCGCCGTTACCGAAATAACGGATATGTTCCCAATCACTGAGCTGGCTTGCAGGCCATGGCATCAGGTTTTTGCAGCCAACTCCCGCAGCACCTTGAGCAATGTGGTCTCACCCTTGACCACGTCCGCCTGCTCAAAGCAGATCCAACCTTCGTTAAACCCATCAATCATGCGCATGCGCGGCATTGGATTCTGCGCGCCTTGCTCACGAAACATCGGCTCCCACGCATCGCGAGGCACCACCTGTGCTGTCACACCACGACCAAGCACTTCGGTCAACGTGCGAGCGATGTCGTTCGGGCTGACCCATTGGCCTTCCAGCTCAACTACCCGACGCCCACTCCAGTGCTGCTGTAACAATTGCGCGGCAAGGCGGCCGACGTCGGCAGTAGCGATCATCGGCACGGCTTTATCCAGCGGTTGCAGGAAGCTGTTGATCACCCCGTGCTCGCGGGCGGCCAGCACGTCATAGGCCGAGTTCTCCATGAACCAGCCCGGACGCAAAAAGGTCACCGGCACGTTCAACGCGCTCAGCGCCTGTTCCATCAAGGTGCGTTGGGTCAGCAGGTTCAGGTGTTCGGCCTGGGCGCCAATGGTCGACAGGCAAACAACTTTCTGCGGGGCCGCCGCTTCAATGGCCTGAGCGACGGCGGCAATCACCTTGCGCGCCTCGGGAAAACCCGGCTCCGGGTCGAAATCCGAAGGCGGCAGGATGAACACGCCGGTGGCACCCTTGAATGCTTCAGTGAGGGCCGCAGCGTCGTCCATATTGGCGATGGCGACCTCGCAACCAAGGGCGGCCCATACGGCGCCTTTGCCCGCATCGCGAATGACTGCGCGCACGGGTTGACGATCGTTGAGGAGAAAGCGCGCGAGGGCGCCGCCGACTTTGCCTGTGATTCCGGTGATGACATACATGGTGTTTACGCCTGTTGTTCCAATGTGTGGATCAAGCATAAACACCGCCCTGGATTGACAGAATAGCGATCCCGTCACTGCATCAGTGACTCAAAATCACGAATCACCCAGCGGTGGCAGCCGGCGCTTTACCGGGGTTTTCTTGACGATGGCCGTGTTGGTTTCGGCGTACGCGTTGAGCCGGTCAAGCAGGGTGTCCAGTTGGTCCATGGTGCGCACATGCAGGCGTGCGATGAAGCAGTCATCGCCGGTCACTTTGTCGCATTCGGTGAACTCGGAGATCGCCTGGATCTGGCGCTCCACCTCCTGCAGTTTCCCGGGCAGTGGGCGGATGCGCACGATGGCTTGCAGCAGATAGCCAAAATGTTTGGGGTCGATGTCCACGGTGTAGTTCTTCAACACGCCACGCTCTTCCAGCCGTCGCAACCGCTCGCCGACGCTGGGGGAGGACAGGCCGGTGATACCCGCCAAGGCCTTGAGGGACAGGCGCGAATCGTCCATCAATGCGGCGATCAGTTGCTGGTCAATGCTGTCAATCATGGTCGCTCCGAAAGCGATTGCTCAGGTTTGCCTAATAAGAATAGGCGAAATGAAAGGTTCGCCTTATTTAGAATATGGAGTCGCTATAGGCCAGATTGCCATAATTGAGCCTCACTTGAGGAGCTCAATCATGGACAAATCCATACGTCGCGGTTCATGGGAAATGGTCGCCGCCATGCTCATATCCGGCACCATCGGCTGGTTCGTGCTGGTGTCGGGAGTGCCGGTGGTCGAAGTGGTGTTCTGGCGCTGCGTGATCGGCGCGCTGACGTTGCTGGTGGTGTGCTGGCTGCTCGGCTATCTGCGCCTGGACTTGCTGGACTACCGCAAACTCGGGCTGGCGATGCTCAGCGGCGTGGCGATCGTGGGTAATTGGTTGCTGCTGTTCGAGTCCTACGCCAGGGCATCCATTTCCATCAGTACAGCGGTGTATAACGTGCAGCCGTTCATGCTGGTGTTGCTGGCGGCAGTGTTCCTGGGCGAGAAAATCACCGTGCAGAAGCTCGCCTGGCTGAGCGTGGCGTTCGTGGGAATGCTGGCGATTGTCACTGCCCATGGCGATCAGTCAAATACCGGGGATGACTATCTGGTGGGCGTGGCATTGGCGCTGGGCGCGGCGCTTTTGTACGCGATTGCCGCCCTGATCATCAAGCGCTTGAAGGAGGTGCCGCCGCATTTGATGGCGTTGATCCAGGTGACCACGGGCGCCTTGCTGCTGGCATCGCTGATGCAGTGGCACAGCCTGTCTGCATCGATGGATGCCTGGGCGGCATTGCTGACCCTGGGCGTTGTGCATACCGGCTTGATGTACGTGTTGCTGTATGGCGCGATCCAGAAGTTACCGACGGCAATCACCGGGGCGTTGTCGTTTATCTACCCGATTGCGGCAATCTTCGTCGACTGGATTGCCTTTGGGCATCGCCTGGGCTGGTTGCAATGGCTGGGCGTGGCGGCGATTTTGCTCGCGGCGGCGGGATTGCAGCGGGGTTGGTGGTGGCGTTCGAAAACAGTGATGAGCGTCACGCCGTAGCATGACGCTCACCGGCGACTCAATGTGCGCCGCGCGGGATGGTCTTGAGCAGGTCATCCGGGCTGATATAACCCACCACGCTGCCCGGTTGCGGCAGGCCGAGGATGTGGCCCTTGATCTTGCCGATCACGTGCATCTCGCAAGGCTTGCAGTCGAACTTCAGCGTCAGCACTTCGTCGCCGTGGATCAACTGCATCGGCGCGACCTTGGTCTTCACCCCGGTCACCCCCTTGGCCTGTTTGGGGCACAGGTTGAACGAGAACCGCAGGCAGTGCTTGGTGATCATCACCGGCACTTCGCCAGTTTCTTCGTGGGCTTCATACGCCGCGTCGATCAGTTGCACGCCATGGCGGTGATAGAAGTCGCGGGCCTTCTGGTTGTAGACGTTGGCCAGGAACGACAGGTGCGATTCCGGATACACTGGCGGCGGCGTGGTTTCTGCCTTGCGGCCGCCCCGTGGATGGGCCTGGATACGCGCCTCGGTCAGCGCCTCGATCACTTCACGGCGCAGGGCCTTGAGCTGCGAGTTCGGGATGAAGAACGCCTGCGGCGCATCCAGCTCGATCGCAGTGGCGTGGTACTGGGTGGTGCCCAGTTGGCCCAGCAGGTCACGCAGGGTTTCCAGGGCCTGTTCCGGCTTGTTGGCCACGCCAAACGGGCCGGGCAGGGCAACGCTGGCGCTGATGCCTTCTTCGCTGGTGACGGTCAGTTCCAGGCGGTCTTCCTGCAGGCGAGCCGCCCAGGACACACCAATACGGCGCTCGGCGGAAGTCTTGAGCAGCGCCTGCTGCCAGTTATGGTCCAGGTTGCGGTTCAACGGATGATTCGGCCGCAGTTGATGCAGGCCGGCCGGCATCTCGTTGGGTTCGACGCGGTAGCGATAGCGCTTCTCGCCGTCTTCTTCGAACTCACCTTTTGGCTCGGCGATGTTCGCGCGGAAACCCACCACTTCACGCTTGATCAGCACATTGAGGCCGTCGCCATTGGACAGCGGCTCATGGGTGATCACTTGCAAGTCACGCTTGCCGGCTTTTTCCACCACACCCACCGGCAGGCCGGTAAAGGTTGGAGTGTCGAAGGCGCCAATGTCGACCTTGCGGTCGGTGACGAAGTAGTCGGTGCTGCCACGGTGGAAGGTCTTTTCCGGGTCCGGCAGGAAGAAATGCGCAGTGCGACCGCTGGATGCGCGAGCCAGGTCCGGACGGTCTTCGAGAATCTCGTCGAGGCGCTGACGGTAATAGGCAGTGATGTTCTTCACATAACCCATGTCCTTGTAGCGGCCTTCGATCTTGAACGAACGCACGCCGGCATCCACCAGGGCGCGCAGGTTGGCGCTCTGGTTGTTGTCTTTCATCGACAACAGGTGCTTTTCAAAGGCAACCACACGGCCTTGGTCATCCTTGAGGGTGTAGGGCAGGCGGCAGGCCTGGGAGCAATCGCCACGGTTGGCGCTGCGGCCATTCTGGGCGTGGGAGATGTTGCACTGGCCGGAGAAGGCCACGCACAAGGCACCGTGGATGAAGAACTCGATGGCGGCATCGGTTTCATCGGCAATCGCCCGGATCTCTTGCAGGTTCAGCTCACGGGCCAACACCAGTTGCGAGAACCCGGCCTGGTCGAGGAACTTGGCCCGGCCCAGGGTGCGGATGTCGGTCTGGGTGCTGGCATGCAGTTCGATGGGCGGGATATCCAGCTCCATCACCCCCAGGTCCTGGACGATCAGCGCGTCGACGCCGGCATCGTAAAGCTCGTGGATCAGCTTGCGCGCCGGCTCAAGCTCGTTGTCGTGCAGGATCGTGTTGATGGTGGTGAACACCCGCGCATGGTAGCGCCGAGCGAACTCCACCAACTGCGCGATATCGCTCACGTCGTTGCAGGCGTTATGGCGCGCGCCGAAACTCGGGCCGCCGATGTACACGGCGTCGGCGCCATGCAAGATGGCCTCGCGGGCGATGGCAACATCGCGCGCAGGGCTGAGCAATTCCAGGTGATGCTTGGGCAAGGACATAGTTTTTTTAGTCAGGCTTGTCACGGAGGCGGGCATTGTAGCTGCGAAATGCGCTATCGACATCTATCAAGCCCCAGGTGTGCTCCCAAATTGGAATGCACTCAACGGTGGGAGCCGGGCTTGCCCGCGATGCAGACACCGCGGTGTATCAGTGACACCGAGGCGATCCCATCGCAGCCTCGCTGGGGCTCGACAGCTCCCACATTTGATCATCGTTGGTTGATATAGAGCGTTTGGCTTAGCCCTTGGCGGCCATCGCCGTGACTTCTACCCGCATGCCTTCGACGGCCAGGGCGGCAACACCAACCGCCGCACGCACAGGCCAGGGCTTGGCGAAGTAGCGCTTGTAGACTTCGTTGAACGCGGCGCGGTCGGCCATGTCGGTCAGGTAGATGGTCAGGTGCATGACCCGGTCAATCGAACTGCCGGCACGTTCCAGGGCCACCTTGAGGGCTTGCAGGGTGCATTCGCTTTGCAGGGTGATGTCGCCAAGCTCCAGGCTGCCGTCGGCGCGGGTAGGGATTTGCGTGGAGACAAGAATGCCGTTGAAGCCGATAACGTCGGAAGAGATGGAGTCCGGGTCGAGATCGGGGGTGAAGGCGAGGTCGTGGTTGGCCATGGGATTCCCTTGGGTGACATCAGAAAGAAGGCCGATATGGTCCCCGAAAAAAAGGCCCGGGGCAAACCCGGGCCTTTTCGGCGAAGCAGCAAGGTAAAACGAAAGTCCACGATCAACCGTGTTTGTTTAACTAGCCTGTTGTTTCGTGGATAGTTTAATTGCCAATAGTTGCGTGCGCAGGTGCACTGCCGATTAAACTCGATTAATTAAAATTCACTGTGCATATGCGCACGCTGCTGTAGTTTTAACCCTGTCTTAGCCGCTCTGCTTCGACAACATCCTTTGGTTTGCCGCCGCAGTCTCTGCGGCGGATTTTTTATGGGCGCTGATGTATATATATTTAACTTATTTATAAAGTGGCACTTTGATAGTTGGTTGAATCAAACTATCAGTACACCAAGAGAGGCTTGTGCCTGCCCCATTTCGCACAACTGCTATGCAAGATGAGGGATTAATCCACCGCCGCTGAATGCCTATAGTTCTTTCACCGCCGCAGCGCCCCACGGGGCATGCGAAATCCAGCCGTAGATTGAGGTGATCATAATGAATAGCGAATTCAAGCCGGATGTGACCGATACCCAACCCCTGCACCTACTGGACGCCGAATACTTCGAATACAGCAAGGCCGCCAATCCCATCAGCGCGAACCTGATCACGCGCATTCCCTATCACAGCTTCCCGGCCTCGCTGTACGACAGTGGGCCCTCTCGGGTAGTGCCGCTGGACCTCAGCGATGCCTTGGATTGCGAAGGTCCGGCCACCGGTCCGGGGCTGTGTGCGAACTTCATTCGCCTGAACGCCGGCGATACGCTGGAACTGCACCCCAACGCCACCTCACAGGTGTTTTATGTCATCGCCGGGCAGGGCAGTGTGGTTCAGGGCGCGCACCGCATCGACTGGACCAAAGGCTGCTTCATTGCGCTGCCAGGTCTGCAGCAAGCGCGGTTCAGCGCATCAGAGGATGCGCGCCTGTATTACGTCCACGATGAGCCGCTGTTGCGTTACCTGGGCGTGACCCGCAGTGCCGATCGCTTCGTGCCGACGCTGTATCCCGCGGAGCTGGCCAACGCAAAACTGCGGGAAGCGGCCGATGATCCCCGCGCCCAGGACCGTAGCCGTATCAGCATCCTGCTGGGCAATCGCAACTTCCCGCAGACTCGCACCGTGACCCATGTGCTGTGGGCGATGTACGGCATTCTGCCGCCGGGGTCGATTCAGAAGCCCCACCGACACCAGTCGATTGCGCTGGATTTCATCATTGATTGCCCCAAGGGCTGCTATTCGCTGGTGGGCACCGAACTGGACGCCGATGGGCAGATCCGCAACCCGGTGCGGGTCGACTGGTCGCCGGGCCTGGCGTTCGTGACGCCGCCAGGTTACTGGCATGCCCACTTCAATGAGTCCGACACGGAAGCCTTCCTGATTCCGATCCAGGATGCGGGGCTGCAAACCTATCTGCGGTCGCTGGATATCCGCTTCAGCTGAGACGTTTCCAGTGCGGTGTTTCGCCCAGTTGCTCGACGATAAAGTCGATGAAGCACCGCACTTTGGAAGACACGATGCGCTTGGGTGGATAAACGAACCAAACCGCCGATTCACGGCCTGCGATGCGGATATCCCACTCAGGCAACCACACCAGCAACTCGCCGGTTTCAATGGGTTTGGCTACCAGCCAGTCGGGCAGCAAGGCAAATCCCAGGCCCTGTTGTGCGGCGATCAATTGTGCGTCCAGGTCGTTGATCCGGATGCTGTCTTTATGCACCAGCGGTGACACCTCACGCCCGTTGGCAAATGCGCTGTCAGCCGCTCCCAGGATCGCCGGCATGGCAGCCAGGTCGGCAGGGTTGACCGGCGCCGGATACTCCCGGCAAAACCCCGGGCTGGCCACCAGCCGGTAGCGCTCATCGCAGATCTTGCGTGCCTTCAACGTGGAATCCGCCAGGGTGCCAATGCGGATCGCCAGGTCCGCACCGGCATGAATCAGGTTGACGTGGCTGTCGTCCAGCACCAGTTCCAGCTTGATCTGCGGGTAGCGGGCCAGGAAGGCATTCAAGGTGGGAAGGATATGGTGGCGGGCAAAGGCGGGCGGCAGGTTGAGCTTGAGCACGCCCCGTGGTTGTTCGTTCAGTGCGGAGGTGGCGGCCTTGGCTTGTTCGAGTTCATCCAGTACCCGGCGTGCGTGCGTCAGGAATGTCTGGCCACCCTCGGTCAGGTGCAGCGTACGGGTAGAGCGGTTGAACAAGGCGATGCCGAGGTCCTGTTCAAGGTCCTTCACGTAGCGTGAAACCGTGGAAGCCTTGATGCCAAGCCGGTCGGCGGCACGGGAGAAGTTATTGCCCTCGGCGGCTTCGACAAAGGCGGTTAACGCAGCGAAGTAATCCAAGGGCGGCCTCGATCTTGACGGTGGGTTGCCTGGCCTACAGCGGCGTCAGCACATTCATCACGGTGTCCAGCGCCACCCGGGTATCGTCCAGTTGCACCAGGGAGGCATGCCGCGCGCCGAGGGCGTCACGGTTCTTGATCGCGGTGAGGATCGCTTTGTGCCGGGGCAGGCTGAGGCCCTGGATGTCGGGGCGACGGTTGGTGATGTTGATGGACTCGCGAAGTGGCAGCGACAGCATATTGCACATGTAGGCCAGCAAGTCGTTGCGGGTCGCATCGGCAATCGCCCGGTGGAAGTCCAGGTCGGCCTGCAGCAACGTTTCGTGGGTATTGGCGGTTTCCATGCCGAGGTAGGCTTTTTCGATGGTGGCGATGTCGGCGTCGGTGGCGGTGGTCGCGGCCATCGCGGCGATTTCCGGCTCGAGGATCCGGCGCACACCGGCCAGGGTGTTGAAAAACTCGCTGTGGGGTGTCGACTGCATCAGCCAGGTCAGCACGTCCGGGTCCAGCAAGTGCCACTGCACCCGTGGGCGCACCACGGCGCCGACCTTGGGCTTGGAAATCACCAGGCCCTTGGCGCTGAGCACCCGGGTCGCCTCACGCAATACCGAGCGGCTGACCTTGTACTCCTCGCACAAGGTGGCCTCCATGGGCAACCGTTCTTCCGGCTTGAAGCGCCCGGAAACGATGTGCATGCCCAAGTCCTGGACGATTTGGGCGTGCATGCTCTTGCGCGGCTTGGTCGGCTGCTGATCCATAACAGGGAGGCTACTCTGGCGAAATACGCGGCATCATAGCATTGCTCCCGTCCCAATTAGTGGGAATGACGCGGCACTTCGGCGCCACGGCAGCCCACCAGGAAGTCGAAGTCGCAGCCCTGGTCTGCCTGTAATACGTGGTCGATGTACAGCTGCCGGTAACCCCCGACAATCAGCTGCTCGGGCGGCGCAAGGTCGGCCATGCGGGCCGCCAGTTCGGCGTCCGGGATGTCCAGGTGCAGGCGGCCATTGGCGCAATCGAGTTCGATCCAGTCGCCTTCCTTGACCGTCGCCAACGGGCCACCGGCCGCTGCTTCCGGCGCCACGTGCAACACCACGGTGCCGTAGGCCGTGCCGCTCATGCGCGCATCGGAAATCCGCACCATGTCGGTCACGCCCTGGGCCAGCAGTTTGGCCGGCAAGCCCATGTTGCCGACTTCCGCCATGCCCGGATAACCCTTGGGCCCGCAGTTTTTCATCACCAGGATCGAGTTGGCATCCACGTCCAGTTCCGGGTCGTTGATCCGTGCCTTGTACATGTCGAAGTTCTCGAACACCACGGCACGCCCGCGATGCTGCATCAGCTCGGGACTGGCAGCCGAGGGCTTGAGGACTGCACCCAGTGGCGCGAGGTTGCCCCGCAGCACACAAATGCCGCCGTCGGCGCGGATCGGGTTGTCGAGGGTGCGGATCACTTCGTCCTGGCCGTAGATCGGCGCTTCCCGTGTGTTTTCGCCGAGGGACTTGCCGTTGACGGTCAAGGCATTCGGGTGCGGGATCAGGTTGGCCTCACCGAGGCGTCGCAGCACCGCCGGCAGGCCGCCAGCGTAGTAGAACTCCTCCATCAGGAAGCGCCCGGACGGCTGCAGGTCGACGATGGTCGGCATGCCACGGCCCATGCGGGTCCAGTCGTCCAGGTCGAGCTCGACGCCGATGCGCCCGGCGATAGCTTTCAGGTGAATCACCGCGTTGGTCGAGCCGCCGATGGCTGCGTTGACGCGAATCGCGTTTTCGAAAGCCTCCTTGGTCAGGATCTTCGACAGCTTCAGGTCTTCACGCACCATCTCCACCGCACGCATGCCGGACATGTGCGCCAGTACATAACGCCGCGCATCCACCGCCGGAATCGCCGCGTTGTGGGGCAGGGAAGTGCCGAGTGCTTCGGCCATGCAGGCCATGGTCGAGGCGGTGCCCATGGTGTTGCAGGTGCCCGCCGAGCGGGACATGCCGCCTTCGGCCGCGAGGAAATCGTCGAGGGTAATGGTGCCCGCCTTGACCTGTTCGCTGAGCTGCCACACCACGGTGCCCGAGCCGATGTCCTGGCCCTTGTGCTTGCCGTTGAGCATCGGCCCGCCGGTGACGACGATCGCCGGCACGTCGCAACTGGCGGCGCCCATCAGCAGCGCCGGGGTGGTCTTGTCACAGCCGGTCAGCAGCACCACGCCGTCGATGGGGTTGCCGCGAATGGCTTCCTCCACGTCCATGCTGGCCAGGTTACGGGTGAGCATCGCGGTGGGGCGCAGGTTCGATTCGCCGTTGGAGAACACCGGAAATTCCACTGGAAAGCCACCGGCCTCGATCACGCCGCGTTTCACATGCTCGGCAATCTGGCGGAAGTGCGCGTTGCAGGGCGTCAGCTCCGACCAGGTATTGCAGATCCCGATGATCGGTTTGCCGTGGAACTGATGATCGGCAATCCCCTGGTTTTTCATCCAGCTGCGGTACATGAAGCCGTTTTTATCGGCGGTACCAAACCAGCTGGCGGAGCGCAGGGCGGGCTTTTTCTCGGACATAGCTGACTCTCTTATTGTAAGACTATATTGATCCGTTCTCGGCTTAACATAGGCGTAAATTCGGGTGTTTGGAAGTGTTGTTGATTAAATAGTATTACTATATAGTCCGACTCAACGAGGCCTGGCCCTGGCGGTTTTCCGCGAGAGGCGACCCGAAACGCTCTATAAAAATAACAATCGGAGACCGCTCACATGAGCCAGGAACAGCGGCTGATACGTCGGATCACGCTGAAACTGATTCCCTTCCTGATCTTGCTGTACCTGATTGCCTACGTGGATCGCTCGGCCGTGGGCTTCGCCAAATTGCACATGGGCGCGGATGTGGGCATCGGCGATGCGGCGTATGGCCTGGGAGCAGGGCTGTTCTTTATTGGCTACTTCCTGCTGGAAATCCCCAGCAACCTGATGCTCGACCGTTTCGGCGCGCGGCGCTGGTTCGCACGAATCATGGTGACCTGGGGCGCGATTACCATCGGCATGGCATTCGTCCAGGGCCCCCACAGTTTCTATGTGATGCGCTTTCTGCTGGGCGCCGCCGAAGCCGGGTTCTTCCCAGGTGTCCTCTACTACATCACCCAATGGTTCCCGGTGAGGCACCGCGGCAAGATCCTCGGGCTGTTCATCCTGTCCCAACCCATCGCCATGATGATCACCGGCCCCGTGGCGGGCGGCTTGCTCGGCATGGACGGGATACTCGGCCTCCACGGCTGGCAGTGGTTGTTCATCGTCATCGGCACCCCGGCGATCCTGCTGACCTGGCCGGTGCTGCGCTACCTGCCGGATGGGCCGCAACAGGTGAAATGGATGGACCAGGCGGAGAAGGCCTGGCTCACCGGCGAGCTGGCCAAAGACCTGCAAGCCTACGGCCAGACCCGGCACGGCAACCCGCTGCATGCGCTGAAGGACAAGCGCGTGCTGCTGCTGGCGCTGTTCTACCTGCCGGTGACTTTGAGCATCTATGGCCTGGGCCTGTGGCTGCCGACCTTGATCAAGCAGTTTGGCGGCAGCGACCTGACCACCGGGTTTGTGTCGGCAGTGCCCTACATCTTCGGGATCATCGGTTTGCTGATCGTCCCGCGCAGTTCCGATCGCCTGAATGATCGCTACGGTCATCTTGCCGTGCTCTACGTGTTGGGCGCCATCGGCCTGTTCCTCAGCGCCTGGCTGACAGTGCCGCTGTGGCAACTGGCAGCGCTGTGCCTGGTGGCGTTTGCGCTGTTCTCTTGCACGGCGGTGTTCTGGACCTTGCCGGGACGTTTCTTTGCCGGCGCGAGTGCAGCGGCGGGCATCGCCTTGATCAACTCGGTGGGCAACCTCGGCGGCTACATCGGGCCGTTCGTGATCGGCGCCCTCAAGGAGTACACCGGCAACCTTGCGTCGGGCTTGTACTTCCTGGCGTGCGTGATGCTGTTCGGGGTGGTGTTGACCGGGGTGGTCTATCGGTTGCTGGAGCGCAGGCACGTGCTGCCGCCCGATCAGTTCGCCGCCAGCGCCCGTGGCGCCACGCGTACTTAATTGGCAATCAGGAGAACACTCATGGGGTTAGTGCAGTTTGAATTGAACAACGGCGAACGCCGAGTGGGCGTGGTCGACGGCGATCAGGTACGCGAGGTGCGGGCCGCCCGCACGGTACGCGACCTGGCACTCGCCGCCATCGAGGCTGGCGTCACCTTGCAACAGCACATAGACCACCTCGGCCTGGCCGAGAGCCACGACTACGCCAAACTGCTGGCCGCGCAGAAGATCTTGCCACCGCTGGATCACCCGGACCCTGCCCACACGCTGGTCAGCGGTACCGGCCTGACCCACCTGGGCAGTGCGTCGGCGCGGGACAAGATGCACCAGAACGCCAGTGACGAAAGCGCGATGACCGACAGCATGCGCATCTTCAAATGGGGCGTGGAGGGCGGCAAACCGGCTGCTGGCCAGGCCGGTGTGCAGCCGGAATGGTTCTACAAGGGCGACGGCAGCATCGTGGTGCGTCCGGGCCAGCCATTCCCGTGGCCAGCGTTTGCCGAAGACGCCGGCGAAGAGCCGGAAATCGCCGGGCTGTATGTGATTGGTCACGACGGCAAGCCGTATCGCCTGGGCTACGCGGTGGGCAACGAGTTTTCCGACCACGTGATGGAGCGCAAGAATTACCTGTACCTGGCCCACTCCAAGCTGCGCAGTTGCAGCTATGGTCCCGAGTTGCGCCTGGGTGAACTGCCCCGGCACCTGGCGGGCACCAGCCGTATCGTGCGCAATGGCGAGGTGTTGTGGCAGCACGAATTCCTCAGTGGCGAAGCCAACATGTGCCACAGCCTCGAAAACCTTGAATACCACCATTTCAAATACACCCAGTTCCTGCGCCCAGGTGACGTGCATATCCATTTCTTCGGCACCGCCACCTTGTCGTTTGCCGACGGCATTCGTACCCGGCCAGGCGATGTGTTTGAAATCAGCCAGGCCGAATTCGGCGCGCCATTGATCAACGGCATTGCCGTGGCCAACAGCGGCGTGGTACCTGGCGGCATAGGCACCCTTTGAAGGAGACAGGCATGACCCGGATTTGTGGCCACAACTACATCGGCGGCCAGCGCAGCGCTGCCGGCAGCATCACCCTGCAGAGCATCGACGCCACCAGTGGCGAGGCATTGCCCTTTGATTTCTACCAGGCCACCGCGCAGGAGGTCGACGCCGCGGCCAACGCCGCCGCTCAGGCTTACCCGGCTTATCGCAGCCTGAGCGCGCAGCATCGTGCGTCGTTCCTGGAGGCGATAGCCGATGAACTGGACGCCCTGGGCGATGACTTTGTCGCCCTGGTCTGCCGCGAAACGGCATTGCCCGCCGGGCGTATCCAGGGTGAGCGCGGTCGTACCAGCGGCCAGATGCGGTTGTTCGCCAAGGTACTGCGCCGCGGTGATTTCTACGGGGCGCGGATCGACCAGGCGCTGCCGGATCGTCAGCCCTTGCCGCGCCCGGATCTGCGCCAATACCGCATCGGCCTGGGGCCGGTCGCGGTGTTTGGGGCGAGCAATTTCCCCCTGGCCTTTTCCACTGCCGGTGGCGACACCGCCGCCGCGCTGGCGGCCGGTTGCCCGGTGGTGTTCAAGGCCCACAGCGGCCACATGGCCACCGCCGAGCGGGTCGCCGATGCGATCATGCGGGCGGCCGAGCGCACAGGTATGCCCGGCGGCGTGTTCAACATGATCTTCGGCGGCGGTGTGGGGGAAGCGCTGGTCAAGCACCCGGCGATCCAGGCCGTGGGTTTCACCGGCTCGCTCAAGGGCGGCCGGGCGTTGTGCGATATGGCGGCGGCACGCCCGCAACCGATCCCGGTGTTCGCCGAGATGTCCAGCATCAACCCGGTGATCGTCTTGCCCCAGGCCCTGCAAACCCGGGCAGACACCATCGCCCGCGACCTGGTCGCCTCGGTGGTGCAGGGGTGCGGCCAGTTCTGCACGAACCCGGGCCTGGTGATCGGGATTGCCTCGCCAGCGTTCACAGGCTTCACCCAACAGGTCGCCCAACTGATCGGCGGCCAGCCCGCGCAAACCATGCTCAATGCCGGCACCTTGAACAGCTACGGCAAAGGCCTGCACACGCTGCTGGCCCATCCTCGCATCGAGCACCTGGCGGGCCAGACGCAAACCGGCAATCAGGCGCAGCCACAGCTATTCAAAGCGCACGCCAGCCTGCTGATCAACGGCGATGAAGTGCTGCAGGAGGAAGTGTTCGGCCCCACCACGGTGTTCGTGGAAGTCGCCGACCAGGCCCAACTCGCTGCGGCGTTGCACGGCCTGCACGGCCAATTGACCGCGACGATCATCGGCGAGCCGGCGGATTTCACCCAGTTCGGCGAGTTGACGCCGCTGCTGGAGCAAAAGGTTGGCCGCATCCTGCTCAACGGCTACCCCACGGGCGTCGAGGTGTGTGACGCGATGGTCCACGGCGGGCCGTATCCGGCAACTTCGGATGCCCGTGGCACTTCCGTGGGCACCCTGGCGATCGAGCGTTTCCTGCGACCTGTGTGCTTTCAGAATTACCCTGATAGCCTGCTCCCCGACGCGCTGAAGAATGCCAACCCGTTGCGCATTCAGCGTCTGGTAGATGGGCAGCCGTCGCGCGACGCGCTGTAACCGGTACCACCTGAAAACAACAAGAAAGCAGGAGGTTTCATGTCGTGGACCGCAGTCACACCGCACCGGGCTCGGCTGGGCGAGGGGCCGTTCTGGGATGTACCGGGCCAGGCCTTGTACTGGGTGGACATCATCGGCCAGCAGGCCTTGCGCCTGCAGGGCGGGCAATTGCACACCTGGCAATTGCCTGAGCCGGTCTCGGCGTTTATCCCGTGCGCCAGCGGCGATGCACTGGTGACCCTGAGCAGCGGCGTGTATCGCCTCGACCTCGATTCGACGCCGAGCGATCCACGCCTGACCTTGCTTTGCGTCGCCGATCCGCAACCGGGCAACCGTGCCAACGAAGCCCGCTGCGACGCCCAGGGCCGGCTGTGGCTGGGCACCATGCAGAACAACATCGGCGAGCACGGTGAAGACTTGCCGGTGCTGCGACGTTCCGGCGGCCTGTTCCGGGTCGAGGCCGACGGGCAGGTCACGCCGTTGCTGCAAGGCCTGGGGATTCCCAACACCTTGCTGTGGAACGACGCCGCCACCCACGTGCATTTCGGCGACAGCCTGGACGGCACGCTCTATCGATACCCGATGACTGAACAAGGCCAGCTCGCACCTGCGCAAGTCTGGTTCGGGCCTCACTCCCGGGGTGGCCCGGACGGTTCGGCCATGGACGCCGAAGGCTATATCTGGAACGCCCGCTGGGACGGCAGTTGCCTGCTGCGGCTGACGCCGGGCGGTGAAGTTGACCGGGTCATCGAATTGCCGGTCAGCCGTCCCACCAGTTGCGTGTTCGCAGGCCCCGACCTCAAGACCTTGTACATCACCAGTGCCGCCAGCCCGCTGGATCACCCGCTGGACGGTGCGGTGCTGGCGATCGAGGTCGATGTGCCGGGGAAAATCTGCCACCGCTTTGCAGGATAACCAACAGGCTGTTTAACGCATTCAAAAACAACAACAAGGAGTCACCCTATGAATCGTCGTCGTGGTATCCGTTCCCTGTGCTGCGCCGCTGTGGCGGTGTCCGCCGTCGGCCTGAGCAGCCTGTTGCTGGCGGCCGAGCCGGTGAAGATCGGCTTTCTGGTCAAGCAGGCGGAAGAGCCCTGGTTCCAGACCGAATGGGCCTTCGCCGAAAAGGCCGGCAAGGACAAGGGCTTCGAGGTGATCAAGATCGCCGTGCCCGACGGCGAGAAAACCCTCTCGGCCATCGACAGCCTGGCCGCTAACGGGGCCAAGGGTTTTGTGATTTGCCCGCCGGACGTGTCCCTCGGCCCGGCGATCATGGCCAAGGCCAAAGCCAACGGCTTGAAAGTGATCGCCGTGGATGACCGTTTTGTGGATGCCAAGGGCAACTTCATGGAAGACGTGCCTTACCTGGGCATGGCCGCGTTTGAAGTGGGCGAGAAGCAGGGCAGTGCCATGGCCACTGAAGCGAAAAAACGTGGCTGGGACTGGAAGGACACCTATGCGGTGATCAACACCTACAACGAACTCGATACCGGTAAAAAGCGCACTGATGGCTCGGTCAAATCACTGAAGGCTGCGGGTATTCCGGATGACCACATCCTGTACGCAGCCCTCAAGACCCTCGACGTCCCCGGCAGCATGGACGCCACCAACTCGGCGCTGGTCAAGCTGCCCGGCGGCGCGAAAAACCTGATCATCGGCGGCATGAATGACAACACCGTGCTTGGCGGCGTGCGCGCCACCGAAAGCGCCGGGTTTGCGGCGGCGAATGTCATCGGCATCGGCATCAACGGCACCGATGCCATTGGCGAATTGAAGAAAGCCAACAGCGGCTTCTTCGGCTCGATGCTGCCCAGCCCGCACATCGAGGGCTACAACACCGCGAGCATGATGTTCGAGTGGATCACTACGGGTAAGGAGCCGCCGAAGTACACGGCCATGGATGAGGTAACGCTGATCACCCGCGAGAACTTCAAACAGGAGCTGGAAAAGATCGGTTTGTGGAACTGATGGCCGCTGACGTTTCCCGGCAGCCCTGCTAACGCCGGTACTGTGGGAGCTGTCGAGCTTCAGCGAGGCTGCGATAGCGGTAGGTCAGGCACCTTGGATATTGATAGTGCCGACGTCATCGCAGCCTCGCCAAAGCTCGACAGCTCCCACAGGTTTAGTCAGCAGAGAATTTCAGCACGGTATTCTGCGTGTAGGTCTGGCCAGGATCGAGACGGGTAGAGGGGAAGCTCGGCTGGTTGGGGCCGTCGGGAAAATGCTGGGTTTCCAGGGTGAACGCACTCCAGTGGGCGTAAGGCTTGCCACCCTTGCCCTTGATCGTCCCGTCGAGGAAGTTGCCGGTATAGAACTGCACGCCAGGCTCGCTGGTATACAGCTGCAAGCGGCGACCGGACTGCGGGTCACGAACGTCGGCGGCCAGTTTGCCGATATCACCCTTGGCATCCAGCACCCAGTTGAAGTCAAAGCCACCTTGTTTAGGTTCGGCGAATTTCAGCTGGGGATGATCGTCCTTGATGTGCTGGCCGATGGCAGTGGGCTTGAGAAAGTCCATCGGCGTACCGGCGACCGGGGCCAGTTCGCCGGTGGGAATCAGGGTGCTGTTGACCGGGGTGTAATGGCTGGCATGCAGGGTGGCGACCTGCTTGAGCACATCACCGCTGCCGGCGCCGGCGAGGTTGAAGTAACTGTGGTTGGTGAGGTTGAGCACCGTGGGTTTGTCGGTGGTGGCCTTGTAGTCGATGTGCAGTTCGTTCTTGTCGTTGAGGCTATAGGTGACATCGACTTTCAGGTTGCCGGGAAAACCCATCTCGCCGTCCTTGGACAGGTAGCTCAGGGTCACGCCCACCGAATCGTCCTGCTTGACCGGCTGGGCTTTCCACACATGCTTGTCGAAACCTTGCGGGCCGCCGTGCAGCGAGTTCGGCCCGTCGTTGAGGGGCACTTGATAGCGTTTACCGTCCAGTTCAAAGCTGCCCTTGTCCAGGCGGTTGCCAAAACGGCCGATGGTCGCGCCGAAGAACGCGGTACCGGCCTGGTAGCCCTGGACGTCATCGAAGCCCAGCACCACGTCGGCGAACTGGCCGTGTTTGTCGGGTACTTTCAGCGACTGCAAGACCGCGCCATAGGTGATGACCGTGGCTTGTACGCCATGACTGTTACGCAATACATACTGCTCGACGGCGGTGCCGTCATTGGTTTTACCGAAGGGTTTGTGTTCGCTGGACAAGCCAGCCGCCTGAGCGCCCAGGCTGGCCACCGCCAGGGAGAGGCCAAGGCCGGTAAGCAGGAATCGGGATTGCCGCATGACTGAGCTACCTTTATTGTTGTTGATTAAATAGTTCTACTATTTATTCGGCTGCAGGGCTGATTTATAGCCAATATCGCAAAACATGCAATATAAAATAAGACTAAATACAACGGAGTGACTGCCCCATGAACACTGCAAAACAGCCCGGCGCGCAGGCGATGTACCCGGACCTGCGGGATAAAACCGTGCTGATCTCCGGCGGTGCTTCCGGGATAGGCGAGGCCATGGTGCGTGCCTTCGCACGCCAGGGGGCCAAGGTAGCCTTCGTGGACCGGGCGCAAGGGCAGGGCGACCGATTGGCGGCGATATTGTCGGCCGAGGGCCATGCCGTCGAATTCGCCCATTGCGATATCACCGACGAGATCGCGTACAAGGCCGCGATAGCGTGCCTGGCGCAGAGCCTCGGGCCGATCGACGTGCTGGTGAACAATGCCGCCAATGACGTTCGGCACACCCTGGATGAAATCGACTCGGAGCGGTTCGACCAACTGATTTCGGTCAACCTGAAGCACGGGTTTTTCGCGGCCCGGGCCGTGGTGCCGATGATGAAGGCCGCAGGCGGCGGGTCGATCATCAACCTGGGTTCCATCGGCTGGATGATGGCTTCCAGCGGCTACCCGGTATATGCCGCCAGCAAAGCCGCCGCCCACGGCATGACCCGGGCCCTGGCGCGGGAGCTTGGGCCCAGCCGTATCAGGGTCAATACGCTGGTGCCGGGCTGGGTGATGACCGAGAAACAACTGGCGATGTGGGTGGATGACGCGGCCCGGGAGTTGATCGCCCGCAGCCAGTGCCTGCCGGGCAGTGTGGAGCCGGAACATATCGCCAATATGGCGCTGTTCCTGGCCTCTGATGTATCGGCGATGTGTACCGCACAGAACTTCATTGTGGACGGCGGCTGGGTCTAGGCCGGGGAAGGGTCGCCATCCCGGATGCAACGAATCGCCGCCCGGGGCCTCATACAGTAACGAACGGTGGTTCACATGCAGCCACCGCAACCGACTACTTCATGGGTGCAGGTGATTGATTTATGACGGACGCCGATAAGAAACATGTGGCCTGGCTGGTGGAACAATCGATGCTGCATGCCGCCAAGCAGCGCGCCAGGCTTTATTCGGGGCAAGGCCGGTTGTGGCAACAGCCATATGCCCATACCCGGCCCCGTGATGCTTCGGCCCTGGCATCGGTGTGGTTCACGGCCTATCCGGCGTCCATCGTCACCCGCGAGAACGGCAGCGTACTGGAGGCCCTGGGCGATGAAACCTTGTGGCACGCGCTGTCGAAAATCGGCATCCAGGGCATCCATAACGGCCCGTTGAAACGCTCGGGCGGTCTTTCCGGCACCGAGCATACCCCCACCATTGACGGCAATTTTGACCGCATCAGCTTCGACATCGACCCGCAACTGGGCACCGAAGCCCAGCTTCAGGCGCTGGCCCGCATGGCCGCCGCGCACAACGCAGTGATCATCGACGATGTGATCCCGTCCCACACCGGCAAGGGCGCGGACTTCCGCCTGGCCGAGATGGCCTACGAAGACTATCCCGGGCTCTACCACATGGTGGAGATCCGCGAAGAAGACTGGCCGCTGCTGCCCGACATCAGCGAGGGCCGCGATGCGCAGAACCTCAGCCCGCAGCAGGTCGACGTGCTCAGGGACAAGCACTACATCGTCGGCCAGTTGCAACGGGTGATCTTCTTCGAACCCGGGGTCAAGGAAACCGACTGGAGCGCGACCGATGTGGTCATCGGCGTGGACGGCAAGCCCCGCCGCTGGGTGTACCTGCATTACTTCAAGGAAGGGCAGCCGTCGCTGAACTGGCTGGACCCGACCTTCGCCGCGCAGCAGATGATCATCGGCGACGCCCTGCACGCCATCGACGTGATGGGGGCGAAGATCCTGCGCCTGGACGCCAACGGTTTCCTTGGCGTGGAACGAAAACTGGAAGGTAACGCCTGGTCTGAAAGCCATCCGCTGTCCATCACCGGCAACCAGATCCTGGGCGGCGCGATTCGCAAGGCGGGCGGTTTCAGCTTCCAGGAACTGAACCTGACGGTGGACGACATCGCCGCCATGTCCCACGGCGGCGCCGACCTGTCCTACGACTTCATCACGCGCCCGGCTTACCAGCACGCGTTATTGATGGGCGACACCGAATTCCTGCGCCTGATGCTGCGGGAGATGCACACCCTGGGCATCGACCCCGGCTCGCTGATCCACGCCTTGCAGAACCATGACGAGCTGACCCTGGAACTGGTGCACTTCTGGACGTTGCACGCCCATGACACCTACCTCTATCAGGGGCAGACCTTTCCCGGCGGCATCCTGCGCGAGCATATCCGTGAGCAGATGTACGAACGCCTGGCTGGCGAACACGCACCGTATAACCTGAAGTTCGTGACCAACGGCGTGTCCTGCACCACCGCCAGCATCATTACGGCGGCGCTGGGCATTCGCGACCTTGAGGCGATTACCCCGGCGGATATCCAGCAGATCCGCCAGATTCACCTGCTGCTGGTGATGTACAACGCGATGCAACCGGGGGTGTTTGCACTGTCCGGCTGGGACCTGGTGGGCGCATTGCCGTTAGCGGCGCAGGAGGTGGCCCACTTGATGCTGGATGGCGACACACGCTGGATCCATCGCGGCGCCTATGACCTGGTGGACCTGAATCCGGAGGCGGAGCAATCCGCCGGGCAGATGCCGCGCCCGAAAACCTTGTATGGCAGCCTGATCAGCCAGTTGGCCGACCCGGATTCGTTTGCCTCGCAACTGCAAAGAATCCTTGCGGTGCGCCGAGCCTACGACATCGCCGCCAGCCGCCAGATCCTGGTGCCGGATGTGCAGCACCCGGGGCTGTTGATCATGGTGCACGAGCTGCCGGCGGGCAAAGGTACCCAGATCACGGCGCTGAACTTCGGCTCGACGCCGATTACTGAAACCCTGCACCTGCCCGATATTGCGCCCGGGCCGGTGGTGGACATCATCAATGAGCGGGTGGAGGGCGATCTGACACCCGAGGGTGATTTCACCATCACGCTGGATGCGTATGAAGGCTTGGCGCTGCGGGTAGTGATCTGACCCACTGATCCACTGCAGGAGCGAGCCAGCTCGCTCCTACACGGGGACCGGCTGTTCCGCCTCCTGATGGTGCGTTGAACCAATGAACATATACATCGCCGGCACCATGAACAGCGTCAGCACGGTACCGATCGACAACCCGGCAAAGATCACCAGGCCCATGTCATGCCGTCCCGCAGCCCCGGCACCGGAGGCCCACACCAGCGGCACCACGCCCAGCACCATGGCGGCGGTGGTCATCAGGATCGGCCGCAGACGCACGCCGGCCGCTTCTTCTATGGCCTCACGCTTGCTGTGACCGGCGCGCTGCAACTCGTTGGCAAACTGCACGATCAGGATCCCGTGCTTGGTGATCAACCCCAGCAACGTCACTAGGCCCACCTGGGTGTACACGTTGATCGAGGCAAACCCCATGGTGATAAACGCCAGCGCGCCGAAGAGTGCAGGGGGCACCGAGAACAGGATCACCACCGGGTCGCGGAAACTCTCGAACTGAAACGCCAGGGCCAGGTACACGATCAGGATCGAGAACATCAGCAGGCCGAAGAACCCGCCGGATTCCTGCATGAACTGGCGTGATTCGCCGGAGAAGTCCGAGGTGTAACCCGACGGCGCAATATTGGTCAGAATGGTGTTCAGTTTCGCCAGCAGTTCGCCCTGGGCCACGCCGCTGACGCCCGACAGGGTCGCCGAGTTGAGTTGCTGGAAGTGGTTGATGGATTCCGGCTGGGTCGAGGTTTCGATATGCGCCACGGTGCGCGCCTGGATCATGCTGCCGGATGGGGTGCGGATGTAGTAATCGAGAATCTGGTCCGGGTTGAGGCGATCAACCTGCAACACCTGGGGAATGACTTTGTACGAGCGCCCGGCAGTGGAGAAGTAGTTCACGTAGTTGCCGCCCAGTGCCGCGGACAGCGCCGCACCGACGTCGGCCTGGGTCATGCCCAGTGCGGCGATTTTTTCCCGGTCCACCACCAGCTTGGCTTGTGGCTTGTCGAGTTTCAGGTCCATGTCGGAGAAATAGAACAGCTGTTGTTTCTGGGCCTCGGCCACCACGGCCTGGGCGACTTCGTTGAGGTTTTCCACCGAGTCGGTGGTGGTGATCACGAACTGCACCGGCAAGCCCTGGGCGCCCGGCAGCGATGGCAGCGGGAAGGCGGCGATGGTCGCGCCCGGCACCTGGTTCCATTTCTGCTGGAGTTCCAATATCAGTTGGGCCTGGGAGCGCGAGCGGTCGCCCCAGTTTTTCAGCAGCACACCGCCCAGGCCCTGGTTGAGGATAGGCAACCCGGTCAGCTGGAACATCTGCGCGTATTCCGGCTCTTTGTTGGCGATCTGGAAGGCCTGGTCGGCGATGCGCTCCATCTGCTGCGGCGAGGCGGTGGGCGGGCCCTTGATCTGCATGAACACCAGCCCCTGGTCCTCGGTGGGCGACAGTTCGCTTTTGGCGGTCATGCCGCTGGCGGCCACCAGCAGGAACAGCACAAAACCAAACGTCACCAGCACCGGCCATACGTTCAGGCCACCCGAGAGTACGCGGTGGTAACGGCCCCGCAACCAGTCAAAGTACTGATCGAGCTTGCGGGCAAACCGGCCTTCTTCCTGCCCGGACTTGAACAGCCGGGACGTCATCATCGGCGAGAGTGTCAACGCCACCACGGCCGACACAGTCACGGCACCCGCCAGCGAGAAGCAGAACTCCTTGAACAGCGCACCGGTAAGGCCGCTGCGCAGCCCGATGGGCACGTAGGCCGCGATCAGCACCACGGTCATCGCGATGATCGGCCCACCCAGTTCCCGCGCGGCAACCAGCGCAGCCTCCAGCACGCCTTTGCCTTCTTCCTTGATATGCCGGTCGACGTTTTCCACCACGATAATCGCGTCGTCCACCACCAGGCCGATCGCCAATACCAGGGCAAGCAGGGTCAGCAGGTTAATCGAGTACCCCAGCAGGTACATGATGAAGAAGGTCCCGACCAGCGACAGCGGGATCGCCACCAGCGGCACGATCACCGCGCGGAACGAGCCGAGGAACAGGTAGATCACCACCGACACAATGATCATCGCCTCGACCAGGGTCTTCACCACCTCATAGATCGAGGTGTTGATGAACTCCGTGGAGTCATACACGATCTCGCCGCGTACCCCGGTGGGCAACTGGGATTGCAGCTCGGGGAAGGCCTCGCGCACGCTGTCGGCCACCGTCAGGATATTTGCAGTCGGCGCCGTCTTGATGCCGATGAACACCGAACGCTTGCCGGAAAACGCCACGCTGCTGTCGTAGCTTTCGGCGCCGAGGGTGACGGTGGCCACGTCCTCCAGGTACACCAGGGCATCGCCTTTCTGCTTGACCACCAGCCGCTTGAATTCATCCACGGTGTGCAAGTCGGTCCCGGCCGTCAGGTCGACCGTCACCGTTTGCCCACGGGTGGAACCGACGGCAGACAGGTAGTTGTTGTTGGCCAGGGCGGTGGACACGTCCTGGGCGGTCACGTTATGCGCCGCCAGTTTGTTCGGGTCCATCCAGGCGCGCAGGGCGAACTGGCGCCCGCCGAGGATTTCGGCGGTTTGCACGCCCTGGATCGAGTCCAGCTTGGGCTTGACCACCCGCACCAGGTAATCGGTGATGTTGTTGGTGGGCAGGGTGTCGCTGTAGAAACCCAGGTACATGGCGTCGGTGGTCTGCCCGACCGCCACCGTCAGCACCGGTTCCTGGGACTGCGCCGGCAGTTGGTTCTTGACCGAGTTGACCTGGGTGTTGATCTCGGTGAGGGCCTTGCTCGCGTCGTAATTCAGCCGCAGCGTGGCGGTAATCGTCGAGACACCGGTGATGCTCGTTGATGACAGGTAGTCGATGCCCTGGGCCTGGGCGATGGCCGATTCAAGCGGCTGGGTGATAAAGCCGGCAACGGTGGAGGCGTCCGCGCCGTAGTAGGCGGTGGTGATGGTGACCACGGTATTTTCGGTGCGTGGCCATTGGTTCACCGGCAATTCGAAGATCGAGCGCAGCCCCAGGATCAGGATGAACAGCGAGACGACAATCGCCCAAACCGGCCGCTGAATAAAGGTATCGGTAAGCTTCATGGGACACCTTTAGTGTTCTTGGGGAGTCGGCGCAGGATCGTTCAGCGGCGCGGCGCTGTTATCGACCTTCACCGGCGAGCCATTCTTGAGCTTCATCTGGCCGCTGGTGATCAGCAGGTCGCCTTCCTTCACGCCCGACAGGATCGCCACCTGATCGCCCCGGGTCGGTCCGGTCTTGATGAAAGTCTGTTGCGCGGTGAGGACTTCCTCACCCTTGTCGTTCTTGCTCGATGTGGCAATGAATACCGTGGTGCCGTAAGGGTTGTAGGTCACCGATGTCTGCGGGACGGTGAGGTAGCGCTGCGTCGCACCGGAGTTGACCACGGCGCGGGCAAACATCCCGGGCACCAGGTTCTGTTTGGGGTTGTCGACGGTGGCTTCCACGGTGACATTGCGCGTGGTGGCGTCGAACTGGGTGTCGATGGTGCTGATCTTGCCGGTGAAGGTTTGATTCGACAGGCCGTCGGCCGTTACCGAAACCCCTTGGCCGATGGCGATGGCCTCCATTTGAGTCTGGGGCACCGTGAAGTCGATGTAGATCGGATCGAAGGTTTGCAGGGTGGCGATCTTGTCGCCGGGGTTGAGGTATTGGCCAGGGTTGACGCTGGTGATGCCGATGCGCCCGGCAAAGGGTGCGCGGATGGTTTTTTTCGCCACCAGCGCGCGCTGTTGTTCGGCGGCGGCGAGCTTGGCTTTGAGGTCGGCGGTGTCAGTGTCCACTTGTGCCTGGGAGATGGCGTTAACCGCCAGTTGCGCCTTGTCACGCTTGAGGACGATCACCGCCAGGTCAGCCGTGGCCTCAAGGGAATGCAGTTGCGCGATGTCCGAGTCGGCATTCAACTGGACGAGCAGCGCCTGGGCCGCCACTTCTTGCCCGGGCGTGAAGCCGATGGTGCGCACGATGCCGCCCACTTCAGTGGTCACATCCACCCCCCTGACCGCTTTCATTGAGCCCACGGCGCTGACATTCGGTTGCCAATCACTGAACGGCACCTTCATGGCCGTGACCACGGAGGCCGGCAGGGGCATTTTCGACTGGGCGATCAGCGCCGAAATCTGCACGAACTTCACCCCGGCAATGATCGCGACAATCACCAGCACCACCACGATCATGATGATCATCGGCCGCCACAGTCGGCGCTTGCGCGGTGCGCCGGGCTCGGTGGGCAGGGGAGAGGCGGTTATGACGTCAGCCATGGATGTTCTCGCTGTTTCAAGAGTTCAGTTCAGTTGAACCGTGCCGAATCGGCAGGCGCTGCCTCGTTCCTGGCCGGCATGATCTCGTTCCACGACGGCAGGCCGAACCGATCAGGCCGGCCCTTGGTGGCAGGGTCCACATCGGTACGGTTCCACCACCCGCCACCCAATGCCTGGAAGAGCGCGGTGGTGTCGCTGTAGCGGGAGGCCTGCGCCCTGACCCGGGCCAGCACGGTGTTCTGGTAGGTTTGCTGGGCCGTGAGCAGGTTGATGTACGCCACGGCACCGAGTTTGAACTGCGCCTGCACCAGGTCCAGGTTGGCTTGGGCAGAGCGCTCGGCCACCACCTGCTGGTTGAGCGCATCGGCATCCGCCTCCAGCGCCCGCAGCGCATTGGCCACGTCCTGGAACGCGCCGATCACCGTGCCACGGTAGCGGGCTGCCGACTCGTCATAGGCGGCCACGGCAGCGCGTTTGCGATGTTCGAGTGCGCCGGCATCAAAGATCGGTTGGGTGATCGACCCGGCAAGGCTCCAGACCCCACTGCCCGCCGAAAACAGTTTGGTCCCGCTGGCCACCGTGGAGCCCACCGATCCGGTAATGCTGAACTGCGGCAACTGATTGGCGACGGCCACGCCGATATTGGCACTGGCCTGATGCAGTTGCGCCTGTGCGGAACGCACATCGGGCCGCTGGCCAACGATGGCCGAAGGCAGGCTGAGCGGCAGTTCTTCGGGCAGGTGCAGGGAGGCGAGGTTGAAGCGCTCGTCCCGGTCCTGGTTGGGAAACCGGCCGAGGTAGGCCATCAACTGGTTGCGGGTCTGGGCGAACTGCTTTTGCAGGGGCGGCAAGGTGGCACGGGTTTGCGCCAGCGCGGTCTGCTGTGTGAGCACGTCGGTGTCGCCGATCGCACCCAGCCGGCGCTGCGCCTGCAGGACGTCGAGCTGATCACTCTGTAGCCGAATGATGGTTTCGGTGGCGGCGATCTGGTCGCGTATAGAGGCCAGGCTGACTGCGGTGTTCACCACATTGGAGGTCAAGGTGAGGTAGGTCGCCTCCAACTGGAAGCGTTCGTACTCGGCCTGGGCCGAGGTGGATTCAATTTGCCGGCGCGTGCTGCCGAACACATCCGGGGCGTAGGACACGCTCAGCGACGCCGAACTCACCGTGAGAATCGGCGACTCCGGCAGGCCCGAGGTGACGCCCGATACTTTCTCGCGGGCCTTCTGCACGTTGCCACTCACCGAGGGAAACAGCGACGCCTGGTCGGCATAGACCAGCTCGTTGGCCTGACGCAATGCCGCCTGCGCGGCGGTGACATCCGGGTTGGCGCGCAAGGCTTCCTCCACCAGCGCGTTCAGTTCCGGTGAGCGGAACAGCGTCCACCATTGCCCGGGAATATCCATTCCGGCGATCAACCGCTGCGCCGCACCGCCGGTGTCGATATCGGCCTTGGCGGTGGAGGTGAGTTTTTCTCGTGAATAATCGGCGTTCGCCGGCACCTCAGGGCGCGCGAAATCGGGCCCGACGGTGCAGCCGGCGAGGACGATGCACAGCAGGCTCAAGGGAGCCAGAAGGTGGGGTGGTCGAAAACGGGCGCGGCTGTGCGCCACTGGTTGCCGTGCCGATGCAAGCTGCCGAGGCTGCTCTTTCATATTTACTCTGATTAATCAGCTGGTTAACTGGTTGGTTGAGCAATGAGTGGCGGTGCATCAGGCCGGCCTGTGAAGGGCGCGGGTTGACTGGATGAAGTCACGCTGGTCAGGTGGTTTGAACGTTAATTCAAGAACGCGGTATGCGCCAATAGAGGGAATCTTTATCGGGCAGGGTTGGCAGAGGTTCCGGACTATCTTGCGCCGCTGGCATCCAGCAGGGAGGCATACCGCAAATGACCTGTATGACGTTAAAATTCCTGCTTGATAAAACGCGTATTAACCTCGAAAGGGACGTCGATTCACCATGAAAAAAGCTTCTTGCATTCTGCTCACCCTTGTTTTGCTGGGGGTTGGTGCCTCAACCCAGGCGGCTGAAGGTTTCATCGGCACCGGCACTAACGCCGGTAACGGTTACGAGGCTGATGGCCACGGCGGGTTAAGGGGCACCGGGGGAAATCTGGGCGGTAATTACGAGCTGCAAAAAGACGGTTCGCTAAAGGGCACGGGCTCCAATATTGGCAGGGGCTTTATCCCGGCCGACGACGGTGGCCTCACCGGTACCGGTGACAACCTGGGCAAATCGTTCAGTCCCGATGGCTCGGGTGGCTACAAGGGACACGGCGGCGCCTACGGCGAAGACTACAAGTCTGACGGAAAGGGCTATTTTCGCGGTGAAGACACCGCCCTGGGTGGCAGTTGGCGGTCCGACGGCAAGGGTGGTTATGAGGGGACTGGCGACAACCGCAAGCGGGGTTACGAATCCGATGGCCGTGGCGGATACATCGGTACGGGGAAAAACCGTGGCCGAGGCCTTGAATCCGATGGCAAGGGCGGCTTTATCGGCACTGGCGACAATGCCGGTGGCGGCTGGGTACCGGATGGGTACGGCGGCTACAAGGGAATCGGCAACGTAAAAGGCGAACACTGGCGGCCAGATTGATTTCCTGCCTGCTGCTAATAAATGCATTATTTGCATTTTTATCGAATTAGGTTATGCGCAATTAGTATTTTACACGCGGCAGCCAGGGCGTCATCGTATAGGTAAGTTGCATTCCCTATACACACTGCCGAGACCGCACGCGCGGATCGACTTTCAATGCTTGAGAAGGCATCTGGAGACGAACGTGCGTTACCTGACAAAACTGGCGGCCGGGTTGGCCGCCACACTGCTGTGCCTGTCCGCGAACGCGCAAACGCTGGTGGTCGGAGACCAAAGCTACAACGCCCAGGCCGTGATGGAAGCGGCGGGGGTGCTGAATGATCTGCCCTACACCCTTGAATGGAAGCAATTCACCGCCGGGTCTCCCGTGGCGGAAGCCCTCAATACCAACAGCCTCGACATCGGCCTGCTCGGCGATGCGCCCGTGCTGTTCCTCGGTGCACTCGGCGCACCGATCAAGGTGATTGCCATCAGCCGGCAAAACCTCGAGGGCGTGGCCATCCTGGTGAAAAAGGATTCCTCGATCCACAGCCTTGCGGACCTCAAAGGCAAGCGCGCCGCCATCTGGAAAGGCTCCTGGAGCCAGCAACTGCTGCTGACCGCACTGGATAAGGCGGGCGTGCCGAAAGACGCCCTGGAGTTGCGCTACCTCAGTGCACTGGATGCTTCCCACGCACTGGAAGGCGGTTCGGTTGATGTCATCGCCACCTGGGAACCCTACGTCACCCAACAGGAACGCCAGGGCGCACGGGTATTGGCGACCGCAGACGGGCTGATCCCGGCCCAGAGTTTCGTCGCCGCCAGCACCAGGGCCGTCGATAACAAGCGTGCGCAAATCAGCGATTTTCTCCAACGCCTGAAGAAAGCCCGTGACTGGACGCGCCAAAGCCCGGCCAACGCCGACGCGTATGCAGATGCCTGGGCCAAGCGCACCCGCGCAGATGCCGACATTGCCCGCGCCTGGTTTGCCCGAGCACGCACGACGGTCGAACCGGTGACAGCCCAGTCGCCTGTAGAAGCACAAAAGACCGTGGACTTTTTCGCAAGCCAGGGACTGGTCAAGTCTTACCCGGCAGCCAAGCTGTTCGACGACTCCTTCGCGGCGTCCTTGCAGCCAGCCGTCGCCAGAACCCAGCCCTGAACGCTTCCAGGAATACGTTGGACATGACCAAAAGACAGCTCAAACTAGGCGCCCTGACCATGGGCTGCGGCGGGCCCGGCCGCCACAATCTGTGGCTCGACCCGCAATTGCCGGTCGATGCCAGCGTCAACGTCGATTGGTACATCGACATTGCACGCCAGGCCGAGGCGGCATTGTTCGACTTGATGTTCATCGTCGACAGCCAATTCATCACACCGGGTTCGCCATCCCACTACCTGAACCGGCTGGAGCCGCTGACGCTGTTATCGGCACTTGCCGTAAGCACCCGGCACCTGGGCCTGGTCGGTACGCTGACGACCTCTTACAACTCGCCCTATAACGTCGCGCGGCGCCTGGCCTCACTCGACCTGATCAGCAAAGGCCGCGCCGGCTGGAACGTGGTCACCAGTGGCGACGCCGGTACCGCCGGCAACTACAGCCGCGACGAACATTATGACTACGACACCCGCTATGGCCGGGCGGCCGAACACGTCCAGGTCGTGCAGGGCCTGTGGAACTCCTATGAGGAAGATGCCTTCGTGCGTGACCGCGCCACCGGCCGGTTTCTCGACCCCGCCAAACTCCACAGCCTGAATCACAAGGGCGAGCACTTTTCCGTGGTCGGGCCGCTGAATATCCAGCGCTCACCCCAGGGCCAACCGGTGATCTTCCAGGCTGGCGATTCGGAACAAGGCCGCGACCTCGGTGCGGCCACGGCCGATGTGATCTTTACCCATGCGGCCAGCATCGAGCAGGGCCAGGCTTTTTATCGGGATATCAAGGGCAGGGCGCTGCAACATGGCCGTGACCCGGAGCAATTGCTGGTGATGCCCGGCGCCGAGATTTATGTAGGCGATACCGATGAACAGGCGCGTGAAATCGAGCGGCACTACCATCAGGCCGACCACAGTTTCGAGCTGGCGCTGAAGGAGTTCGGACGCAATTTCGGCTGGCATGATTTCAGCCAGTACGACCTTGATGCGCCGTTCCCGCAGGAGAGCCTGGAGGCGGCACGCAGCAGCTTTTTTACCGCGGCCAAACGCATTGCCGATCAGGCACGGGAGAAAGGTTTTACATTGCGCCAGGCGGTGGAGTTCGGGCGGCAACTGCGCCCGGGAGCGTTTGTCGGATCGGCGGATACCGTCGCTCGGAAAATGGCTGACTGGCTTGAAGCCCGCGCGGTGGATGGTTTCAATATCTACATCGGCCATCCGGAGCAGTTCAAACGCTTCACGCACGAGGTCATCCCGTTGTTGCAGGAGCGCGGCGTGTATCGCACGGCTTATGAAGGTACGACCTTGCGGGAAAGCCTGGGATTGAAGATTCCACGGTTTGCGCGCAACGGCGGCGGTTGACTCAAAACAACTGTCCAGATGAATAAATTGGTGGGCCGGGGATTTTTTTAGACATACTGAGGGTTCAAGCCACTCATTTGTCCCGAGACTTTCCTGATGCCATCCCATCCTGCGCAAGGGCCTTTCAATCAGGACGACCGGTATCGACTGCTCGTCGACGCAGTGGTCGACTATGCCATCTATATGCTTGATACGAACGGCTTGATTCGCAGTTGGAACTCCGGGGCGAGAAAGATCAAGCAGTACGAACAGAGTGAAGTGCTGGGCAGGCATTTTTCGCTGTTCTACACCCCGGAAGACCTGGCCTCGGACTTGCCGGGCCGGGCACTCAAGAGCGCCGAGCAGTCAGGGCGCTTCGAGGGCGAAGGTTGGCGCATCCGCAAGGATGGGACTCGTCTCTGGGCACTGGTGATCATCGACCCGATACGCGCCGACGACGGCACGTTGATTGGCTTCGCCAAGGTCACACGGGACCTGACCGAGCGTAAGGCCGCGGAGCAGGCGCTGCGCCAGAGCGAGCAGCAATTCAGCCTGCTGGTGCAAGGCGTCACCGACTACGCGCTGTATATGCTGGACCCCAACGGCGTGATCACCACCTGGAACGCCGGCGCCCAGCGCATCAAGGGTTACCGGCCGGCAGAAGTCATCGGCAGGCATTACTCCATGTTCTTCCAGCGTGAGGACGTAGACCACAACGTCCCCCAGCGCGCCCTTGAAACGGTGGTCAGGGAAGGTCGTTACGAAGGGCAGGGCTGGCGCCTGCGCAAGGACGGCACGGGATTCCTCGCCCATGTGGTTATCGACCCGATCAAGAATGAACTGGGTGAGCTGGTGGGGTTTGCGAAGATCACCCGGGACGTTACCGAAAGCGTCCAGGCTCAACAGGAGATCAAGGAAACCCGAGAGGCGTTATTCCAATCCCAGAAAATGGAGTCCCTGGGCCAGCTCACCGGCGGCATCGCCCATGACTTCAACAACCTCTTGATGGTGATTCTGGGGAGTCTTGAACTCGCCAAGAAGCGTGTCCCGCAGGACTCGAGAACCTGCGCCTTACTGAATAATGCCATCGCGGGCGCCCAGCGGGGCGCAACGCTGACTCAGCGCATGCTGGCCTTTGCCCGTCGCCAGGAGCTTGACCCTCAGCCTGTGGATGTGGGCGATCTGATCCGCAACATGTCAAACTTGCTGTCCCGCATGTTGGGCGCAGGCATCAACGTCGACACACAGTTCCCATTGATCCTGCGGCCGGTATTGGTCGACATGAGCCAACTGGAAATGGCTGTGATGAACCTGGTGATCAACGCCCGGGACGCAATGGAAGGTCGGGGCAGGATCCTGATTTCAGCGCGGGAGGATGCGTTTCCCGACGGGGCGAATGACTCGCAAAGGCTGATTTGCATCTCTGTCATCGACACCGGCCCCGGGATGAGTGACGCGACCTTGCAACGGGCCATGGAGCCGTTCTTCACCACCAAGGGAGCGGGAAAAGGCACCGGGCTTGGGCTTTCGATGGTGCATGGCCTGGCGGCACAGTCACAGGGCCACTTTGTGCTGAAGAGCCGGGTAGGAGAGGGCACAACCGCAGAGCTCTGGTTACCGGTGGCGGTGACCGACACCACACAGTCTGCGGCGCTGGCATCAACTGCAGATACACCCGATGCAGCCCATCAGCAAAGCCTCGAGATTCTGCTGGTAGATGACGACCCGCTGGTGCTGATCAGCACCGGGGCGATGCTTGAAGACCTGGGCCATCATGTTGTGTCGGCAGGAGACGGGCATGCTGCGTTGGCGTTCCTGGCGCAAGGCGCGTGCTTTGACCTGGTCGTGACAGACATGGCAATGCCGGACATGACCGGGATCGAGCTTGCCGGCAACATCGAGTCGTTGTATCCCAACCTTCCCATCATTCTTTCCTCAGGCTTTGCGGAAATCTCCCTGGACCTCAAGACCACATTGACGCGCTTACCCAAGCCATTCGATCAATCTGCACTGGCCAGGGTGATCGCCGAAACCATGTGCAGCCGGATCGACAAGCCGTGTTGAGCCAGGCGGCTGGCCGTCCGTTGTTTGTTTCCATGGATGGCCCCAAGGGCACCGGCAAAACCACATTGCTGGAGGCCGTAACAAAAGCGCTTAGGGCTGACAACAGAATGGTGATCCGGCTTTGCGAGAGAAAAAGCGATCCCTTCAGAAGTGAAACAATGACCCTCGTTAACAGACTCGCCAGGCATCCCGGCCTGGATCTGGAGTGGGAGGTTTGTGAACGCTTCGCTGATAGCCGCGCGTGGATTTCCCGGCACGTGCTGGCTAGACAGCCACCAGGCAGCATCGTCCTGATCGACCGCTGGTACCCGTCTGATGCCGCGTTTCGCCGGGAAGTCCCGCTGGCAGAAATCCTGCAGTTGAACATTGATCGAAACGTGCAAGTGCCGGACCTGCATATCGGGGTCGTCACTGACCCTGATATCTCATGGGCACGGGCCGCGGCACGCCGGCGTGGGCTGAGCAGTACCGTGATCCACACGCTGGCAGAACATGTCGCCTGTACCCGGGCGTTCGAGCGAGCGGTTGCGGATCACGGCTGGGTGTTATGCCGGAATGAAGGAACCATCGAGGGCGCGACACGGCAGGTGGTTGCCGAAATTTATAACGTCCTTGACGTCCTTCCAGTGTGATTGACCCGAGCCCTGTTCAGGCACTTGCCCCGTTGAACATGCTGACCAGGCTGTAGGGTGCATCGTCACCAAACAGCAACTCATGCAGTTCATTCCCCTCGGCAGCCATTTGCGCGCTGCGCGGGAACATGGCCTGTTCGTATTCGCCCAGGGCGGCTTCGACGTCATCAGGGTATGAGGCGATGGCCTTGCCGAGTTCGGCACCATCGTACATGGCCAGGTTCGCGCCTTCGCCATTCGGGGCCGCAAGGTGTGCGGCATCACCGATCAGCGTTACGCCCGGCATCCGGTCCCAGCGGTGCTCAACCGGCAGCATAAAGAGCGGGCGCCAGACCAGTTCGGTGTCGCTGTCGGTGATCAATGCCGTGAGGGCAGGGGACCAGCCTGCGAACTCCTGCGCGATCCGTGCCGCCGCCGTTGCCGTGTCGGTGAAATCGATGGCGGCAAACCAGCCTTGGGATTCGGTGAGCACTACGTAGGTGTGCAGCGTGGCGCCCGTCTCACGGTGCGCCTGGATCCCTTTTCCCGGTTGAAGTGCGAACATCGCACCGCCACCTACCGCCCTGGAGGTGGCCGGGTGCCGGGCGTCGCTGTCATACAGGTAGGTTTCGATCAACGAGCGGCCCATGTACTCGGGGGCAGCGTCGCTGAGCAGCGGCCGGACCTTTGACCAGGCTCCGTCCGCGCCAACCAGCAGGTGGGTAGCAACGCAAGTACCGTCGGCGAAGGTCACTTCGTGGCGACCCTCGCCGAGGGCGCGCACGCCCTTGACCTTGTGGCCCCAGCGCACAGTACCGGCGGGCAGTGAATCGAGGAGCATCTTGCGCAGCTCGCCACGCATGACCTCGGGACGGCCGCCTGTGCCGTCGTCGGGTTGATCCAACAGAGTGGCACCCTGCCAATCAAGCACCCGAGTCGCCTCGCGACCTTTCAGGATAAGCGCGCGGAATTCGTCCGTCAGGCCCGCTGCCTGCAAGGCCAGTTGGCCGTTGTAGTCGTGGATATCGAGCATCCCGCCTTGGGCGCGTGCGGTTGCCGACGGTTCCGCTTCATAGACGGTGGCGGCAATACCGTGGACGTACAGCACGCGGGCCAGGATGAGACCGCCCAGGCCAGCACCGATGATTGTGACGGGGGTGTGCATAGGGTACCTGTTGAATGTGAGAAATCTTCCGGACTGTTTTTACGCTATTTTGTGGAAAAAATGGCCTGGTTCAAGGGGTTTACTTTCCGCAGGCGATTGAATATAAAGTTTGCTTCGGCGCACAACCGTTGTTGCGCCCCATGATGTTGACAGGAGGAAGCTATGTCACCGTTAAACGTGATGAAGTTCTAAACGATCAAACCGTCACCCCCTCGCTTGAAAACCTCGAAACACGCTGGTCTCAGCATTGGCAGCTCGAAGGCACGTATGCCTTTGACCACAGCGCCCAACGCGACGCTGTATTCTCCATCGACACGCCGCCACCGACAGCCTCAGGTTCGTTGCACGTTGGCCATGTCTTCAGCTACACCCACACCGATATCATCGCCCGGTTCCAACGGATGCGCGGCAAGGCTGTGTTCTACCCCATGGGTTGGGACGACAATGGCTTGCCGACCGAGCGCAGGGTCGAGAATTTCTACGGCGTACGTTGCGACTCGTTGGCCGCTTACCAGCCTGGCTTCAAACCCTCCGAGTCAATTCCATTAAAACGGGCTGACTTTGCCGTCATCAGTCGGCGCAACTTTATCGAGTTGTGCCATGAGCTGACGGCCATCGATGAGCAAGCGTTCCGTGCACTGTTCGTGCAACTGGGCTTGTCCGTTGATTGGCGTCTTTCATACGCCACCATTGATGAACGCTCCCAACGAGCCAGTCAGCGCGCGTTACTGCGTAACTACCAGCGTGGCGAACTGTATAGCCAGGAGGCTCCGTGCCTCTGGGATGTGACGTTCCAGACGGCCGTAGCCCAGGCAGAGCTTGAGGAGCGCGAGGTTGCGGGTGCGTATCACGAACTCGGCTTCGACGCGGCTGATGGTGCCGAACTGAAGATTGCTACGACTCGACCTGAGTTGCTGATGGCATGCGTGGCGCTGGTGGCTCACCCGGACGACGCTCGTTATCAGGCGAGGTTCGGGCAGACCGTGCGCGCGCCGATATTTGACCTGGACGTTCCGCTGCTGGCCCACCCTTTGGGTGACCCCGGCAAGGGCACCGGGTTGGCGATGGTCTGCACCTTTGGCGATCTAACCGATGTGATTTGGTGGCGGGAGTTGCAGCTGCCCACACGGTCAGTCCTGGGAAAGGACGGGCGCCTGTTACTTGAGACGCCCTCCTGGTTGACGACGCCGCGCAGCCAACAGGCCTACGCAGGCCTGGCCGGCCGTACCCTGTCCCAGGTTCGTACGCAGCTCGTTTCGATGTTGCGTGACTGCGGCGCCATGCGAGATGAACCACGACCGATTAACCACGCGGTAAAGTTCTTCGAGAAAGGCGACCGGCCTTTGGAAATTCTCGCGACGCGGCAATGGTACTTGCGCAATGGCGGACGCGACGCGAACCTGAGGGACGTGTTGTTCGACGCTGGCCAGGCGTTGGACTGGCATCCGCCGCACATGCTCAGGCGTTACGAGCATTGGGTAGGGGGGTTGAATGGAGACTGGCTAATCAGTCGCCAACGTACGTTCGGCGTGCCGATTCCGTTCTGGTATCGCCTGGACGCACAAGGCGAAGCCGAGCATGGCGCTCCGATTATCGCCAGTGAGGCAAGCCTGCCTGTCGATCCGGGCCTGGATACGCCACCGGGCTATCGACCCGAACAACGTGGTCAACCCAACGGGTTTATCGGCGAACAAGACATCATGGACACCTGGGCCACCAGTTCCCTGACGCCTCAGATTGCCGGCGGCTGGGGAGAGGACGATGGGTTGTTTGCCAAAATATACCCGATGGACCTCAGGCCCCAAGGTCACGACATAATCCGAACCTGGCTGTTCTCGACACTGGTACGCAGCCATTTTGAACACGGTTGCGCGCCATGGCGCAACGTCGCGCTTTCCGGGTGGATCCTTGATCCTGATCGCAAGAAAATGTCCAAGTCCAAGGGGAATGTGGTCACCCCTCAAGCCTTGCTCGACCAGTATGGAAGTGACGGCGTGCGCTATTGGGCTGCCTCGGCGCGGCTCGGCAGTGACACAGCCTTTGAAGAGCAGCAGATGAAAATCGGCCGCCGCCTGGCCGTCAAGCTGTTCAATCTTTCGAGGTTGGTTCAAGGCTTTGCGAAGGATGACACCGGGGATATCGACCAACCGCTGGACCAAGCCATGCTTGAACGCTTGGGTGGCGTAGTCCAGGACGCTACCGTCGCGCTGGAGGCCTATGACTACAGCGGGGCGTTGTCGCGTATCGAAGGATTCTTCTGGTGGTTTTGCGATGACTACGTCGAATTGGTGAAGCGTCGTGCCTATCGACCCGACGGCTACTCGGCGCGTAATGCATTGGCACATGCGCTGAGCGTGCAGCAGCGACTGTTTGCGCCATTTCTGCCCTTTGTGTGTGAGGAGGTCTGGCAATCCTGGAATTGCGGCTCAGTGCACAAGGCGCCCTGGCCGCAAGGGGGCGCTTGCCCTGACGCGGCTGTTGAACAGTTATTGATGAGCCTGAGCAGCGTGCTGTCTGCGATTCGCAAAGCAAAGTCTGACGCCAGCCAATCCATGAAGGCTCCGGTAGCACGTGTTGAGCTGGTCGACAGCGCCGCGCAGCTTGAACGGATAAAAGGCGTCAGCCAAGACCTGATAGAGGCGGGACAGGTCGAGGCCTTGGTGTTTATAGAGGGCGCGGAGCGGCAGGTCGATGTCTGGCTGACGTAACGTGGAGCGGTGCCGACCGCCTCAGTGACACCCACTGGGGCGGGCCGGACCATGCAAGCCTGTTATGCCACCCCACCTTTCAGAATTGTGCGCCGGCCATAAGCACATACTTGACGTGTACGTACTCCTCGATCCCGTAGTAACTGCCTTCGCGACCGTAACCGGACTGCTTGATACCGCCAAAGGGAATCGACACGGTACCCACGGATCCCGAGTTCAGAATCACCATGCCCGCCTCCAACTGGCGGGAAAGGCGCAATGAGCGCCCCAATGCGCTGGTGTAGGCATAGGCGACCAGGCCGAACTCAGTCTGGTTGGCGCGAGCAATCACTTCCTCCTCATCCTTGAATGAATAAATGGCGAAGACCGGGCCGAAGATCTCGCTGGTGGCCAGCGGCGAATCATCCTGCAAGCCGGTCAGCACAGTCGGCTCATAAAACAGACCGCCCTTGGCGTGAGGCTTGCCGCCCATCAGGACTTTTGCTCCGGCGGCCTTGGCTTGCTCCACCAGCGATACAACTTTGTCAAAAGCCGTCTGATTGACCAACGGCCCCACCACAAAGTCTTCACGCATGCCTTGGTCAACATCGATCCTGGCTACGCTTTCCTTCAGGCGCTTCACGAAGTCTTCAAAAATAGTGTTCTGCACGAAGATGCGGTTAGGCGAGATACACACCTGCCCGGAATTGCGCAGCTTTGCACCCACCAGGCCTTTGATGGCTTCCTCGATATTTGCGTCCTGGAACACGATGAAGGGTGCGTTGCCACCCAGCTCCAGGGTCATTTTTTTTACCGTCGCCGCACATTGTGAAGCCAGGAGTTTGCCTACACCGGTCGAACCGGTGAACGAGATTTTGCGAATGCGCGGATCGCCAGTCAGGATCAGGCCGATCTCCTTGGGATCACCGACGATGACCTCGAATACACCTTCAGGAATTCCCGCCTTGCGGGCATGTTCCAGCAACTTGAAGGCAGTAAGCGGCGTGTCTTCTGCGGGCTTGATCACCATGGTGCAACCTGCGGCCAGCGCGGTCGCCACTTTGCGGGTAATCATCATGAAGGGGAAGTTCCAGGGGGTAATCGCGGCGACCGGCCCGATAGCTTCCTTGGTGACAACCACATTGGCATTTTTATCGTGGGTAGGAATAGTGTCCCCGTAGACGCGCTTGGCTTCTTCGGCGTACCACTCGATGAACCCCAACCCGTAGTCGATTTCGCCTCGGGCTTCAGAAAGGCACTTGCCGTTCTCCCGACACATCAGTTCGGCGAAGGCTTCCTTATCATCCTTAACGCTGTCGTGCCAGCGCCGCAGAATATCGCTGCGCTCCCTGGCCAGTTTCGATGACCATTCCGGGAACGCTGCACAGGTACGATCTACAGCAGCCTTTACTTGTGCTGCGTTGCTTTTGGCCACGCGGCCGACTTCGCTGCCATCGGCCGGGTTGTAGACGACTAACATGGGCTTATCTCCAATAGTTGAGTATTCATCAGCGCAGAAGCTGAGCGCCCAAGGTAAGGCGCGGCAGACATGGCGCGAATACCGGTTCATCTCCTTTGCTTGCCTAATCCAATAACTGCCGGGCGATGTCACGAGGGGTGTGCCTGGACGAAGCAAGCACAGAGAGGAATGAGCAAGACCCTGATGCTTTCAGGCGTTTTCATCGGGCGATGCCTTGCCTAACGTGGCAGGCTCAACCAGGAGCGCGCCATGAAATCAACCCAACAAGCGCTGAACGCATTTGACGCCATCGTATTGTCTGTCTGCTGCGGACTGTCGGTTGCCACCGCGTACTACAACCAGGCAATGCTGCCCTTGATCGGTGCCAGCTTTACGGTGTCGCCTGCGCACACCGGCCAGGTCGCGACCGCCACACAACTTGGCTACGCGCTGGGCCTGTTGCTGTTTGTACCGCTGGGCGACCGCGTGCAACGCCGCAACCTGATCATGGCTTTGCTGGCAGGCAACATCGTCAGTTTGCTTTGGTGTGCCAGCACCGGAAGTTACAGCACGCTGTTAGTGAGCAGCGTTGCGATCGGGGTATCGGCCATCAGTGCACAAATCATTATCCCGGGCACGATGACGTGGGTGGATGCGCAGCATCGGGGCAGGGTGCTTGGCCTTATGGTCAGCGGATTGTCGGCTGGCGGGTTGCTTGCACGTACGGTCAGTGGTGCGTTGGGGCACTGGTTGGGTTGGCGAGGAATGTTCACTGCAGCGGCAGGCATGGATGTGTTGGTGCTGCTGGCGATTGCCTCGCGTATGCCGCGCAGCGAGGTTGTCATTAGCTTGCCCTACGGCGCGCTCCTGGGTTCGTTGGGAGGGCTGCTCCGGCGCTATCCGTCACTGTGGCGTTCTGCGCTGTGCGGTGGCTTGTTGTTTGGCGCACTCAATGTGTTCTGGGGTTCGATGGCAGGCTTGCTGGCGCGGCCACCGTATGGATTCAGCACCCTGCAGTCAGGATTGATAGGGCTGTCGGCCGTGGTTGGCATTGTCAGTGCTTCGACCCTGGGGCGCTGGACGCGACAGCATAGCTTGCGCCTGTCCTGCCTTGGGGCCACGCTGGTGCTGGCGGCGTTCTTGGCATTGGTGTTTGCCGCAGACGCCAAATTGATACCGCTGGTGGTACTCGCTGCCACCTGTATCGACCTGGGCAATCGTGCCAACCAGTTGGCCCATCAAACCCAGGTACTGGCCTTGCAACCGGATGCCGTCAGCCGCCTGAATACGGTATTTATGATGATTTACTTTATTGGCGGTGCCTTGGGTTCATCGTTGGGCGCTGCTGCCGCGGGGCGCTATGGCTGGCCAGGGATGGCGGCGGCCGGGGCCTTGCTGTCCATTGCGGCAGGTGTCGGCAGCGCCGCTTTTTCCAGAACTCGCCAGGGCAGCAAAGCCATTCCTCGCCAAGCAAATAGGAATAGGCAAGCCTCATAGATGATCCGGCATAGGTCGCCAGCGGTGGCTTGGCTACCATTAGCACTCAGTAACCGAGAGGAATTTCCATGAGCACTCGCAAAACCCTGTTCATCACCGGCATCAGCAGCGGCTTTGGCAAGGCCCTCGCGACCGAGGCACTGGCTGCAGGCCACCGTGTCATTGGTACCGTTCGCAACGAAGCCGCGCTGCAAACGTTCGAGGCATTATCAGCGGAGCGTGCTCATGGCGTGATCCTGGATGTCACCGACTTTGAGCGGATCGACAGCGTCGTTGCCGAGATCGAGACCCGCTACGGCCCGGTGGATGTCCTGGTGAACAACGCAGGTTACGGCCATGAGGGCATTTTCGAAGAGTCGCCGCTGGAAGAAATGCGTCGTCAGTTCGACGTCAACGTGTTCGGCGCCGTTGCCGTGACCAAGGCGTTCGTGCCGTACTTCCGCCAGCGCCGCAGCGGGCACATCATCAACATCACGTCCATGGGCGGCACCATCACGATGCCGGGTATCGCCTACTACTGCGCCAGCAAGTTCGCGCTGGAAGGCATCTCCGACACCCTGAGCAAAGAACTCAAGCCATTCAACATTTTTGTCACCGCCGTGGCGCCAGGCTCACTTCGCACCGATTGGGCCGGCCGCTCGATGCAGCGTACGCCCCGCAGCATCGCCGACTACGATGCCAGCTTTGATCCGGTACGCCAGGCGCGCGAAGCGAAAAGCGGCCACCAGTTGGGGGACCCGCAAAAAGCTGCGCAAGCCATGCTGCAGTTGATCGCCAGCGACAACCCACCGGCCCACCTGCTGCTCGGCAGCGATGCGATAGGCTTTGTGCGCGAAAAGCTGACGCAATCCCTGCGTGACATCGACCAATGGGAAGCACTGACACGCTCTACGGATGGTCACGCTTCGTGAAACCGCAAGAGGGGCCTATGAATCATTTTGCCGCGCGAACCCGGCGCATGGTCCAACTGATGGAGCAGTTGGCCCCCCTGGAGGGCTACAACCTGAGCGCACTGGAAGACATACGCTTTCTGCGCTCCAATCGCCCGCTGACCCGCACGCCAGTGCTCTACGAGCCTGGCATCGTCATCCTGTGCCAGGGGCGCAAGCTCGGCTATCTGGGCGACGAGGTCTACCTTTACGACGCCCAGCACTACCTGGTGGTGTCTGTGCCAGTGCCTTTCACCATGGAAACCGACGCCAGCGAAGAGGAACCGATGCTGGCGGTATACATGCGCCTGGATTTCAAACTCGCTGGCGAACTGATCCTGGAAATTGACGAAAAATCCGGTCCGACCCACGAACGTCCCAAAGGCATGTATTCCTCGCCGATGGACGAGATGTTGCGCGAGTCCACACTGCGCTTTCTCGAAGCGATGAGCCATCCGGTCGATGGCCCGATCCTCGGCCCCTCGCTGGTGCGCGAGATTTACTACCGGATCATCGCAGGTGAACAAGGAGGGTCCATGCGGGCGGCCCTTGGCAAGCAAGGCCATTTCGCAAAGGTGACCCGCGCCATTCGCAAGATACACAGCTGTTACCAGGAGCGGCTGGACGTCGAGTGCCTGGCCCAGGAGGCAAGTATGAGCGTACCCAGCTTTCATCTGCACTTTCGAACAGTCACCGACTCCTCACCCATGCAGTACCTGAAATCGACGCGTCTGCACCAGGCAAGGTTGTTGATGCTCCGCGACGACATGTCGGCCTCATCTGCGGCTTTTAACGTGGGCTATGAAAGCGCATCGCAGTTCAGCCGAGAGTTCAAGCGCTACTTCGGCCGCACACCCCATGCTGAAGTCGAATGGATGAAAGCAACCTATTCGCTGCCAGCGCCGGCGCAGCCTTCTGTCTATGTGTCTTCGCACTGACCTGACAGCCAGGGCGCTGCCCCGTATCTGATTTTTCTGCATATGCCAATTTGACAGGCTATTGTTATTTTTTATTCTTTCCTAACCTATGCTCCCCTCATGCAAAGTCCGCCTCCAGCGATGGCTTTCCATTGCTCATCAACCGCCAGGCTGAATGGCCTTTATTCGCATGGAGCATGCAATGGGTGTGAATCAGAACCCACATTTCGGTCTGATTGGGCAGATGTTCAAAAGTGACTACAGTTGGCTTTGCACGCGGGTAAGCCGGGCCATGGGGTGCGCCCATGGGGCTCAGGACATTGCATCGGAGACCTTCCTGCGGGTACTGGCATTGCCCGACCCTTCGCAAATCCGCGAGCCGCGGGCGTTGCTGACCACCATCGCGCGGCGCCTGATGTATGAGGGCTGGCGTCGCCAGGACCTGGAACGTGCCTACCTGGAAGCATTGGCCCAGGCGCCGATGATGGTGCACCCGTCGCCCGAGGAGCGTTTGCTGTTGATCGAGACGCTGCTGGAAGTCGACCGCTTGCTCGACGGTTTGTCGGCCAAGGCCAAGGCGGCGTTTTTGTATCACCAGCTGGACGGTTTGACCTATGCGCAGATTGCCGAACGCCTGCAGGTCTCGGTCAGCCGGGTTCAGCAATACATGGCCGATGCGTTCAAGCGCTGCTACCTGGCGATGACACAGCCATGAGCCACAGCGCGCCGGATGAGGCGATCATCGACGAGGCGGCGCAGTGGATGGCGTTGCTGCAATCCGGGCACGCCAGTGCTCAGGAGCACCAGGCGTTCCGTCGCTGGAGTGAGGGCGACCCACGGCGTGCCGAAATCTTCAACATGATGGGCGGCGTTCCGGCCGTGCTGAACAATGACGAACTGCGCCGCATGCCCCGCGACAGCCTGTTGCACACCCTCAACGCACCGTCGGGCCGCCGGCGCTTCTTGCGCAATACCCTGGCGCTGGTTGGCGTTGTGTCGTTTGGAAGTCTGATCACGCGGCTGTCCGACAGCTGGTTGCCGTTGGGCGCTTTGCGCACCGGTACGGGCGAGCGCCTGAACCTCACGCTGGAGGATGGCAGTGCATTGACCCTGGATGCGCGCAGCAAGGTGCTGACGCATTTTGATGCTCGGCAACGGCTGGTGCAGTTGCTCGACGGCAAGCTGCTGGTCGACGTTTTCAAGGACAGTCTCAGACCGTTTATCGTCGAGACCGAACACGGCCGCATGCGCGCGTTGGGTACGCGGTTTCTGGTACAGCAGGGCGAGGATCGAACCCAAATCACGATGCTGCATTCCCAAGTGGAAATCACCACGCGCGACGGCGCTGTGCAGGTGATCAGTGCCGGCCAGAAAGCCACGTTCAATGCCCATGGCATCCTCGACCTGGAAACCGCCAGCGGCGGCGAGGCCTCGTGGACCCAAGGCTTGCTGGAAGTGCGTGACCGCTCATTGGGTGAAGTGGTGCAAGCCCTGCGTGACTACCGGCGCGGCATCATCCGCGTCAGCCCCGAGGCGGCGAGCCTGAGGCTGAGCGGGATTTTCCCGCTGGACGACAGCCAGGGCGCCCTGCAATTGCTGGCCAAATCCTTGCCGGTGCAGATCGATTATCACAGCCCTTATTGGGTCAGTATCGAGCGCCGATAAAAATAATTTTCCCAGCCCTATAAAACCCCTGCCACTGTTGCACAACCCAATACAGGCCAGGGTGTATCTGCCTGGCAGTGTTGTTTCGGGCCGTTATAAACCCATGCTTTTTTAGCCTAACGGCCGCCTATAAAAAAACCCGATCTGTTGTTCAACCCATCAACGGCATATCAATGATGGGAACCTCAACCATGCAACTCAAACCTCTCAGTAGCGCATCTCTGGCGGCACTGTCTCTGACGATTGGCCTGACTTTGGCGGGACATGGCACGGCGGTGCTGGCACAGCCGCTGTCTGCGATATCGACCGCCCAGACTTTTGATTTTGATATCGCCAGCGGCCCCCTCGACCAAGCGCTGTTGACCCTGTCGCGCAGCAGCGGGCAGATCATTTCCTTCCAGCAAGACCTTGTGCAAGGCCTGACCAGCGCGCCGGTGCGGGGCACCTTCACCACCGAGCAAGCGCTGCGACAGGCACTGCGCGGTGCAGCCCTCGACGCCGTGCCCAGTGGCGACGGCGGTTGGACCCTGCGCCGGGCGGCCAAGCCACCTGCAGCGGCGGTCAAGGCTGCGCCCACGGCGGCGAAAGTCCCGGGCGATGTAGCGTTGGAAAAGGTCGTGGTCACGGGGTCACGCATTGCCCGTGCCCAGGTTGAAGGGCCGTCGCCGGTCACGGTCATCACCGCTGACGAAGTCACCCGCAGGGGCTACAAAAACGTCTACGACGCCATCGCCTCGCAAACCCAGAACACCGGCATGACCCAGGGCGAAGACTACGGCAACACCTTCCAGCCGGCCGCCAGTGCCCTCAACCTGCGAGGGCTGGGGCCGAACCACACGCTGGTGCTGATCAACGGCAGGCGCGTGGCCGACTACCCCACGGCGTACGACGGCGCGGTCAACTTCACCAACCTTGCGAACATCCCGGCGGTGATGATCGAGCGTATCGAGATCCTCAGCAGCGGCGCCTCGGCGGTGTATGGCTCCGACGCGATTGCCGGGGTGGTGAACATCATCCTCAAAGACAAAATCAGCGGCGTGGACGTCAATCTGCGTGGTGGCGCCGCCGAGCGTGGCGGCGGCGACAACCAGCGCCTGCAGATCAGCGGCGGCGACACCTGGGGCGATTTTGACGGGGTATTCGGCCTGGAGCTGACCCAGCGCCAACCGATCTGGGCCAACCAGCGCGGCTTTATGAGCGACGGCCCGGCCAAGGATGTGGGCTACCGCCGTAACCTCGACAGCGGCGCCTACCTTGGCCCCGGCTGCGGTGCCTACGGCGGTATCTACAACGGCAAGCTCGGTGGCAGCAGCACCCGCTGCACCACCAACCAGTACTACAACGACTACTGGACCTTGCAGGCGCAAAAGGAAAACTATGACGGCTACACGCGCGGCACCTGGCACTTCAGCGACACCGGCAAAGTGTTCGCCGACTTGATGTTTGGCTTTGATCACACGCAGAACAACACGCGCGGCCCAAGCTTCACCTCGCCGGACTTTATCAACCGCAACACCGGTAACCTGGAGCGCTGGTCACGCAACTTTTCCAGCGAGGAAATCGGCGGCAAGACCAGCAACAACAGCAAATGGCGCGAAGTGTCCTGGACCGGTACCCTGGGCCTGGAAGACAAGTTCACCAACAGTGACTGGGGTTATCAGATTGCGGCGAACCGCTCCGAGTACACCAGCGACCGCACCACCCGCTACACGCCTTTGAGCGGCATCCGCGATTACTACCTCGGGCCGCAACTGGGCACACAGGACGGGCACCCGGTCTTCGCGCCAGACCCTTCGCGGCTGGACCAGCCGCTGACTCCGGAGCAGTGGGATCAGTTTCGCGGCAACCTGGTGCAGAAGAGTAAATCGGTTTCCCAAACCTTCAGCGCCAACATCAACGGCGACCTGTTCGAGCTGCCCGCCGGGCCGGTGGGCTTTGCCGGTGTGACCGAAGTGGGGCGGCAATCCTACAGCGTCGATGTCGACGACCAACTCAATGACGGCACGTTTTACAACACCACGCCGGCCTCCAATTCAGGCGGTTCGCGTGACCGCTACGCCGCGGGTGGCGAGCTGAGCATTCCCGTCACCGACACCTTGCTCGCCTCGGCGGCCGGGCGCTGGGACCAATACAAATTCAGTGGCCGCACCGAGCAACAAAAAACCTACAACCTGGGGCTGGAATGGCGCCCGGTGACCAGCCTGCTGTTTCGTGGTAGCTACGGCACCAGCTTTCGCGCACCCGACCTCAACTACCTCTACCAGGCCGCGACCAATGGCTACACGCCTGACCAGATCGACTATTACGGTTGCAGCAAGGGCGTAGAAGGGGCGTGTGACCGAGGCCGCGTGGATTACACCCAGACCGGTAATTCGGACCTCGCCTCCGAGCGTGGCAAGTCCTGGACGTATGGCTTTGTCTGGTCGCCCTCGCATCAGTTTGATTTCTCCGCCGACTTCTGGCGCGTCGAAATCAAGGACCTGTTGACCACCGTCGACATCAACCGCTTGCTGCAACAGGAAAACCAGTGCCGCAACGGCCAGCTTGATGCGACCACTTGCGCCGACGTCCTGGCACGCATCCAGCGCAATGCCAGCACGGCGGCAGTGGACCCGAACGTGCTGCAACGGGTGCAGGTCAATGCGATCAACGCCGCCAGCGAGCGGGTCAGCGGCCTGGACCTCAAGAGTAATATTCGCTGGGGCGCAGGCCAGTACGGCGCGTTCAGTTCGGCGATTGGCTACAGCCTGGTGCTGTCCCACTACCTCAAGGAATCGGACGATGCGCAAACCCAGAACCTGCGCTCCAGCACCGACAACCACGACTGGCGCAGCAAGGTCAACGCGAGCCTGACCTGGGACTACCAGCACCTCACCACCACGCTGACCGGCATTCGCTACGGCAGCGTGACCAATGGCGCCGGCGATGGGCGCCTGTCGCCCTGGACCACCTTCAACGCCAGCGCCCGTTACCAGGTGAACGAGCAGGCGAGTGTCGGCCTAACCGTCAACAACCTGCTCAATCAGGTCAAGCACGATGACTCCGCCGGCTGGCCGTATTACCCCAGCGGCAACTACGACCCCTATGGCCGCCAGGTCTGGCTGGACGTGAGTTACCACTTCGGCAAGTAGCGCATAAGCACATGCGCTAACGGTCTAACCGGTGCTCTATAAAAACCCTGGCGTCGACGCACAACCCTGCATAAGTGAGCCTTCAGTGTTTTTGGAAAAGGAGTTGAGTTTGTGAGCCTGTTTCGCTTCATGGTGTGGGCGCTGCTGACGGGGCTTTGGGCCCCGTCACTGCTCGCTCAACCGACGCACGCTTTGACGGTATACGGCGAAGCGCCCAAGTACCCGGCCAACTTCAAACACCTGGATTACGTCAACCCGAACGCGCCCAAGGGCGGCAGTTTTCGTCGTTCGTCGATGGAAGGCGGGGCGTTTGATCACCTGATCCCGTATGTCGACAAAGGCACCGGCATCACCCAGATCCAGGGTTGGCTCTACAGCCCGTTGGCGTACCGTTCGCAGGATGAGCCGTACACCGTGTACGGGTTGGTCGCGCAAGGCATGGAGCTGGCAGATGACCATTCATGGTTGCGTTTCTACCTCAATCCCAAGGCGCGGTTTGCCGATGGCACGCCCATCACCGCGCAGGACGTGGCCTACACCTTCAAGCTGTTCACCACCGAAGGCAGCCTGGCGTATCGCCAAAGCTTTGCCGATGTGGACCAGGTGCTGGTGGAATCGCCGACCCAAGTGCGGTTCACCTTCAAAAGCGCCGACAATCGCACCTTGCCCCTGGACCTCGCTTCACTGCCGGTGCTGCCGGAACATTGGTGGCAGGGGCGCAATTTCGCCAACGGCGGCGGCTTTGAACCGCCGGTGGGCAGCGGCCCGTACCGTATCAGCAGCGTGGACAACGGCCGCAGTGTCACCTTCGAACGGGTCAAGGACTGGTGGGGGCGAGACCTGCCGGTGACGCAGGGGCAGTACAACTTCGACACCCTGCGGCTTGAGTTTTTTGCCGACGGCGACGTGTCGCGCCAGATCCTGCAAGCCCAGGGTTACGACTTCAATCGCGAATTTTCCGCCACCAGTTATTCGGTGGGCTACGACGGCGAGGCTTTGCGCGACGGTCGTCTGCAACGTGAACAACTGGCACCGAATGCCGTGCAGGGCACCCAGGGTTTTGTGTTCAACCTGCAAAAACCGCAGTTCCAGGACCGCCGCGTGCGCGAGGCGCTGAGCCTGTTGTGGGATTTCGACTGGAGCAACCGGCAGATGATGCACAGCCTGTACCTGCGCCAGCGCAGCTTCTTTTCCCGCAGCGCATTGGCGGCCACCCAGCTGCCGGATGCCCAGGAGCTGGCCATTCTGGAACCCTGGCGCGGGCAAGTGCCGGAGGAGGTGTTCACCCAGGTCTACCAGCCGCCGCGCACCGATGGCAGCGGGCGCATTCGGCCGCAGCAGGCGCAAGCGCTGAAGTTACTGGCCGAGGCGGGCTGGACGCCGCGCGGCGACCAGTTGGTTAACGCCGAGGGCACGCCGTTGCAGTTCACCTTCCTGAATGCCCAGAAAGGCTTCGAGCGTTTGCTGCTGCCCTACAAACGCAACCTGGCGCAGATCGGCATCGGCTTCACGATCCGCATGATCGACTCGGCCCAATACGCCAACCGCGTGCGCGCACGGGACTACGACATGATCGTCAACGGCTACCCGGTCAGCCCATCGCCGGGCCGCGAGCTGACCAACTACTTCGGTTCCGAGAGTGCCGATGACCCTGGCTCCAACAATTACATGGCACTGCGCAACCCGGCGGTGGACGCCTTGATCGATGGCCTTGTCCGCGCCAACGACCGCCCGACCATGGTGCGCTACGCCCATGCCCTCGACCGCGTGTTGCAGTGGGGCTTCTACTGGATTCCCAACTATTACCCGCCGGGCTCGTCCTCGCTGTGGTGGAACCGTTTTGGTCGGCCCCGCACAGCGCCGCTCAATGACGTGGGCATCGACACCTGGTGGGAAGTGAGCCCGACACCGCTGACCACCGCACAGATGCGTCAACTGACTGAGGCTTCCCAACATGCTGGCCTATAGCGCGCGCCGTTTATTGCTGATCGTGCCGACGTTGGTGTGCATCCTGCTGGTCAACTTTTTTATCGTGCAAGCCGCCCCGGGTGGCCCGGTTGAGCAAGCCATCGCGCGCTTGCAAGGCATCGGCAGCCAAGCGTCGGTGGCCGGCACACGGGTGGAAACCGGCAGCACTGAATCGCGCACAACTCGTGGCCTGGACCCCGCGCTGGTGGCCGATATCGAGCGCCAATACGGCTTCGACAAGCCCCTGGGCGCACGCCTTTGGTTGATGCTCAGCAGCTACGCGCGGCTGGATTTTGGCGATAGCTTCTTCCGCGGCGCCAAGGTCACCGACCTGATCCTGCAAAAACTGCCGGTGACTTTGTCCCTGGGCTTCTGGGCCACGCTGATCAGTTACCTGGTGTCGATCCCGCTGGGCATTCGCAAGGCCGTGCGCCATGGCAGCCGCTTCGATGTGTGGAGCAGTGCGGCGGTCATTATCGGCCACGCCATGCCGGCGTTCCTGTTCGCCTTGCTGCTGATCGTGGTATTCGGCGGCGGTAGCCTGTTGAACTGGTTTCCGGTGCGCGGCCTGGTCTCGGAGAACTTTGCCAGCCTGTCATGGGCGGGCAAGGTCGTGGACTACTTCTGGCACCTTGTCTTGCCGGTATCGGCGCTGGTGATTGGCGGCTTTGCCACACTGACCATCCTCACCAAAAACAGCTTCCTCGACGAGATCAGCCGCCAGTACGTAGTGACCGCGCGGGCCAAGGGCTTCAGCGAAAAACAGGTGCTGTACAAACACGTGTTTCGCAACGCCATGCTGCTGATCGTGGTTGGCCTGCCCCAGGCGCTCACCGCGATGTTGTTCGGCGGCTCGTTGCTGATTGAAGTGATTTTCTCCCTCGACGGCCTCGGTCGCCTGAGCTACGAAGCGGCAGTGGCACGGGACTATCCCGTGGTCTTCGGCACGCTGTTTATCTTTACCCTGGTCGGGTTGGTCATCAAGTTGCTGGGCGACCTGTGCTACCGCCTGCTGGACCCCCGGCTGGATTTTTCCGCGAGGTCGCACTGATGCCGGTTTTTACTCCGATCACCCGTCGCCGCTGGCTGCACTTCAAGCGCAATCGCCGCGGCTGGTGGTCGCTGTGGATGTTCCTGGCGCTGTTCGCCGTATGCCTGGGTGCCGAACTGCTGGCCAACGACAAGCCACTGGTGATGGCGTACCAGGGCTCACTGTATTTCCCGGCCTTCGAGCGCTACACCGAGCAGGATTTCGGCGGCACGTTGCCGTTTCAGCCGGATTACCGTGACCCTTACGTGCATGAACTGATTGAAGGGCAGGGCGGCTGGATGCTGTTTGCGCCCATTCCGTTCAGCTACGACACGGTCAACTACGACCTCACGACCCCTTCGCCGGCGGCGCCCAGCGCGAGCAACTGGCTGGGCACCGATGATCAAGCCCGGGATGTATTGGCGCGGGTGATTTTCGGCACCCGGGTATCGCTGTTATTTGCCTTGGCGCTGACCGTGGTGAGCACTTTGATCGGGGTCGCCGCCGGCGCGCTGCAAGGCTATTACGCCGGTTGGGTCGATCTGTTGGGGCAGCGCCTGATCGAGATCTGGTCGGGGCTACCGGTCCTGTACTTGCTGATCATCTTGTCCGGGTTTGTCGAGCCGGGTTTCTGGTGGCTGCTGGGGATCATGGCGCTGTTTTCCTGGCTGACCCTGGTGGATGTGGTGCGCGCCGAGTTCCTGCGCGGGCGCAACCTGGAGTACGTGAAGGCCGCGCGAGCCCTGGGTGTGGGCGATGTTCAGGTGATGTTGCGGCACATTCTGCCCAACGCGCTGACTGCCACCTTGACCTACTTGCCGTTCATTTTGACCGGGGCCATTTCGACCCTCACCGCCCTGGATTTTCTTGGCTTCGGCATGCCCACGGGCAGTGCGTCCCTGGGTGAGTTGATCGGCCAGGGAAAAAACAACCTGCAAGCCCCGTGGCTGGCGCTGACCGCGTTTTTTACGTTGGCGTTGATCCTGTCCCTGTTGGTGTTTATCGGCGAAGCCTGCCGCGACGCCTTCGACCCCCGATCCTGATAAGCGAGCTGTGCCGTGACTGACGCGTTGATTGAAATTCGTAACCTGAAAGTGGCGTTCGACGGGCACAAAGCGGTGCGTGGCATCGACCTGGATATTCACCCGGGCGAGTGTCTGGCGCTGGTGGGCGAGTCGGGCTCCGGTAAATCGGTGACCGCCCACTCGATCCTGCAATTGCTGCCGCCCCACACCACGCGTACCCAGGGCAGTATTCGCTACCAGGGCGAAGAGCTGCTCGGCGCGCGGCCGGAGCGTTTAAGGCAGATTCGCGGCGATCGCATCGCGATGATCTTTCAGGAGCCGATGACCTCGCTCAACCCGCTGTACAGCGTCGAACGGCAGCTGTCCGAAACCCTGCTGCTGCACAAAGGCCTGGGCGGTGCGGCGGCGCGTGAGCGCGTGTTGGAGTTGCTCGAACTGGTGGGCATCCAGCAGCCGCGCCAGCGCCTTGCGGCGTACCCGCATCAGCTCTCCGGCGGGCAGCGCCAGCGGGTGATGATCGCCATGGCCCTGGCTTGCGAACCGCTGCTGTTGATCGCCGACGAGCCCACCACGGCCCTGGACGTGACCGTGCAGCGACGCATTCTTGCGCTGCTCAAAGACCTGCAGCAACGCCTGGGCATGGCGCTGCTGTTGATCAGCCACGACCTCAACGTGGTGCGCAGCATCGCCCAGCGCGTGGCGGTGATGCGCGCCGGCCAGATCGTCGAACAGGCCAGCTGCCAGGCACTGTTTGCCGCGCCGCAGCACGCCTACAGCCGGCAGTTGCTCGAAGCCGAGCCAGAGGGCAGGGCGGTGGTGCGTGAGACGGCGGACAACCTGCTGGAAGTGGACAACCTCAAGGTCTGGTTCCCGCAAGGCGGCCTGCTGCGGCGCAAACCGCCGATCAAGGCGGTGGACGGCATCGACCTGCGCCTGCAACGTGGCAAAACCTTGGGCATTGTTGGCGAATCCGGCTCGGGCAAATCCACCCTTGGCCAGGCGATCCTGCGGTTGATCGACGCCCAAGGCAGCATTCGCTTCCAGGGCCAGGCCCTCGACGCACTCAAAGGCAAGGCCCTGCGTCCCTGGCGGCGCAAACTACAGGTGGTGTTTCAAGACCCGTTCGGCAGCCTCAGTCCGCGCATGAGCGTGCAGCAAATCATCGAAGAAGGCCTGCGCGTACACACGGACCTCAATGCTTGCGCGCGCGAAGCTCAAGTGATTGCCGTGTTGCGCGACGTCGGACTCGACCCCGATACGCGCCATCGCTTCCCCCACGAATTCTCCGGCGGCCAGCGCCAACGCATCGCGATCGCCCGCGCACTGGTGATCAAGCCGGATTTGATATTGCTCGACGAACCCACCTCAGCCCTCGACCGCACCGTGCAAAAGCAGGTGGTGAGCTTGCTGCGCAGGTTGCAGGAGGAGCACGGGCTGACCTACTTGTTTATCAGCCACGACCTGGCGGTGGTAAGGGCGTTGGCTCACGACTTGATCGTGGTGAAGGATGGCGTGGTGGTGGAGGCGGGGAGTACCGAGCAGTTGTTCGACGCGCCGGAGCATGCCTATACGCGGGATTTGCTGGTAGCGTCGTCGTTGAGGAATCGCGAGTAGTACAGCCTAGTGGGCGCTGATCTCACGCTTTACCGTCTGCTGTGCTTCTACCAACAACCAGTCCCGGAACGTCGTCAGTTTGGGCAGGCTGGCGCACTCAGGCCGATAAATGACGTAGTAGGCCAGCTCCGATGGAACACTGATCTCTGGGAACAGCCTCACCAGGCGTCCGCTTGCCAGATCGTCGTGCGCCATGACGCTGCGGGCTAGCGCAACACCATGCCCCTCAACCGCAGCTTGCAACACGGCGGCAGAATTGTTGATTTGCATGCCTCGCAGGGAGAGGGTGTCCTTCGATCCGGCTTTCTGCATCCAGGTTTCCCAGCTCGGAAAGCCGGTATGGCTATCCATCGACAGGTCGTGAATCAACGTCTCCTGTGCCAGGTCACTGGTTTTTTGCAAACGCGAATGCTCGCGCAACAGTTGTGGCGAGCACACCGGATACACCTCTTCGTCCATCAGCTTCTCGGCGGTCAGCCCCGGCCAACGCCCCGTGCCATAACGCACGCCGATATCGATCCGCTGGGCGACGAAATCCACCGGCTTAAGGTTGGTATCCAGACGCACGTCTGTTTCGGGGCACACCGCCTGAAAGCGGTCGATGCGAGGCAACAGCCATTTGGCGGCAAAAGCCGGGCTGACGGCCACGGTCAGTACGCCGCTGATCGAGCCTTCGCTAAGTCGTTCCATCCCCAACGCCAGCCTGTCGAAACCTGCCCGGATGTCTGGCAATGCACGCTCAGCCGCCTCAGTAGGTACAAGCCGTGCCCGACCGCTGCTACCGCGCACAAACAGCGGGCTACCCAGCCAGTCTTCCAGCGTACGGACCAACTGACCGACAGCGGCGGGTGTGACATTGAGTTCGACCGCCGCCGAAGAAAAGCTCTGATGGCGGGCGCTGGCCTCGAAAGCACGCAGGGCGTTGAGATGGACGGGCGATTTCATATCGATAAAGTTTTTCTTTCTGGGGCTGACACTTTATCTCGTTTGTCTGCGGGCCGGAAGAGGAGAAAAATCGCCTCCATGCCGACTGTTGTTCTGTTTGATGGCTGAGCGCATAGGCATGCGAGTGCCATTGGAAACAATAGTTTTTCTTCCATTCAAGTCCTGCCTGGCGGCGGGCGCACAGAGAGATTTTCAAGATGAGCAATCAATTCAAGGGCAAGAAGCTGTTGGTCGTCGGTGGCACCAGCGGCATGGGCCTGCAGACGGCGCGCACCGTACTGGCCGAGGGCGGCAGCGTGGTTATCGTGGGCAACCGCCCGGAAAAAACCGAAGCAGCCCGCCAGGAATTGGCTGAACTGGGCCAGGTATGGGCACTGACCGTCGACCTGTCCAACGACGCCGCCGTCGCTTCGCTGATCAAAATCCTGGACGAGCAGCATTCGGATATCGACCTGCTGGTCAACGCCGCTGGCGTGTTCTTCCCCAAGCCATTCCTGGAGCATTCGGAAGCCGATTACGCCCAGTACATGTCGATCAACAAAGCGACCTTCTTCATCACGCAAAAGGTTGCCGCCAACCTGGTCGCCAAGAACCGCCCGGGCGCGATCGTGAACATTGGTTCGATGTGGGGCAAGCAGGCGATCGCAGCCACGCCGTCGTCGGCCTACTCGATGGCCAAGGCGGGTCTGCACTCGCTGACCCAGCACCTGGCGATGGAACTGGGCAGCAAGAACATCCGTGTCAACGCGGTGTCGCCTGCCGTGGTGCAGACCCCTATCTACGAAGGCTTCATTCCAAAAGCCGAAGTGCACAGTGCGCTGCAAGGCTTCAACAGCTTCCACCCGATTGGCCGTGTGGGCACGCCTCAGGATGTCGCCGAAGTGGTCGCTTTCCTGCTGTCGGACAAGGCGGGCTGGGTTACTGGCGCCGTCTGGGACGTCGATGGCGGTGTCATGGCTGGCCGTAACTGACCTGCGCCGCTGACGCACTGAGTTCTTTGCCAGGCGTGCCCCCACACCTGGCTTCAATCTGTTTTTGGAGAAAGACCATGATGCAAGACTGGAATGGCTACCGCGACGCCCTGATGGAGCGCGTGGGCGACTACGCCAAACAAAGCCCCGACGTAATGCGTGGGTTGATGATGATCGACAATTCGGCGGTCAAGACGGGGCATCTGGAACCGAAGATCCACGAGCTGATCGCATTGGCGGTGGCTGTGACCACGCGCTGCGACGGGTGTATTTCCGTTCACACCAAGAAGGCGGTGGAGCACGGTGCCACGCTTGAAGAAATCACCGAAGCCCTCGGTGTGGCGATTGCCCTGAACGCGGGTGCTGCGCTGACGTACTCGGCACGCGTCGTCGAGGCCTATCAACAGCTGCCCAGTCAGTAAGCCCTATCAATAAGCACCGACCACCCACGGACGGGTTGGCCGGTGTCTTTGTCCCCGCTTGGATAACCCTCATGCTGATCAATGCCGATTTCACTCGCCGCGCCATCGTGGCGTCCCAGCAGTGTCAATGGGTGGCTTCGCCCCAGGATGGCGTCGAGCGCGTGATGCTGGATCGCGTGGGCGCGGAACAAGCCCGTGCCACCAGCCTTGTGCGGTATGCCCCTGACTCCCGTTTCCCTCGCCACCCCCATCCCGGGGGAGAGGAGATTCTCGTGTTGTCGGGGACCTTCTCCGACGGAAGTGGGGACTACCCGGCGGGTTGGTATTTGCGCAATCCCCCCGGGTCCAGCCATCAACCCTCCAGCGCCGGGGGCGCCGTCATTTTCGTCAAGCTTCAGCAGATGCAGGGACGCGAGCAGCGCCATGTGCGCATTGATACCCGTGACCCTGCCGCGTGGCGTCGGGAGGGCCGGCGCGAGGTTTGCACGCTGTTCCGTGATGAAACGGAGCAGGTCTGTCTGCAACGTCTGGCACCGCATGACGCGATTTTCGAGACGCTGCCTGATGGCGCTGAACTGCTGGTGCTGGCGGGCAACGTGACGCTGGATGGAAAGGCATACGAGTGCGGCAGTTGGGTGCGCCTGCCTGCTGGTGAGTCTGCGAATCTCTACGCTGGCGACCAAGGCGCCACCCTGTACCTCAAAACGGGCCACCTGGCCGATGTGGCGGCAGAGGAATGAGCAAGCACACGGTACGCATTGCTATCGTTGGCGCCGGTTTGAGCGGCCTGTACGCCGCCTACCTGCTGGAACGCCAGGGCATCACCGATTATGTGTTGCTGGAGGGGAGGGAAGTCCTCGGCGGTCGTATTGCGTCCATCGACGCCACCGGCCAGGCCGTTACCCACATTGCAGCGAACATCGACGGCATCGACCGCTTCGACCTGGGCCCTACCTGGTTCTGGCCTGGCTACCAACACGAGCTTGGCCGGCTGGTGGAGGCCTTGGGCCTGGAGCAGTTTGAGCAGTTCGAGGAGGGCGACATGATGGTGGAGCGCTCACCCGAGGAGCCTGCTGTGCGCATGCATGGCTACGTGAACTCGCCCGCGTCCATGCGCCTGGCCGGTGGCATGGGGCGCTTGACCGAAGCCCTGCGAGATAAGCTCGCCCCGGCAAACATCATCACCGGCCACACGGTGCGCCGACTTCGCAAACACCACGGCTGTATCGAGCTTGAGAGCGAAAACGCCGCAGGCCATGTCAGTGCCTGGCAGGCCGAGCGTGTCTTGCTGGCGCTGCCGCCTCGACTGGTCGAACGCACCATCGCATTCGAACCGGCCTTGCCTGCATCGCTGGCCCTGCAGTGGCGTGAAACGGCGACGTGGATGGCACCTCAAGCCAAGTACGTCGCCATCTATGACACACCGTTCTGGCGGGAGCAGGGGTTGTCCGGTGAAGGCCGCAGTGCACGTGGGCCACTGGGTGAAATCCATGACGCCTCCATGCCGGGTGGCAGCGCAGCGCTGTTTGGCTTCCTGGGCGTGCCGGTGCGTGTACGCAGCACGGTCTCCGACGAGGTATTGCGCACGCACTGCCGTGCGCAACTGGTCCGGATGTTTGGCCCTCTGGCGGCGACGCCCAAGGCCGAAGCCATCAAGGACTGGGCGCAAGACCCGCTTACGGCCACTGCAGGCGATGTAAATGCGGCGGCCCAGCATGCCCGGGCGCCCTCGGCCAAGGCTACTTCGGGACCCTGGCAGGGATGCCTGACAGGCATCGCCAGCGAGTGGTCGCCGCAGTTTTCCGGCTATTTGGCCGGGGCCGTCGAGGCCGCCGGCCTGGGCGTGAAGGCGTTGACTGAACATGCCAGTGCGGCTGCGTTGAATCCATCGAAGCGTTGACCTGAGATCGCGAGGCAAGGCGGTACTGATCAGCAATGCCGGTATCTCCCGTTATTCATCATTTTTAGGAGCGACGGCTATGAACGCTACATACCGTGCCATGCAAGTCACCCGACCGGGTGTTCTTGAACTGGTGGAACGTCCGACAATAGCACCCGGTATTGGCCAAGTGCTGATTGCCGTTGAGGCCTGCGGTATCTGTGGTGCCGATGTGGGTGACATCGAAGGGGCAGACCCTGCACTGCAGCCGCCGCGTGTGCCGGGTCATGAAGTGGTCGGCCGCATCGCCGCGCTGGGCGAGCACGTTCCATCGCTCTGGAAAGTCGGCCAGCGTGTGGGCATGGGCCGCCTGGGCGGGCCTTGCGGCGAATGTGTGCAGTGCCGCCAGGGGCATTTTCAGCTGTGCCAACACCAGCCCTTTGTCGGTGCCACCTGTGACGGTGGTTATGCCGAAATGATGCTGGCACGAGCCTCCGGGTTGGTGTCGATTCCTGACGAACTCCTTGCCGAGGAAGCCGCGCCGTTGCTTTGCGCCGGCATCGCCACGTTCAATGCGTTGAAGAAGTGCGGCGCGCAGGCGGGCGATACGGTTGCCATCTTTGGTATTGGCGGCCTGGGGCATATGGCCCTGCAGTACGCGCGCCGGATGGGGTTTCGCGTGGTTGCCATCGGGCGCGGCACTGATATCGCCGACGACGCATGGAACCTGGGAGCCCATGTCTACATCGACACCCATGAAGAAGACGCGGCGACGAAGCTCAAGGAAATGGGCGGCGCTCAGGCCATCGTGAGTACTATCAGCGCCCCTGCTACCGTATCGGCGCTCATGGCCGGGCTCGCACCACAAGGCCGTCTTGTTCTGCTTGGAGCGGGCAAAGATCCGTTGCCGGTGTCGACCGGCCACCTGGTCGTGGGTGAGCGCAGCCTGCTGGGTTCGATCACCGGCTCGCCCTACGAAAACGAAAGGACTCTGGATTTCAGCGTGCTGGCTGGCGTACGCCCGAGGATCGAAGTGATGCCCTTCGAACAGGCCAATGAAGCCTACCAACGGATGAAGTCCGGCGACGTCAAATTCCGCATGGTATTGAGCATCGCAGGTGAGCACGCCGCTGCGCGCATCGACCCGTGATGACGACCTTGCTGTAGGTACTCGACACCCATGAAGAACCATGACCTCAACACTGCCCCAACAGACTGCCGATGCCGACGGCTGAAGAGCTTGGAGGAGGGTGTCCGCTCGGAATTGGCCATGCACCTCTGCAGGCATTAGCAATGCCTCGGCCAATCTGGGACTGCAATTCGACGGGTCACTGATCCTGCTGGGGCTTGGTGGGATTTTGGATTGCTGAGCGCGTCCGCACTGGTGCTGGAATGCCATTGGCATGAAGAGAAAGCACGCGTTCAATCGCTCAACGATTTCATCGTGTTCGGCGTGATAGCGGTCTGGTCTTTTTCATCGGGTGGGCTGCTGTCGGCTTATGGCTGGAACACAGTGCTGTGTGCTGTGGGTTTCGTTTTTACCGCTGGTGTTGGCTGTCGTCGCGCTGGCACTGACTGTCCCGAAGTACATGGCCGGTCGGTTTGATCTGAAAAGGCAAGGCGCGTTAGCCACTCGAGCGCATTTCCTGCTCAAGCCAATCCCGGGCGCTATACGTAATTTAACAAGTGGGCGATGTCAGATGTTCATAAGCCGCTCGTGGGTCTGCTGCTGCGGGCTCAATGCTCCAGAAATGAATGCGGTTGCTCATCGATTTATGTTCATGGAAGAGGTTTCCCGCTCGTCTGGTCGATTCGACCTTTGGCGGCGACTCGAGCGCTGGGTACTTCGGCATCGTTTGCGTAAAAACCTTGCTTGAAGATCGGGGCATCATTTGATGCCCCTCCCAAGTCACGCGATGGAAGCGGCCCTTATCTGTATCACTTGCAGTCTTGTTCGAACTCCTCAAGCATGTCTGCCCTGATCAATGCTTCAGGATCTTCAGCGTGAACAGCATCAACTCGACGTTGCACGCAACCGTCCAAGTCATTGCTTTCCGCAGCGGCCAGGGCTGAGGCGATGGTTGGAGTTGGCGGGGCGCTTGCCTGGACTGCTTGTCCTGGCGCAGGGATGTCTACGATCTTGACGTAGTTCACGGCATATCCACCACCGTCGTATCGGCTTTGACGGTCAAAAGCCGGCTCGTCAGTCACTGGATTGCCCCAGCCCTCGACACCATCGAGTAATGCCATTTTTCCAGGGTACTGATCACGCCGATCCGCCGGAAGTGCCACAAGGGTATGCACTACGTCCCCTGCATTCCAGATGATGATGGCTTGGAGGGTGCCGGTGTCATCATACAAGCGCTCTTGGCCTTGCTTCACGACGTTTTGTTGATGGTCATAGCCACCCCTGGCAACCCCTTCGAACTGGCTGACTTTCTTCCCGCCAGCCCAGACCGTCGCTATGGCACTGACGAGCTGTCCTCGTTTCCACTCAAGCTCACGAATCAGTTGGCCCTTGTCATCCCAGTATTGCTCTTTACCATCGTTGCTCAGATCGCTGGCGTCGAACTCATTCACGTCATCCTTGATTGCCAGGCGACTGACATGGTGAACGTGCTGACCGTCGTAATTGTATTTATCGATTGCGCGCGCCAGCAGTTTACCTTGGTCGAATTCACTGAGTTCGATGACATTGCCGCGGGCATCGAAGCGTTTCTGGGTGCCGTGCTGCTGGCCATTCTGGTAGTTCTCTTCGTACGCTACATAGAAGCGCTTGCCATCCAGGCTGAACTGCTTCTGTGGGCCGTGGAACTGGCCGTTGAGGTACGTACGTTGGTCAGTCCCGCGGTTATCGAACCCACTCTGTTTTCCGTTTTCCCATTCCAGATCTGCAATGAGCTCTTTGCCTTGGCCGTCCCACGCACGCTCACGGCCGTCCTTCTTGCCAGCGGTGTAGTTCACTTCAAGAATTCGCTCACCGGTTTGAGGGTTGAACTGTTCTTGACGGCCATCTTGAAGGCCCTGCGTCCAATTGCCCTCGGCAATCTTCTTACCGGTTTTGGCATCGTATTTCTCTTCTTCGCCGTCACGCTTGCCAGCTTTGAAGTGCCCGACACCTAGCAACTGGCCGGCATTATCCGAGCAGCGCATTTCGCCATCCGGCAGCCCCTTCTTGAAGTCAATTACGCACGAACCAACGCTAAACAACCCGAGAACGGACATCGGGTAGTTCGTGACTCGGCCGGTGAATGGGTCATCGTCATGGATCTTGTACAGAAGTCCTTGAATCTCGTGGGTCTGGCGTTTGTCCACCTCCTCGGTGAAGCAGCCAGCCAGGCTGAGTGACGCGACAGTGATGGCACTCAAAGCGAAAAAGCGGCGGGTATTCAATAACACCAGAATCTCCTTATTCACGTACCGGCACCTGCCGATTTTGAAGCGTGAGAGACACGCATTGTAGGTCATAGCCCTGCTGTGATTCCAATTTGCCATTTCGCTTGCCTGCGAAAGTAGTTGGATCCACGTAGGAGGTCGGTTAAGGCCGGGCTAGTCTTTATGTTAACGTGCCATCATTCAGACGAAATGGAGCATCGTGATGGGATGGAAGGGAACAGTGCGATCTTGGCAGGCATCGGCCAGGCGTGCGGAGCGCAATGCCCATCGTCGGCAGCGTGAGCTCGAGAATCGCCGAAAGGAATTCGCCCCTCAAGGCTAAGTGAAGAAACGATTCTCTAGACCTTGGATACAGGCCTCTTGGAACTTCCCCTACAAAACGCTATGTTTATGGCCATCTGATACTATCGGCGCAAGCTCTGTGCTAGCCATTTCGAAAAGGAGGTTGAATGGGCATCCGCGTACGCGCTTTGCAGGCGAATCATGGGGACTGCGTCCTCGTCACCCACGAGGGGCCTCATGGTACGTTCAACCTCCTCATCGATGGTGGCAACGCCGGAACTTTCAAATACGGCCAGCAAGGCCGCATGAAAGGTGAACTGTGCAAATTGCTCGACGAGCTCAAAGCATTGGGCCAGCATCTTGACTTGGTTATTTTGACTCATATCGATGATGATCACATCGGTGGGCTTCTCAAGGCTTTCAAAGCTCCAGGTTACGGCCAGCTTGTAAAAAGTGTCTGGTTTAATTCGTCAAAAGTGATTACAGATTACTTCGGTTGCCCCGAAATTCCGGAGAATGACATATATTTCCCAGATTCATCTCCTGATACGAGTGTTCGGCAAGGTAAAAAATTTGATGAACTTCTTGACCAGCTAGGAGTAGAACGTGGACATATAGTTTTGGCTGGGCAAGAAATCGTTAAAGGCCCTTTTACATTTAGTATATTATCGCCAGATGAGGCTCAGTTGCGGAAACTCCTGTGCATCTGGCCAGTAGAAAAAACATCGCCAGACACTTCTTCTGATGCGACTGACTACTCCATGAGTTTGGAGCAGTTCTGGGCGGACGACAGTTTCGAGAGCGACACCTCGATTGCCAATGGAAGCTCAATCGCTTTCATGCTACAGGCGGACGATCAGAAAATGTTGTTCTTGGGGGATGCCTATGACACCTGCACAGTCGAAAGCTTGAAGCAACTAGGTTATAGCGAGTTAAACAAACTGCATCTGGATGTAGTTAAGGTTTCACATCACGGAAGTCAATACAATACCAGTTCAGGTTTTCTGAGCATGGTATCTGCTGCGCGCTACGTCATCTCCACTAACGGGGCAAGGCATGGACTGCCTAATAAAAGGACAATCGCAAGGATTTTGGCGTCTGGAGATGGGAAAATTTGTTTCAACTACCCTAAAGTTGCCGCTTCGATGTTGCTTCCAAATGAGTTGCATCTATATGCCGGGCGCTTGGAGGTGGTTAGCCAAATAGAGTTTGATCATGACGATCGATGAGCTAATAATTTCTTATGCTGTAAAAATAAATGGCGGAAGCGGAGTTCTCGTTGGTGCGCTTTCGCAGGACTATACTTATGTCTTCACGGCCAAGCATGTATTGAACGCCACCAATCAGGTAACCAGAAACGGTGTTCCGCTACAGATAATTGATCAGCCATACCTGCACCCAGAATTAGATTGCGCATTGATAAAGGTCGAATTTCAACAGAATGTAAAGCAGCGTAATTGGTTAGGGGATGTACCATCAGGAGCAGCGCTATCATTCGCAGGATTTCCTGACACAAACACAAATACCGATATACCCTACAAGATTTATACAGGCCTTCAAAATAGCACACTTAATGATGTAGTGGTTTGTAATCTAAACAACAACCCGGCGCAAGATGCGATTATTGGCATGTCTGGCGGCGGCCTGTATCACGTGTGCAACGGTTACCCTTACCTAGTGGGCGTTGAGTCTCGAATGGATGATGAAGAAGAGCACCTTCGATGGGGCCGCATACGTTGCTTTTCTACGGCTGTCTTTGAAGGGATTATTACTCAGCATAATCTTGCTTTAATGGCTCCTAGCTTCATGGCGTGCTTTTCACAGCTTAAGGATGATATTTTTTATTTCAATGCCGCAAATCCGGACAATGTATTAAAGCTTCAAAGAAGGCTGCATGAGTTCGCAGGCGTGTTGATAGGTCTTGGACTGCCACCTCCGCATGATCTGATGACACGCTACAATAAAAAGTTGCTGGTAGGTCATGAAACTCCAGCTGCTGTGTTGGATAGGGATTTGTGGGTTGCATATTTTGAGTTTGTAATCGTTTGTGCCTTGATTGATGAACGTCAAAATATTGATGTGGACTACATTAGGGGTTTGGAAAAGCGGCGAAGGTTTGTTTACTCTGGCAGCAACGCTCACTGGATAAGACATCTTTCGGAAATTTTGAAAACAGCAAAATCCACGTTGGATGAACATGGCGTCATGATTATAAGCTCTCCTCAAGAGGAAGCACCCTGCCTTCCGGATGACGAAGACTTGGAAGAAGTTATTGACGACATTGCCTCAGCCCCTACGCCAGGGGCCGGAGGAAGAATTGATGATGTGCACGGCGAGGTTTACAGGACTTATACGGTCGCGCATATGAAAGGGTTGCGGAATGAGTACGTGCTGAAAAAGCACCGCGAGTATGGGCGTGCCCTTGTGAGCAAACAGCTGAAAATATTCAGAGATTATTATAATGAAATTATTAAGTAGGGCGCACGACTTTAGCTTCCTGACCTCCGAAATCGATGGGGTCAGATTTGAGTTATTTGCTTCGAGCCAATCCTTTTTAACCTGTATTGTTTGTTGGTTTGAGTCGTCAACGGCCGTGATGATGAACTGGCAGGCGATTCAAAGCATAGTGTCAGTTAGGTTTAAGCCAGAAGGAGGGCATTCAAAATGGAATGTATATTTGGTTTTGATGTGCCCCGACAGTCTTAAACTCCGAGATAAATATGTAATTCAAAATGACCGCTACGCAGCAAGGAAAATCATTTTGGATGGCCTCGGAGAGCTACCTGATTCACCTGCGGTCGAGAAACTGGTAAACGTTGAGTTACTGGGTGCGGATCTCGAGCTAGCACCAGTTTCGGACAACTCCGAAGATGACGTAGATACACCCATTGCCGCAATCGTAAAAGGCGTGCCCTCGGGTGCCAGTGCTGAAGCGAAAGAAGCGCGTGGCGCAATGATCAACAAACTAATCGAGTTTTTGTCCGAAAATGAAAATCAAAAAGGTTGAGATCGAGGGCTTTCGCGCTTACAAGTACAAAACAGACGGAACTTTTGATTTTACAAGTGAGAGCGGGGATCCGTCCAATTTTGTTGTTATTTATGCCCCGAATGGATTCGGCAAAAGCTCTTTTTACGATGCGGTCGAGTGGGCTTTTACTGACAATCTTGAAAGATATACCAGTAATCACAATAAGAAAAATAATGAACTTGCCGCAAAAGGCACAAAGCTATATCAGGTTCCTCAAAAAATCCTTCGAAATAAAGAAGTATTTGATGACGTGCCTACCCACGTATCTGTAATCACAACCACTAAAAAATTCGAGCGGTCGCTGAAAAAACCAAAATCAAACTCAAGCGATCTAGCCTTTAAGACAGCGAAAAAAAGTGAAGATATAGAAGTATACAAGAGAATTATACTGTCTCAAGACGCAATCGATCGTTTCCTTCGTGAGGCCAAACCTCAAGAAAGATATGACCTCTTCATGGGTTTTTTTGGTGGAGGTGCTGAAACACTACGCCAAGAATTGACCTTGCTAATCAATGAAAACGAATCGAAAGTCGTTGCACTGCTGGCCGAACGATCAAGTATCGAGTCCAAGCTAACCAATCCGGTCGACTACCGGATATTCGAAGAATTTAATGACCTTGCAGCCACCCTCAATTCTCAAGGTGAAGCAGTAGTCTTCGTCGATGAGAACTTTGATGCGCAAGCTGAGCACCAAATACTGTCATCTATTGTTACTCGAACGCACGCCCTTAATGCTGAGCGAGCTGCGATTCAGCAACGGTATGCTGCGTTATTACTACAATTGTCAGGGCTACCAGGCTTTAAGCGTAATCTAGAGTTGTTGCCGCAGCAATTTTCATACGCCAACAGCGTTTCGAAAGGCGTGCAGGATTCTGTCAAATATCAACAACTCACTGCAGCCCATGCTCGCAGCCTTTCTGAATGGCAGTCAATTAGTAATGAATTGAAAGTCTTGGAGGAGGTCATTGCCCAGGTTCCTTCATTCATTGCTGATGAAGAGGTTAGGGTCCGATCCGCTGGTCAACTGCCCGGGCTTACGGCTGAAAAAGGCCGATTGGCGATGGAGCTTAAAACGGCCGAAACATCGGCTGCTGCCACCAAGAAATCGATTGCAGATCTCGATCAAAGGGTGTTGGGGCTTCAGTTGATGGTCGCAAGCAGCCCAGCCGTTTACTCTGAAATTGCTACCAATGAGGCCGGTCTGGTTGGTTTGAGGTCGGATTTAAGTGCCAAGATCACATCCCTCCAACTCACTGTAGCCGAGCGGGATGCCGTTGCTTCGCAACTTAACAACATCTCCACTTTACCCATCACTACAGATACCCTGCTTTACGGTGACACCAGCTACTTGGGCTTATCCGATGAATTCATCAACAAGATTCAGGTTGCTCAAGAAGAATTGTCTGCACTGAGCTTGCATGATCAGTCGATCAAGACAACTCAGGTAGCTCTATCTGAGCAAATGGACGCAGTCGAGGGGCTTGTTTCACTCGGTATCTCTTACCTTTCGAAATGGCCTAGTACGAACTGCCCGCTGTGCCGACTACCCCACCCATCATCTGATGACTTAGTCGCAGCTGTCAAAAGCAATGACCTGTTGACATTAGTTGCGAGGCAGAACGCTCAGGAGTTAGAAAGAATCGAGCTTCGCACAAAGTCTCTTTCAGCAGAAATTGATTCTCATGTTACTGCGGCCCAGAAGAAAAACTCAGAACACTTATCGTCGCTACGAAAGAAGCTAAATGACTTTGGTTTACGAGTCACTGAGCTAGAGACTCAAAAAGCGCGGCTTGCAGCAAGCATTGATACAGCTGAGCGAACGCTCAAGTCATTGAAGGCAAGGGTTTGGGACGTTGATTCAAAAGAGTTGAAAAGGCTAGTCGATTCTGAGCTAACCGTTGCGTCGGAGCGACGACCGCTTTTGGTGCAGCAACTGGCGTCAGTAGAACAAACGGCCGCTTCGCTTCGCTTTACAAGTCAAAATCTCGAAAATCAGATCCAGGGAGTAGTAAATCTGATCAACGAGATAACGTACAAATCTACGTACGAGAAGGTCAAGGCCTTCATCTCTAAGGAGGCCGTGGCTGAGATGAAAGCACTTGCCTCAAGCTGCGACAGAAAGAAAATATATCTAACTGCCAGACTTAATGAATTAGGTGAACAGCTTGCCCAACTATTAGGTGAGTGCAACGACCTGCAAGGGATAATGAATTCGGAAGCCAACTGGATTGACTTTGCGGTTTTAGCGTCAAACAAAGATGAAGCGGTCAGACACCTGAATGATACGCAGTCTGCTATCGCAACTTTTGTTCAAACCGTTGATCGGCTAGTCGGAAAGCCTCTCGGGAATAATGTTGATTTGATCGAGCGAGAGATCAATCAACTGGGGCCAGAACTACTACGTCTTTCTGACGCTTTGGCCGAAAAAATCCAATCATTTGATTTGCTGACGATACAGCTTAAAGCGTTCAAGCCTTACTTTGATGCGCTCAATTTGCGAGACCAGCTAAAAGTAGTCGAACATGATCTTTCTCTGCATCGTTTGGTAGAAAACAAGCTTGTAGCGGAAAGAGAGATCGTTATCTCGAAGCTGAGGGAGAGGGTGGAAGCGTTCTTTTTCACCGACTTGATTAATGCCATTTACAGCAAAATTGATCCGCATCCTTCATTTAAAACCGTCCAATTTGTAGCTGATTTTGGATCTTCAGACAAGCCAGGATTGAATATCGTGTTGCAAGATGAGAAAGGCGACATAATTTCTCCAATGCTATACTTTAGTGCTGCACAGCTTAATATCCTCAGCTTGAGCGTTTTCCTTGCTAACGCTTTGCACGCAACTGATAAATCTGGAGCAGCTCTGGACGTGATATTGATTGATGACCCTATCCAGTCCATGGACTCCATTAACGTTCTGGCGACTATTGATTTGCTGCGCAACGTTTCGGAGCGTTTTGATAAACAGATTATTATTTCCACGCATGATGAAAACTTCTTTGGTTTGCTCAAGCGTAAGATTCCTACCGATGTCTTTAAGTCAAAATTTCTGCAGCTCGAAAGCTTCGGGGTTGTGAGCCAAGCCTAATGAGAGGACTAGCTTGACGAAGCTGCAATTTACCAACCAAGCATCCTCCGTGAACGGTAGGATGCTTGGTGGAGGTTAGCTTTCTAGCCGTTTCAACCAACAGCGGAATGTTGTTACGATCAAGATTTGCGCACTGTGTTTCTGCGACCTCGAATTGTTCTGCCAAAAGCCTAGCCTAAGGCTTGACGGAAGGGTCTACGAACTCGGATTTGATATGTACAAATTCGTTTTCAACATTACGAATACTATTGCAGACAAATGCCGAGAAATCCCAGAGCTACACGAAAAGAAGGTAATCCTGGAGCTCGATTGGTCTTATCGCGCTGAAAACAACATTGGCAAACACGACGTTTTTTGCAGCCCGTCCAACGTACCAATCACCACCACCGAAGGCTTCGTATACGCTAAGGACATTGATCTGGTTCGTTAACTTGCTTGCTGTGAACCGCCTGCGTTTGCAGCCCGCGGAAGCAAACAGACAAGGAGCGGCACATTGTCAGCTGAGAACCAACTAACAGAACCTGAAAACCAAAACGACTCAATCAGGCCAAAAAAGGCGTTCGTGCTCACCGATGAGATGCGCCGGCGGATAGTGGAATCGGAAAAAGAGCACCGTCGTTACAAGCGTCGGGAGAGGCGGTTTGAGTTCAGCCGGATTTCCTGGTTTTGGGATGAACTCCCGAATGAGGAGCTCTACAGGCCTCCCTTGGCTGAGCGACGCAACACGCGCCAGGAAATGGCATATCATCGGTTTCGACAAATGATGAGTTGGTCGTTCTGGTCGCGGATGAAGTCAGGCGCCGGTATCAAGCTCGCAGCGGTGGGGGGGTTGGTCGCCGCATTCATTCAGGCAGCTCCGCCATTGAAGGGCGCAGAAGCCGCGGTCGGGCCTTTGAGCTGGTTGCTGGTGGGCGGGGGCTTTTACTTGTTAGCGGTGATCTGGTTCGAGTGGAAGTGTCCGGTTCTGCTAAAGCGCACGCTTGCTGGGAAGGAGGAATACCTTGGCATTGAGGGGCGGCGCTGGCTACTCGCTCTTGTTGAGGATGAGCTGCGACGCTGGTGGGGCGTTAAACCTTATGACTTGGATGTAGGCGGAATTAAACCAGAGTCCTATAAACACCGACTTGCGCTTGATATCACTCGGCATGGTGAAATTCCAGCCTACGGCGGCTTTGGTGAATTCGCATCCGCACGGATCGAGTATGCACTTCATGAATACGCCAAACTAACATCGACAGCGATCTGGCGAGAAGAATTCAAGCCGAACGAATTCCAAAAGTTCATGCCGGTACATCGAATGTGCCCACGTAATATGCCTCTGCGTAACCTCCACTTGAGCGTCATGAATGAGAGTGAGGCGGAAATGGCTAAGGTGGGCAAGGAGGGCGACTTGGTGGTGCGCTGGTTCGACAACTCACTGGATTTTCAATCGCGGTTACCTACCCCTCGAAATTTGGTGGTGTCGGCGTACGCGGAAGGTTTCATCTACCTGTTCCGCACCGACGCTTCTGCGCTGACATTCACTCGTATTGTGGCGCAGTGGCAAAACACGATGCGCCCGTTATGCCGGCTCACTCTCATTGGCCTGTTCCTGGCCAGTGGCGGTTGCTTCTTGCGGTTTGTCTTCCTACAGCTGAAGATTCTCCTGCCGAATCTGCTTTGAGTTGCTGTCTGACGAAGTCTCAGCGGCAGGCAGTGAGCCTGCCGCATCAAACTCCCAAGCAAGAACCTAATTCAGGCTTGAGGGGAGGTTGGAGTGGGCGGTTTGACCGGCTCCGCCTCACCAGCCCGAGTCTGTCCACTCCGGGTTTTATCAATGCCCCACACCGCCTTCGCGACCTCCTCAATTTTCGCCACGAACTTGTCGACGTTGAATCCGGCTATGAAGGCCAGTGCGAAAAATCCTATTTCGCTTGCTCCGGCGTTCGCGGTCGACTCCAGTACCAACAAGCCTGCCTTCAAGAAGAGGTAGCTCACCGCACCGGCGATTGTGCTGGTGATGGGGCGGATGAAATACCAGACGTGCCAGTCCGGATCCCAGCGCTTGTGGACGCACTTGTTGAGGTAAATCGCACGGAAGCAGTACAGGGCACCGCCAACGTAGGCGATCGCGCCACACATCAACGGCACTCTCAGAGGCCTATAGGGCTCAGAAAGCCAACCCAGAGCCATCGCACCGATGGAGTAGGTCGCGAAGACCAGAAGTGCCAGCAGATAGATGATGATGACGATCGTCAGATCTGTCTTTGGCTTGGCTGAAGTGGTTTCACTCATCTGCTGCTGACTCCTTGCGAGCATTCTCAATCCGAAGCATCACAATCTGCTGATGCTCACTGACCGGGTCGCCTGGCTTCACATTCAGGTTCAGCCGGCGGTTTAGGTAATACAACTGTGGCTTGCGAGCTCTGAGCCGAGCTTCGCCATTCACCATCTGGTAATCGTGCTCGATTGCTTTTTGCTTTTGTGGCGGGTAGCTCGGATTCGGGCCGATCACCACATCGATGAAGGTCTCCCATTCAACGTCCTCTGGCACCTCTGAAGGAGGGGCAAACGAAGTCTTCAGGGCATTGATGCGACCTAAAACGAAATCCTTGAATATCCCTGACTTGAAGCAGAAGGCGCGGGTGTGCCAACGAAAGCCGTCATGGGCGAACGATGTGGGGAAGATAGTCCGAACAGCTGGCTCGTCGAAATTGGTCATTGATCGATAGTCGACGTCCACTGCCTCTCCTGCCTGGAGCGCCCTGATGAGCTTGATCAGGATCTGTTGATCAACCTGCCTCATGGGAGAAGGTAGGTTCGCCACTGGGGGCGCCCAGCCGATGAAACTATCCGTTGGGGCGATATTGCCTATGCCACGCTGCTGTAGCTCATTTAGATAGTGCGCTGGATCCGGGTTGGTCAAGACGGGTTTGAAGTCAGGGCCTGCCACGTACGCTTTCAGCGTTCGGTCATAGGCCATGTTGTCAGGAGCGAGTTCTTGATAGGTCGCGAAATCCAATGACGCTTGAGGAACAGAAATCCCAAAAAAAATGGTCAGGTCTGAGCGATTGAGTTTTCGCTCCCACAGCAGCCGAAAATCTATAAATTCAAGGCGGCGTTCCTGGCCCCAGCGTCCGGTACGAGTAGCGGTAGCAGTCATCTGAAATCAGCCTGGTAGGTAATGGGTATAAAAAATATACGAATAGTATCTAGACGAATTGAGTTTCTATACGTATCTTACAGTATCTGTAGCGTTTCTCAAAGATGGCCCAGTGCCCGGGGAGGGATATATGGCTGCCAAGGTGACGTTTTTTCAAGTGGGTACCGGTGACATGACGTTGATCCGGTTGGCCGATACGTTGGTCACCACCATTCTGATTGACTCGCGGATCCGCCAGGCTGCGGACAACCCAGACGATGACACTCCTGACGTGGGCAGGGCATTGCGAGAGCTGCTGCAGTGGGATGCCAAAGACCGCCCATTCGTCAACGCCTTCCTATTGAGTCATCCTGACCAAGACCACTGTGCAGGCCTGAGAAATCACTTCTGGCTTGGCGATCCTGCGGACTACCCTGACGACGGCAAGGATCGTTGGGAGAGGCGGATTTTGATCCGTGAAATGTGGTCGTCGCCTCTGGTATTCCGTCGGAGTTCGAAGAACCACATCCTCTGTGACGACGCGAAAGCTTTCGATAAAGAAGCGCGGCGGCGAGTGATCTACTGGCGCAATTATCGCATTGCAGGTGATGGGAACCGCATTCGCATCATGGGCGAAGACAACCAGGGGAAGACTGACGATCTTGGCCCAATCCTGGTTAAAGCCGGCCAGACTTTCAGCCAGATCGCAGGTGAAAACCTTCCGCAGTTTTTCACCTCGCACCTGCTCGCACCGGCACCGCATGAAGATGATGCGGATCTTGAAGAAGACCTGACAAAAAACGAATCGAGCGTGATCATGAATATTCAGATCTCGCCGTCGGCTTACTCGCAAACCAAAACCAAATTCCTTGTTGGCGGTGACGCTGAGGTATTGATCTGGGAGCGGATGTGGAGTCATTACGAGTCCACGCCCGAGGTGCTTGAATATGATCTGCTCCTAGCTCCGCACCACTGTTCCTGGCACACGCTTTCGTGGGACAGCTGGTCGGGCAAGGGCGAGAACGCCAAGGTAAGTTGGGATGCCCGTCAAGCCCTGAGCCAGGCACGCAATGGTGCAACGATCGTTTCCAGCAGTGTTGAGATTCTCGACGATTATTGCGATCCGCCCTGCATCCGGGCGAAGCGTGAGTATCAGGGCATCCTGGACGAAGTTGATGGTTGGTTCTCTTGCACGGGGGATCTCGGTGAGAAGGCTTGCATGGACTTCGAGGTTCGGTCGGATGGTAAGGTCAAACTGCTGGCCGTTGCTGCAGCGCTTGCTGGAGCGGTACCGAGTTCCGTAGCGGCGTCGATTCCGCCACGCGCTGGCAAGTTCAAATGATCGATTACTACGAGCTCGGTGAGGTTTTGGACTGTGCAGATGAGGATCACCTCTATCCTCATACCCAGGCACTCCTCAAAGCTTTACGTGCTTGTCCCTACACCGATGTTCGAGAAATCAGGAAGGACAAACCAGGGACGATAATCAGTGAATACATTGTCATCGATGCCGGCGACGGTACAGTGGATTCGGGTAATCTCGGAGGAGTCAGGCGACGCGAGCGATTGGCGGTCGGTGTAAACCCCGACTTCCGCGTGCCGGTAGTAGTCTACACGCTGCGCAAAGACTTCCCTGTGCTGTCGCACCAGCATCCACCTTCCATAGGCGGGGCTAGGGTGCTTTGTCTGTACGACAGCAATTGGTCGACGGTCGAGCGAACCTGGACGCCGGAGCGTTTCATCGCTCGAATGTTCTGGTGGTTGCGAGAGTCTGCTCTGTTGAAACTGCACCGGAGTGATCAGCCGGTTGAGCAGCTTTTTTACATGAGCCCTTACCAGCTTATCCTGCCTTCCAACTATACCGATTACGCAAAATCGGGTAGCAACACGTTGACCATTTGCAAAGTGGATGTAGGTGACTCGATCATCTTGAGGGCCGATCCCACTCGGCCAGGCGACCAGTCGAAGCTGGTCAGGATGGTCTCAATGGTGGTCAATCCTGTGGGATCGCCAACGTTGGCTCGCTATCCAGAGACCTTGGGTGATCTGCATGATCAACTCGTAAGCTGGGGCAGCGACCTCTATCAGTCGCTTCATGCGACCGTTTACGACGCCATTGAAGGCGGTGTTTCTGCTGCTCCCGCCCAAGGCCAAGGTGTACTCATTACTGTCTGGATTCCGCGCGTACGCGACGGCGAGGCTGAACGCTTTGACGTAGCTGGGTACATGCTTGACGTCTCTCTGTTTGACCTAGCAACGGCCCTAGATATGCTAGGCCCTCCTGATTCGAAAGGGCTGAGTCACCGTAGCGTGATCCTCGGTGGATCTGGCAGTATTGCCTGGCGATTGATCCCGCTCATGTCGGTAGAAGTTCGAAGTGCTCTCACAGCCAAAGCCGCTCGTGATCTATCGGGCACCCCTGAGGAGAACAGTGACATCCAAGGCGTCCTGGCCGGGGTGGGGGCGTTAGGTAGCGTGTTGGCTGATCTATGGATTCGCCAAGGCTGGGGGCGGTGGACGTTCATAGACCCTGATCGGGTGCTGCCTCACAATTTATGCCGCCATGTGGCGTTCGATTTATACATTGGCCGGCCAAAGGTCAACGTAGTGAGGGATCTGGCTGTAGAAATCTTTCCGAACTGGGATCCACCCAAGGCAATTGCCAAAAGCATACTTGAGGATACCGAGGAGATCGCCTCGTCGTTGAGCGTTGCCCAAATCTTGGTGGATGTAACGACAACGTTGGAGGCACCACGTGAGCTCGCTCGTAGACCGGAAGCTCCCCGCACCGTGAGCTTGTTCGTTACACCTTCAGGTCTCTCAAGTGTGATGATTCTCGAAGATCAGGACAGGCTTCGGCGCATTGACGGTCTGGAGGGACAGTACTACCGAGCGATACTGGAAAACGAGTGGGGTCATCAGCACTTGGCCCAGCCTCTGGGGGATCGCTGGGTGGGCGGTGGCTGTCGTGACATTTCGGTAAGGATGTCGGGTGAATCTATTCATGGTCATGCAGGAATTCTTTCCAGGCAGCTTCGGCAGTCAGTCGCCAAGTCGCAGGCAAGGATTTGTGTCTGGGAATCAGATGACCGATCCGGATCAGTTACCGCTCATGAGATCGACACCGCGCAAGTGCATACTGCGCAATCATCTGGCTGGACGGTGAAGTACGACGAGTCACTGGTTCAGAAATTGTACACCGCTCGACAGAAGGCCCTTCCGAACGAAACGGGTGGCGCAATCCTCGGCGTCACGGATCTCAAAACGAAGACGATTATCATTGTTGACGTTCTGCCGGCACCGCCGGACAGCGAGGCCAGTCCGAGCCATTTCATTAGAGGGCAAGAGGGCCAGGCAGAAGCGCTGGAGGTAGTACACAAGCGTACTGCTGGCATGGTGGATTATGTGGGCGAATGGCATTCGCATCCCGACGGTTGTCCGGCTCGCCCGAGTGAGCTCGACGAGAATTTGCTGAGTACCCTGCATAGGCAGATGAGCGTTGAAGGATTGCCAGCGCTGATGGTGATCGCTGCCAAAGGTGCTGTAGGGATCTTTGTGTGTTGATTCACCAAGCACCCAGGCCCACTGCTCGTCAGTAGCCATGAGATGAACCTTTTGGCTAATAGAGGAGGCAGTGGGATGATGCCTCCCGCCGTCGGGGTAGAAATCGTATTTTTCTCTATCGGGCGAACTCTGGTGGGGGAATGCGTTGACGGCGTGATCCAGCAGGTTTTCTCATCACCCCTTTCAAGCGCTCAGCAGGACCTTCTAACTCGGACGGCGACTGAATCGCCCTGCGTTTTGTAGATACCTCGCTTCCCTAAACGAGTACAAGGAGCCCTGAGCAAGCTGCGTCTGGTTGAAAACACAACGGCGATAAAAGGGTGAATACGAGGGAACGTCTTATGAGAGTTCAGAGCAATACAGCAGAAAGGCAAAAGCCCGATCGTTACCGGGCTTTGCAGATCCCTCAAGGGGAGGTAAAGCTGAAGTGCCTCAAGGGCTACAAGCCAAACTCTACGAGCGGTTGGCGCTCATGTCAACGCTCTGCGTCTGGGACGAACGTGTACCGTAATGTGCAGTCGTCAGAGCTGACGCAGTCCTGTCTAGCAATGTGGGCAGATTACCATGCCGTAATCTGTAGTCGATACGAAGACTACTCAGCCTGATTATCGGGTGTTTCTCAACGGTGCCATTACTGACTCTACGTCCAAACCGTTCATAAGGCAGTTGTGTGCTATTACTGACAGAGCCTCGAAAAGCTTGTCTCGCTGTATTGCCAACGCAGCGTTCTCCGCTTGAAGACTTGCAATACGCTCTTCGATACTCCTGCGCCGGCGGGCACCATCCGGATCCCTCCCGCTTTCCCTCATTTGAACAATACGAGCGGCCTCAATTCTGTCTCCACGGTCACCTCCTAGCGTAGCTCGGCTTGTCAGGCCCAGCCGGCGCTGCACCTCCGGTCGGGAAGTGGGAGCGAGCTCCACTCCAGAGCTAATCATCTGGGCGAGGAGAGCGTCTATTGCTTCGTCAAGAGTGCCGCCCCTCAATGTCTGTCGTCGCGCCATAATTGCCCCTAGTCATCTGAAACCGAACTGTGTCGTTTGTCCGAGTCCGCAACCGTCATTGGACGCCCATTTGGAAACACGAGTTGCAAACCTGCATTGGTGTCGCGTGCTAGGACGGATTTTAGATTATTGAGTTTGTCCTCTTGGTCCGCCAGCCATACATCGCTGCCTGCCTCTCCGGCGCCGGCATCGCGCATGATAGTAATTGCGGCCGTAAGATTTTCGGCTTGTTTCTCAAGGTTCGTCCGTTCCGATGGAGTGCCCATCAGATGGAGATGCGAGCAGCCATTCCAGCACTGAAGATGCTTAGGGCAGGGCGCTTGGGAGAAGTCGTGAATGCAACCTCCAAAGGGTGTCACGTGCAGCGCCGTTGCGTGTACGGTGAGGAATGCTTCTGCCGTGATCGTGCCTTTATCTGACAGCAGCGCATGGTAACTGTCGGTCAAAGCGCCCTGAATGCGCTTATCTCTTATGCCCGCATGTAGAAAGTCGATACGCTCGTGATGGCTATTGAAAGCCAAAAACTCTTGATGGGTAGCAGCGTCTTCTTCAATGCTTGTGTGTTGGTAATAGACATTCTGGTCGAGGCGTTTCCGCCCCAGGGCAAGCGCTTGTTGAACATTCGTGTTGTAAGCCCGGTGCCTGAGTTTTAGTTGGACGTAGATGAACGGAATGAGTATGGGCAACGGTGTCGCATCACCAGCTTGTACAAGCAGCGGTAGTCGTTGACCTGAAGAGAACCTGCACTGAATCAGTTTCATCGACAGCCACCTCATTCAAGGACTCGCCATGAACACGAAACACATGGCCCGTTGAGAGAGTAGACGTCAAATACGAATTGGTCGAATCAGTGACTTACGTGGCTTATGAACATTTCTAACATGGCCTGTCGTTTAACATAATATACATTATGCGTAATCAGATGATTTGTTATCAGGGTCAGTGCCAGCCAGATTTCAACCAGTGCACCACGCTCCTCATCGACCAAACCCAGCCTGTCTCGATTTGGTCGATGAGCCTGGATCACACCTGAGCGAAACCGCCATCCACGAACATCTCGCTGCCCGTCATGAAGCTGCTCTCATCCGATGCCAGGAACAATGCCGCATTCGCCACTTCATCTGGCTGCCCCATACGACCCAGCGGTACACGCGTAACCATCGAATCGACAATCGCATCCTTCTGGCCGGTACCTGATAGCGCTCTGTCCAAACCCGGTGTCGTTGTCGGCCCAGGTGAAAGCACGTTCACGCGAATACCTGTGCCTTGCAGATCCAGCGCCCAGCTTCTCGCGAAGTTTCGCAGTGCGCCTTTCGACGCGCTGTAGACGCTGAACGCTGCGGTGCCCATCGAGGCCGTCGTCGAACCTGTCAGCACAATCGAGCCACCGGCGCTCATCAATGGCAACGCGTTCTGTACGGTGAACAACGTGCCTTTCACGTTCACGCCAAAGGTGCGATCAAACGATTCCTCCGTGATCGCACCAATGGGCTCCAGATCCCCAAGGCCCGCATTGGCGAACAGCACATCAACACGACCTTTGTCAGCCTTGATCTGCGCGAATACCCGCTCAAGATCACGCAGGTTTGAAATGTCGCCCTGGATCGCGATCGCGTCATGCCCGATCAGGACCAAGGCTTTGTCCAGTTCATCCTGGCGGCGTCCCACGATAACGACCTGTGCACCTTCGGCCGCAAAGCGTATGGCGCTGGCCAAGCCGATCCCGCTGTTGCCACCGGTGACGACGGCGATTTTCCCGTTGAGCCTGTTCATGAGTGTTTCCCTCAAATGTTGAGGCCCAAGCGTAGATCTGCGCTATTGTTTTGAATAGTATGCACCTTTTGGTAAGTACCCAGCCTGAGGGCAAAAACATGTCAAACAGCACCTTTAACTGCGGGCTCGACGCCGCCCTGGCGGTGATTGGCGGGAAATGGAAACCGTTGGTCCTGTACCACCTGGCCCATGAAGTTCACCGTTATGGCGAACTGCGGCGCGCCGTTGGCGGCGTGACGGACAAGGTGCTGATCCAGCAATTGAAGGAGCTGGAACGCGATGAGATCATCGCGCGCATCGACTACAAGGAGATCCCGCCAAAGGTCGAATACTCCCTGACTCCCTTCGGACGCTCGCTGGCCCAGGCATTGGGGCCGCTTTGCCAATGGGGCACCGACCATATGCTGGCGGTTGAACGCATTAGTGAGCGCCGAACGACCGCCCTCGCCCAGCCTTGAATTCGCGAAATATCCAACTCGACTAAATGGATATTTAGTTGAGTTAAATCAATATGTTACGTCTATCTCCCGTACCCATTGCCTATTCACGACACCCTACCGCGGGGTGACTCTGTAGCGAGTCTGTAAACACCGGCTTGTATGCGCCGAGGGCGATCACTAAGCTGGCCCCTCTTTTTTACCGCCGCCCGGAACCACCATGTCTCGAAGTATCGCCCACCTCGCCCTGCTGCTGGGGTTGATCACCGCCGTCGGCCCGTTTGCCATCGACAGCTACCTGCCGGCGTTGCCGACACTCGGCGCCAGCCTGCATGCCTCGCCTGCCGCGGTGCAGATGAGCCTGACGGTGTTCTTCATGATCATCGGTGTGTGCCAGCTGTTCTACGGCCCGATCAGCGATGTGTTCGGGCGCAAGCCGCCGATCTATGCCGGCCTGGCGATTTTCATCGTGGCCAGCATTGGTTGCGCCCTCGCCCCCTCCATCGAGGTGCTGATCGGCTTTCGGGCGTTGCAGGCCTTTGGCGCCTGCGCCGGGATGGTGATTCCACGGGCGATTGTGCGTGACTTGTACACCGGCCATGAAGCCGCGCGCCTGATGGCGTTGCTGATGCTGGTGGTGAGCATTTCACCGATTCTCGCGCCGCTGGCCGGCAGCGTGATCATTGCCGTGTGGAGCTGGCGCGAAGTGTTTTGGGTACTGGGTGTGGCTGCAGTGCTGTGCCTGATCATGACCGCCGTGCAATTGCCGGAAACCCACCCCGCCGAACGCCGCCTGGGCAAGACCCTGGGCAATGCGTTCGGCAGCTACGGCGCGTTGCTGCGTGATCCGGTGTTTACCGGGTTGTCGGTAGTGGGCGGTTTTGGCCTTGCGACGTTCTTCGTGTTCATCGGCAGCGCACCATTCGTTTACATCGAGTACTACGGGCTCACGCCAACGCAATTCAGCCTGTGCTTTGCCCTCAACGCGGCGTCGTTTTTTGCCCTGAGCCAGTTGACCGCGCGCTTGAGTGCACGCTTTGGCCTCGCGCCGTTGATTCGCTGGTCGGTGGCGGGCGTGGCAACGGTCATGGCCTTGCTGGCGCTCACCACGCTGTGGGTCAACAGCCTGCCGTTGATGATGGCGCTGCTGTTTATCGGCTTCGGTTTTCTCGGGCTGCTGTTGCCGGCGGCCGGGGTATTGTCCCTGGAAGACCATGGCGCAGTGGCCGGTTCTGCATCAGCGTTGCTGGGCGCGATCCAAATGATCACCGCCGCCGTGTGCATGGCGGTGGTGGGTGTGTTTGCCGACCACACCCCGGCACCGATGTTGATCGGCATCGCCCTGAGCGCGGTGGCGGCGATGCTGACTGCTTGGTGGACCCTCAACCGATTGCCACCGCACCTGGCCCGCGCGGGGTCATAGCGACGCCGGGTAGGTCGTCGCCAGCCTTCGACCGAATGGCTCACGCCTGTTCCTGGGGTTGCCACACCCGGCAGTCGGGCCCCTGCTCTACCCCGCTGTCCGGGACTTTCGCGCTTTTGCGTACGATCAACCGCCCCCTTACGACTTCCTGAATGGCAGGCGTATCGGGGTTTTCCAATTGCGCGCAGATGATCCCAACCGCACGACTCACCATATCGCTCACCGGTTGAACGTAGGTGGTCAACGAAAACACTGGCCAGGCGGCCAGGCCGATGTCATCGAACCCGACAATCGAGATCTCTTTGCCCGGTGTGAGCCCGAACTCCTCGCGTGCGACATTGATGGCGCCCAGGGCCATGATGTCATTCGCACAAAAAATCCCGTCAGGCGGACTGGCACTCGACAGCAGCCGGCGTACGGCCTCCATCGCGCCTTCAAAGGTGTAGTCACCCACGGCGCGTTGCGGTACCGGATGCCCCAGACGTTGCAGTGCGTCGACAAAGGCGATTTCCCGGTCACGACTGGTCGAGGAGCTTTCCTTGCCGGCGATATAAGCCAGCTCGCGATGCCCGCCAGCCACCAGGAACTGCGCAATTTCCATGCTGCCCTGGGCGTTGTCGCTGGTCACGCTGGAGATACTGGTGCTGTCATTTCGACGATTGACCAGCACCACTGGCAACCCGGTTTGCTTGCACTCCTCGGCAAACCGCGAAGACAGGCTCGCCGACACCAGCACCAGCGCCTCCACGCGGTAGCCCAGAATCTCTTCCAGCACCGGGTCAGAGTCTTCGTGGTTGGCCGTGGAGAACAACAGTACTCGATAGCCAAGCTCTTCGAACGCCGCCGACAAGGCTTCCAGCACTGCAGAATAAAACGGATTTTCCATACTTGGCGCGACCACGCCAATCAGGTTGGAGCGGCGCTTGATCAACGAGCGCGCCCACTGGTTCGGACGGTAGCCCAATGCTGCCGCCGCCGCCTCCACCTTCTGCCGGGTCTTCGGCGAAACACTCGCGCCTTTGGTGAACGTTCGCGAGACCGCAGACTGCGAGACACCGGCCAACCGGGCCACATCATGGGCAGTGATCGGGTGTCTGGAGGGGTCGTTGGAGTCTGCCATTGAGTCTGCATCCACATTTCAAATGCCGATCATACCTGCCATTTAAAGCGAGGTGTGTCGCCCGTCCCATGCTCGCCCGTCTCGCGCAAATTTCTCGGTCTTTTTTCGCCCTCCCCCTTTTCATCTCGTCCGGGAATGGCTTAGCATCGGCTCAATTGCATACGTATGCAATATCTAAAACAACAACGCTAGGAATTCATCCAATGGCAATTTGGCTCAAAAAAGGCGCAGAAGCGTCCGTCATCAAATCAGCAGCGCGTGAGGTGCGTGACACCGTCGAAAAGACCCTGGCAGACATCGAAGAACGGGGTGATGACGCGATTCGTGAGCTGTCGATCCGCTTCGACAACCTGGACCGGGATGACTACCGGCTCTCCAGCGCCGAGATCGATGCCTGCATGGCGCAGTTGACCAAGCGCGACATCACCGACATCGAATTCGCCCAGACCCAGGTGCGCAATTTCGCCCAGCACCAGCGCAACAGCATGCGTGACCTGGAAGTCGAAACCCTGCCGGGCGTAGTGCTCGGCCACAAACACATTCCGGTTAACGCGGCGGGCTGCTATGTACCCGGTGGCAAGTATCCGTTGCTGGCCTCCGCGCACATGTCGGTGATCACCGCCAAGGTCGCCGGGGTTCCACGCATCATCACTTGCGCCCCGCCGTTCCATGGCAAGCCGGCACCGGCGATTGTCGCCGCACAGCACATGGCGGGTGCCGACGAGATCTACTGCCTGGGCGGCATCCAGGCTATCGGCGCCATGGCCCTGGGCACCCAGTCGATTGCTGCGGTGGACATGCTGGTGGGGCCGGGCAACGCGTTTGTGGCGGAAGCCAAGCGTCAATTGTTCGGCCGCGTCGGTATCGACCTGTTCGCCGGTCCGACCGAGACCCTGGTGATCGCCGATGAAACCGTGGACGGTGAAATCTGCGCCACGGACCTGCTCGGTCAAGCCGAACACGGCCCGGATTCCCCGGCGATCCTGCTCACCACGTCGGAAAAACTCGCCCGCGAGACGATGGCTGAAATCGAGCGCTTGCTGACGATCCTGCCGACCGCCGGGATTGCGCGCCAGGCCTGGGAAAGCTTCGGCGAAGTGATCGTCGCTGAAGACGAACAGGAGATGCTCGCCATTGCCAATGACCTGGCGTTCGAACACGTACAAGTCATGACCCGTGACCCGGACTTCTTCCTGGACAACATGCGCAACTACGGCGCCCTCTTCCTCGGCCCTCGCACCAACGTCTCCTACGGCGACAAGGTGATTGGTACCAACCACACCCTGCCCACCAAAAAAGCCGCGCGTTACACCGGTGGGCTATGGGTCGGCAAGTTCATCAAGACCTGCACCTACCAGAAAGTGATGACCGACGAAGCCTCCTCCCTCATCGGCGAATACTGCTCACGCCTGTGCGCCCTCGAAGGGTTCTCCGGGCATGGCGAACAGGCCAACATCCGCGTGCGTCGCTACGGCCACAAGCACGTCCCTTACGCCGGTATCGCAGAATAAAAACAGCTTGGCTACAACGGGTCGCGCCACGTGCGCGGCCCGACAACAACAAAAATCATAGCCATCGCGCAGCCCAACACTGGCCCTCTGCGCCAAAGGCCCAGCCTCGAAGGACATCCCATGAGTGTCATCATCGCCTTGCTGGCGTTGTTCGCGTTAATGCTCGCTGCATATCGGGGATACAGCGTCATTATCTTCGCGCCTCTCGCCGCACTCGCTGCCGTTCTACTGACTGACCCCGGCGCCGTTGCGCCGGCGTTCACTGATATTTTCATGGACAAGATGGTCGGCTTTATCAAACTGTACTTTCCGGTGTTTTTGCTCGGCGCCGTGTTTGGCAAGTTGATTGAGTTGTCCGGCTTTTCCCGCTCCATTGTCAAAGCCGTGATCCAGGTGCTCGGCAGCAGCCAGGCCATGCTGGTGATTGTGCTGGTCTGTGCGCTGCTCACCTACGGCGGTGTTTCGCTGTTCGTGGTGGTGTTTGCGGTGTATCCGTTTGCCGCGGAAATGTTCCGCCAAAGCAACATTCCCAAGCGCCTGATGCCCGCAACGATCGCCCTGGGTGCCTTCACCTTCACCATGGATGCGTTGCCTGGTTCGCCGCAGATCCAGAACATCATTCCCACCACGTTTTTCGGTACCACGTCCTGGGCGGCGCCCTGGCTGGGAGTCCTGGGTTCGTTGTTCGTACTGATCGGCGGCATGCTGTACCTGGAGCGCCAGCGACGCAAAGCCCGGCGCGCGGGCGAGGGTTATGGCACCGACCTGCGCAATGAGCCCGAAACGCCCCAGGACATCACTTTGCCCCACCCGTTAGTGGCGTTGCTGCCGTTGCTGTTGGTAGGCGTGATGAACCTGGCCTTCACCCACTGGATTCCACAGTGGTACGGCAGCATTTATGAAATTGACCTGCCCGGACTGAAGGCACCGATCCAGACCCAGGTATCGAAGATGATCGCCATCTGGTCGGTCCAGGCGGCCTTGCTGGTAGGCATCGTCACGGTCTTTGCATTCGCCTGGCGCACCCTCGTCAGCAAACTCGCCGAAGGCAGCCGCACCGCCGTTGGCGGGGCCATGCTCGCTACGCTCAATACCGCCTCGGAATATGGGTTTGGCGCAGTGATTGCGGCGTTGCCTGGCTTCGTTGCAGTGGTTGAAGCACTTAAGGTGATCCCCAATCCGCTGATCAACCAGGCCATCACCATTAACTTGCTGGCGGGTATTACCGGGTCGTCATCGGGTGGCATGAGCATTGCCCTGGCGGCGATGTCGGACACCTTCATCGCCTCCGCCAACGCCGCGCATATCCCTTTGGAAGTCATGCACCGTGTGGCCGCCATGGCTGCAGGGGGTATGGACACCCTGCCCCACAACGGCGCGGTCATCACCTTGCTGGCGGTCACCGGCCTGACTCACCGCCAGGCCTATAAAGACATTTTCGGCATGACGATCTTCAAGGTACTGGCGGCGTTTTTCGTGATTGGCGTGTACTACCTCACCGGGCTTGTCTGATCCGGGCCGCGTGACCGGAAGTTATACCGCCGCGTTGTTTTAGTCCGACGGAGCCCCGGCCTGGGGCTCCATCTGTGCCAAATAAGCCCACGGGTAAATCCCCCGCTGGTGCCCATCGCTGAAGATCAACTGCACGCCATACCCCTGGGGATGGACCTCCAGCACCCGGACACGGTCCGACACCAGCGGCGGCATGCCTCTCAACCGAAAGGCCCGGCACTGCGAGCACGGGCATTCACGGCGCAGGCGAGCGTGGTCGATCCATTGCACGCCGTCGCGCCATTCCAGCCTCAAGCGCCCATCATCATCGCGGCCAATGCCGTTCGGTGCACTGTTCATTGCAGTTGTGCCAGGGCAATGCGCACCGCCTTGCGTACTTCCGGGTCGCCATCGTCGGCCGCATCACGCAGCGGGCCAAGGGCCTGTCGGTCGCCCAACTCGCCCAGCGCCAGGGCGGCTTCCTTGCGCAGGTTGCTGATGCTGTGGCCCAACGTCAGGAGCAGCGCCGGCAACGCCGGTGCATACCGCAGGCGCCCAAGGCTGCGGGTGGCGCGCAGGCGGACTTGCCAGTAGTCATCGGCCAGCGCCGTGATCAAGGCGTCTCCCGCGCGGGTGCTACCGACTTTGCCCAAGGTGGTCGCGGCCTCTTCCCGTACTTGCCAGGTGGCGTCCTGCAACGCTTCATACAGCGCCGGCAATACCCGCTCATCACTGGCCAAACCGAGGGCGCCGGTGGCGGCACGCCGGACTTCGGTGTCCGGATCGCTGCTGGCCAACCTCGCCAGGGCGTCCAATGCCGGCAGGTGCTTGAGCCAGCCGAGCACACCGACCGCTTCGCGGCGCACCCCCGCATCGGTATCGTTCAGCGCCAGCATTGCCGACGGCGCCGCCGCTTCAAGGCGCAACTCGCGCAGGGCACGGAAGATTGCCGTGCGCACGCTGACGTCGGCGTGGGTGGCCCACGGCAATAACAGCCGGCCCGCCTGCGTCGTCTTGAGTACGCTCAAGCTCTGGGCGGCGGCATCACGTACCGACGCTTCAGTGTCGGTCAGCGCCTGGCACAGCGCCTCGACCACTGCGTCTTCTTCCCAAGCCTCCAGCAGGCTGGCAGCCTGGGCGCGCACGTCGGTGGCCGGGTCGTGGCGCAGGCTGTTCACCAGCCACACCAGGCCGTCGGGGTCTTCCAGGTCAGCCAGGTCAATCAGGGCGATCCGGCGCATGCCGGCATCCGGCGCTTGCAGCCGCGGGCGCAGGGCTTGGATGTCGGGGTTTTCGGTTTCATAGGTCATATGGCAAATCGCGGTCTTGGGTGATCGTTGGGTAGCCCGAGCGGGTTCAGCCGTGGTAACTGGCGACCATCTTCGTGGTGCAGCAGCTCCAGGCAATGGCGCTTGAGGTGGGTAAATTCCGGCGAGGTCATCAGTTCGGTGCTGCGCGGCCTTGGGAAAGTCAGCTGGAAATCCTCGATGATGCGCCCGGGGCGCGGGCTCATCACCAGGATGCGGTCGGCCAGGAACAGCGCTTCGTCGATGTCATGGGTAACAAACACAACAGTTGTGCGGATGCGCGTCCAGATGTCCAGCAGCAAGGCCTGCATCTTCATGCGGGTCAGGGCATCCAGCGCGCCGAACGGTTCATCCATCAACAGCAGGCCGGGACGATTGATCAACACCCGGGCAATTTCCACCCGCTGCTGCATGCCACCCGACAGCTGGTTGGGCCAGCGCTCGGCAAAACCTTCCAGGCCCACCAGGTGAAGGATCTCATCGGCGGCGGCCAGGCGCTCGGCCTTGCCTACGCCGCGCATCTTCAGGCCGAAGGCAACGTTTTCGCGCACCGAACGCCAGGGGAACAGCGTGTGTTGCTGAAACACCATGCCCCGTTGCTGGGACGGCCCGGCAACCGGCTGGCCATCCATTTCCAGCGTGCCCTGGCTTGGCGTGAGATGCCCGGCCAGCGCGCCGAGCAAGGTCGACTTGCCACACCCGGACGGGCCGAGGATGCACACGAACTGCCCCGGCTCGATCCTGCAATCCAGGGCTTTCACCGCCTCGAATGCCTGCTGCTGTTCGCCCAATACAATGGACAAGCCGCGTATGTCGACACGGCCTTCAAGATGACTCATCAGGCTTTACCTCGTGGTCGATGCCAGGGAGTGAACAGTGCGCCGAGACGCTTGACCAAAAGGCTGCTGCCCATGCCCAGCACGCCGATCAACAGCATGCCAACGACAATGTCGGCATAGTTCTGGATGATGTAGGACTCCCAGGTGTAATAGCCGATACCGTACTGGCCGGAGATCATTTCCGCTGTCACCAGGCAGAACCACGAAGTGCCCATGCCAATCGCCAGGCCGGTGATGATGCTCGGCGCGGCGCCCGGCAAAATCACCTCCTGCAGGATCGCCCGGCGCCCTGCCCCCAGGCTGCGCGCCGAGGCGATCAGCCGAGGATCGACGCCTTCCACGCCATGCACCGTATTGAGCAGCACCGGAAACAGCGCGCCGGTGAAGGTGATGAAGATCATCGACAGCTCCGACGACGGGAACATCAGGATCGCCAGCGGAATCCAGGCCACCGCCGGGATCGGCCGGATCACCTCCAGCGGCGGCAACAGCAGGTCTTCCGCCCACTTCCAGCGGCCAATCGCGATGCCCAGGCCGATCCCCACCAGCGCGGCCGCCAGGTAGCCCTCGAACACCCGGGTCAGGCTTGCGCTCAAGTGCCGCACAAGCTTGCCCGAGTCCGCCAGCCCCAGGGCAGCCTGCACCACGGAGCCCGGCGTGGGCACATTGGCAAACGTCACCAGCCACAGGTTCCAGTGCTGGCTGGCCGCCAACTGCCAGAACAGCAGGCACAACAGCAAGGAAGCGGCCTTGGGCAGCCAGCGCCATGGGGTGCTTGTCATGAACACACTCCCTCAGCGACCGGCAACGGCCTGCGCGCCGGCGTCGGTGAAATTGAACACCTTGCCGCCCTGGGCCTGGGCAAATTGCTGCGCCTGGCCCTTGAGCAGGAATGCACTGAGTTGGCCGTGCTGGTTGGTGGCAAACCAGGCCTGGCTCGCCAGCAGCTTGATGCCGCTGTCTTCGGCCTGGGCATACACGGCGCGCACCGCCTTGCCCTGTTTGTTCAGGCTGTCCAGCGCGGTGAACGCCGCCTCGGCCGACGTGTAATCGCGCACCTTGGGCTCACCCTTGACCCAGATTTGCGCGACGTGCTTCCAGTCGGTGATCGGCGCGCCGCTCAGGGCATCGTTGGCCTTCAGCGGGGCCTGGCCGTAGTTGCCCAATTGCGCCGCATAGTCCAGGCCCGAGGCCTTGAACGCGGCACGGATGTACTGGTCATCGATAAAGGTATTGAGGTCCAGGCCACGGTCGGCCTTTTTCAGCAGCTTGAGGGTGTCGATCGCGGTGCCCACGGCCTGGCGGTATTCGGGTTTCCAGCTCAAGTCACGGGTCTGCACGCCCAGCGGGCCATGGAACAGGTAGTTGACCTCGGCTTCGACGCCGGTGACTTTTTCGATCAGCTCGCTGTACTTCTCCGGCTCTGCGGCCAGCAACTGATTGGCCTCGATACTCGCGCGCAGGTAGGCGACGACCACTTCCGGGTACTGTTTGGCATAACTTTCGTCCACCAGCGCGCCGTGGAACGTCGGGGTGTTGGATTGCGAGCCGTCGTAGATCTTGCGGGCGAAACCACGGTTGGGGAACAGTTCGCCGAACGGCACAAAGTCGGCATGGGCGTCGATCTTGTTGGCCTGCAACGCCGAGCCTGCCACTTCGGGCGCCTGGGCAATGATGTTGACGTCCTTGAGCGGGTCCCAGCCCTGGGCCGCAACAGCGCGCAGCAACATGCCATGGGCCGTGGAGGCGAACGGCACGGAAATCGTCTTGCCTTTGAGGTCCGCCAGGGACTGGGCGCTGGAAGCGACCGGCACCACAATGCCGTTGCCGCTGCCCTTGATGTTGCCCGACAACACGCTGATGAACAGGCTGTGCTTGCCCGCCGCCTCGAACGCTACGCCGTTGAAGGCACCGGGGAAGTCGGCCATTGCGCCAAAGTCCAGTTTGCCGGCGACCATTTCATTGGTCAGCGGCGCGCCACTGGTGAAGTTTTTCCACTGCACGTCGTAGGTCGCGTCCTTGTACTTGCCGTCGTGCGGCAGGTATTTGTCCAGCAGCCCCAGCTCGCGGATCAGCAAGCCGCCCGCGGCACAGTTGATGGTGGTGTCCTGGGTGCCGATGGCCACCCGGATCGTTTGTGCCTGGGCCGACAGGCTCAAGGAAGCCAGCACCAGGCCGGCCAGGGTTGCGCGCAATAACATTGGGTAGTTCCCCTCGAATCATGGTTGAAGGAATCGTCTCCGCCACGGTCTGGCGCGGTGGGAAACGAGGGGGTGTGGCTAGGGCTGCGTCCGGGGTTGGCGGATGGCGTTTGCGGCAGGTCTCAGCGCAACAGGTACGGAATCTCGACCTTGACTGCGCCGGTGGGGCAATCTTTTTCACAGGGCATGCAGTACCAGCATTCATCGAACGCCATATACGCCTTCTGCGTTGCCGGGTTGATCGCCAACAGGTCCATCGGGCACACGTCGACGCAGACCGTGCAGCCTTTTTCGGCGATGCACTTGTCCTCGTCCACCGTTACCGGGGCGTTGGAGCGGAAGAATATTTCCTGGGGCTGATAGGCCATTTCACGGTGTCCTGTGGTGAGCGAGCTTGGGGGGCACATTCAGGCGGCGTCAGCCCCTACGCGCAGGCGGTCGTAAGCCTGCATCTCTTCGGCATCCAGCGGGATCACATAGGGCTCGACGGGTTTCTTGAAGCTGACCATCTGCCCGTCCCCGCCCTTTTTCAGGTGGCAATGGCAGAACCAGTCGGCGTCGTTGCGTTGCGGGTGATCGACCCGGTAGTGGTACAGGCCCCAGCGGCTTTCGGCGCGGTACAGCGAGGCGCGGGCAGCCATTTCGGCGCAGTCGCGGATCACGCTGGTTTCCATGGCGCGCATCAATTCATGGGGGTTGTGCGCCTTCATCTGGTCCAGGTCGCGCTCGATATCGGCGAAGCGTTGCAAGCCGATTTCCATCTTGCGGGTGACCTTGGGCGGCTGCAGGTAATCGTTGACGAAGCGCCGCAGCTTGTACTCGACCTGGGCCGGCGGCAGACCGGTTTCGCGGTCCAGTGGCGCATAGACCCGAGCCTGCTCGGCGGCCACTTGCCGGGCATCCACCGCGCTGAATTCGCGCCCGGCCACAAAGCTTGCCGCGTTGGTGCCCGCAAACCAGCCATAGGTGAACGCGCCGAGCATGTAGTTATGTGGCACCGCCGCCATGTCGCCCGCTGAATACAGGCCCTTGACCGAGGTTTCCGCGCGCTCGTTGACCCACACGCCCGACGCCGAATGCCCGCTGCAAAAGCCGATCTCGGAGATATGCATCTCGACCATCTGGCTGCGGTAGTCGGTGCCCCGGTTGGCGTGGAACTGCCCACGGCTGGGGCGCTCGTTGCTGTGCAGGATCTGCTCGATGTTCTGGATGGTTTCCTCCGCCAGGTGATCGAGCTTGAGGAACACCGGGCCGTTGCCGCTTTCCAGTTCCTGGTGGAACTCCCACATCATCTGCCCGCTCCAGTAGTCGCACTCGATGAAGCGTTCACCCTTGTTGTTGGCGGTGTAGCCGCCCAAGGGGCCGGTGACATAGGCGCACGCCGGGCCGTTGTAATCCTTGATCAGCGGGTTGATCTGGAAGCACTCCAGGTTCGCCAGTTCGGCTCCGGCGTGGTAGGCCATGGCGTAGCCGTCGCCGGCATTGGTCGGGTTTTCATAGGTGCCCATCAGGTAACCCGAGGACGGCAAGCCCAGGCGGCCGGCCGCGCCGCAGCAGAGGATCACCGCCTTGGCCTTGATCACCTGGAAGTCCGCAGTGCGGCAGTCAAAACCCATCACGCCATTCACCGCGCCTTCGCTGTCGGTCAGCAAGCGGGTGCACACCAGGCGGTTGGTGATGCTGACCCGGGCGCGCTTGAGCTGGCGATACAGCACCTTCTTGATGTCGTGCCCTTCAGGCATCGGCAACACGTAGGCACCCATGTGATGGACTTTTTTCACCGCGTAATCGCCGGTTTCGTCCTTCTCGAACTTCACGCCCCAGCGGTCCAACTGCTCGATGGTTTCAAAACTGTGGGTCGCGTAGGCGTACACCGCCGCCTGATTGACGATGCCGTCGTTGGCAATCGTGATTTCCTTGGTGTACTGCTCCGGCGTGGAGTGGCCGGGAATGATCGCGTTGTTGAGGCCGTCCATGCCCATGCTGATGGCGCCGCTGCGCTTGACGTTGGCCTTGTCGATCAGCAATACGCGCAGATCGCGGTTGGCCTCCTTGGCCTTGATCGCCGCCATGGGGCCGGCTGTACCGCCGCCGATCACCACGATGTCGTATTCCAGTTCCAGGGTTTGGCGGCTCACGGGCGGCTACCTCGCTGACGGTCGATGCGCAGGCGATACTGAAACGCGTCGCCACGGTAATACAGGTGTTCGAAGTCCACGGGCTGACCGTCTGCGGTGTGGGTCAGGCGTTCGATGCGCATGATCGGCGAGCCGGCCTCGACGTTCAGCGCCTGGGTCAGCTCGCTGTCGGCGAGTACCGCGTCAATCGCCACGTCGGCGTGACCCAGTTGCAAGCCGCAGTCGTTCTCCAGGATCAGGAAGATGTCGCGGGTCACCAGGTCGGCGTTTTCCAGGCGTTCGCCCAGGGCCTGGCTGAGGTAGGTGATTTCCAGCGACACCGGTTCGCGGTTGATCAGCCGTACCCGCTTGATCTGCGCGACAGTGCTGCCCTCCTCCACGCCCAGGCGCGCGGCCACCAGCTTGTCGGCGGGCACGAAGCGGTAGCTGCGCAGGCGGTTGATCACTTCATAGCCGCGCTCGGTCATGGACTCGCCCAACCCCTGCAGGGTGCTGACGTTCTGATAAGCCTTGGGTTTGGAAACAAAGGTGCCTTTGCCGTGGATCTTGTAGATCAGGCCTTCCTTTTGCAGATCACCCAGGGCCTGGCGCACGGTGATGCGGCTGACTTTGAAACGCGTGCCCAGCTCGCTCTCGGAAGGCATCTGGGTGTTCGGCGCGTACTCACCATCAAGGATGCGGCTGCGCAGCAGGTCCCGCAGTTGGGCATGCAGCGGAACGCTGGACAGAGGGGATAAGGCGACGGTTGATTCGTTCATCAGGACCACTTGTCATAACGAGTTATGACGTGATCATAAGGAGTCTTATGAAAAGCCTGGAAATACCGTTTTGGAATAAGGTTATGGACCGGCGAATCCCGCTGCACCTACGGGATGGGTGCAGTGGATCCGCCTGTTTTATAGAGCAGTGTCTGGGCCTGATGAACAATCAGAAGTTATAGCTGACCCGGGTATAGAGGATGCGGCCAAACGGGTCGGCGTATTTCGGGTCGTACCCGCTCTGGAACGCATAGGTCTGGTTGCTGAACGGCGGCGCGCGGTCAAACAGGTTTTTCGCGCCCAGCGTGACGGCCAGGGATTTGCTCCAGTTGTAGGTACCCGCCAGATCCCAGACGTTGTAGGAGCCTACGGAGTCGTGGGTGTCGGGGTCCGAGTCGTGATAGCCACTGGTGTAGCGGTTGGTCAGGCTGACGCCTAGCGGTCCGCGAGCCCAGGTGCCGGTCAGGCTGTGGCGCCAGCGTGCAACGGCGCCCGCGGTGGAGAACTCGCCGCCACGGAAATCACCGAGTTTGTCGATGTAGTCGCCCTTGAGCTCCTGCTGGTATTTGTATTCGTTGACGTAGGTGCCTTGCAGGCCGATGCCGAAGTCACCGATGGCGGTGCCCGGGAAGCGGTAGTCGAAACTCACATCCACGCCGTTGGTCTTGGTCTTACCCAGGTTGGCAAGGCCGGTAACAATGTGATCGATGGAGCCATCCGCCTTGCGAATCAAGCGGTCGCCGTAGGCATCCGGATCGTCGAATACCGACGACTCAGGAAATTCGGCAATCTGGTTGGCGATGGTGATCCACCAGAAATCCAGGCCGGCACTGAGGCGCTCGATCGGTTGGAACACGAAACCAAAGGTCACGTTACGTGCGGTTTCCGGGCTCAAGCTGCCGTTGCCCCCGCTTTGCCGGCGGAACTGCTGGGCGCAGTCGCGGTTGCCGATCCCGCCATTGGCCGGGGTGCCGCCCGGGCACAGGCGCGGGTCGTTGTAGTTGGCCACGGTGTAGCTGGTGTAGGTCGGGTTGTACAACTCGTACAGCGACGGCGCACGGAAGCCTTCACTGTAGGCACCGCGCACCACCAGTTCCTTGAACGGCTGGAAGCGGAACGAGTATTTCGGGTTGGTGGTGCTGCCAAAGTCGCTGTATTTGTCATGACGCACGGCGGCAGACAGTTCCAGGCTTTCGAGCACCGGCACGTTGACCTCGGCGTACTCGGCCGACACGCTGCGATTGCCGCGCACCGCGCCATTGGGGTCTACGCCCAGGCTCTGCACGGTCTCGGCAAACTGGGCGAAATCCTGGTGGAAATCCTCCTTGCGATATTCACCGCCCAGCGCCAGGCCCGTCGGCCCCGCACCGAACCAGTCGCCGATTTCACGGCTTACGCGCCCGTCGATACTTTTCACTCGGCCCACGGCGGTGGCGTAATCGCCATCCACGCGGCTGGAGGCGAGCAACGCCCTGCCCGCTTCACTCCGCGGCCCGAACGGGTTGATCACACCGTTGGCAATCCCCTGGCTGATGGTCTGGTCGTTTACGTAGCCGTCAAGAATGGTTTGCACCACTTTGTTCTGGTTGTAGGACGCGCCGACGTTGTAGTCCCAGTTCGCCACATTGCCTTCGAAACTCAGCAGCAGCCGCTGGCTGGTGTTGTCATCTTCGTGCTTGCGCGCGCCGGCATCGGTTTCACGCCAGTTCACGTCTACCGGCTGTGTCGGGTCCAGGGCGAAACCCGTGGGGCCCGGGGTGATGCCGTTGCCCGGATAGAAAGGCGTACCCGGATTGACCTGGGCGCCCATCAGGGTGCCTGGGCCAATCTGCGTGCGGTTTTCGTTGCGCGCCCAGAAGTATTCGAGGCTGACGGTATGGTCATCGGCCAGCTTGCCGGTGGCTTTGGCAAAGGCCGAGGTTTTTTCGGTTTCCGGCACCAGGTCCAGGTAACTCCACAGGCTTTGGCGGCAGATGCCATTGCGTGACAGCAGCCCGGGGGAATTGCAACCCGAGCCGGCCAGCGGGTTGGTCGCGTTGCTGCCCTGGCTCCAGTTGGCCGGCGCGGCGGTGCCGGAGGTGAAATCCAGGCCGCGACCGGGCTGGTAGTTGTAGGTGAAGTCACGGTCCTTGGCCGCCAGGCGCGTCTGCTTGTCGTAGCTGACCACGCCGAACACGTTGAAGCGGTCCTCTTCAAGGTCGCCGAAACCGTAGCTGCCACTGAAGTTATGGCTGTCGCCGCCGCCGGAGCGTGTGGGCGAATCGTAGTTGGTGGAAAGTTGCCCACCGGTGAGGCTGGTCTTGGTAATGAAATTGATCACCCCGCCAATCGCGTCGGTACCGTACAGCGCCGAGGCGCCATCGCGCAGGACTTCCACGCGGTCGATGGCGGCGAACGGGATGGTGTTCAAGTCCACCCCGGAACCGTTGGTGGTGTTGACGGCGTTGTTGCTCAGGCGCCGGCCATTGAGCAGCACCAGGGTTTTGTTCGCGCCAATCCCGCGCAAGTCGGCATACGCCGCACCGCCGCTGCTGGAACCCACCGAACGCCCGGAGCCAACGGCAGACTGGTTGGCCGAAATGCGGTTGATCAACTCCTCGGTGGTGCTCACACCCTGCTCGCGCAATTGCTCGACCCGCAGGATGGTTACCGGCACTGCCGTTTCCGCGTCCACCCGGCGAATCGCCGAGCCGGTCACCGTGACTTTTTCCAGGCGGTAATCAGTACTTTTGCCCTCGGCCGGTGCGACGCTGGTGGACGTCACGGGTGCTGGATGCACCGTCAGCCCCTGCTCGCTGTCGCTTACTTGCAGGCCACTGCCCTGCAATGCCTTGTCCACCGCTTGCAGGCTGCCCAAATCGCCGCGGATGGCGGCACTGCGCTTGCCCTGCACCCACTGTTGATTGAACGAAATCATCACCCCGGTCTGCCGGGAGATATCCAGCAGCACCGTATCAAGCGGGCCGCCAGCGATATTGAAGGTGAACACCTGGCCGGCCGCTTCCTGGGCCATCACCGATGTCGTGCACACTCCCATCGCCAGCGCCGCCGCCAGCGTCAGCCTTGGTAGTTGTTGTTTGAATAAAAACATCGAGGAACTCCCTGTTGTATGTGTCTACAGGGATGAGCAACGGCAGACGGATATTTATAGGGTTGCGTTTAGGCGAAGATGCTATGAGTTTATAACCGGTTATAAGAGGCTTGCTGCATCGATTTGGCTGATGTCTTCTATTGGCCCGCAAGCGTTCATCCCCGCGCCAGGCGCTTTGTAGAATGAACCCCACAGTCAAGCCACCACCTTCGTGGTGTCGGAGGTTCTCATGCGTTATCTGCTTATCGCCGTGCTGGGCCTGTTCAGCACACTTGCCTTCGCCCAGGGCGAAACCCCGGCGCCCACTGTGAGTGCCAACGCACCCGCCAGCGAGGCGTACGACTATTCCCAGGACCTGGACATCGCCAAGGTGGTGCGCGTCAGTACCGAATCCTCCACCGAATGCGGGCCGGTCAAGGGTCACATGGTCTACATCGACAGCCACGGTGTGCGTCATGAACTGGACTACATGCGCCTGGGCGATGCCTGCCAGCACGGTTGAGCGCAAACCATTCGTCGGGCTCGGCCGGCATCGATTACAACTATCCGGCAGCTGAAAATCACTAATCCATAGAACCCGTTGTGATCTATGGAGATTGAGATGACTGACTACCCACGCCCACCTTTCGCCAGCCAGGCCCAATCCGTTCCCGGTTCGCAGAAGAAGATGGACCCCTATCCCGACTGCGGCGAGAAGAGCTACACCGGCTCCGGCCGCCTGGCCAACAAGATCGCCCTGATCACCGGCGCCGACAGCGGTATCGGCCGCGCCGTGGCGATTGCCTTTGCCCGCGAAGGTGCCGATGTGGCAATCGCCTACCTGGACGAACACGAGGACGCGAAGGAAACCGCACGCTGGGTTGAAGAAGCCGGCCGCCAATGCCTGCTGCTGCCCGGCGACCTCGCGCAAAAAGCCAACTGCCAGGCGATTGTCGACCAGACCGTCGAGCAGTTCGGGCGGATCGACGTGCTGGTCAATAACGCCGCATTCCAGATGACCCACGAGACCCTCGAAGAAATACCCGACGAGGAATGGGTCAAGACCTTCGATATCAACATCACCGCGATGTTTCGCATCTGCAAGGCGGCGCTGCCGCATATGAAGGCCGGCGGGTCGATCATCAATACCAGCTCGGTGAATTCCGATATGCCCAAGCCAACGTTGCTGGCATACGCCGCCACCAAGGGCGCGATTGCGAACTTTACCGGTGGCCTGGCGCAACTGCTGGGCAGCAAGGGCATCCGCGTGAACAGCGTGGCGCCGGGGCCGATCTGGACGCCGTTGATTGTCTCGACGATGCCGGACGAAGACGTGAACAGCTTCGGCAGCGAGACACCGCTGGGCCGCCCCGGCCAGCCGGTGGAAGTGGCGCCGATCTATGTGTTGCTGGCGTCGGATGAGGCGAGTTACATCTCGGGCTCGCGGTATGCGGTGACGGGTGGCAAGCCGATTCTCTAGGGTCGAATGCAAATCCAGTGTGGGAGCGGGCTTGCTCGCGAAGGCGGAGTGTCAGGCAATGCATGTGTAACTGAACCACCGCCTTCGCGAGCAAGCCCGCTCCCACATTGGGTGCTCGGTCAGCCCGGAGATCGTGTCGGGTCAGCCTTGCGCGGGTAGGTTCTTTCCTCCTGAATCCGCCCATCCATGCTGTGAATCCTCAGCGACGCCGTCTTGTCGCTGAGAAACTCCTTCGCCAACTCAACGATCGCCTCCTTGGTCTCTGCCGTTTTCGACGGCCGTGCCGAGCCCTGCTTGGTCAACGCCCAACCGGTGCCGGTCTTGTTGATGTTGTAGGTATCCATGGTCTGCTCCTTCGACTGAATAAACACGGCACGCGGCAAACCCGCGCCCTACTATTGCGAGCGCGGCTGCCGGGCAGAGTTCAAGGCAGTTGGCGGGCCAGGTTACGGGCGGCCCTACAGGTCAAACCGATCCACGGCCCTGCGCCGCTCATTGTCGTCGCGCACATCGTAGGTGGCGGTGGTCTGGATATTGGTGTGGTGCGCCAGCTTCTGGGCGATCGACAGGTCGTACTCTTCAATGACCCGCGTGATAAACGAACGGCGGAAATCATGGGGCATGATTTTCACGCCGACCTGTTCCCCACGCTGGCGGGCGATGTAGTAAATCGCGTGTTTGGTGATGCGCTCGCGGGTGATATGGCTGCCCCGGCGAATCCGGTTGAACAGGAAACCGTCGTCCTGTTCCCCCGGTTTCAGCTGGCTGCGGCGAAACGCCAGCCATGCCTCCAGCTTGGCAAAGGCCCAGGCCGGTGCGTACTTGATCAATTGCTTGTTGCCCTTGCCGGTGACCTGCAGGCTGCGCTCGTCAAAGTTGACCTGGCCCAGCTCGATGTTCACCGACTCCGACTTGCGCATGCCCGAGCCATACAGGATCCCGATCACCGCCGCATCCCGCAGGCCCTGGGGGCGCGGATCGGCGGCGCAGACTTCCATCAACTCACGAATCAGCGTACGCCGCAGGTTGCGCCCCTGGCTCAGGCGGGTGCCGGCCATGGCCTTGACCGAGCGCATCTTCAGCAGGTGGTCCTGGCTGATCAGGCTCATGCGCCAGGCTTCGTTCATCACCCCGCGCACGGCGTTGACGTACAGCGATGAGGTGTTCGGCGCATACCCGTCTTCCCGCAGCACCGCCACCAGGGCCATGACGTGTTCGGGCTGCAGCAGGTGCCAGTCGATGTCTTCGAGGTTGATGTCTTCAAAGCCCAGGCGGTCGGCAGCGTCCTGCAGCACGTAGCGCATGGTCAGCTGGCTGGAGGGCGCCAGGCGGGTGAGATAGAGGGTCAGCGGGTTGCGGGTAGACTCAGTCAAGGTAGATCAGCCTTTGGATTAAATATGTCGACTAACCATCTGTTTAATCGACATATTTAGTGAATTGGCGAGCGCCGAGTCTAGCGCAGGTCAATCCCCGGGGCTATTCCTGATCGTCTTCTGCCGGGGCTGGTGTCTGCTGCTGGCTCCAGTCGGTGTCCTGCTTCTGCATCAAGGCAAACCAGTGCTGGCGCATGAACTCCAGGTACGGTTTGGGCGCCTTGGCAAAATCTTCTTCGTCGCCGTAACAGCCAGGAAGCGGCAGCTCGGTACCCTGCTCCTTGTACTGGCTGACCAGCGCCTGTTGGGCGGCGATGCTGCAATCCTTGGGCAACGGCATGCCCTGCAGGGCGCCGGCGTCTTCATCCCACCAGCTGGCGCCATAGCGGTCGATGCCGCGCAGGCGGTACTTCTGCGACTTGCCGATGTGCATGATCAGCTTGAAATCATTGGGGCTGACGTCACTGGTGCAGGTGCGGCTATACCCCACGGTGACCTGGCTGATGCCATCGCCCAGCAGGTCGGTGACCCGGGTGGCGTCGCTGTTGAAGTGCGCGCCTGCATCGAACTCGCAATGCTGCACGTCGTCGTAGAGCATCCACAGGCGCTTGGGCCGGTCACCGTCGAGCAGGTACTGGGCGGCGTAGACAAAGGCCGACTGCGCACCGTCGTCGTCGCGTTCGCTGACTTGCTCTGCGAGTACCACCAGGTTCTTGCCCTGTTTGTCGCTCCAGACGAAGGCGCCGACCTGTTTACCCCGCACTTCTACGCCATCGGGCACCTGGTCGATGGACGTCAGTGCCACGCCGTCATCGGCCCGCACACTCGTGGCCCAGGCCACCGTCATCAACAACACCATCAACATTGGCCGTAAACGCTGCACGCTATTCATCCGACTGCCCTGGCAAGAGATGGCTTACTTTACCGGCACTTGCGCGGCATTGCAGAGAAGATTCTTCAGGAACCAGCCCGCGCGCGGAAAAAGCCTACCGGCCCTTCTCCCCTCATCGGCACGGCGTTGTCCGTACTTCTGCTGTTTACCTGAACCCTAGCTGTCTACCTGCCAAAAAAACGACTTTTTCATCTGCGTTTCATATTCGTTGAACATTTTTGCGCTTAATCTTGGCGGAACGACTTGAGAACGAACCGTACTTTGCAGGTTAACTCGTTGATTCCGCTTTACCTTTGAGCATTTTGGTCTTTACTCACGAAAGCCATGGAAGACCCACTGTGACCTGTCAGGACTGTCGAATGAATGCCACAAATCAACGCTATCTTTGATCGGATGCCCGGCATCCGAGGCTGACGATAACTGCTGTCTTTACGCTCCAAGTTGCTCTAACCCCCGAGGTAATGAATCTTTGAAACCCTATCCAATTCATTGCGTGTCGATCGTTATCCCGGTCTACAACGAACAAGAAAGCCTGCCTGAACTGCTGCGCCGCACCATGGCGGCCTGCAAACAACTGGCTTACGAATACGAAATCATCCTGGTGGACGACGGCAGCCGCGACAACTCCGCGCAATTGCTGGAAGACGCCGCCGCGCTCGAAGGCAGCAATGTGGTGGCGGTGATCCTCAACCGCAACTACGGCCAGCACGCCGCGATCATGGCCGGCTTCGAGCATTGCCGGGGCGACGTGGTGATCACCCTGGACGCCGACCTGCAAAACCCGCCGGAAGAAATCCCGCGTTTGGTCGAACAGGCCGCCCTGGGCTACGACGTGGTTGCCACCGTGCGCAACAACCGCCAGGACTCGGCCTTCCGCCGCTGGCCGTCGCGCCTGATCAACCTCGCCGTGCAACGCTCCACCGGCGTGGCCATGAGCGACTACGGCTGCATGCTGCGTGCTTATCGCCGCACCATCGTCGACGCCATGCTGGCCTGCCGCGAGCGCAGCACCTTTATCCCGATCCTGGCCAACAGTTTTGCGCGCCACACCACGGAAATCCTGGTGCATCACGCCGAGCGTGAACACGGCGAGTCCAAATACAGCCCGATGCGCCTGATCAGCCTGATGTTCGACCTGCTGACCTGCATGACCACCACGCCATTGCGCCTGTTGAGCATCGTCGGTTTCAGCCTGGCGGCCCTGGGCATGCTCTTCGCCTTTGCACTGATCGTGCTGCGTATCGCTTTCGGCTCCGGTTGGGCCGGCGACGGCATGTTCGTGCTGTTCGCCGTATTGTTCGTGTTCACCGGTGGCCAGTTCATCGGCATGGGCCTCCTGGGTGAATACCTGGGCCGCATGTACAGCGATGTGCGGGCCCGCCCACGGTTCTTTATCGAAAAAGTGCTGCGCAACCAACCGGCAGCACCGGCCGAGACCTTTACGGTCGACGGCCTGACATCCTCCCACACCTCTACTTCTCCTTCCGATCAGGTTTCGTCATGAATTCAAACGCTGTTGTCTTCGCTTACCACGATATTGGCTGTGCTGGCATTGAAGCCCTGCTCAATGCGGGTTACGAAATTGCTGCCGTGTTCACCCATGCCGATGATCCCAAGGAAAACAATTTCTACGGTTCCGTTGCCCAGCTGTGCGCCCGCAACGGCATCCCGGTGCACGCCCCGGAAGACGCCAACCACCCGCTGTGGATCGAGCGCATCGCCAAGCTGAACCCGGACTACATCTTCTCGTTCTACTACCGCAACCTGCTGAGCGAAGCCCTGCTGGCCACCGCCAAGAAAGGCGCGTTCAACCTGCACGGCTCCCTGCTGCCTAAATACCGTGGCCGCGCACCGGCCAACTGGGTGCTGGTGAACGGCGAAACCGAAACCGGCGTGACCCTGCACCGCATGGTCAAGCGTGCCGATGCCGGCGCGATCCTGGCCCAGCAGAAAGTCGTGATCGAGCGCACCGACACCGGCCTGACCCTGCACGCCAAACTGCGTGACGCCGCCACCAACCTGCTGCGCGACGCCCTGCCGCAACTGGCGCAAGGCAAGCTGGCTGAAACCGCACAGGACGAAAGCAAGGCCACCTACTTCGGTCGTCGCACCGCAGCGGACGGCAAGCTGGACTGGAAAAAACCGGCTGAAGAGCTGTTCAACCTGGTTCGCGCCGTTACCCAACCGTACCCGGGTGCCTTCTGCGCCGTGGGCGAGCACAAGCTGATCGTCTGGAGCGCCGAAGTCGTCAAGGGCAACGAAGGCCTGGCGCCAGGCCGCGTGATCAGCGTCAACCCGCTGCGCATCGCCTGCGGTGAAGACTCCCTGGTGGTCAAGTTCGGCCAACGCAACGAGAACGGCCTGTACCTGGCCGGCCCGTCCCTGGCTGATGAACTGGGCCTGGTGGACGGTTCCGTACTGCGCGGCGCCGAGTCCGGCCGCAAGCCCCGTCGTACCCGCGTGCTGATCCTGGGCGTGAACGGTTTCATCGGTAACCACCTGTCCGAGCGCCTGCTGCGTGACGACCGCTACGAAATCTACGGCCTGGACATCGGCTCCGACGCCATTGAGCGCCTGCGCAGCCACCCGAATTTCCACTATGTGGAAGGCGACATCAGCATCCACTCCGAGTGGATCGAGTACCACATCAAGAAGTGCGACGTGGTCCTGCCGCTGGTGGCCATCGCCACCCCGATCGAATACACCCGCAACCCGCTGCGCGTATTTGAACTGGACTTCGAAGAGAACCTGAAACTGGTTCGCTACTGTGTGAAGTACAACAAGCGCGTGATCTTCCCGTCGACCTCCGAAGTGTATGGCATGTGCCAGGACCAGTACTTCGACGAAGACACCTCCAACCTGGTGGTGGGCCCGGTCAACAAGCAGCGCTGGATCTACTCGGTCTCCAAGCAACTGCTGGACCGCGTGATCTGGGCCTACGGCGACAAGGGCCTGAAGTTCACCCTGTTCCGTCCATTCAACTGGATGGGCCCGCGCCTCGACCGCCTGGACTCGGCCCGTATCGGCAGCTCCCGCGCCATCACCCAGCTGATCCTGAACCTGGTGGAAGGCACGCCGATCCGTCTGTTCGACGGTGGCGAGCAGAAGCGTTGCTTCACTGACATCGCCGACGGCATCGAAGCCCTGGCGCGCATCATTGATAACGACAACGATAACTGCAACGGCCAGATCATCAACATCGGTAACCCGGAAAACGAAGCCAGCATCCGTCAGCTGGGCGAAGAACTGCTGCGTCAGTTCGAAGCTCACCCGCTGCGCAGCAACTTCCCTCCGTTCGCCGGTTTCCGCGACGTAGAGAGCAAGGCGTTCTACGGCACCGGTTACCAGGACGTGGCGCACCGCAAGCCAAGCATCGACAACGCCAAGCGCCTGCTGAACTGGGAGCCTACCGTGGAGATGAGCGAAACCATCGGCAACACCCTGGATTTCTTCCTGCGTGAAGCCATGCTCGAAATCGCGGACAAGCGTTGATGCAAGCGGGTCTACGCATCGACGTCGACACCTACCGAGGCACCCGCGAAGGGGTGCCAAGGTTGTTGGAGTCGCTTGATGAAGCCGGGGTCAAGGCGACCTTCTTCTTCAGCGTCGGGCCGGACAACATGGGGCGCCACTTGTGGCGCCTGATCCGCCCGCAGTTCCTGTGGAAGATGCTGCGCTCCAACGCTGCCGGTTTGTACGGCTGGGACATTTTGCTGGCCGGCACCGCCTGGCCGGGCAAACCCATCGGTCGCGACCTGGGGCACCTGATGCGCCAGGCCAAGGCCGCCGGGCATGAAGTCGGGCTGCACGCCTGGGATCATCACGGCTGGCAAGCCAACACCGGGCGCTGGAGCGATGCACAGCTGATCGAGCAGATTCGCCGTGGCGTCGACACCTTGAGCGACATCCTCGGTGAACCCATCGACTGCTCAGCCGCCGCGGGCTGGCGTGCCGATGAGCGCGTGGTACAAGCCAAGCAACAGTTCAATTTCCGTTACAACAGCGATTGCCGTGGTACCAGCCTGTTCCGGCCAACCCTGGCGGATGGCAGTGCCGGCACGCCACAAATTCCGGTGGACATGCCGACCTTCGACGAAGTCGTGGGCCCGGTGGTGGCCGCCAAGGATTTCAATAGCTACATCCTCGACCGCTTCAAGCCGTCGAAGCTCAACGTCTATACGATCCACGCAGAAGTAGAAGGGATTCTGATGGCCAATGATTTTCGCCAGTTGCTCGCCCAGGCAGGGCAGCGCGGCATCGCGTTCAAACCGTTGGGCGACCTGTTGCCCGCCGACCTCACCACCCTGCCCCAGCAACAGCTGGTGCGTGGTGCGTTGAGCGGCCGTGAAGGCTGGCTCGGAGTGCAAAAGGCATGATCCGGCGCTGGGCCCTGCCCCTGCTCCTGCTGGCCTTCGGGGTGTTCTACCTGATCCCGTTGGCCACCCACGGGCTGTGGATTCCCGACGAAACCCGCTATGCACAGATCAGCCAGGAAATGCTGCTGACCGGCAAATGGGCCTCGCCACACTTCATGGGGATTCGCTACTTCGAGAAACCGGCGGCCGGTTACTGGATGATCGCGCTGGGCCAGGCGATTTTCGGGCAGAACCTGTTCGGCGTGCGTTTTGCCTCGGCCTTGAGCACTGGCTTGAGCATCCTGCTGGTGTATTTCGTGGCCCGGCGTTTGTGGAACGACCCGCGCAAGAGCCTGGTCAGCGCCGTGCTGTACATGAGTTTTGTCAGCGTCGCGTTCCTGGCGGGCTATGCCAACCTCGACCCGCAGTTCACCTTCTGGGTCAACCTGACCGGGGCGGCGCTGTGGTTCTGCTTCGACAGCACCACCACCCGCGGCCGCCTGTGGTCGTGGGCCTTGCTCGGGTTCGCCTGCGGCATGGGGTTCATGACCAAGGGTTTCCTTGCCTGGTTGCTGCCGGTGCTGATCGCCCTGCCCTACGTGCTCTGGCAAAAACGCATTCGTGAACTGCTCACCTATGGCCTGGTGGCCGTGGTGGTGGCGATTGTCGTGAGCCTGCCCTGGGCGCTGATGGTGCATGCCCAGGAACAGGACTACTGGAATTTCTTCTTCTGGCACGAGCACATCCAGCGCTTTGCCGGCGACGACGCCCAGCACTCCGAGCCCTTCTGGTATTACCTGCCGCTGATGGTTGCGTTCACCCTGCCGTGGATGGCGTTGCTGCCGTCCACCGTGAAGCAGGCATGGCTGGAAAAACGCAACAGCAAGGTCGCCTTCCTGCTGCTGTGGCTGCTGATGCCGCTGGCGTTCTTCAGCCTGGCCAAGGGCAAGCTGCCGTCGTACATCATGCCCTGCCTGCTGCCACTGGCGCTGCTGATGGGGCATACCCTCGCCGACAAACTGGCCCAGGCCCGTGGCCGCGTGCTGCGCATCAACGGCTGGGTGAATCTGGTCATTGGCGTATTGGCGTTGCTGGCCCTGACCTGGTTCCAGCTGAAAAAACCGGTGTACGAGCACGGCCAGGAAACACTCAGCCTGGTGCTGGTGTTCGTCTTCCTGTTCGGCTGGATCATCGCCAACCTGCTGCAAGCCGCCCGCCCGTTGCACATGTGGGCCGCACCGGTGATCGGCAGCTGGTTGCTGGTGGCGCTGGTGCCGGCCGCGTTGCCGCACTCGGTGGTTTATAACAAGACCCCCGACCAGTTCATCATCGACCACCTCCAGGAGCTGCAGCCGACCACTGCGTTGCTGAGCAACGACCTCGGCGCCGCATCGGCCTTGTCATGGCGCCTGCAGCGTCCTGAAGTGATGCTCTACAACACCGTTGGCGAAGTGAAATACGGCATCGCCTTCCCGGACACCGCTTACCGCAAGATCGATGCCGCCAGCGTCCAGCAATGGATGAGCGAGGCGCGCAAGCAAGGCTCGGTGGGCGTGGTGATGCGGGTCAAGGGTGACGACGAACGCCAGGAAGTGGACCTGCTGCCCAAAGACGGCAAGCGTTACGAGCAGGGCAATATCGTGATTCTGATCTTCCCGCAGAGCGCGCCATGACCACTCTGCTGCTGTTGTTAGGTGCCTGCCTGCTGACCTGCATGGGCCAGGTGTCCCAGAAGTTTGCCGTGGAAGGCTGGCGTGACCAGCCCGACGGTTGGGCCCCGAAGCTGCGCACGCCGTGGCTGTGGTCGGCGCTGGTGTGCCTGGGCCTGGGCTTGCTGGTGTGGCTGCTGGTGCTGCAACGCCTGGAAGTCGGCATCGCCTACCCGATGCTGAGCCTCAATTTTGTATTGGTCACCCTGGTGGCGCGCTTTGTGTTCCACGAACACATCGATGGTCGTCACTGGTTCGGCGTGCTGCTGGTGATTGCCGGTGTGGTGCTGTTGGGGCGCCAGGTATGAGTCGCACTCGCGGTTTTGCCCTGGCCCTGGGCAGCGTGGCACTGGTCAGCGGTGCCCAGTTGGGCATGCGCTGGAGCATGACGCGCCTGCCACTGCCTGCTGAATGGCTGACAGCACTCGACACGGGTGCCATCGACCTCGGCGCACTGGGCGTGGTGATCCTGGCGATCATCGCCTATGCCCTGTCGATGCTCTGCTGGCTTGGCGCGCTCAAAGACCTGCCGCTGGGCCGTGCCTACTCGCTGCTCAGCATCAGCTACGCATTGGTCTACCTGCTGGCCGCCAGCCTGCCGGTGTTCAACGAACATTTTTCGCTTTCAAAAACTGCGGGAGTGGCCTTGGTCATTCTCGGAGTCCTGACTATCAACTCTCGTCGTGCTAGCACCACAAGTCCCAGGAATGCCCCATGAAAATCAGTGTATTTGGTAGTGGTTACGTCGGTCTGGTGCAGGCCACCGTGTTGGCCGAAGTCGGCCACGATGTCATCTGCATGGACGTTGACGAGAACAAGGTCAAGCTGCTGCAACAGGGCCACGTGAGCATCTTCGAGCCGGGGCTGGCGGCCATGGTCAAGGAAAATCTCGAAGGCGGACGCCTGACGTTTACCTATGATGAAAAAATCGCCGTCGAACATGGCGAAGTGCTGTTCATCGCCGTGGGCACCCCCTCCGATGAAGACGGCTCGGCCGACCTGAAATACGTGCTGTCCGTGGGCGATGCAGTGGCTCGCCACCGTATCGACCCGGTGATCCTCGTGGAAAAATCTACCGTACCCGTAGGCACCGGCGACACCTTGCGTGCGCACATGGAAAAAGCCCTGCGCATTGCCGGCCGCCACCTGGAGTTCGATATCGTCTCCAACCCGGAATTCCTCAAGGAAGGCTCGGCCGTTGCCGACTGCCGCCGCCCGGACCGGATCGTCATCGGCTGCGAACGTGAAGAAGTGCGCGAGGTAATGCGTGAGCTGTATGCACCGTTCAACCGCAACCACGACCGCATCATCTTCATGGACCTGCGCAGCGCCGAACTGACCAAGTACGCCGCCAACTGCATGCTGGCCACCAAGATCAGCTTTATCAACCAGATCGCCGAACTGGCCGAACACCTGGGCGCGGACATCGAAGCCGTGCGCCTGGGCATTGGTGCCGACTCGCGTATCGGCTACCACTTCATCTACCCAGGTTGCGGTTATGGCGGCTCGTGTTTCCCCAAGGACATGCGCGCCCTGATCCACAGCGCCAAGGCCGCCAACTGCTCCAGCGACCTGCTGGAAGCCGTGGAAGCCATCAACCAGCGCCAGAAGAGCAAGCTGTTCGAACGCGCCAATGCATTCTTCAAGGGCGACCTGCGTGGCAAGACCTTCGCCTTGTGGGGCCTGGCGTTCAAGCCCAACACCGACGACATGCGCGATGCGCCAAGCCGGGTGCTGATGGAAGCCTTGTGGGCCGCCGGCGCCAATGTACGTGCGTTTGACCCGGAAGCCATGCAGGAAACCCAGCGCATCTACGGTGATGACCCGCGCCTGATGCTGATGGGCACCCCGGAATCCACCCTGAGTGGCTCTGACGCCTTGATCATCTGCACCGAATGGCAACAGTTCAAGGCACCGGACTTCGACCTGATCCAGCAACGCCTGAAAACCCCGGTGATCTTCGACGGCCGCAACCTGTACGACGGCGAACGCCTGGCACGCAAAGGCATCCAGTACTTCCCGATGGGCCGCGGCGATTCCTGCAACTTGCCGATCCCCCAGCAAAACTGGGCGCCTCAGGCCGAGGAAGCCTGAGACGTGGACAAAGCTCATCGGCCCCTGCTCAGCCCGACGATCCGCCGACACTCATGGATTTTGGGGCTGCTGGCCCTGATCCTGTTTGTCGCGGGCAACTGGAACCAGGCAATCATCGGCTTTGACTCGCGCTTCGTGCTGTTCGCCCAGGAGATGCTGCGCCACGGGCCGGGGTTCTTCCCGACCACGTACGGGCAACCTTATGCCGATTACCTGGCCACCTCGACGCTGCTGACCTGGCTGCTGTCGGTGCCCCTGGGGCAGGTCACCAGCCTGACGGCCTGGCTGCCCACGGCCATCGCTTCGGCACTGATCGTGGTGCTGCTCTACCGGCTGACCGCGCCCTACTCCCGGCGCTGGGCACTGCTGAGCATCGCGGTGATGCTGCTCAGCAGTACCTTCATCAGCGAAACCCGCGCAGTGTCCCTCGACCAGATGCTGGCGGCAGTGGCCCTGACAGTCTTCTACCTGGGTTACGCCCACGACCACTTCGGCGCCGGCAAGCGCCTGCACTGGCTGTTTGCGCTGCTGATCGTGGGGTTCGCGATCCGTGGGCCGATCGGCCTGGTGATCCCCACCGGCATGCTGTGCAGCTATTACCTGATCAATCGGCAATGGCGCCAGCTGTTCAGTTTCGGCCTGCTGGCGTTGGCGTTACTGGCGGCGTGCGTGGGCCTGCTGTTGCTGCTGGCCAAGCTCAGTGGCGGTGAAACGTTCATGCAGGACGTGATCCGCATGCAGTTCCTGGGTCGCATGGACGGCACCGAAGGCTCCGGCAGCGCGCTGTATTACTTCAGCAGTTCGCTGGGCAACTACGCACCGGCGTATCCGTTGGCAATACTCGCGCTGATTGCGATTGTCGCCGGTGGCCGCGAGGACAAGGGCCCGGCGCTGAAACTGGTGCTGTACTGCCTCGCCGCCGGCTTGATCGTGATGATCGGCTTGTCGGTGCCCCAGGCGAAAAAAGCGCGCTATGTGCTGCCGATGCTGCCCCTGGCAGCAATCATCGCCGCGTACCCGTTCCAGGTGTCGCGGGGCAGACTGTTCGCCGGGCTGCGCTGGCTGATGCTGGGGTTGTGGACGGTCATTCCGGGGCTGCTGATCGCAGGCTTGTTCGTGGCGCGTCACCGCTTCCCCGAGCAGATTGGCAGCCTCAATCCGGTGTTCGGGATCCTGATCGCGATCCAGGTGCTGGCACTGGGCTTGCTGTTCAACCAGCGCCTTCGCTACGTGGGCCCGGCCTTCGCCGCGGTATTGGCGGTGTGGCTGGCGTATATCGTGATGGTCGAGCCCCTGGAGCGTCGCCTGTATGACACGCGCACCTTTACCCTCCAGGCCCATGCGCTGACCCAGCAACAACCGGCGCCGCTGGTACTGCACGCACTGGGCAAGGACGCAAAAGCCATCAAGTTCATGGTCAACCTCGATTGCGACCGGGTGCCGTTGTTTACCCAGTTGCCTGCCGACCTGGCGCCGATCCAGGCTCCTGCATGGCTGATCATGAGCCAGTCGGACTATGAAGCGTTGAGCGACCCGCGTTTTCGTTCACTGCAGCCGGTACTGATCGGCCAGTTCGACAAGAACCCCTACGTACTGCTGCATTTGATCAAACCCGCACAACCTTGATACAGGGCGCGGGATAAGCGGAACCAACCGCTTATCCCGCGCCAGTACATTCAGTAGTTATAAATCCAAGTGTATGTAAGAAACTTCTTTGCCCATTCAACTTCGAAACTTTTAGCGTAGCAACTATCGAGAAACATCCTACGCATCTATACGCTGCTACCGATAACACGCCCTCTTCCCGCCCCCAGCCCTCGACTGTAGACTCGCCTGCCAAGCGAGTTAATTATTTAATACCTTCTAACTATTTTCAGAAGTTCCAAAGGTGCGGTGTAAGGCATTCCTGTTACTTTCGAAAGAAACTCGACGAACGTAGCAGCAAGCCATCAATCAAGACATGCCCCGCTTAAACGAATAGTCGAAATAACAATAACGACGTTTTAAACAGCATTTAGCGCTGCCGTTTATTTCATTTAGAGGAATGTTTTGTGTCCGACCATCGATTGCCCGACCCTTCAACCTCTGACGCTGTTTCGCCTTTGTCCTGCGACAAAGTCAATGCGGGTTACATCCCGCTGCCGCAACTGGATCGGCTCATGGAACTGCGTGATGCGCTGGTGGTGCTCAAGGGGCCATTGGCCAACAATCCATCGCTGCGGGAAAATGTACAAAACCTGCTGATCAACGAGGAAACCGATGACCGTGTGCTGGGCAAGATCAGCAACCCCATGCCACCGCCAACCCGCCTGATACCGTTTGGCTGACGCGCTTTACTGCAAAAATACTGCACTTGACCTGCATTAATATGCATTGGCAGCAGTCTTCATCGATTGGCACACTGCGCAGGTTCCTCCCCCAAATGCAGGAACTTCTTTAAAGGGCTTTTCCGGGAAACCAGGCAAGCCTTTTTTTTCGCCCGCTTTTTATGGACCCTCTGTCAATGCTCGCTCGCTGGTTACCCGCTGCCATCAATACCCGCCCTGCCGAATGGAGTCGTGCCGCCATCGGCATGGCCCTGGGCACACTGTTCAGCGTCTGGGTGTGCGCCCAGGTGTTCGGCACCGAGGTGGCCCTGCACCTGATAGGCCCGCTGGGAGCCTCGGCAGTGCTGCTGTTTGCCGTATCCTCCGGCGCGCTGGCCCAGCCCTGGTCGATCATCGGCAGCTACCTGTGTGCCGGGATCGTTGCGCTGCTGGTGGCCCGGGTATTGGGCCGAACGCTGGGCAGCGCATGCCTGGCTGCCGGGATGACCGTGATCCTGATCTGCTGGCTGCGCTGCCTGCATCCACCGGCGGGCGGCCTGGCCATGAGCCTGGTGCTGGCTGACCCTGCCTCGATTGCCATGGGCTGGCACGAACTTGCCGCAGTCATGCTGGGAGCCACAGCCTTGTTGGCCTGCGCGCTGGCCTACAACAACGCCACGCGAACGCGTTACCCCAAGGGCGCCCGCGAACCGGCTGCGCCGAGCTTTATGCCAATCGCCACCGAAAACCCCGGGATCAGCGCCGAGGACCTCAAGCAGGCCCTCGCCGAGCGCGAGCAGTTCCTGGACGTTACCCCGCAGGAATTGGAAGAGCTGATCCAGGCCAGCGAGCGGTATGCCCGGCGGCGCACCATCGGCGCGGTTTTCCAGCACCAGGGCCAGCCTCCTCCATAAGGCAAAAATGCAAAAACGACCTGCATGATTCCGACTTGTACTGGGCAAATTTGCACTGGTACGATCGCGAGATGGTTCGCCCGCGAACATCTTGATAAAGAACAATAAAAGCAGGGAGTTAGAGATGACTGCTCAGGTTTCATCCGAGGCAAGCAGCGCCGGGATTGTGCAAGACGAGGTCCTGGCGCACGTACGCAACCATATTGGCCACCTGACCCTCAATCGCCCCGCAGGCCTTAACGCCCTCACCCTGGACATGGTCCGCAGCCTCAGCCGGCATTTGCAGGCGTGGGCGGAGGATCCCCAGGTGCATGCCGTGGTGTTGCGCGGTGCCGGTGAAAAAGCCTTCTGCGCCGGCGGCGACATTCGCTCGCTGTACGACAGCTTCAAGAGCGGCGACACCCTCCACGAAGACTTCTTCGTCGAGGAATACGCCCTCGACCTCGCCATTCACAACTATCGCAAACCGGTCCTGGCACTGATGGACGGCTTCGTCCTTGGCGGTGGCATGGGCCTGGTGCAAGGCGCCGACTTGCGGGTGGTCACCGACCGCAGCCGCCTGGCAATGCCCGAGGTGGCCATCGGGTATTTCCCTGACGTGGGCGGCAGCTATTTCCTGCCGCGCATTCCCGGGGAACTGGGGATCTACCTCGGGGTGACCGGCGTGCAGATTCGTGCCGCCGACGCCCTGTATTGCGGCCTGGCGGACTGGTACCTCGACAGCGCCCGGCTCGCCGACCTCGACCAGCGCCTGGACCGCCTGGAATGGCACGATTCTCCCCTCAAGGACCTGCAAGGCCTGCTGGCCAGCCTCGCGGTGCAACAATTGCCCGACGCCCCCCTGGCGGCGCTACGCCCAGCCATCGATCACTTCTTTGCCTTGCCGGACGTGCCGAGCATCGTCGAGCAATTGCAGCAAGTCACCGTCGCCGACAGCCATGACTGGGCATTGACCACCGCCAGCCTGATGCAGACGCGCTCCCCCCTGGCCATGGCCGTGACCCTGCAGATGCTGCGTCGCGGGCGCCACCTGCCGCTGGAGCAGTGCTTTGCCCTGGAACTGCACCTGGACCGCCAATGGTTTGCCCGTGGCGACCTGATCGAAGGCGTCCGCGCCCTGCTGATCGACAAGGACAAAACCCCTCGCTGGAACCCTCCAACCCTGCAGGCGTTGGAGGCTGATCATGTCGAAAGCTTCTTCCGCGACTTCGACAAGAACGGGAACTAAGTCATGCAAGATATTGAATTTACAGAAGAACAAGTGATGATCCGCGACATGGCGCGGGACTTTGCCCGTGGCGAAATCGCCCCCCACGCCCAGGCTTGGGAAAAGGCCGGCTGGATCGACGATGCCCTGGTCGCCAAGATGGGCGAGTTGGGTTTGCTGGGCATGGTGGTGCCCGAAGAATGGGGCGGCACCTACGTCGACTACGTGGCCTACGCCCTGGCAGTGGAAGAGATTTCCGCTGGCGACGGCGCTACCGGCGCACTGATGAGTATCCATAATTCAGTGGGTTGCGGGCCAATCCTCAACTACGGCTCACAAGCACAAAAGGAAACCTGGCTGGCGGAACTGGCCAGCGGCCAGGCCATCGGTTGCTTTTGCCTTACCGAACCCCAGGCCGGTTCCGAAGCGCACAACCTGCGCACCCGTGCCGAACTGCGGGACGGCCAGTGGGTGATCAACGGCGCCAAGCAGTTTGTCAGCAACGGCAAGCGCGCCAAGCTGGCGATCGTGTTTGCAGTGACCGACCCTGAACTGGGCAAGAAAGGCATCTCGGCGTTCCTGGTGCCGACCAACACCCCGGGCTTCGTGGTGGACCGTACCGAACACAAGATGGGCATTCGTGCCTCGGACACCTGCGCCGTCACCCTCAACCAGTGCACCGTACCGGAAGCCAACCTGCTGGGTGAACGCGGCAAGGGCCTGGCCATCGCCCTGTCCAACCTCGAAGGCGGACGCATCGGGATTGCCGCCCAGGCGCTGGGTATCGCCCGTGCCGCCTTTGAGGCCGCGCTGGCCTATGCCCGTGACCGGGTGCAGTTCGACAAGGCGATCATCGAGCACCAAAGCGTGGCCAACTTGCTGGCCGACATGCAAACCCGCCTGAATGCGGCGCGCCTGCTGATCCTGCACGCCGCCCGATTGCGCAGTGCGGGCAAGCCGTGCCTGTCGGAGGCCTCCCAGGCCAAGTTGTTTGCCTCGGAAATGGCCGAGAAGGTGTGCTCTTCAGCCATGCAGATTCATGGGGGTTATGGCTATCTGGAGGATTACCCGGTGGAGCGTTACTACCGGGATGCGCGGATTACCCAGATTTACGAGGGCACCAGCGAGATTCAGCGGATGGTGATTGCCAGAGAATTGAAAAACTACCCGCTGTAACAGGTATTTCGCATAACCAATGTGGGAGCGGGCTTGCTCGCGAAGGCGGTGGATCAGTCGATACATCGAGTGACTGTAATACCGCCTTCGCGAGCAAGCCCGCTCCCACATTTTTTGATCTTCAGCGTTTCAGGACAGTGTTTACTTTGCCTCGGAAATGGCCGAGAAGGTGTGCTCTTCAGCCATGCAGATTCATGGGGGTTATGGCTATCTGGAGGATTACCCGGTGGAGCGTTACTACCGGGATGCGCGGATTACCCAGATTTACGAGGGCACCAGCGAGATTCAGCGGATGGTGATTGCCAGAGAATTGAAAAACTACCCGCTGTAACAGGTATTTCGCATAACCAATGTGGGAGCGGGCTTGCTCGCGAAGGCGGTGGATCAGTCGATACATCGGGTGACTGTAATACCGTCTTCGCGAGCAAGCCCGCTCCCACATTTTTTGATCTTCAGCGTTTCAGGACAGTGTTTACTTGTCCTTGAACTCCGGTGCACGCTTGGCCACAAACGCCGCCATGCCTTCCTTCTGATCCAGTGTGGCAAACGCCGCGTGGAACACACGGCGCTCAAAGCGCACGCCTTCGGACAAGCTCACTTCAAACGCACGGTTCACGCTTTCCTTGACCATCATGCTGATGGGCACCGACTTGCCGGCGATCAGGGTTGCGACCTTCAATGCTTCGTCCAACAGCTCATCCGCCGGCACGATGCGCGCGACGATCCCGCAGCGTTCGGCTTCCACCGCATCGATAAAGCGCCCGGTCAGGCACATTTCCATGGCCTTGGCCTTGCCCACGGCGCGGGTCAGGCGCTGGGTGCCGCCCATGCCCGGCAGCACGCCGAGGTTGATTTCCGGCTGGCCAAACTTGGCGTTGTCACCCGCCAGGATGAAGTCGCACATCAAGGCCAGTTCACAGCCGCCACCCAGGGCAAACCCGTTGACCGCCGCGATGATCGGCTTGCGGCGGTTGGCCACGCGATCGCTGTCGCTGAACAGGTCGTCGAGGTAGATCTGCGGGTAGGTCAGCTCGGCCATTTCCTTGATGTCGGCACCGGCGGCAAAGGCTTTTTTCGAGCCGGTGAGCACGATGCAGCCGATTTCCGGGTTGGCTTCCAGGCTGTCCAGCGCCTGGTTCAGCTCGCTGACCAGTTGCGCGTTCAGGGCGTTCAGCGCTTGCGGGCGATTGAGGGTGATCAGCCCGACCCGGCCCTGCACGTCCAGCAAAATGCTTTCGTAACTCATAGAGACTCCTCAGAGATTGCGTGAAATGACCATGCGTTGAATATCGCTGGTGCCTTCGTAAATCTGGCAGACCCGCACATCGCGGTAGATCCGCTCCAGGGGAAAGTCGCTCAGGTAACCGTAACCGCCGAGGGTTTGCAAGGCTGCCGAGCAGACCTTTTCGGCCATTTCCGAAGCAAACAGCTTGGCCATGGACGCTTCCACCAGCGCCGGCTTGCCGCTGTCACGCAGGGCGGCGGCGTAATGCACCATCTGCCGCGCCACGGCGATTTGCGTCGCCATGTCCGCCAGGCGGAAGGCCACGGCCTGGTGCTCGATGATCGGCTTGCCAAAGCTTTCCCGCTCGCGGGCGTAGTCCCGGGCCGCCTCAAACGCCGCCCGTGCCATGCCCACTGCTTGCGAGGCAATGCCGACGCGCCCACCTTCCAGGTTGGCCAGGGCGATCCGGTAGCCTTCACCCTCCTCGCCCAAACGGTTGGCCACCGGCACTTTCAAGTCTTCAAACAGGATCTGGCAGGTATCGGAGGCGTGCTGGCCGAGCTTGTCCTCGACCCGCGCGACGCTGTAGCCCGGCGAGTCGGTGGGCACGATGAAGGCGCTGATGCCGCGTTTGCCGGCAGCCGGATCGGTGACTGCAAACACAATCACGATCCCGGCGTTTTGCCCGGAGGTGATGAACTGCTTGCAGCCATTCAAGACGTAGTGATCGCCCTCCAGCCGGGCACGGGTTTTCAGGCCGCTGGCGTCGGAACCGGCCTGGGGCTCGGTCAAGGCAAACGCACCGAGCATCGCACCACTGGCCAGGGGCTTGAGGAACTGCTCGCGCTGTTGATCATTGCCGAACTTGAGGATCGGCACGCAGCCCACGGAGTTGTGCACGCTCATGATGGTCGAGCAGGCGCCATCACCGGCAGCGATCTCTTCCAGGGCCATGGCGTAGGCCAGGTAGCCGGTATCACAGCCGCCCCATTGCTCCGGGACCAGCATCCCGAAAAAACCCAGCTCGGCCATTTCACCAATGGCTTCCTTGGGAAAGCGATGCTCGCGGTCCCACTCGGCAGCGAACGGTTTGAGGCGTTCCTGGGCAAATTGCCGGGCGGCTTCGCTGATTTGCAGTTGTTCGTCATTCGGCAGCATAGGTGTTCCTTAGTACAGGCATTCAACGGCCATGGCCGTGGCTTCACCGCCGCCGATGCAGATCGCTGCAACGCCGCGCTTGAGGCCTTTCTGGCGCAGGGCCGACAGCAGGGTCACCAGGATCCGCGCGCCGGACGCGCCAATCGGATGGCCCAGGGCACAGGCACCGCCGTGGATGTTGACCTTGCTGTGGGGAATCTCCAGCTTGCTCATGGTCACCAGGCTGACCACGGCAAAGGCTTCGTTGATTTCAAACAGGTCGACTTCGTCGAGATTCCAGCCGGTCTTGCTCATCAGCTTGCGGATCGCCCCCACTGGCGCTACCGGGAACAGGCCAGGCTCATCGGCAAACGCCGCGTGGCCATGGATCACCGCCAGAGGCTTGAGCCCGCGCTTGTGCGCTTCGGACTGGCGCATCAACAGCAGCGCCGCCGCACCGTCGGAAATCGAACTGGAGTTGGCTGCCGTCACCGTGCCGCCTTCACGGAAGGCCGGCTTCAGGGTGGCGATCTTGTCCAGCTTGGCTTTCGGCGGCTGCTCGTCGTGGATGATGGTTTTCTGTTCCTTGCCCACGGTGACCTGCACCGGGACGATTTCGGCGATGAAGTTGCCGTCGGTGATCGCCTGTTGCGCACGGGTCAGGGACGCAATCGCGAACGCGTCCTGGGCCTCGCGGGAAAAGCCGTTGTGCTCGGCGCAGTCCTCGGCAAAGGTGCCCATCAGGCGGCCCTTGTCGTAGGCGTCTTCAAGGCCGTCGAGGAACATGTGGTCGAGCACCCGGCCGTGGCCCATGCGATAGCCGCTGCGGGCGCGGTCCAGCAGGTACGGCGCGTTGGACATGCTCTCCATGCCACCGGCGATGGCCACCTCCACGCTGCCTGCCAGCAACGCGTCATGGGCCAGGATCGTGGCTTCCATGCCCGAGCCGCACATCTTGTTGAGGGTGGTGCAGCGCGTGGACTTGTCCAGGCCAGCACCCAGCGCCGCCTGGCGTGCCGGCGCCTGGCCGAGGCCGGCGGGCAGCACGCAACCGAACAGCACTTCATCCACGGCATCGGAAGCGATACCGGCGCGTTCGACCGCTGCACGAATCGCCGCAGCGCCCAATTGCGGAGCGGTGAGGCCTTTGAGATCGCCCTGGAACCCGCCCATCGGGGTGCGTACCGCGCTGACAATAACGATTGGATCAGTCATGAAAAATCTCCTTATTTGGCTGCCATGCGCAAGGCCCCGTCGAGACGGATCACCTCGCCGTTGAGCATGCTGTTTTCAATGATATGCCGCACCAGCGCGGCGTACTCGCCCGGCTTGCCCAGGCGCGGCGGGAATGGCACGCCGGCGGCGAGGGATTCGCGCACTTGCGGCGTCATGCCCGCCATCATCGGAGTTTCGAAAATACCGGGGGCGATGGTCATCACCCGAATCCCGTAGCGCGCCAGTTCGCGGGCCGCCGGCAGGGTCAGGCTGGCAATCGCGCCCTTGGACGCGGCATAGGCCGCCTGGCCGATCTGGCCGTCAAACGCTGCCACTGAAGCGGTATTGATGATCACACCGCGCTCGCCATCGGCATTCGCCTCGGTTTCAGCGATAGCCGCTGCAGCCAGGCGCAGCAGGTTGAAACTGCCGATCAGGTTGACGTTGATCACCTGGGCGAAGTTGGCCAGCACGTGCGGGCCATTTTTGCCGAGGATTTTCTCGCCCCGCACCACACCGGCACAGTTGACCAACCCATGCAAACCGCCAAAGGCGGCGACGGTGGCCTGTACCGCCGCTTCGGCAGCGGCTTCCTGGCTGATATCGGCGACCACGCTGCGGGCCTGCGCGCCGAGCTTTTGCGCCTGGGCGGCCACTGCGTCGGCGTTCAGGTCCACCAGCATCACCTTGGCACCGGCCGCCACGAGCATCTCGGCGGTTGCCGCGCCGAGGCCTGAAGCGCCACCGCTGACCAGAAAAACCTTGTTCTCAATCTGCATCATTGTTTCCTTGAAGAATGGGTCACGCCGTGGCCGCCTGGGCCTTGGCAATTTCCTGATTACGCAAAATGAAGCGTTGCAGCTTGCCGCTCGGGGTCTTGGGCAGCTCGCTGACAAATTCGATTTCCCGCGGGTACGAGTGAGCGGCCAGGCGCTTGCGCACGTGCTGGCGCAGCTCTTCGGCCAGGGCCGGCTCGGCGCGGTACTGCTCGCTGAGCACCACAAACGCCTTGACGATCTCGGTGCGTTCCGGACACGGCTTGCCCACCACGGCGGCTTCCACCACGGCCGGATGCTCGATCAAGGCGCTCTCTACGTCGAACGGCCCCACGCGATAGCCGGAGGTGGTGATCACATCGTCGCTGCGCCCGACAAAGCTGATGCTGCCATCGGGGTTCAGCTCGACCGTATCGCCGCTGAGGTAGTACTTGCCGACGAAGGCCTTGGTCTTGACGCCGTCATAACCGGCAAACCAGCACATCGGCGATTGCTCGCGGTCGATGGCGAGGATGCCTGGCTGGCCGGCGGACAGCTCCTGATGGTTGTCGTCCAGCACCACAATGCGATGGCCCGGCGAGGCAAAGCCCGCGGAGCCGACGTGCACCGGATGCTCCAGGCCATGGTGATTGCACAGCACCATGCCCAGCTCGGTCTGGCCGTAGTGGTCGTGGATGGTCACGCCGAGGTTATCGGCGAACCAGCGGATCACTTCCGGGTTCAGCGGCTCGCCGGCACTGCTGACAATACGCAGCTTGCCCTTGATCGACTTGGCGAACTGCTCACCCCCGGCGATCAGCAGGCGGTAGGCGGTGGGCGAACCGGTGAGGTTGGTAATCCCGTATTTGTTGATGACACGGCAGGTGCTTTCGAGGGTGAACGGGCCATCGTAGAAGGTGATCGGGTGGCCCATGGACAAGGGGCCGGTCACGCCGAAATAGATGCCGTAGGCCCAGCCCGGGTCGGCGACGTTCCAGAATGCGTCTTCGGGGCGCAGGTCGACGGCGTCGCGGGTGTAGCTCTGGAACGCAACGATTGCCTTGAGCGGCACGGCCAGGGCTTTCGACGGGCCGGTGGTGCCGGAGGTGAACATCAGCAGGAACGGGTCGTCGGCGCCCAGCAATACGGGTTCGCAGAGGTTGGAATAGTTGGGCAACTCGGCCCAGAAGCTGAAATCGCCGCGCACGATGCCTTCGCCGTTGGGGCCGGCGACGGTGACGATGGTCGGGCAGTCGGCCACTTCCGTCAGTTTGGGACGGTTTACTGCATCGGCCACCACCAGCGCGGCGCCGGAGCTGTTCAGGCGGTGTTCGATGGCCTTGGGGCCGAAGGCGGTGAACAGCGGCTGATAGACCGCGCCGATGCGCCAGGTGGCGAGGACGACCACCAGCAGCTCGGCGGTGCGTGGCAGGAGGCCTGCCACCTTGTCGCCGCGATTGACGCCCTGGGCCAGGAGGAAGTTGGCGAAGCGTGCGGCCTGGTCTTGCAGTTGGGTGAAGGTGACGGTGGCGCTGCGGCCGTCCTTGCCCTCCCAGAACAGCGCGATGCGACCGGGCAAGGCGTGGCGGTCGCAGCATTCGACGCAGGCATTGAGGGCCTGCAGGTTGCCCGACAAGGCAGCGTCGACGGTGTGTTGGTAGTTGAACTGGGTGGTGGCAGCCGAGTAATCACGCATCGCTTCAAATCCCTGTGTGTTTTTTATTTTCAGGATGGGTACGTAGACCGGTGAAATAGTCGCTCTAGAGCGGTGGGGGGGCAATGGTCAAAGCTTTCAACTTGGTTGACTGGTTTGGCCAATGGGGGGGCGCTGTTTGGTGTGTGTGTATATCCGTTTTTTGGGTGATGGCTTGTATTGGTTCCGCTCTTACAGCGGCTCACTTTTGAACAGCGCAAAAGTAAGCAAAACGCTCTTGCCCCACCACTCGGCACCTCGCCTAGGCTCGGTGTGCCCTCACTCCGGCTTTGGACCGTGGGCCGCCGTCATGGGCCATCCCTGGCCCAGGACGGCTAACCCGGCGTCCTGCCGGGTTACCCACGCTCCAAAGCCTGCGTTCGGCCAGCGTGGTTTAACGGGGCGCCTAAGATCAAGATCAAAAGCCAGAGCACAGCGGCCTACCGGCCGGCTTGAGTGTTGAAGAGCAAAAGCCAAATCAAAAGCTAAAGCGGGCACGGTCCAAATGTGGGAGCGGGCTTGCTCGCGAAGGTCGTTAACGATGACGCTGGCATTCTGGATGAACGCGGCGCCCTCAGGTTTTTCGCGAGCAAGCCCGCTCCCACAGAAAAGCAGATTTGCTTTCGCTCTGGTCACCGAAAAAACGGATATGTACTCAATCCCGATAGACCCCACCAATCACCCAGTCAGCCCAAGCAATTGGACGCAACACAAACATGCTTCTAACCTGACAGCCTGCGCCACCCAAGAAGCCCGCCCATGATCGTCCGTCCCAAACCCAACCTGCTCGGCATCCTGTTCTCCCTCAAGGGCTCGATCGCCAAACGCATTGCGCTGCGCAGCCTGCTGGTCACCCTCCTGGCCTCAGTCATCGTGCTGGTAGAAACCCTGCACCCGGCCTACTTTTCCAAGGTCAACGCCACACCCTTCACACTGCTGGGGCTGTCACTGTCCATCTTCATGAGCTTTCGCAACAACGCCTGCTACGACCGCTGGTGGGAAGGCCGCAAACAACTGGGCCAGATGATCATCGAGATCCGCTCACTTATCCGCGAAACCCAGGTCCTCAACCCTGCCGAGCGCAAACACGTCCTGCGCAGCCTGTGCGGTTTCGCCCATGGCCTGATCGCCCGCCTGCGCCTGGAAGACGAAAGCCAGGCGATCAAACCGTGGGCCAACCCAGAACCCGGCCACCCGAACCTGCCCGACAGCATCCTGCAAGACCTCGGCGCCCGCTGTTCGAACCTCGCCGAACAGGGCCACATCAGCGACTGGCGCTACACCCAACTGGAAACCCGGCTGTACGGCCTGAGCCAGGTCCAGGCCTCCTGTGAGCGGATCAAACACACCCCGCTGCCCTTCCCCTACACCTTGCTGCTGCACCGCACCATCTACCTGTTCTGTATCCTGCTGCCCTTCGCCATGGCCGAGCCGCTGGGCTGGCTGACCCCGGTGTTCACCGCCATCGTCAGCTACACCTTCTTCGGCCTGGACGAAATCGGCGACGACCTCGAAGACCCGTTCGGCTTCGACGAAAACGACCTGCCCTGCAACGCCATCGTGCGCACCCTGGAGCGCGAGATTCTCGCCGCCCTCGGCGAAACCACGCTGCCGCCGGCCCTTGAGCCGATTGAGTTCGTGCTGACGTGATGCGGGTTTGACACTCGCGATAACCTGACCGAAGCTGATGGCTTTGCACTAGCTGCCCAGCTTTCGGACGCCTGCATGTCAAAGTCACGCCGTTACTCCATCGTCGGCCTGTGCGCCCTGTTGTTTATTGTGCTGATCACCTGGTATTTCACCCGCACCACGCCGGTGGTGGTGCCCCCGGCCATCGCCCATGGTTACGCCAAGGCCTTGAAACAGGCGCACAACGGTGAACCCGGCGCTGCCCGGGTGCTGTATCAACAGTTGAGCCGCCCGGACCTCTCCGATGTGCGCCGCGCCGCCCTGCATGCCGAACTGCCCAACTACCCCAGCCCCCAGGCCCTCAAGCTGGCGGACAAGGACCTGGCCAACGACGCGCCAATGGTGCGCGAGGCGGCGATTCACAGCATTGTCGGCCTGGTGCCCAGCGGCCAGCGCACGCTGTTGCTCGGGCCACTGCTGGATGACCCGGAGCAAAGCGTCAGGTTTGCCGCGGCCAATGCCTTGCTCGGGCTGTCCCCGGATACCCTGGGCCTGTACTTCGGCCCGTTGCAGCAAGTGCTCGACGAATACGTAAAGCTGCTCAAGGGCCAACCCGAAAGCCCCGAAGGCTGGATCCAGCTGGCACGCCTGTACATTCACAGCGCGCTGCTGCCCGACGCACAAAACGCCCTGGAGCAGGCGATGCGCCTGCAACCGGACAACCTGCAAGCCGTGGTCGCGCAAATTGAACTGCTGGACAAGCAGGGCAAGGTCGACGAGTCCCGCCAACTCCTGGCCAAACAGTTGCAGGCCCACCCCGATTCGGCCTACCTGCAACATGCCCTGGGCATGTGGCTGCTGCACCATGGCGAGCGCGCCTTTGCCCTGCTCAGCCTGTCCCGAGCGGTGGAGCTCGAACCGAACAACCAGGATTACCGCTACGACCTGGCCACCACCCTGCACGCCCAGCAGGAACTGGAGGCCGCCCAGCGCCAGCTGGAAGAAATCATCCAGCGCAACCCGGCCAATCGCAAAGCCAGGGTGCTGCTGGTCAATTACTGGAAGGAAACAGGCCAGTTGCAGAATGTGCAGGTGCTGCTGGCACAGCTTGAACAGCAGAATCCGGACGACCCGGCGCTGCAACAGGGCCTGTAAAAGCGGTATTTGATACAAAACGTTGAACCGCCACACGGCGCCAAGGTCAAGTAAATATGGCGCGCCCCAGACGGCGCTGCCGACTACTTATTTGTGACCCGAGGGCACTTCTTGTCTACATCCAAAGAGCTGTTCACAGCAAAGGCGGCCACCGGTATTGAAGGTCTGGACGACATTCTTGCCGGAGGGCTTTCCCGTAGCCATTTGTTCCTGCTGGAAGGTGAACCCGGCACCGGTAAAACCACCGTGGCCCTGCATTTCCTCCAGGCCGGCGCAAAAAACGGCGAACGATCGCTGTACATCACCCTGTCGGAAACCGAGCGCGAGTTGCGCCAGGGTGCCAAGTCCCATGGTTGGGACCTGGACGAACACATTCACATCTTTGAACTGACTCCCCCCGAAAGCCTGCTCAACGCCGAGCACCAGCAAAGCCTCCTGTATTCCTCGGACCTTGAGCTGGGCGAAGCCACCCGGCAGATTTTCGAAGTGGTGGAACGGGTCAAACCTACCCGCGTCGTGATCGACAGCCTTTCGGAAATCCGCCTGCTGGCGCAAAGCTCCCTGCGCTATCGCCGGCAGATCCTGGCGATCAAGCACTACTTCGTGCGCTACGACGCCACCGTGCTGCTGCTGGACGACCTGACCACCGAGTCCCTCGACAAGACCGTACACAGCGTGGCCCACGGTGTGATTCGTCTCGAAGAACTGACCCCCAACTACGGTGCCGAGCGCCGCCGCGTGCGGATCGTGAAGTACCGTGGCCAGAAGTACCGTGGCGGTTTTCACGACTTCACCATCATGGAAGACGGCGTACATGTATTCCCACGCCTGGTGGCGGCCGAACACCGTGGCGGCTACAACCGCCAGACCCTTACCAGCGGCATCCGCGAGATGGACGCCCTGTTGGGCGGCGGGATCGAGACCGGTTCCAGCACCTTGATCCTGGGCCCGGCCGGTACCGGCAAATCGCTGATCTCGATGATCTTTGCCGCGGCGGCCGTCTCCCGGGGCGAAAAAGCCGCGCTGTTCATTTTTGACGAAGAGCTGGGCCTGCTGTTCGAGCGCATGAAGAACATGGGCATCGACCTGGAGGCCCTGCAAGCCACCGGCAACCTGCTGATCGAACAGGTAGACGCCGCCGAGTTGTCCCCCGGCGAGTTCTCCCATCGGGTGCGCCGCTGTGTGGACGAACGCGGGATCAAGACCGTGGTGATCGACAGCGTCAATGGCTATCAGGCCGCGATGCCGGAAGAGAACGCGTTGATCCTGCACATGCACGAACTGCTGCTGTACCTCAACCGCCGTGGCGCTGCGACCTTCATGACCGTCGCCCAGCACGGGCTGGTGGGGGACATGCAGGCACCGGTGGACATTACCTATCTGGCCGACACCGTGATCCTGCTGCGTTACTTCGAAGCGCTGGGCAAGGTGCGGCGTGCGATTTCGATCATCAAGAAACGCACCGGCAGCCACGAATCGACCATTCGCGAATACCGCATCGGCAGTCGTGGCATGACCATCGGCGAACCGCTTGATGCGTTCCAGGGTGTATTGCGCGGCGTACCGACCTACATGGGCACCGACAACCCGCTGCTCAAGGATGAAAGTTCATGAGTGGCCTGCCGGCCATTTTCGAACGGGCGATCATTCTGGCGCCCCTGGGTCGCGACAGCTCCCTGGCGTTGATGATGCTCAATGAGGCTGGTTTCAACGGCATCATCGCCAGCCATTTGCAGATGCTCTGCGAGGAGCTGGAGCACGGTGCCGGCTTGCTGGTCATTGCTGCCGAAGCCCTGCGCGGTATCGACCTGGAACCGCTGCTCACGTACCTGCATCAACAACCGGCGTGGTCAGACCTGCCGATTGTGCTGATGACGCACCACGGCGGCAGCGAACAGAATGGCTCGTCGCACCTGAGCACCTTGCTGGGCAACGTGACGTTCCTGGAGCGTCCGTTCCACCCGATCACCCTGATCAGCCTCGTGACCACGGCGCTGCGCGGACGTCGTCGGCAATACGAGGCCCGCGACCGGCTGATCGACCTGAGCCAGAGCGAACAGCGCCTGCAAAGCACCCTGGAAACCCTTGAGCAACAGGTGGAAGAACGCACGGCGCAGCTGCGCAATAACGAAGAAGCGTTGCGCCAGTCACAGAAAATGGAAGCCGTCGGCCAATTGACCGGCGGCATCGCCCATGACTTCAACAACATGCTGACCGGCATCATCGGCAGCCTGGAACTGCTGCGCAGGCGCGTGGCTCGGGGCCGCACCGAAGACCTCGACAGCCTGATCGACCTGGGTGTCACTTCAGCCAACCGCGCGGCCGCCCTGACCCACCGCCTGCTGGCCTTCTCCCGCCGCCAGTCGCTGGATTCGAAACCGGTGCAGATCAATCAACTGGTGAGCTCCATGGGTGAGCTGCTGCAACGCAGCCTGAATGAAAGCATTGCCCTGGATATCCGCCTGACCGAGCAACTCTGGACCGCCGAAGCCGACCCCAACCAGCTGGAAAGCGCCCTGCTCAACCTCGCCATCAATGCCCGGGATGCGATGCCCGACGGCGGCAAACTGGTGGTGGAAACCACCAACCGCCACCTCGACAGCGTGTTTACCGCAGCCTACGGCACACTGACTCCGGGCGACTATGTGGAATTGAGCGTCAGCGACACCGGCTGCGGCATGCCGGAGAGCGTGATCAGCCGTGCATTTGACCCGTTCTTCACCACCAAACCCATCGGCCAGGGCACCGGGCTGGGGTTGTCGATGATCTACGGGTTTGCGCGCCAATCCCACGGGCATGTGTCGATCCACAGTGTGGTGGGCCAAGGCACCACCGTCAGCCTGTTCCTGCCGAGGTATGTCGGCGAGGTCATTGCAGATGAACCGCTCAACCCGGCATTGCTGCCGTTCGCCAATGCCGGCGAGACCGTGCTGATCGTCGAGGACGACCCGGCCGTGCGGGTGCTGGTCAGCGCCGTGCTGAGTGAACTGGGCTATGCCTTCGTCGAAGCCGGTGATGCCGACAGTGCCATGCCGATCATCGAGTCCAGCCAGCGCATTGACCTGCTGATCAGCGACGTTGGCCTGCCCGGCATGAACGGCCGGCAACTGGCGGAAATCGGCCGGCAGGTGCGGCCCGAGTTGAAGGTGTTGTTTATTACCGGCTATGCAGAGCATGCGGCTGTACGGGGTGGTTTTCTCGACCCGGGCATGCAGATGATCACCAAGCCGTTTACCTTTGATTTGTTGACAGCGAAGGTACGCGAGATGATCCGGGCGTGAGGCCGGCATAGCAATATACGGCAACCATTTGTTGCTGGTCGCATTGGATCGTGACGGCGGATTTGGGTACGAAGGTCAACGTATGGGGTAGCGAAATTTTCCCCAGGCGTGTCCTACACTTACTCAATGAGCGAGCGATCCAATGTCCCTTGTCACGTCCCGTCTGACTCCCAATTTTCAACTACCCCTGAATTCCGAAGCCCAGCCGCCGTTGTCCCGCCGGACGCGCTCAGCGGAGCATCAGCCGCCGCCGGAACTCGCACACGCCAGCCCACAGGCTAAAGGCGACAGCGAGTTGGCCGGGCTTTTTGCGCAAATACTGCGCACGGCGCAAAGAACCGGCCAGATTGATGACATCGAAAACATTCCCCCCACTTCCACGTTCGGTCAATGGTGGTCACACCTGCACAATGTGATGAAGAACCCGCACTTTGTCAGTTGGGCAAAAAAACAGGGCATTGATCTTTCAAAGCCGATTGAGATCAATCACAGGGATAATTCCATCGCGGCCATGGTCGGCGGCCAACGCAGGGGGTTTTCTGGCTTCAACGAAGGCTATCTCTGGACTTCGATGATGGCGCCGATCATGCAGGCAGCCAAAGCACTGACGTCAGACTCTGCGTATATTCACTCCCCCACCAATACTGAGTCAGCGTCTTACCGGCAAGTCGCCGATTTTTATGGCGAAGGCCGCGGCGGGTTAAACAGAGAAGGCGCAGGGGCTCGAGCGGCGGAGCTTGAACGCTCTAAAACCTTTGACCTCGCACAGCCTGAAGACAAGCGATCCGAAGAGGCCCTGAAGTACCAAAAGTCCAAACTGGGCGAGACTCACGATCACCAACAAGTCGTCTCTCAACTGGTGAACATCATTGTCGAGGCCGAAAACCTCTCAGAAACGCTGACACCTCGTTTGAGCCTGCCTTTGCATGACCATCGTTATCTAACCCCGAGGGCACTCAACATCCAAAAAGAGCAATTCATTCGCAATAAATTGAGCAACGCCACCATCACGCTACATATCGACTCGCCCCACCGGCGGTTACAGGACGATGCCACCATCAGCCTCGTAAAATACCTGGGCGACAACGGTTGGGATATCCCTAATAACCACGATCAGCTGTACAACCTTGCCCGGTTACTGACCACACCTCCACTTTCCCAACCCACCCTGGGCAATCTCGGCGGAGCCTTGTCCTGGCCCACTCCATTGAGCGGTGAAGATCAGCAAGGTATAAAACATGCCCTGAGCCAAAACACCTTGGGTATCGACGGCCTGCAAACTTATGACGAGAGTAAAGGGGTGCTGGACTACCTGACGCGCAATCAACGTTATATACCCTACGAGCGGGACGATCCGCAGCGTTTTATTGAAAACCTTCTGTCTACACCCAAGGCTCAGGCACTGGGCCAGGCGCTGCTGCAACAATTCAACGGGGTGTCGACCCGGGAGAGCATCAACGATTGGACCCTGGGGGCTCTGGGCGCATCCCTTGAGGAAGGATCCGAGGCAGGGACCGCCTCGAACCCGATCAGGACAGGCGTCGCCGGCTTTGACCTGGCGCGTTCTGAACACTGGGGCAAACACCCCTCAGCCGTGGCCAAGGGCTTAGCCGACCACCTGATTGCCGAGGGCCGTGCCAACGCCGAAATGGCGCCCATTGCGGCCCACTTGTTGCTGTCACGCCGTGCGCCCGCGTTTTTGGTCAAGAATATCCCCGACAGGGTCACCTACGGCTCTCATACCTGGGTGAGCTTCAGCACTGCCGTGGCACGCCTTGAGGCCCAGGCACCCGGTTCCACCGCGCGCATGAGCTTTGCGCAAGTCATGGAACGGGCCGATCTCGATCCCGTCACGGCCGTGGAACGCCAGGTTGAACAAATGGCTCAACGGGAGGCACTTAAAGATTGGGGGGTTGCCAACGGTATCATCCCGGTGGACCCACAGGATCAATACACCGGTGATCAGATGCGCACTGTCATTAGCGCATTCAATGCTCAGGTTGGCGAGTTGAGCGATGCCTCGCGGGCCCAATCGGCGCCTTTTCCCGACCGCAAGGAGATGGCTCTTCAGGAGCTCAAGCGTGTCTTTGGTGATCTGATTCCATTCGAGGAAAAAAGCATCACCATTGTCCCGGAATTGCGTGATTACCCCGGCCCTTATTCGGTGCTGGATCTTTACCTGGGAGGGTACTTCCATGCCCGGTCAAGTGAAGTCCACGATTGGAGTTCGTCAAGCACCAAGTTCCAGATTCGCGATATTCAGGGCCAAGCCTACCGCCTTCCCGATATCAATGAAAAGTTCAGGACGGAATTTCCCACGTATATTTCCTCTGCGGAAAAAGCGATGGGCACTCAGGTCAAAAACCTGATTGCAAAGCTTCCCCTTGAGGATAGAAAAAACATCGAACAGGGAAAAATCACCACTCTCAAAGAATATAACGTCAGTCAAAGCGGATTCAGCCAAACCGTCACTGAAACCAAAATCAACAATACGCTGTTGGTAAAAACGGAGCTCGACGGTGACTTAAATGTTTATGAAATCGACTTGCAAAAAAACAGCATTCGCAAACGTGATGAACTGAAAGACTATCCTTTGGGGCCACAGGTGTATGCCGATGGCCATAGCCGCCGCGGGACTATGCTGGAAGAAGTAACGCCTGACGACAGCTACTCACCGGACGTCACCGAGGAAAAAAACCAGGCGGAGACACCAAACAGCTTTGCGAGCGAGAAGACCCGCTACATTGCAGATGCGATGATAAAAAATGTCGACATCGGCGCGCTGGAGGCCGAGGCCAAGGGCATCACGACGTTCGACACCGAAGTGCCTTTCTATAAGACTGCCAGGGAATTCCTGCTCAACCTGATCCCGCTACGCTCGGCCATCCAGAACTTTCAACAGGGCAATATTGCCGAGGGCATCACTGACCTGGCATTCGATGCGTTCGGGTTTGTCGTGGGCCTGGGCGCTGCGGCTCGGGGGACAAGGGCGCTGGCGACCGGTGCATCAGCGCTTTCAAGGGCGGCTCGCGTAGCGAAGATCATTGGACGGGCGGCTATCGGCGCTCTCAATCCAGCGGATGGGGCCACTGATCTCCTGAACGGCATTGCCTCGTTGGGGAAGACCGGAGTCAAAAAGGTCAAAACAACGCTTAAAACTCTGAGCTCCGCCAGTAGCTATGATCTCGTGGGTGCCAGCAAACGTTTCGATTCATCTTCATTGGGCACATTCAAGCAAGGCGGTGACATCGTGCAAGCGCCTGCTGTTCTTCAGAACGGCAAATGGCATCACTACGACCCCGTCTCTGGAAAAGCGTATGGCACTGCGCTGACAGACTTTGTTCCTTCTGCACAAATAGACGCCGAAGAGCTCGGAAAATGGGCCACCGCTGATGGTACTGTCAGGAAAGTGGATGAGGCCACCGTCAGTAACTGGAAAAAAACTGTTAACGCTCATCGAAACGGTCCGCAAAAAGACGCCTTTGAGCACGGTTACTCTTCTGGTGACCCTCAGACGATAAGTGGCTTCTCGGATAATATGAAAGTACCGGACATCATGAAACTTGTCGGTGGCAAGAACCTCACGGCAGAGCAAGTGGGGATGCTGGTCAGAAAATATGACGATCTTGTCTACGAACTGGGTCGGATTGGATCAGCCAAGTTTATCGATAATATCGAACCGCGCTTCGGGGAAGTCATACCGATGCCACAAATCGTCTACTTTTCCCAAACAGCGCAACTGAGTGACGGTCAGTGTGCGGCGCTTGCGCGCGTGATGGCAACTGCCATGGCGGAAGGCAAGGAAAAGATGTTAATCAAGAATATGCTGACCGCAGCAGCATTTCCAGATGACCCGGCCTCCAGGGATTTTATCGTCGGGCTCGCCAGGATCCAAAACCAGACGGGTGCACGAAGCGCCTTTCATGCAGGCCAATGCGTACGGCAGTTATCAGTTAAAAACATGGTCAATGAACTGGCCGATTCCACTGTTTCAAAGTCTGTCATGATTGACTCGCCACGCCACGCAATGGCGGCTGGCGTAAAAATCGATGGTGAAAGCAAAACCTACTATTTTTATGACCCCAACTTTGGTGTTGCCAATTTTTCGAGCGCAGACGCCATGGAAAAGGCGTTGGATAAACTTACCCGCGATAAAAAGCTGGTTCCACAATATAGAACCCACAGCACTGACTCGAACAAGTTGGAGTTCCAGATTTTTGACCATACCGATGATTGGCAGGAAAAGAACAGTGTTTTTGGTCCGGATGTTAAAAAGCTGTATGACGCGCCCATACCTGTCAAATCGACTGGCGCTGCAAGGACCTGACAGGCGGCGGAAAAGTTATTTTTCTGGGAGGAGACTTGACCAGGCCCCCGGTCGGAATAGGCAGTGCCCTGGGCCAAAGTTATAACGACCAAAGGGTACTGACGTATTCGTACTGGCTGCGCTCTGACGGTCAATCAGGCGCGGCAGAACCCGATGGTCAAGCCAACAGCCGCTGGATATGTTCCTGCAACGTATCCAGGTCAAACGGCTTGGCCAGGATCGGGGCGTTGCGGGTGATCGGGCTGTTGCAGTCGAGAATCTCCTGCGGGTAACCGCTGATGAAGATCACTTTCAATTCCGGTCGCAGCTTGATCGCAGGCTCGGCGATCTGCACCCCGGAAATGCCGCCAGGCAGGCGGTAGTCGGTCACCATCAGGTCCAGGTGCGGCTTGGTGGCCAGGATTTCAAATGCCTGCTCACCGTCAATCGCCTTCAACACCCGATACCCCAGGCCCGCCAGGTACTCGCCCAACACAAACATAATCGATTCGTCATCTTCGACGATCAGTACAACATCTTGTGCATCTTCACTCATGGGAAGCCTTTGTCCGGTCAATTGCTGCTGATACGACCATGGGGTCACGCAGAGGTTGCGTCGGATTTGCGATTGATTTCATGCGCCGGCCTCCAGGGGCAGGCAGACGCGGAACAGCGCGCCCTCGCCTATCCGGCTTTCCACTTCAATGGTCCCGCCGTGGGCCGCGATAATCTGCTCGGAGATAAACAACCCCAGGCCCAGGCCCGCCACGGCATGGTTGGCCGACACGCGCTCGAACTGCTGGAAAATACGCTTCTGGTTGTCTTCGCTGATGCCGATCCCGTGGTCACGTACTTCTACCCGTGCTTCGCCATGCTCGGCGTACACCCGAACTTCCACCGGGCTCTTGGCCCCGTAGCGCAAGGCGTTGGTCAACAGGTTGGACACCACCTGTTCGATACGGAATTCATCCCAGTTGCCCACCACCGGCCCTTCCTGGACCCAGGCCACCGAAGACTCTGCCGCCGCTACCTGCGGCGCAAAATTTTCCAGCAGGTTGTGCACCAGTTGCGTGAGGTCAAAGCGACCGGGGCGAATCGACAGCTTGCCCGTGCGAATGCGCGACACGTCGAGCATGTCTTCGATCAGGCGAATCAGGCTCTGGATCTGCCGCTCATCGCGGTCGACCATGGCGTGCATCTTGTCCAGGGTAAACGCCGCGGCGTTGTCCCGGGCAAGGTGCATCTTGCGCAGCTGGGTTTCCAGGATCAGCCCGTTGAGGGGCGTGCGCACTTCGTGGGCGACGATCGACATGAAGTCATCGCGCATGCGCACGGCCTGCTCCAGTTCGGCCTGGGTGGCCTGCAAGCGCGTGAGCAAGGCTTCCTGCTCGCGCCGACTTTGCTCCAGGGCTTCAACCTGCTGCTTCATCGCCTTGCTCTGGCGGTACAGGTCAACGAATACGTTGACCTTGCTCTTGACCGCGTGGATATCCAGCGGCTTGTGCAGGAAATCCACGGCGCCGCTTTCGTAGCCCTTGAACGCATAGTTGAGCTCACGGCCGGCAGCGCTGACAAACACGATGGGAATGTTCTTGGTCTTTTCGGTGCCGCGCATCAGCTCGGCCAGCTCGAAGCCGTTCATGCCCGGCATCTGCACATCGAGAATGGCCATGGCGAACTCGTGCTCCAGCAGCAACGACAAGGCCTCGTCGGCGCTCAATGCCTTATAGACCTGGCGGTCCTCGCGCTTGATCAGCGCTTCAAGGGCCAGCAGGTTTTCCGGCAGATCGTCGACGATCAGCAGTTTGGCCTGGACAGTACTTAACATGGGGAGGATTCCAGGGAAGCCAGCAAGGTGCCGATGCGGCTCAAGGTGAGGATATGGTCAGGTTCATGCAGCGCCAGGGCGGCCCGGGGCATCACGGCGACGCGGGCCTCCAAAGGGTCCTGCACCACCGTGGTACCGCCGCTCTGCTTGACGTGGGCCAGGCCCCGGGCGCCGTCCTGGTTGGCCCCCGTCAGCAAAATCGCCAGCAAGCCCTTGCCGTAGACATCCGCGGCTGAATCAAACAGGTAGTCGATTGCCGGGCGGGAATGGTACACGCGGTCCTCCTGGCTCAGTGACAGGCTGCGGTCGTGCTCCACCGACAGGTGATAACCGGGACCGGCAAAATACAGGGTGCCGGGCTGGATCAATTCCTTGTCGCGGGCCTCCACCACCTTCATCGACACGCGTCGGTCAAACACTTCCGCCAACTGGCTGCGGCGCTCGTCCGGCAAATGCAGCACGGTAATGATCGGCAGGCCGAAGCTCGCCGGCAGCTCGCCAAAAATGCTCAGCAATGCCTCGACACCGCCCGCGGAAGCGCCGATCACAATGGCCTCGATCCCGGATACCGGGCTGGCAGTAGCTTCATTCATAATTTTCGGTAGATCCGTTCTTGCTTGACCAGGGGTTCGAACTGTTTGCTGTAGGCGGAAAAATCCAGGGTTTCCTTGCTGCCCAGCACCAGGAAGCCGCGGTGACACAGCGACTCATGGAACAATCCAAACGCCCGATCCTGCAACTTTTTATTGAAGTAAATCAATACGTTGCGACAGGAGATTAATTGAGTTTCGGAAAACACGCTGTCGGTCGCCAGGCTGTGATCGGCAAACGTCACGTTCTCCCGCAGGGTCTTGTCGAAGATCGCATGATCGTAAGCCGCGGTGTAGTAATCGGCAAACGAACGCTGGCCACCGGCCTGTTGGTAGTTGTGGGTATAGGCGCGGATGTTCTCGAGGGAAAAGATCCCCTGCTTGGCTTTTTCCAGGGACCGGGGGTTGATGTCGGTGGCGTAGATGATGGTGCGTTCCAGCAGGCCTTCCTCACGCAACAGGATGGCCATGGAATACACCTCCTCCCCGGTACTGCAGCCCGCGATCCAGATCTTGATCGACGGGTAGGTCTTGAGCAGCGGCACCACTTCCTGGCGAATCGCCAGGAAGTGCGAGGGGTCGCGAAACATTTCGCTGACCGGAATCGTCAGGAACTGCAGCAACTGCATGAACGCCGTCGGGTCATGCAGCACCCGTTCCTGCAAGGCCGAGATGGTGGCGCAGTCGAACTGACGCAACGCATGGGCCACGCGGCGTTTGACCGAAGCGCCGGAGTAGTCGCGAAAGTCGTAGCTGTACTTGAGGTAAATCGCCTCAATCAACAAGCGCAGTTCGATGTCAGTGCTTCGTTCCAATTAAATCCGTTCCATCTTGGGTAGCCACACGCGAATCAATGAAAACAACCGGTCCAGGTCAATGGGCTTGGCCAGGTAATCGTTGGAGCCTGCCGCCAGGCAGCGCTCCTGATCGTCCTTCATGGCCTTGGCCGTCACCGCGATGATCGGCAGCTTGCGCCAGCGCGGGTCCTGGCGGATCAAGGCGGTGGCCTCGTACCCGTCCATCTCCGGCATCATCACGTCCATCAGTACCAGGTCGATGTCATCGACTTCATTGAGTTTCTCGATCGCCTCGCGGCCATTACGGCCGATCACGACAATCGCGCCCTTGTGCTCCAGGGCACTGGTCAGGGCGAAGATATTGCGTACATCGTCATCCACCAGCAGGATCTTGCGGCCCTCGAACACCTTGTCGCGGCTGCGAGCGGTCCTGAGCATTGTCTGGCGTTCATGGGACAACTGCGATTCGACTTTGTGCAGAAAGAGTGTCACCTCGTCCAGCAGGCGCTCGGGGGAACGCGCGCCCTTGATGATGATCGAGCGCGAATACTTGCGCAGTTCGGCCTCTTCATCGCGGGTCAGGTTGCGCCCGGTGTAGACGATCACCGGCGGGAACGAGCAGATGTCCTCGATGGACATGCGCTTGAGCAGCTCGTTCCCGAGCATGTCCGGCAGCTTGAGGTCGATGATCATGCAGTCGTAGATGTGGGTGCGCAGCAGGTCGAGGGCCTCCTGGGCGAAGCCTACGGCGGTGATCTCGATATCATCGTCGCCGATCAGGCGGGCAATGCTGTCTCGCTGAAGGTCATCGTCTTCCACCAGCAGCACACGCTTGACCTTCTGCGTCAGCTTGGCTTCCAGGCGGGCGAACACATCCTTGAGCTCTTCGCGGGTGGTCGGCTTGACCGCATAGCCGACGGCGCCCATGTGCATCGCGGCTTCGACGCGGTCTTCCACGGAAATCACGTGCACCGGGATGTGGCGGGTGCCGGCATGTTCCTTGAGGCGTTGCAGCACCGTCAGCCCGGAATGGTCCGGCAGGCGCATGTCCAGCAGGATCGCGTCGGGAATGTATTGTTCCGCCAGCGCGTAGCCTTCGTCGGCACCGTGGGCCACCAGGCAGTGGTAACCCAGTTCATGCGCCAGATCGAAGAGGATGCGCGCAAAGTTCGCTTCATCTTCCACCACCAGGATGCAGCGGGTGGTGAACGGTGCCTTGTCCCGGTCGTCGATAAAGCGCGGGATCAGGGCCGTGTGGGCGATCGGCATCGGCGAGACCTTGATCGGCGCCGGCGCGGGTACCGGCACTACGGCGCGCGGCGGCTCGATCGCCGGGGCGTCTTCGTCACGCTCTACATAGTGTTCCGGCAACACCAGGGTAAAGATACTGCCCTGGTCCGGCTCGCTGGTGACGCTGATATAACCACCCAGCAGGCTGGCCAGGTCGCGGGAAATGGACAGGCCAAGGCCGGTGCCGCCATAACGGCGATTGGTGGTGCCGTCGGCCTGGCGGAACGCTTCGAAGATGCTCTCCTGCTGGTCCGGGGCAATACCAATCCCCGAGTCGCGCACGGTAAAGGCAACGCCCTCCCCCGGCTGACGGGACACCGTCAGGCTGACCTGGCCCTTCTCGGTGAACTTGACCGCGTTGGACAGCAGGTTCTTCAGGATCTGTTCCAGGCGCTGGCGGTCGGTGAACAGCATGTGCGGCGAGCCTTCCTGCACCTCCACCTGGAACCCCAGCTTGCGGTCGGCCGCCAGGGGTTCGAACATACCGCGCAGGCCATCCACCAGGCGCGCCACGCTGGTGTTCTCCGGGCGCATTTCCAGCTTGCCGGCCTCGACCTTGGAAATGTCGAGGATGTCATTGATCAGGTTGAGCAGGTCGTTACCGGCCGAGTAGATCGACTCGGCGAACTTGACCTGTTCGGCGCTGAGGTTTTCCTGGGGGTTCTCCGCCAGCAACTTGGCCAGGATCAACGAGCTGTTCAGCGGCGTGCGCAGCTCGTGGGACATGTTGGCGAGGAATTCGGACTTGTACTTGCTGGAGCGCTGCAACTCGTCGGCGCGCTCTTCCAGCTCGATCTGTACGCGGTTGAGCTGGACGTTCTTCTGGTCCATGGCATCGCGCTGCTCGGCCAGGGTCTGGGTCTGTTCGGCGAGTTGCTCGTTGGTCTGTTCCAGTTCCGCCTGCTGGGTTTCCAGGTGGGCCTGGGACTCCTTGAGGATGCGTGACTGTTCTTCCAGCTCTTCGTTGGCCGTCTTGAGCTCTTCCTGCTGCACTTGCAGCTCTTCATTGAGCTGCTGGGTTTCGGCCAGCACTTCTTGCAGGCGCTGGCGATAACGCGCGGCTTCGATGGAGGTGCCGATATTGTCGGCAATCAACTCCAGCAGTTCGACATCACGGTCATCGAGTGCACGCAGGAAACCCAGTTCGATCACCCCGTTGACCCGGCCATCATCGCTGGTCGGTACCACCAGCACGCTGCGGGTCGCACCTTCGCCGAGGCCGGAACTGACCTTGAAGTAGTCCACCGGCACATCGTCCAGGCGAATCAGGCGGTCCTGCCGGGCCGATTGGCCGACGATACCTTCGTCGTTGTAGATCGACTGTTCCTGCTGCTCCTGCTCGCGGGAGAAGCCATAGGTCGCCACGCGTGTGAGGCCGCCGTGCTCTTCACGCACGTACAATGCCGCCACCGCCGAGCCCATGTACTGGGCAAAGAACTGCAAAATGTTGCGCCCCAGCAGGTTCAGCGTCAGTTGGCCAAGGACCTGCTCGGCCAGCTCGGTCTGGCCATTGCGCAACCAGGCTTGCTGCTCGAGGCGCTTGGCGATCCTCTGCTGCGACATCAGGTTTTCGCTGTAACTGTTTGAAAGTTCTAGAAGATTTTTTCGGCCGACATACGCCAGGAAGCCACTCAGGCCGAGCACAAACACCAGGTACAAGGTGACGCTGATGATCGTGGTGCGGGTAACGTCTTCATTGCGGGTGATGCGGAACTGTTGCTCCATCGCCACCGCCCGGTCGTACTCCTTGCGAATCTCGTCCGTCAGGCTCTTGCCACGCCCGGCTTTCACGGCGGTGCGGTAATCGCCGTTTTGCCGTTGCATGTCAATCATCGACTGGGCGTAGGTGTTCCACGCCTGTTGCAACGATTCCAGACGCTTGAGCCGGTCCACCTGCTCCGGATTGTCCGCCACCAGTGCCTGCAAGTTGCGCAAGTCGGAAATGATCCGCGGCTTGGCCACTTCGTACGGGTCGAGGAAATGCTCGTCACCGGTAATCAGGAAGCCGCGCATGCCGGTTTCCAGGTCCACGGTCAGTTTCGAGGTTTCGTTGAGATTGTTGATTACCCGGTCGGTGTGTTCGACCCACTGGATCACCGACAGCAGGTAGGTGATCAGAACGACGAAAAACACCGCGCTGAGCACGCCAACGCCCAACGGCAGTGCCACGTTGCGGCCCAGCAATTTACGGAAGCTTTTCTCATCGACAGACGACGCGGGAGTCATGGGCATGCCTTGGCCAATACGGAAAAACGAGGAGTTTGCCCCAAAGTTGCGCCTGAGCGCTATTTTTCTGCTACCCGTAGCGATATGGATTACATAACCCATTGATAAATAGACGAATGGATGTGTTTTTAACACTCGGCAATTGACTTTCCTTCTTACATGGGCACCGAAGTGAGCCTGGAACGTTGTGTGTGGGCCGCCCCACCCAAAGGGGTGCCGTGGGGAACAGGGAACCTCCTCGGAAAAGGCGCGTATCTCCTAATAAAACAGGTACCCACCGATGCAAAATGTCAGCAACCTCTCCGTGCAACAGCCTGCACCCCAATTCTTTTCCTCCCCTCCTTCCGGGGCATCGTCCCTGAGTCCCCAGCCAGCCACGCCCCCTGCCGTTGCAGCAGCGCCAGCATCAGCCGCCAGCCGCTCCGATGTGCTGAAACAGCCCATGGCCGACCGGCAGAACTGGCAGAACCTGCTGGACGCCATCAACCTCGCTGCCCCGGCCCTGCAAGACTACGACACCGCCTCCTATGTTCAGTCCGTCCTGAAGGTCACACAAATGGCCATTCATCCGGACTCGTCCCATCACAAGACCATGGACATGGGGACCAGGGTCAGCCAAAGCCTGGAGGCATTTCTGAATGCCAACGGGGTGCCGTTGCCAACCTCCAAGGCCGAGTTGCTCAAGCTGAAACTGGAAGCAGCCGTCAGGATCGCCGCCCACCCTTTCGCTGACCTGGGCGGTGCCTTGTCCTGGCCCACGCCGCTGGATCAGAAACAGCAAAATCAGTTGCGGCTGCTTGCGATGAACCACTCCCACCACCTCGGCGATAAGCCTCTGGTCATGCAGACAAAGAGCGTCCTGGACTTTCTCGCCTACCAGAACCCCATTCCTGCGGCTGCCATGAACGACCCGGCGAAGATCCTCGAGTTTCTTTTAAGCTCGCCCGAAGGCCAACTGATGGGCCAGGCCCTGCAGCGCGGCCTCAAGGGGATCGAGACCGAGAACAGCCATTACGACTACCTGCTGGCCGCCATCAGTGCACAGATGGATCACGAGTCAGTCCAGGCGCCTCAACGGAACAAGCTGGCCGGTTTCGACGTGGCCAGTAAAGAACATTGGGGCAAGCCGGCATCCACCATCGTCAACGGGCTGAGCGCACACCTGTCGAGCGAGGGCAGAACGAGCCCCGAGATGGCCCAGGCGGGTGCTTACGTATTGCTGGCAAGAACAGCCCCGGAGTTCCTGATCAAAGACATCCCGGCCAGCGTGACCTATGGCAGCCCGGCCTGGGTCAACCTGGCGGTTGCGGCGGCGTCGATTGAAGCGCAGTCGCCGGGCTCGGTACCGAACATGACCTTCGCCCAAGTGATGCTCAAGGCCGAAAGCGCTGCACTCGCCGAGCCCGCCGTGACCCAAAGCGCACAGAGGGCAGCGCTGATTGATTGGGCAGTGGCCAACGGCGTTATCAGCAAACAACCCGACGATGCCTACAGCCCCGACCAGCTGGAAGCGATACGCGTCGAGTTCACTCAACAGGTGGATGAACGCATGAAGGCCTCCACCCTGCTGGAGACCGATATCCCGAGCCGCAAGGCCATTGCACTGGCCCAGCTCAAAGAGCGATTTGGCGAGGATGTGCCGTTTGAAAAAAAGGCCCTGACGGTGAAGGACACCCGCCAACAACAGTTTGGCGTACCGCTCTACGACCCAAACCGCGCACCTGCGGGCCTGCATTCGTTGCTGGACATCGCCATGAGTGGCTTGGGCGATTACCCCTGGGAATCCAAGGATCCAGGCATCACCCAGGCACTGGAAGGCAAGTCGCTCAAGTTCGACGTAAACGAGACATTTCAAAAGCAGTTTGAAGCGTCGATCAAGTCGCTGAACGACGGGGTTGCCACCACCGTGAAGCACCTGATCGCCAGCCTGCCGCTGGAAGATCGAAAAAACATCGAGCAGGGCAACCTCACTTTTTACCAGCCCTCTGTTTATCAATTGGGCCCAAACCTGGTCACGCCACTTTTCAAACCGATTAGAAATGAGCTGTTGATACAGGTCGAGGGTGGCAAGGAACCCATTACCTATAAGCTGGACATAAAAAAAGGCAGTATCACAAAAGTAGCGCCTCAGGATTTCTCTGCGAGCACCTGGGAACTGGCGATCAAAGAAAACAGAATAAAGAAATTCGACGCTTCCGGCGCCAGTGAGCCCGAGCGTTCAGCCAATACAGACACGAACCCACTGCCGCCCAACAGCTTTGCCAGCGCCCGCACTCAATACATCGCAGATGCATTTGCTGAAAACCTTGACTTGGGCAACGCGGAGGTTGTGAAGCAAGCCAAAGGTGCCACGACCTTCGACGAGCAAATGGAAACCGAGTGGAAGGTGACCAACTTCTTCCTGGACCTCATTCCCTTTCGGTCAGCGATTGCCAACTTTACCAAGGGTAATTACCTGGAGGGGGCGATTGACCTCCAGCTGGACCTGCTGGGCTTTGTCAGCCTGGGTTCGTCCAAAGCGGCACAGGCGGGCACAAAAGCCCTCAGTGCAGGCGCCAAGGCGCTGAATGTTGCGAAAAAGATCGGTGTCGCCACCATCGGCGCCTTGAACCCGGTGGGCGGCTTGGGCGATTTGCTTGTGGGAGGCGCAGGATTGATTAACCGGGGCGGCAAGTTTGTAGCCGAAAAAAGCATTAACGGGCTAAACAAACTCAAGGGGGCAGCCGGCAGCCATGACCTGTTGAAAGCCGCCGGCAAGGAGCATGGCGTCACGGCTATCGGCACCATCAAGCTGGCGGATCAAACCGTCGAAGCCTCCGCTGTATTGAACAAGGGCGAATGGTACGCGTACGACGCCCTCAAGAACCAACCCTATGGCCCACCGCTGAAGGGGTTCACGCCACAGACCGTGATCCAGGACAACGTTGAGAGCTTCTGGGATTACTTTGTCGGAGGGACGGCCGCCAAGGCAAACAATATCCCCTCCAAGCAATTGTCCGACGACTTCAAGGCCACGCAGGAGGGCGCAAGAAAAGCGGATATCGATGCGTATAAAAATGGCTACGACAAGGGGGTACTGAATGACATCCCGGGTTACTCGGACTCCATGGATATCGTAGACCTCATGGAACTGGCACTGACGCTGAAGGAAAAACCCGAAAAAATTGGCACCCTGGCACGTTCAATAGGCAAAAAACGATCAGAGGTCGGGCTTGAAAACTATGTGTTCTACAAAGCTGAAATTGAAAGCATCCCCGACACCAACCTCAGGGGCATGCCACAGAATTTCTATTTGAGCCAGGTGGATACGGTGACTGGAGGCGAGTGTGGCGTGTTAGCCAACGCAATGGCCTACGCCGCGTCAGTTGGAAAACAGGACGAGTACATCGACAAGCTTTTCATCGCGGCGGCGACCAAGGACACCAACCCAAAATCGGCGAAGTTCATCAAGGACATGAGCGAAGCCCAGGATCACTTCAGAAAGCGACCGCACTCAGCTGAAGTCGTGATTCAAAAGCCCTATCAGGCCATCATCGATGACCTGGCCAACGCGACGACGTCCAAGACACTCATCGTCGCCACGCCTGTCCACGCGGTGACAGCGGGAGTGATCGTGGAAGGCGGCACGCGAAAATGGTTCTATTTCGACCCCAATTTCGGATTGGTCAATTTTCTAACCGAGGACGCCATGAAGAAAGGAATGAAGGAATCGCTGGCCAACAGTAAGGCGCAGCTTATCCCGGGAGCGTTTGGGACGCCGACAAACCCGGAATATACGGTCAGCACATTCAAGGCTAGCGAGAACCAGAGCCGGGTGCATGGGTTGGTGTACGGATCCCTTTAACCGATAAAACCGGCAGCTTGAGACCATGCCAGGGGCTTGCTGATTGTTCCAGCAAGCCCCTGGCAAGTGAGTGGCGGTGATACGCGACATTTGTAGCCGTTACCGGCACAATGTTTTGCTTATCTGGGGAACTTGCCGGGACCGACAATACTCAGGATGAAAACGGTCTTCCCATTGCCCAAGACCTGCCCCTTCCACTGTTCGGGAACCTCCACTATGTCAGCCGCCCCCTCCACCATCCTTGTAGTCGAAGACGACGCCATCGTGCGCATGTTGATCGTCGATGTCCTCGAAGAGCTGGAGTACCAAGTGCTTGAAGCGGCCGATGCCGAAGAAGCCTTGAAAATTGTTCAAGACACCGACCAGACCATCGACCTGATGATGACCGACGTCGGCCTGCCGGACATGGACGGCAAGCAACTGGCCCTCAAGGCCCGTGAAATACGCCCCGCCCTGCCCATCCTGTTCGCCAGCGGTTATGCCGAAAATATCGATTCGCCAGCCGACATGCAGGTGATCGGCAAGCCGTTCTCGATTGATCAGTTGCGTGACAAGGTCAAATCCATACTGCCCGTCTGCTGAAGCCCCCTATTCCCCAATGCCGTTACACAGTGACGGCATTCCAATGCAGTCTGCGCCCAGCGGACGCCTCCGTGATCGCGACCACAGCAAACAACTAATTCTTTCGATTGACTAGCGAGTGCGGAATTTACTGCTAGCGTCAAACGACATGTCCTACACGTAATAGTGAATAAGGACAGCCCCCTAGCCTTCGCAAACGCGCTATCGGGAACATCACCAGGGAATTGGGGAGTGGTCATGCTCAAGTCATCGTATTTTCCAGCAGTTGTGCTGGTGGCTTCGGTGTTGCCTGTGATTTCGGCCCAGGCCGACAACGCCGACACCGCCAACAAGAGTAACAACCCGCTGAACCTCGCGCCGGGAGCGAACCTGCAGGATTACTACACGCCCAGGCTGTTCGACAGCAACGCCCACACCAATGACACGCTGCTGCGCGGCACATTGCCGATTGCGCCATCGGATTTCATCGGTGTCCCTCAGTTACTACGTGCCACCCTGCCCATCAGTACGCGCCCCGACCCCCATAGTGGCTACACCACCGGGATCGGCGACCTGAACCTGTTCGATATCTTCCTGCTCAAGACCGATGGCGTGCAGTTGGGCATCGGCCCGCAAATCACCGCACCTACCGCCGAGCACGATGAATTGGGCACCGGCAAGTGGCAGGCCGGACTGGCGGCGGTGGCCATCGACGCCTCGCCCCGCGGCTTGCTCGGCGCACTGGTGCAATACCAAAGCTCGTTTGCCGGGGACAGTGACCGCGCCCATGTCGAAAGCGCGACCTTCCAGCCGTTCATCATTCACAACCTGCCCAAGGGCTGGTACCTGCGCTCTACCGGCACCTGGACGTTCGACCTGAAAAACGACACCCATTACATCCCTATCGGGTTCGGTGCCGGCAAAGCCTGGAAATCCGGCAGCAACATCCTCAACGCCTACCTCGAACCGCAATGGACGGTGGCCCGCAAAGGCGATGGCCTGCCGCAGTTCACCCTGTTTGCCGGGATCAACGTCACGTTCGGGAAATAAGGATTTTTTATGCGTGCTCTGATTCGTAGTGCCGGGTTCTGCCTGTTAACCCTGGCTGCCGCTGTACAGGCACAGACCCTCGACACCCGCATCGGTCCGATCACCATGGAAGGTGAACTGCCGGCCCACAGCGAAATCGCCAAGCTGTATGGCGAGCTGGATTTCCAGCAGGCTACCCAGAGTTTTCTCTGGGCCCTGCCGCTGGTGTCCTACGCCCAATGGCAGGACGAATTCAGCACCAAGCTTGGCGCACGCAGCGGCGATTTGATGGTACTGACCACCTACGAAGACAAGCTCGGCGTGATCACGGCCAACGCCACCACACCGTATATCCTCGGCTTCGTCGACCTCAACGAGACCGGCCCACTGGTGATCGAACTGCCGCCAGGCCCCACGGCCGGCGGGATTGGCGACTTCTGGCAACGGGCGATCATCGACATGGGCCAGACCGGCCCCGACCTGGGCAAGGGCGGCAAGTACCTGGTGTTGCCACCCGGCCAGGAGCCACCCGCAGATGCCGGCAAGTATTACCTGGCCAAATCGGAAACCATGAACGTGCTGGTGGGTTTTCGCGTACTCGACCCCGACCCGGCCAAGGGCAAGGCGCTGGTTGAGCAATTCAGGATGTACCCCTACGCCCAGCGCGCCAACCCGGCGAAAACCCGCTTACTGTCTCCCGGCGGCAAGCCCTGGTCCGGCACCCAGCCGCGCGGCATGGCCTACTGGGAACGGCTGCACGGGATTATCCAGAAAGAACCGGTCAACGAGCGTGACCGCTTCTATATGGCCATGCTGTCCAGCCTGGGCATCGAAAAGGACAAGCCGTTCAACCCCAACGAACGCCAACGCCAGGCCCTGGGGCAAGGCGCACAAATGGGCGAGTTGATTGCCAAGGCCAATGCCTTCGCCAAACGCTTCCCCCTGGCCCAGTACTGGAAAGACCGGCAGTGGGACACCGTGCTCAATATCGCCGAACCGTCCCAGCGCGTTACCTACTATGACCAGCTCTGGGAACGCAGCGCCTGGTTCTATGAAGCGGTCACCAACACCAAAGGCATGGTCTCCAAGACCCCCGGCCTGGGCCAGACGTACCTCGGCGCCTATACCGACAACAAGGGCCAATGGCTCGACGGCGGCAAGGCCTACACCCTGCATGTCGGCGCCAACCCGCCGGCCAAACAGTTCTGGTCGATGACCGTGTATGACATCGACAGCCGCTGCCTGATCGACAACCCACAGCGTAAAGCGGACCTGTCTTCACGCCAGGATTTGAAGAAAAATGCCGACGGATCGATAGATCTTTACTTCGGACCGCACGCGCCAAAAGACTTCGAGAGCAACTGGGTGCAAACTCTGCCCGGCAAACACTGGTTCAGCTATTTCCGACTGTACGCGCCGACTGAAGCCTACTTCGATAAAAGCTGGAAACTCGACGATATCCGACTGATTCAGTAAGGACGCAACAACATGATTCGAAAACCGACGCGCCTGCTGTTGGCGAGCCTCTCGATTCTCATGAGCACCGGCGCCTGGGCCGATTTCACCGCTACGCCGAGTGAAGCCAGGGCCATCGCCAAGGAAGCCTACCTTTATGGCTTCCCCGTGGTGGAGATGTACAAGACCCTCTACACCCAGGCCGTCGACAAGAACGGGCCGAACTACAAGGCGCCGTTCAACCATATCGGCAACACCGCGCAGGTGTTCACGCCCAAGGACACTGCGTTCGTTACACCGAATTCGGACACGCCCTACTCCTTCGTCTGGCTCGACCTGCGCGCCGAGCCGGTGGTGCTGACCCTGCCGAAGATCGAGGACAACCGCTACTACTCGGTGCAGTTGATCGACCTCTACACCCAGAACTTCGGCTACCTGGGCACCCGCAGCACCGGCAACAACGGTGGCCACTACATGATCGCCGGCCCCGGCTGGAAAGGTCAGCAGCCCACCAATATCGACCGCGTCGTGTACAGCGAAAGCAACATCGCCTACGCGCTGTACCGCACGCAATTGTTCGATGACAAGGACCTGGCCAAGGTCAAGCAGATCCAGGGCGGCTACAAGGTCCAGACCCTCAGCAACTATGTGAACCAGCCGAAACCGACCAAGCCGCCGAAAATCGCCTGGCCCAAGCCCACCCCGAACATGAGCGACAGCGTGCACCTGTTTCGCTACCTGAACTTCATGCTGGGCTATGCGGCGCCTCAGGACAGCGAGAAAGACGTGCTGGCGCGTTTTGCCAGGATCGGCGTCGAAGCCGGCAAGCCGTTTGACCTCAAGGCCCTCACCGTCGAGCAACGCAAGGCCCTGGAAGACGGCATAGCCGACGGCAAGGCCGAGTTTGCGGCGTTCAAAAAAGACAAGGTCGATACGCACCAGGTTACCAGCGGTGACCTGTTCGGCAGCCGCGATCACCTGCAGAACAATTACCTGTACCGCTACGCCGGCGCCAACATGGGCATCTTCGGCAACTCCACCGACGAAGCCGCCTACCTGAGCTACTTCGTCGACAGTGAGGGCAAACCGGCCAACGGCGCACGCCACAGCTACACCCTGCATTTCGACAAGGGCCAGTTGCCACCCTCCGATGCGTTCTGGTCGCTGACCATGTACGACGCCAAGACCAAGCTGCTGGTGCCGAACCTGAAGAAACGCTACCTGCTCAACTCGCGGATGCTGCCCAACTTCAAGCTCGATGCCGATGGCGGCCTGACGCTGCTGGTGGCCCACCACGAACCACCGAAAGCCGAACAAAGCAACTGGCTGCCAGCACCGCCCGGCCCGTTCTACGCGGTATTGCGCATTTACCTGCCCAAGCCCGAAGTGGGCAACGGCGAATGGAAGCTGCCACCGCTCACACCGATCAAATAGCGCCTGATCACGTAGTACCGCTGCACCCTGACATCAGGCATTTACAAGGAGTAGAGCCATGGTTTCACGTAGTCAATTGAGTGCGTTTACCGCCGCCACGCTGGCACTGATGCCAGGGATAGGGTTTGCCGACAATGCCAGGGATTGGCAGAACACCCCGACGGATCTGAACATGGTGTTCGGCTACTACAACCGGGTCGACACCAACACCCCGATCGACACGACATTGCCCATCAACGGCCTGTCGTTGAACGCCGACCTCTACCTGTTCCGCTACGCCCGTTCATTCGGCATCGACGGGCGCAACAGCGCCATCCAGTTTATCCAGCCGTACGCCGACGTTTCGGCGTCGTTCGACAACGCCCAGTTTTTCAGTGGGACCAAGCGCAACGGTGGCATGGGCGACACGCAGATTGTGTTCGCCCATAACATCTTCGGTGGCCCGGCACTGACCGCCGAGGAATTCGCCAGTTGGAAGCCCGAGACGTTCCTCACCGGTGCGCTGTGGATGACCATGCCCACCGGCGACTACGATAAAGACCGCATCATCAACATCGGCTCCAACCGCTGGGTGTTCAAGCCCGAACTGGGCTTCGGCACCCCGATTGGCCCGACCTGGCTGGAAATCAACACCTACGTCTCGCTGTTTGGCGACAACAAGGATTACCACGGCGACAGCAAGCTGGAACAAAAGCCGCTGTATGCCATCGAGGGTCACTACAGCTACACCATCAACCGCGCACTCTGGGTGTCGCTGGACGCCACCTACAACCGCGGCGGCGAAAGCAGGATCGACGGCGACTGGCAAGACAACAAACAGGAAAACGGCCTGCTGGGCGCCAGCCTGGGTTTTATGTTGTCACCCCAGTTTGGCGGCCTGATCGCCTATAACGACACGGTCTCCGAGCGCACCGGTTCACCCGATGTGAACACCTGGACCTTCCGCCTGCAGTACGTCTGGTGAGAGTCACCTTCACGGAATGAACGGAGTGCGCCATGTCCCGTATTCATCTCGCGCGTCTATTGCTGGCAGGCTTGCTGCTCACCCCTCACACCGTCTTGGCCGACGAGCTGGAACCCAAGGCCCTCACCGCCCTGGAGCAGATGGGTGGCTACCTGCGCAGCCTGAAGCAGTTTCGCATCGACGCCCACAGCCACACCGACCAGGTGCTGGAGAACGGCCAGACCATCGAGTTCAGCCACCAGACCCGCCTTGCAGCGATGCAGCCGGACAAGCTGCAAGTCTCGGTGGAAAGCGACGGTGAGCGCCGCAGCCTGTTCTACAACGGCCAGCGCTTCACCCTGTACGACAGCCGCAGCGGCTACTTCGCCAACCAGGCGGCACCGGCGAATATCGGCGGGTTGCTCGACCAGCTGAGTGAACGTTATGGCATCGAGCTGCCCCTGGCCGACCTGTTCCGCTGGCATCCCGGCACCGCCAAGGAGGTGGGCATCAGCAACGCCGTACTGATCGGCAGTGAAACCATCGACGGCCAGACCTGCACCCACTACGCCTATCGCCAGCCGGACATCGACTGGCAATTGTGGATTCGCCAGGGCGCGCAACCGCTGCCCTGCCGACTGGTGATCAGCCGCCGCGACACCGCCGAACACCCTCGGCACAGCGTCAACTACCTGTGGCAGCTCAACAGCCCGCCCAAGCCTGCCGACTTTGAGTTCACCCCGCCGGCCGGCGCCCGCGCGGTGCCCCTGCAACAGTTGGAGCCTCAGGGAGAACAGCCATGAAAAGCATGGCGGCGGTGCTGACCGCGACTTTGCTGCTGACGCTGTTCGATCCGCTGGCGGCCCAGGCCTGGCAACTGCGCGGCGGTGGTGGCGCACGCACGTTTGTGGTGCCCCATGGCGGCGGTGGCGGTTACCGCCCGCCCATGCCGGCGCCGCGCCCGATCCCTGCACCACGGCCGATGCCACCGCACCCGGAGCCCCATCCGCAACCCCATCCACAGCCAGGACCTCATCCTGAGCCGGGGCCGCATCCGGGGCCCGGGCCACAACCGGGGCCACATCCTTACCCGATGCCACCGCCTCCTCCGCCCCCACCGCCGCCCCCTCATGGCGATGACTGGTACCACCCATGGGCCACCGCCGCGGTGGTCGGCGCGACCACGGCGACCCTCCTCGCCATCGGTACGCGCGTCACCACGGTGCCGGTGGATTGCGTCTCGGTGGTCGCCAATGGCGTGGCCTACCAGCACTGCGGGCCCACGTGGTACCAGCCGCAATACGTCGGCAGCTCCGTGCAGTACATCGTGGTCGCCGCGCCCTGGTGACCCATCGTTTCAAGGATGATTGTGATGACGACGCTCAACGATTTAACCGCCCTGCAAGCCAGCATCGGCGAAAGCGTGCTGGGTCAGGACCAGGTCATCCGGCAGATCCTCATCGGTCTGCTGGCCAATGGTCACTTGCTGCTGGAGAGCCTGCCGGGGCTGGCCAAGACCCGCACGGTCAAGGCCCTGGCCCGGCACCTGGATGCGAAGATGAGTCGCATCCAGTTCACCCCCGACCTGCTGCCCTCGGACATCACCGGCGCCGAGGTGCTGCACCAGGTGGATGGCCAGAACCAGATCCGTTTCCAGCCAGGCCCGTTGTTCGGCAACCTGATCCTCGCCGATGAAATCAACCGCGCCCCAGCCAAGGTCCAGGCGGCCTTGCTCGAAGCCATGGAAGAACGCCAGATCACCGTAGCCGGCGCCAGCCATCCGCTGCCCGAGCTGTTTATCGTGGTCGCCACCCAAAACCCCATCGAACAGGAAGGCACCTACCCATTGCCGGAAGCGCAGATGGACCGGTTCCTGATGAAAGTCCTGCTGGATTACCCCAGCGCCGACAACGAAAGCCAGGTGCTGCGCCTGCTGCGTGAAGAAGAACAGCATGCCGCCACAGCGGCGACCCGGGGCTTCACCCTCGCCCCCGAAGTGATCTTCGCTGCCCGCAAGGAGGTCAGCGCGATCCAGGTGTCCCCCGCCATCGACCGCTACTTGATCGACCTGGTCAACGCCACCCGCCATCCCGCCGACTACGACGCCGACCTGGCGCGCTGGATCAGCCTCGGCGCCAGCCCCCGTGGCGGCATTGGCCTGGACCGCGCCGCCCGTGCCGACGCCTGGCTGCACGGCCAGGCCTTCGTCACCCCGGACAACGTGCGCACGGTGGCGCACCCGGTGCTGCGTCACCGCCTGCAATTGAGCTACGACGCGGTGGCCGATGGTGTCACGGCCGACCAGGTGCTGGACCGCCTGCTGGATAAAGTGGCGATCCCGGCATGAACGCCGACGGCCTGGTCTACGTGTCCCTGGGGCAGTTGATGGCCCTGCAGTTCCAGACCCGTGGCCTGAGTTTCGTCGCGCGCCAGCCCCAGGGCAGCATCCTCGCCGGCAACCATGCCTCGCGGCTGCGCGGGCGCGGCTTGAACTTCGATGAACTGCGTCGCTACCAGCCCGGCGATGATCTGCGTCACCTGGACTGGCGCGCCTCCCTGCGTACCGGCAAACCGGTGATCCGCACCTTTACCGAGGAGCGCGACCGCCCAGCGCTCATCGTGGTCGACCAGCGCATGTCGATGTTCTTCGGTTCGGTGCGCAGCTTCAAATCGGCCGTCGCCGCCGAATTGGGCGCGCTGGCGGCATGGATGGTGTTCAACGCCGGCGACCGGGTGGGCGGGCTGGTGTTCAACGATGAGCACATCGACAGTGTGGCGCCGTTGCGCAGCCGCAAGCGCGTCGAAGCCTTGTGCAGCCGCATCGTCCAGCAGAACGCCGCGTTGAGCGCCGGCAACCCGGACCATGAAGCCGACGGCCAGCTCGACAAGGTGCTGCAACGGTGCCTGGCGCTGGCCGGGCATGACCACCTGATCTGCATCGTCAGCGACTTCGCCGGGGCCGGTGACCGCACTCTGCAATTGATGCGGCAGCTGTCGGCCCACAACGATGTGATCGCCCTGCAAGTCTATGACCCGCTGGCGTTGAACGTGCCGGATAGCGGGCACCTGATGGTCACCCAGGGCCAGTTGCAGGTGGAACTCGTCGTACAGAAACGCCAGGTGCGCCAACCCCTGGGGGACTTTCTTGGCGGACGCCTAAGAGACGTCGCCAGCCTGCTGCGCCGCAGCCAGGTGCCGCTGTTGATGATCAGCACGGCGCTGCCTGCTGTTGACCAACTGCGCGATGAGCTGGGCCGGCGCAATGGAGCGCGGCGATGAACGCCAATGTGCCGAGCATCGAACAACTCAAGGAGCTGGGCCTGCCGGCGCCGGTCGGCTACTGGCCGCAGACCTGGGGCTGGTGGGTGCTGCTCGGTTTGCTGGCGATTGCCCTGCTGGTGCTGGGCGTCCGCGCCTGGTTGCGCTGGCGCCGCAATGCCTATCGCCGCGAAGCCCTGGCGCGCCTCAAGGTGATCGAAGACCTGCGCGAACTGCCGGAACTGCTCAAGCGCGTGGCCCTGTCGATGCCCCTTGCGCCCGAAGAACACCAGCGCGTGCCAACCTTGAGCGGGGCCGACTGGCAGGCGTTCCTGCTGCGCCATGGCGGTACGCCGCTGCCGGAGGATTTCAGCCTTCAACTGGCGAGCCTGGCGTATGGGGCAGCCGATATGTCCAGCGCGCAACGTGAACAGTTGTTGGCCCGGTGCAAAGCCTGGGTGGAGCATCACCATGTGGCAGCTTGATTACCCCTGGCTGTTGCTCCTGCTGCCGTTGCCGTGGCTGGCCTACCGTTACCTGCCGGAATACCGCGAAGCCCGCAGCGCCGTGCGTGTGCCGTTTTTTGCCAGCCTCAGCCGGGCCGTAGGCCAGACGCCCGCCGCCAGCGGCATCCGCAGCAATCGCCTGCAATTGCTGCTCAACCTGCTGGTGTGGGCGCTGCTGGTGTTGGCCATTGCCCGCCCGGTGTGGATCGAAAAACCCATCGAACGCCAACAGCCGGTGCGTGACCTGATGCTGGCCATCGACATCTCGCAGTCCATGGAAACCCAGGACTTCACCGACGCCAATGGCCAGAAGATCAACCGCCTGGCCGCCGTCAAACAGGTGGTGCAGGGCTTTATCCAGCGCCGCAAGGACGACCGTATCGGCCTGATCCTGTTTGGCAGCGGTGCCTATCCCCAGGCGCCGTTGACCCTCGATCACGCCAGCCTGTCGCTGCTGCTGGATGACAGCGGCATCGGCATGGCCGGGCCCAATACCGCGATTGGCGATGCCATCGGCCTGAGCCTGAAACTGCTGGACCAGGCCCATGAGCAAGAGAAGGTGCTGATCCTGCTCACCGACGGCAACGACACCAGCAGCGCGATCCCGCCCGATCACGCGGCCTCGATGGCGGCGGCCAAGGGCGTGGTGATTCACACCATCGGCATTGGCGACCCGGGCGCCTCGGGCGAATCCAAGGTCAACCTGAGCGCCCTGCAACAGATTGCCGAGGCCACCGGCGGGCGCTATTTGCGCGCCGAAAACCGCGACACCCTGGACCAGGTCTACACCACCCTCGACCAGATCACCCCGCATCAGGTGAACACCCTGAGCCACCAGCCCAAGCGTGATCTGTTCTGGATCCCACTCGCGGCAGCCATCGCCGTGCTGGCGCTGTATCACCTGATCGCCGCTTTGTGGCCGCATCTGGGACTGCGCCATCGGGAGGTCCGCGATGGCGTTCAACCTCAGTGACTTCCACTTCCTGCGCCCGGGCTGGCTGCTGCTGGCGTTGTTCGGCCTGTTGCTGCCGCTGCTGTGGCGCCGCAGCAAGGACCTGCAACGACGCTTGCGGGGCAATATCGCGCCGCACCTGTTGCCACATTTGCTGTTGACGCCGACCGATCGCCATCGCCTGCGGCCGGTGCATCTGGTCAGCGCGCTGCTGATTTTCGGCGCACTGGCCAGTGCCGGCCCCACCTGGGAACAGGACCGCCCCGACTTCCTGGAAAACCGCGCGCCGCTGATCATCGCCCTCGACCTGTCACCGTCGATGGACACCGCCGACGTGCCGCCTACCCGGCTGCAAGCTGCCCAGCACAAGTTGCAGGACCTGGTGCAGCGCCGCCAGGGCGCGCGTACTGCGTTAATGGTGTATGCCGGGAGCGCGCATCTGGTATTGCCGCCGACGGACGACCCGGCATTGCTCGACAGTTTTATCCAGGCCCTGGCCACCGACCTGATCAGCAAGCCCGGACGGGATGTGGCCGGAGTGATCGACCAGTCCAAGCGTTTGCTCGCGGCGGAAAACGCCCCCGGCAGCCTGTTGCTGATCACCGACGGCGCCGACCCCGCGCAGCTGCCGCAGCTCAAACAACACCTTGCGGACAGCCCGTTGCAGGTGCTGGTACTGGCGGTCGGCGTGAACTTCGATGCCGACGCCTTGAAGCAACTGGCCGCGGCCACCGACGCGCCGCTGGGCAGCCTCACCCTCAACGATGACGACCTCGACTGGGTAGAACTGCATGCCCAGCAGCACTTCCAGAACGCCGATGAACAACAGCGCAACCTGCAATGGAAAGATGCCGGCTACTGGCTGTGCTGGCCGCTGCTGCTGTTGGCGTTGTTCAGCGTGCGCCGGGGCTGGAGCCTGAACTGGATGGCGGTGCTGGTGCTGGGGGCGTGCCTGCAACCTGCTCCCGCCGAGGCCAATGCCCTGACCGACGCGTTCTTCACCCGCGACCAGCAAGGCCGCTGGGCCTTCGAACACCATCACTACCCCGCCGCTGCCGCGCTGTTTGTCGACCCCTACTGGAAGGGCGTCGCCGCCTACAATGCCGCCGACTACGACCTGGCCCTGGCGACCTTCGCCCAACTCGACACCGCACAGGCCGCGTTCTACCGGGGCAATATCCACGTGCGCCGCTTCAAGTTCGACGACGCGATCACCGCCTACCAGCAAGCCTTGCAGCAGCAACCGCAGTTCCCCGAAGCCAGCGCCAACCTGGCGCTGGCGTTGGCCCTGAAGAAAGACACCGAGAACGCCTCGGACAACGCCCCCGAGGTCAAGCCTGATGCGGTCAAGTTCGACAAGGCCGCCGGCAAGGGCAAGAGCAAGACTATCCAGACCGAACAGGCGAGCAACGACGCGCTGTGGCTGCAGAACCTGACAACTTCCCCGGCGAACTTCCTGCGGCGCAAGTTCAGCCTGCAGGACCAGGGAGCCCAGCCATGAACCGGCTCTGCTGGCTGTTGCTGCTGGTCGCCGCTCCGTTGTGGGCGGCCGAACCGCAATTGAAGGTGCAGGCGCAACTGGTGCCTGGCAACAACGTGGTGGTGGGCGAACAAGTGCAATTGCAGGTCGATGTATTGACCGACACCTGGTTCACCGCCGCCGCCAGCCTGCCGCCGCTGCAGTTGCCCGGCGCGCGGGTGCAGGCGCCGGACAGTGAATCCGAACACGTCAACCAGGTGCTCGAGGGCAAGACCTTCTACGGCATGCGCTACCGCTACCGCATCACCCCGTCCGTGGCCCAGACGTTTAACATCCCGGCCCTGACGGTGCAGGCCCAGCCCGGCCAGGCCAGCGCACCGTTGAATGCGCAAACGGCGGCGCTGTCATTCCAGGCGACCCAGCCGCCGGGGTTCGAACCCGGGGAAACTGTGCTGGTGGCCGATGGTTTGCGCCTGACCCAGGCGGTCACCACTACACCGCTCAAGGTCGGCGACACCCTCACCCGCACCCTCACCCTGCAAGCCGACAACACCCCCGGCCTGTCACTGCCGCCACCTGACCAGGCCCAGGTAAAAGGCTTGCGTCGCTACCCGCAGTCGCCGGTCATCGGCAACCTGGATGATGGCCGCGGCAACATCACCGGCGGCCAACGCATCGACCGGCAGGTGTACCGCGTCGAACAGCCCGGTCACTACCAACTGCCGGCGATCAGCGTGAAATGGTGGGACAGCCGCAACCATCGCCTGCAACTCACGCGGGTGCCCGAGATCAGCATCGAGGCGCAAGCCGCAAGTGCCTACACCCCGACGTTTTCCATCGCCGAGGACCTCAAGCAACTCGGCCAGCACAGCTGGCAACTGTCACGGCACGGCATGGCCTGGAGCGCTGCCTTGGTGGTGCTGGTACTGGCCGCGTACCTCGTGCATGGCCTATGGCCACGATTCCCACCCCTGTGGCGACGTGGCTGCGAGGCGTTGCGCTGGCGCTTTCGTCGACTACGCTTGCTACCACTGAACCCCCGTCGCGAAAAGGATTTCCCATGACGTCCCTGCGTTGCGTCTTGCCCCTTCTGCTGCTGATAAGCCTGCCTGCGCTGGCGGCCGATCCGCTGCCCTCGTGGAGCGAAGGCGCGAACAAACAACACATCATCGAATTCGTCCAGGCCGTGACCACCGAAGGCTCCATGGACTATGTAAAACCCGCCGAACGCATCGCCGTATTCGATAACGACGGCACCCTGTGGACCGAACAGCCGGCCTACTTCGAAGTACTGTTTGCCTTCGACGAAATCAAGCGCCTGGCCCCCCGGCATCCCGAGTGGAAAACCACCCAGCCATTCAAGGCCGTGCTCGACAACGATCACCAGGCCCTGGCCCAAAGCGGCATGGAAGGCCTGCTGAAAATCATCGGCGCGACCCATACCGGGATCACCACCGACGCCTTTATCGACAACGCCAAGACCTGGCTCGCCCAGGCCCGTCACCCGAAAACCGGCAAACCCTACACCGAGATGATCTACCAGCCGATGCTGGAGATGCTCGACTACCTGCGCAGCCAGCAATTCAAGACCTACATCGTTTCCGGCGGGGATACTGCCTTCATGCGTGCCTTCGCCGAAGTGGTCTACGGCGTGCCGCCGGAACAGGTGATCGGCTCCAACTTCGTCACCGCGTTCCAGATCAAGGATGGCGCCCCGCAGGTCCTGCGCACCGCCAAGCTCGCCCACAACGATGACGGCCCGGGCAAGCCGGAAAGCATCGACTCGATCATTGGCCGCCGGCCGATCCTGGCCTTCGGCAATTCCGACGGCGACCTGCAAATGCTCCAGTGGACAGCCGCCGGCCAGGGCAAACGCTTCATGGGCCTGGTGCACCACACCGACGCCACGCGCGAGTGGGCCTATGACCGCAACTCTCACATCGGGCGCCTGGACAAGGCGCTGGATGAAGCCAGGACAAAAGGCTGGACCGTGGTGGACATGGCAACCGAGTGGAAGCGCATCTACCCGTTCGAGCCGGCTGTGCAACAGCAGGTGCAATAAGAAAAGACGTCGCGAAGGACTGTAATAAACGTTGGTCGCAGGCAATGCGACTCAAGCCGAGAAAGGAGCAAGTCATATGACTCGCCTACGCAAGTGGCTGCCGAAACTCGCCCTGGTGGCGGTATCGGTGATGGGGGTCTCGGCATCAGCCTGGGCCGCCGACAAGCCGAATATCCTGGTGATATTCGGCGATGACATTGGGCAAACCAACATCAGCGCCTATTCCATGGGCGTAGTGGGTTACAAAACCCCGAATATCGACCGCATCGCCAAGGAAGGCATGCTGTTCACCGACTACTACGCGGAGAACAGCTGCACCGCCGGGCGCTCATCCTTTATCACAGGCCAGACGCCGTTGCGCACTGGCTTGTCCAAGGTGGGCATTCCCGGTGCGCCGGTGGGCCTGCAAAAACGCGATATCACCATTGCCCAGGCGCTCAAGGGGCTTGGCTACTCCACCGGGCAATTCGGCAAGAACCACTTGGGCGACCGGGATGAATACCTGCCCACCAACCACGGTTTCGATGAGTTCTTCGGCAACCTGTACCATCTCAACGCCGAAGAAGAGCCAGAGCGCCCGTACTGGCCCAAGGACGATGCCGACTTCGTCAAGGCCAACACCCCGCGCGGGGTGATCCACAGTTTTGCCGACGGCAAGATCGAAGACACCGGCGCCCTGACCACCAAACGCATGGAGACCATCGACGACGAAACCACGGCCGCCGCCCAGGCGTTCATCAAGAAACAGGCCGAAGCCAACAAGCCGTTCTTCGTGTGGATGAACACCACGCGCATGCACGTGTTCACCCACGTGCGTGACTCGATGAAGGGCCAGAGCGGCATGCCCGGCAACGAGTACGCCGACGGCATGCTGGAGCATGACGGCGATGTGGGCAAACTCCTGCAAACCCTCGACGACCTGAAGATCGCCGACAACACCATTGTGGTCTACACCACCGACAACGGGCCGAACCAGTTCTCGTGGCCGGATGCGGCAACCACGCCGTTCCGCAACGAGAAAGACTCCAACTGGGAAGGCGCCTACCGGGTGCCGGCGATCATCCGCTGGCCGGGCAAGATCAAGCCTGGTGAAGTTTCCAACGAAATGGTCTCGGGCATGGACTGGTTCCCTACCCTGCTGGCCGCCGCAGGCGATGCGGACGTCAAGGACAAGCTGCTCAAGAACTGGGCTCCGACGGCGGGCGGTACCAACTTCAAGGTGCACCTGGACGGCTACAACCAACTGCCCTACCTGACCGGCCAGCAACCCAAAGGCGCGCGTAACGAGTTCTTCTATTTCAACGATGACGGTGCACTGGTGGCAGTGCGGTTCGACAACTGGAAGGTGGTGTTTGCCGAACAGAGCCAGCCGGGCGGTTTCCGGGTGTGGAGCGAGCCGTTCGTGCAACTGCGGGTGCCGAAAATCTTCAACCTGAGGATGGACCCGTATGAGCGCGCGGATGTGGTGTCTGACCAGTATTACGACTGGAGCACCAAAAACATCTACCTGGGTGCGGTGGCGGTGACCAAATCGGCGAAGTTCCTCGAGACGTTCATCGAGTACCCGCCGAGCCAGAAACCGGCCAGCTTCAGCATCGACCAGATCCGCGAAGCCGTGGACAAGAAGATTGCGGAAAAAATGAAGGCTAACCCGGCGCAATAGCCGTCGGCGCCGCGCTTATGGGCGGCGCCCAACCCGTGGCGAGGGAGCTTGCTCCCGCTGGGCTGCACAGCAGCCCCCATCCAGACAGCGCGGTTTTTCAGGTAAGTCGCGGTGTCTGGCTTTGGGGGCGCTTCGCACCCCAGCGGGAGCAAGCTCCCTCGCCACACTTTGATCGGTATTTCCATAAGGCTATCTGCAATGTCGTCACGCACCGCCAGCAAACCTGCCGCACTGGCTCACACCTCAACCACCCTGATTCCCGCCTTGCTGCTGTTCATCTCCGGCATGGCTGCCCTCGTGTATCAGGTGTTGTGGATCAAGCAACTGTCGCTGGTCGTGGGGGTGGAGGTGTACGCCATCACCACCGGCATCAGCGCGTTTTTTGCCGGGCTGGCATTGGGTGGCTTGCTGTTCGGACGCTGGGCCGATCGCCTGTCACGCCCGCTGCTGCTGTACGCAATCCTCGAAATTCTCGTCGCCGTGCTCGGCTTGGCTGCCACCGTGGCCCTGAGCATGGCCGCCAGCCCGTTTGCCTGGCTGGAACAACAGGTCGGCCTGCTGGCCTGGGTCCTGCCATTTGTGCTGGTGGGCATCCCGGCCCTGCTGATGGGCGGCACCTTGCCGGTGCTGGTGCGCTCGCTGGACATCGACCCCAAGGCCCTGGGCCAGGCCGGTGGCCGCTTGTACGCGGCCAACACCGCCGGGGCAATTGCCGGCACCTTGCTCAGCGCCTTCGTGCTGATCGCCACGTTCGGCGTGCGCGGCAGTGCCCTGGTGGCCGCGATGCTCAACCTGCTGGCCGCCGTCGGCGTGCTGTTGTATGTGCGGCATCACGCGCCTGCGCCGACCAGCCACACCCGCAGCGCCCAACCGGCGCGCCTGGCCCTGGTGCTGTACGCCGTCGCCGGTGGCGTGGCCCTGGGTTACGAGGTGGTGTGGTCGCAGTCCATCGTGCAGTTCATGAGCACCCGCACCTATGCGTTTGCCGTGGTACTCGCCACGTATCTGGCCGGGCTGTTTATCGGCAGCCAGTTGATGGCGCGGCGGGTCGAGCGGGTCCGCGACCCATGGGGCATCTTCGGCCTGCTGATCGCCGGTGCCGGGTTGGTGGCCTTGCTGGAAATCGCCCTGCTGGGCCGCTGGCTGGTGCTGCTGCAAACCCAGGCCGAAGCCCTGGTGCTGAGCCTGGGCGGCGCCGAACTGCCGGGCATGAGCGCACGCTTTGCGGTGGCCGCGCTGTGCATCGTGTTTGTGCCAACCCTGTTGCTTGGCGCAGCCTTTCCCCTGGCCCTGCGCTTGAGCGTGGGCAGCGAGCACGTGGGCCGGGATGTGGGCGCGGTGGTGGCATTCAATACCCTCGGCGGGATTGTCGGGGTGATGTTGTGCGGTTTTGTGCTGATTCCCTGGCTTGGGCTGGTGCGTACCCTGGGCTTGCTCGCGGTGATCGCGGGTGCCGTGGGCTATATGGCCGTGCGCCGTGGCCACGGGGTGAAAAAAGGCCGGCGCCAGGCGGTAGTCGCTCTCGGTTTGCTGTCTCTGGCCTTAGCTTTACTGACGCCCGTGGATCGCTTGGCCAAGCTGCTGCCCGGGGCACGCAATGCGAGCCTGGCGTTTTACCAGGAAGGTCGCGGCGCCACCGTCGCCGTGGTCACCCAGGGCCAGGGCGCCCGCAGCTTTCAGCGCCTGTACATCCAGGGCGTGTCCAACACCGGCGACGCCATGCCGTCCCTGCGCTATATGCGGATCCAGGCACTGCTGCCGCTGCTGATCCATAACGGCGAGCCCCGCTCGGCGCTGGTGATCGGCTTTGGCACCGGGATTACCGCCGGGGCCTTGCTGCGTTATCCCGGGCTCGAGCACCGGGTAGTCGCCGAGTTGCTGCCATCGGTGATCCAGGCGGCGCCGCTGTTCAAGGGCAATTTCAACGCTGCCAGTGATCCGGGAGTGGACGTGCGTCTGCGGGACGGTCGCCAGGAACTGCTGCGCAACCCGCAGGCGTACGACCTGATCACCCTCGAACCACCGCCACCGTCGGCGGCTGGCGTGGTCAACCTGTATTCCCGCGACTTCTACCAATTGGCTGCCCGGCGCCTGGAGAAAAACGGCCTGTTGGCCCAATGGCTGCCCCTGCCGACGCAAAACATCGAGGACTCACAGTCCCTGGTGCGCAGCTTCCTCGACGTGTTTCCGTACGCGACGCTGTGGACCAGCGAATTCCACGAAATGCTGCTGGTGGGTTCCATGGAGCCTATCGAACTGGACGCCACGCGGATTCGCCAGCGCTTTGAGCAACCGACCGTCAGCAGCGCCCTGAGTGATGTAGGCATAGATTCCGCGGCAACCCTGCTCGCTACCTGGGTCACCGATCGCCAGGGCCTGGAGCGTTTTGCGGGCACTGCGCTGCCGGTCACCGATGACCAGCCGCGTATCGAATACGCACCGTGGGTACGCAGCAAAGAGATCGCCCGGGTGCTCCCGGCGCTGCTGGATCTGCGGGTGCCTGCGCCATTGCTGAATGCGGACCCGGCGTTCACCCGTACCCTGGCCAGCGAACAGCAGCGCCTGATGCAGTTCTATCGCGCCAGCCTGCATGCCTATGACGGCGATCGCACCGCCTGGGGCCGGGATATCCAGGCGGTGTTGCAACAAGACAGCGCCAACCCTTATTACCGCTGGTTCATCGGCCAGTAGTCGGGGGCTCATGCGGCCCGGGGCGCGAACCCCGGGCCCGGCACATCAGCGTTTCAGCTTCAGATACGACTGGTGCAGGTCCGACGCCCAACCGTCGATCACGCTTTTCACGTCATCGGCCTTCATCACCTGGGAGTCGTTCGACAACGGCTTGCCGGTGCCTTTACGCACGACCTGGGCGATTACCTTGCCGCTGTCGCCATCGAGGAATTGGGCCTCGGTGCCCAGGGTGGTTTCCTGGTCACGAATCCCGGTACCGGTGCTGACCGCAGCGGCCACCAGCGCGACAGGAATGTACTCATACGGCTTGAGGCTTTCGGTCTTGCTGCTGACGGCCGTGATGGCTGCCCGTACTACAATCACGCCCGGGCCAGGCCCGTTGGCCAGTGGCAGGGACTTTTCCAGCTCGCGCTTGAGCGCCTGGTTGTAGTAGGTGTTGATGCCCTGCAAGGTGCTTTCAGGAATCCTGGTGGTGGCTTGTGGCTTGGGGTAGAACTGGGTGGGCTCGATATACACGCCGGTATAACGGCTCAGGTTCAGGTTGGGGTCCACCCAGCGCATCACGTCAGCGCCTGAGGGGGACTTGGCTTCCTTCAGGTTGCTGTAGTCGGAGAGAAACCCGGAATACTCGTCCGGCTGCGTCACCTTGCTGGAACACCCCATCACCCCGATCGAGGCAATGCACACCGTGCCGATCATTAGTCCTAGCTTCATCGTCGAACTCCCTGGCTGTCATCGAAGGAACGTTGAGCTGTAGGTATAGCCAACTCTGGGAAAATAACCCGGCAGACAACACAGGTTGTGGGGTATTTCACAGCGACTATTTGACAGGCAAGCGCCCAACGTCAAAGCTGCACAGAGCTTAAGCGCGCCACCAGAGCGTCAATGCATCGGACATCGGAAGTCGTAATGCCCAAGCCTGACAATAAAGCCGTACCTCGCCGTGATTCCCCCAGTCGTTACCTGTATCCCGTACTGATCGCCCTGCTGCTGTTGGCCATGGCCGGAATCTGGTTTTTCCTCCAGGCCAGCACGCCTCGGCTGCCGGTGGCGGCGCCTGCCCCCGTGGTCAAGCCGGTGGCCGTTCTGCCGCCTGCAAAAATGGTCGATGAGCAGCAGTGCCAGGGTTGTCACCAGGCACAGGTCAAGGACTGGCAAGGCTCGCACCACCAGTTGGCGATGCAGGTCGCCACCGCCGAGACGGTACTGGCCGACTTCAACGATGTGTCCTTCAGCAGCGAGGGTGAGACCACCCGGTTCTCGCGCCGGGGCGATGAGTTCTGGGTCAACACGCTCGGCGCCGACGGCAAGGCGGCGGATTTCAAGGTCGCCTATACCTTCGGCATCGCGCCATTGCAGCAGTATTTGATCGAGGTTGGCGAGGGGCGCTTGCAGGCCCTGGGCGTGGCGTGGGATACGCAAAAGAACCGCTGGTTTCACCTCTACCCCGGCCAGGGCGTGAACTTCAAGAACCCGCTGCATTGGAGCAAGCCCAGCCAGAACGCCAACTTCATGTGCGTGGAGTGCCACACCACCGGCTACAAGCGCAATTTCGATGCCGCCAAAAACAGCTTCGACAGCCAGTGGAACAGCCTGGGCGTCGGCTGCCAGGCGTGCCATGGCCCGGCGTCGAACCATGTGGAGTGGGCGGCGAAAAAAGGCGATCTGCTGCACGCGGGCTTTGCCGTGGACTTGAAAGACAAGGACGCCACCGTCGAGATCGAAACCTGCGCCCGCTGCCACGCCCGCCGCGCGCCACTGGGGGACGGCTATACCGTCGGCAAACGCCTGATGGACGATTACCTGCCCAGCGTGCTGACCCGCGAGCTGTATGCGCTGGACGGCAAGATCAAGGATGAAGTGTTCGAACACGGCTCGTTCGCCCAAAGCAAAATGGCCGACAAGGGCGTGCGCTGCAGTGACTGCCACAACCCCCACAGCGCCGAACTGAAAGCACCGGGCAATGGCCTGTGCCTGCAATGCCACAACACTGCGGGCAAAACCGCCGTGGCCACGGTGGATGGTCGCGGGTTGCAGGCCAAGAACTACGACTCCCCCGAACACACCCGCCACGCGGCCGGCGAGCCCGGTTCGTTCTGCGTCGATTGCCACATGCCCGGCAAGTTCTACATGGGCAATGACTTCCGGCACGACCACAGTTTCAGCATTCCCCGGCCCGGGGATAAGGTCAGCGAACAGTTCAAGCTCTGGAGTGCCAGCGAGCCCGAGCATGCACCGCGTTACGCCGAAAGTATGCTGCTGATCCGGGGTGGCCAGCCGGGCGCGGCGCAAGCGCTGTATGACCAGTTGGCACGCAACAACCTGCCGGCAATCCAGCGCGCGACGCTGCTGGCTGAACTGCCGAACTACCCGAGTGAACAGGCGTTGAAACTGGCGACCAGGGACCTTGGCAACCCGGCGCCGCACGTACGTGAGAGCGCGGTGCGGGCGATCAGTGCATTCCTGCCGCCGCCTGAGCGGGTAGCGTTGTATGGGCCGTTGCTGCGGGACCCGGTGCTGGCGGTGCGGATCATTGCCGCCCGTGACCTGCTGAGCGCCTCGGGCCAGGGCCTTGGGCCGGACTGGGACAAGGCGATCGCCGAATACGAAAATGTACAGTCGAGCTTGCTGGAGCGGGCCGAAGCCAATCTCAACCTGGCGATGCTGTACCAGGCCAGCGGTCGCGGCGACAAGGTAGAAGCGCAACTGCGTACCGCGTTGCTGCGGGACCCGGATTTCTTCCCGGCGCTGGTGACCCTGGCGCAATGGCTGGAGGCCAACGGTCGTGCCGAGGAGGCACGGACGCTGGTGGCGGACAACCTCAAGCAGCACCCCGAGGCGGGACTGTTGCAGCACACCCAGGGGTTGATGCTGATTCGCGCCGGGGAATCGGCCAAAGCCATGCCGCACCTGCGTGAAGCGGCGCGACTGGAGCCCGCAAATCCGCAGTACAACTATGTACTGGCGGTGGCGCTGCATGACAGCGGGCATGTGGATCAGGCCTGTGAACACCTGGAAAAGCTGCTGGCATTGCAGCCGTATAACCGCAATGCGCGGCTGTCGTTGATCCAGTACTACCTGGAAAACGGAAAAGAGCCCAAGGCGCAGGTGGTGATGCAGTCGTGGAAGAAGCTCAACCCAGGAGATCCGGCGTTGAAATAAACCGGCCTGGGCCGGCAGCCGATTAACAGTCTTTGACAGTTTCCCGACAAAGCTCACAAAGACTCATCGACGGCCCGCCCCTAGCATTCGAGCATCCAAACCACCCCTCGGGTGCTCATCATGTTTCGCACATTGCGCAGTATTCCGCTGCTGGGTTGCCTGCTGGGCAGCCTCGGCTGCCACGGCCAGCCGCCGGCCCCGCCGCCCATTCCCAAGGGCGACTACAGCGCAATCATCCGCTACCTGCAAAAACGCATTCCCAGCGAAATGGCCAGGCAAAACATACCCGGCCTGTCCATCGCCCTGGTCAACGGCCAGGAACTGATCTGGGCCCAGGGCTTTGGCCTGGCCGACAAGGCCCTGGGCAAACCCGTCACCCCCAACACCGCGTTCCGCGCCGGCGCCCTCTCCAAACTGCTGACCGCCACCGCCGCCCTGCAACTGGTGGAGCAACAGCGCCTGGCCCTCGACGCCCCGATCCAGGACACGCTGCGGGAGTTCTACGTACGCTCGCGCTTTCATTCCGACCAGGCTGCCGCCGACCGCGACATCACCCTGCGCCGCCTGCTCAGCCACCAGTCCGGCCTGCCCAGCGAACACCTGCGGGACGTGCGCAACACCTTCGCCATGGGCCAGATGCCAATGCGTATTTCAGGGGTTTGGCTGAGCACGCCACCGGGGACCCAGGTGGCCTATTCCAACCTCGGCTACGCCCTGGTCGGCGCCGCCATCGAACGCAGCAGTCGGCAGGATTTCGAAACCCGACTGCAAAGCAGCCTGCTCAAGCCCCTGGAGATGAACCAGTCGAGCTTCGTCGGCACCGGCGCGCAACCGGGCTTTCGCGCCCGGGGTTATGCAGACGGCACCGTCAGCGCCGACGCCCAGGTGCGCGACCTCGCGGCCGGTGGCTTGTGGAGCAGCCCCAAGGACCTCAGCCACTACGTGCGCATGCTCTTCGCCCGGGGCCTCTATAAAGACAGACAGGTACTGGGCAGCCAGTCGATTGACGAGATGTTCAGCCAGCAAAACACCGGCAACGCCCTGGACTTCGACTGCCAGATGGGCCTGGGGTGGTTTCTCGCCCCTTGCGGCGATGAGCCGGTGGGTCCCGGCATTCGCACCTTCCAGCACAGCGGTGGCGCAGATGATTTCGCGGCGCAACTGACGATGCTGCCGGACCAGCAACTGGCCGTGATCGTGATGGCCAACGACAGCAACGCCGAAGAGATGGTGGTGTCCCTGACCACCGACACCCTGCGCCTGATGCTCCAGGCCCAGACCGGCGACCCGGTGTGTGCCGACAACTGCCAGGCGCCCGCCCACGGCCTGAAAATCCGCCAGGTGCCCGCCGCGATCGACCGCAGGCGCCTGGCGGGTTTCTACGCCACGGCCTGGGGTGTCTTCCGTATCAAGGACGAAAACGGCCAGCTGTATGGCGAGTTGGCCGACACCCGTTTCGAACTGCTGCGCGACGGCCAGGGCTGGCTGCGGGCACAACAGAAATTCCTCGGCTTCTGGCTCAAGGACCTCGGCGAACTGGGCCGTGTGCAGCTGGATGTGGTAACGGTGCAAGGGCGCCAGATGCTCACCGCCCGCAGCCACGGCCAACGCGTCCCGGTGGGCGAGCGCATCGAACCGACCCCGCTGAGCAATGCCTGGGCCGACACCATCGGCACCTATCAAGTGCTCAACACCCATGAGCCCGACGCGCCCCTGAGCGGCATCAGCGTGCGCCTGGAGAACGGCTTCCTGGTGATCCGCGGCCAACTGCACGACGAGCCGCTGACCGACTACATCCTGCTGCCCGTGGACAACGCCCACGCGGTGCTGGCCGGCAACGGCTATGGCCTGGGTGATACCGTGAGTCGCCAGGTCAACGGCCTGAGCGCCTCCGGCTACCACTTCAAACGTACCGATTCTCCCCACAACCCCTTGAGTCTCTGACCTCACATGAAGACCATCATGCGTTCAAAACACCTGTGCCTGTCCCTGACGTCGCTGTGCCTGCTGGCCAGCGCCGACACCCTGCTGGCCGACGACTGGGAATACACCCTCAAGGCCGGCGTGGCCAACCTGCCCCGCTACAGCGGCAGCGACGAGCGAGTCACCGCGCCGGTGCTGGGGGCGGCCATCGTCAGCCCGTGGGGGATTTTCCTCGACACCGACAAGGGCCTGGGCTGGGGTTATGACGGCGGCGGTGCGAGCTTCAGCGCCTACGTCGGCGCCAGCGGCTCACGCAAGGACGAAAGCAAGACCGGGCGCCCGGGCTCGAAGAAACTCAAGGGTATGGGCGAGATCAAGACTCGCGCCCAAGTGGGTGTCAGTGGCAGCTATAACCTGGGCGGGGTGATTCTCGGCGCAACCCTGGAGCATGCGCTTGAGGAAGATGATCACAAGGATTCCGGCAAGGCGTTCACCCACCTGGAACTGAGCCTGGGCACCAACCTGTATGACGGCGACTACGGTTCGCTGGATGCCAGCCTCAGCAGCCATTTTGGCGACAGCAACTACCTGCAGACCTGGTACGGCGTGACCACCGGCCAGGCCGCACAGAGTCGCTTCAAGGCCTACAAGGCCAGCGGCGGCAACATCAGCAACGGGATGAATCTGGTGTGGAGCTTGCCGATCAGCGAACACACACAGTTTTCGACGCTGCTGGATGTGCAGTACCTGGCAGACAAGGCCGGGCAAAGCCCGATTGTGGAGAGACGCTTGCAGACGTCGGTGATGGGGATGGTCGAATACACGTTCTAACTTTGGTAACCCAATCAAAATGTGGGAGCGGGCTTGCTCGCGAAGGCGGTGTTTCAGTCAATGTATCCGGCGACTGATTCACCGCCTTCGCGAGCAAGCCCGCTCCCACATTTGATCTCCATGGCTCCTGGATGATTACTCGGCATACGCCCAGGTCATCCGGAACGATGCCCCGCCCCACTCCGAATCCAGCACTTCAACCTGCCCGCCATGCCATTGGCACACCCGCCGCACCAGCGCCAGGCCGAGGCCGAAGCCACCGGTGCGGCGGTCACGGCTGGCGTCCAGGCGCAGGAACGGCTCGAAAATCTTCCCTCGCCCTTCCACCGGCACACCGGGCCCATCGTCATTCACTCGAACTTCATAGCCGGTGCCAAACTTCACCAGCGACACTTCCACACGCCGGTCTGCATAGCGAATTGCATTGCGCAACAGGTTGATCACCGCCCGTGCCATAAAGCGCGGCTCGATACGGATGTAATCGACTTCACAGGTGCGCAGCAGCAACTGCACGCCTGCCGCCTCGGCCTCCAGGGCGACGCTGCCGATCACACTGTCGAGCCAGCTGTGGGCCTCGATGCTTTCCCGGGTGATCTGCGTGGCGCCGCGTTCCAGGCTGGCGTAGGTCAACAGTTCCGAGACCATTTCTTCCAGCTCGCCGAGGTCGGCATACATGTCGGCGATCAGTGCGCGGCTCTCCCGTGGATCGGCCTGTTGCTTGAGCTGGTCTAGCTCAAACGACAGCCGCGCAATCGGCGTACGCAGCTCGTGGGACACGGCGTTGGTCAACTCGCGCTGGTTGGCGATCAGGCTTTCAATGCGCTCGGCCATCTGGTTGAAGTGCCCCGCCAACTCGCGCACGGTAGAACGGCGCGGCAGCAGGATGCGCGAGCCGAGATCGTTGTCACCGAAACGTTGCGCGGCCAGGCGGATATGCTCCAGGTCACGCCAATGGGGCCGAACCCAGAAGTACAGGACAATCGCCAGGCACAGGCCGAGAAAGCCATAGGCCCACATGTACAGCCACTTGGGCTCTTCCGGCAGTTTGATTTCCAGCAGTTGGTGGCCGCCGTCGATGTTGGAGATGAACTCCATGAAATCCCCACGCACCACCAACTCGCCACTGGCCAGCAGTTGCTGTTCACGCTCGGTCAGTTTCAGCCTGTCCCGCTGCACCAGCGCCAGGCGCAGCCCATAGTGCGGTTGCAACTCGGCCAGGCGGGCGGCGCGCGCTTCCCCCGTCACCGGCCGCAATTGTTCCACCACCCCATACGCCGGGCCGCGCAGGGCTTCGCGGTTGTAGGTTTCGTTGGCTTCCGGCAACAGCTCATCGAAGGTGTAGTTCACCAGCCAGATCGCCCCGGCCAAGCCAATGGCCAGGATGATATACAGACGCAGAAACAGCCTTAACATCTAGACCTCCCAGGCGAACGGATTGAACAGGTAGCCCTTGCCCCAGATGGTCTTGATGCACACCGGTTCCCGGGGGTTGTCATTGAGCTTGCCGCGCAGCTTGCTGATGTACACGTCGACGCTGCGGTTGAGCCCGTCAAAGGCAATACCGCGCATGCGGTTGAGAATGTCATCGCGGGAGAGGATTTTCCCGGCGGCGCTGGCCAGCAACCACAGCAGTTCGAATTCCATGGTGGTCAGGTCGATCTTCTCCCCGCCCAGGCTCACCACCCGGCAACTGCGGTCGATGGCCAGGCGGCCGAACTCAAGGGCGCCGCGCACCGTGGGTTCCGGCGCCTGGCGACGTTGCAGGGCGCGCAGGCGAGCCAGCAGCACAGGCGGCTTGATCGGCTTGATCACATAATCATCGGCGCCGGACTCCAGGCCGAGGATGTGGTCGAGGTCGTCTTCCTTGGCGGTGAGGATCACGATGGGCGTGTCGGACACGTTGCGAATTTCACGGCACACATGCAGGCCGCTCTGGCCGGGCAGCATCAGGTCGAGCACGACGATCTTCGGCTTGAACTCCAGGAACGCCGCCAACGCCTGGTCGCCGCGGTGCACGGCCAGCACCTCGAAGCCATGCTGGGACAGGAAATGGGCGATCAGCCCTGCCAGCTTCTCATCGTCCTCCACGAGCAAGACCTTGCCGAGACCCAAGTTATCCATAAATTTCCAGTGCACGCGCGGATTGAAGTGTGCGCATTATAGGTGGCAAGCCGGCAGACTAAAGCAGCTGGCCATCACTGGCCGACGAAGCTTCATGCTTTTAAGAGTTTTTAACAGTTTCACCGCAGTCTTTAACTCGGTACCGTCCGCCAGATGCGCCCCACACGCTTTTCGGAAGTGTCGCTGATGACAACACCACAAACACAAGAGAATCATGGCCCTCTACCTACTTAGCGGGAGAAAACCATGTTCGTTCGTCACAAATCAGACATAGAAAACACCGCGCACTTTGTCGAATGGGGCGCTGGCACCAGCCATCGGTTGCTGACGGAAAAGGACGGGATGGGTTATACCGTCTGCCACACCGTCGTGCGTGCCGGCACCGAGTCACTGCTGCAATACCGTAATCATCTGGAGGCTTGCTACTGCATCGCCGGTGAGGGTGAAGTCGAAGATATGGACGGTAACGTCTACCCGATCCGCCCCGGTGATATTTATGCGCTGGACCAACACGACTGCCATTATCTAAGAGGCGGAAAGGAGCAGGACCTGGTGCTGGTCACCGTATTCAACCCGCCGCTCAAGGGCGACGAGCGCCACAATCTCACGGATAAATCCGGCTCCGGCTACTGACGACAATTTGACTCACGGACACGAGCACACCATGCGCAAGGATTACCTGGCTTTCTTCATTTCGTTGTTTCTGTCACGCCTGGCCGACCAGATTCTGTTGTTCATCGTGCCGCTGATCGTGTTCCAGACCACCAACAGTGTGTCCTGGGCGGGCCTGGCGTTTTTTGTCGAATCCTTGCCGCGGTACCTGTCGTTCCCGGTGTGCGGGGCGTTGTGCGACAAATATCCCGCCGTGCGCGTCCTGCATATCAGCCAGGTGTACCGGGCGCTGGCGTGTGTGGCGGCGGTGCTGCTGTATGGAATGTTCGACGGGATTTACTGGATTGTCATGCTTTCGGCGCTGTGCGGCGTGTTGACCACCCAGGGCATCATGGCCCGGGAGGTGCTGCTGCCGCATATCTTCAAGCATTACACCTACGCCAAGACCTTGTCCTACTCGCAGATTGCCGACCAGACCGGGCTGGTGCTGGGCCCGCTGGTGGCGGCGCTGATGTTGGGCGTCTGGGCCTGGCATTGGGTCGTGCTGGGGGTTGCCGGGCTGTTCCTGCTGGCAGACCTGGCGATGCGCATCTGGCAACGCCACACCACGGTCAATCTTGAAACTTTCGAGCAGCACAACGACATCTGGTTGCAACCGTTGCGCGTTGCCTTCGGGCATATCCGCGACCTGCCGGAGCTGAAAAGGATTATCGCCCTGGCGGTGGGTGTGAACCTGATCATCGGCGTCACCCTCGCCACCTCCGCCGCGATGGTCATCGGTCAATACGCCGCCGGCAAGGACACCTACGCCGGGTTGCAGGCGGCCGGCGCGGTAGTGACCATCGCCATCCTGTTTTACCTGGCGCGCGCTTCCCTGCCGCTCAAGGTGCTGGGCGGTTTGTCGTATTCGATGATTGCCGTGGGTGCATTGATCACGGCCATCAGCCCGAATGTGTGGGCTTATGCCGTGGGTTTCCTGCTGCTGACCGGTTTCGACAAGATGTTCAACGTGTACATCCGCAGTGTCCGACAACGGGTAATCCCGGCCCGGGACTTTGGCAAGACGGTGGGCGTGCTGACCTTGCTCAACAACCTCTCGCAGCCGCTGGCCGGGTTGCTGATCGCACTGCTGGCGGCGCCGCTGGGGACGCAGACGGTGATCCTGATACTGGCCGGGATCACCGCGTTGCTCGGTGCAGCGGTTGCGTCAGGCTGGCACGCCGCTGTGAAAGCGGAACTCGACGTCCGGTGACTCGATCAGTTCCTGCTCGGCGGCGCGTACACGGTCGATGACCTGGGCGATGTCCTTGGCGTCGCCGTACTGGTAAGCCAGTTTCAGGTAACCCTGAAAATGCCGGGCCTCGCTTTTCAGCAGGCCGAAATAGAACTTGCCGAGTTCTTCGTCCAAATGCGGCACCAGCGCTTCGAAACGCTCGCAACTGCGGGCTTCGATAAACGCGCCGACCACCAGGGTATCCACCAGTTTGACCGGCTCATGGCTGCGCACCACCTTGCGCAAACCCGAGGCGTAGCGGCCGGCGGACAGTTGGCGCAGCTCGATCTTGCGCTTCTTCATCAGGCGCATGACTTGCTCGTGGTGCACCAGTTCTTCCCGGGCCAGGCGTGACATCAGGTTGATCAGGTCGACGTGGGAATGGTACTTGGCGATCAGGCTCAAGGCGGTGCTGGCGGCCTTGAATTCACAGTTCTTGTGGTCGATCAGCAGGGTTTCCTGGTCGGCCAACGCGGCCTGGACCCAGCCGTCAGGGGTGCGGCAACCGAGGAATTCGTGGATTTCTGGCAGGTTCATCGGGCTCACGGGCAAAGATTCACAAAAGGCCGGCGATTATACCGACCGCGCCGCAGACCGCCAGCTACCGGGCTTGATGTGCATCAACATGACGTGTGCCGGGCAGCAACTATAGTTGTTCCACGCCCACCCTTTTTTGGAGAACCCGACCATGCAAGCCATACGCAGCATCCTGGTGGTCATCGAGCCTGAGCATTCGGAAAGCCTGGCCCTCAAGCGCGCCAAGCTGATTGCCGGCGTCACCGGGGCACATTTGCATTTGTTGGTGTGTGACAAGAAGCACGAGCATTCTGCGATGTTGAGCCTGCTGAAGGCCGGTTTGCAGGAGGATGGCTACAGCGTCACCACCGAACAGGCGTGGAATGACAGCCTGCATGAAACCATCATCGACGTGCAGCAGGCAGAGGGGTGTGGGTTGGTGGTCAAGCAGCATTTCGCTGACAGCCCGTTGAAAAAGGCGCTGTTGACGCCTGCCGACTGGAAGTTGATGCGCTACTGCCCTACTCCGGTGCTGCTGGTGAAGACGTCCAGGCCTTGGGCTGGCGGGGTGATTTTGGCGGCCATCGATGTGGGCAATTCTGATGCCGAGCATCAGGCGTTGCATAACGCGATCATTGATCATGGGTTTGATATCGCGAGCCTGGCCAAGGCGCAGTTGCATGTGATCAGTGCGCATCCGTCGCCGATGCTGTCGGCGGCGGATCCGGTGTTTCAGCTCAAGGAGACGATCGAGGCACGCTATCGTGAGCAGTGCAAGGCGTTCCAGGCGGAGTTTGATATTGACGACACTCATCTGCATATCGAGGAAGGGCCGGCGGATGTGTTGATTCCTCACGCGGCGCATAAGTGGCAGGCGGCGGTGACCATCATTGGTACGGTGGCGCGCACCGGGATTTCCGGGGCGTTGATCGGGAATACGGCGGAGGTAGTGCTGGATGCGGTGGACAGTGATGTGTTGGTGCTTAAGCCGCAGGAGTTGATGGATCATCTGGAAGAGCTGGCTAATGGGTGATGCTTCTTTTTGGGGGCATATCCGTTTTTGGGTGATGGCTTGTATTGGTTCCGCTCTTACAGCGGGTCACTTTTGAAAGGAGCCCAAAAGTAACCAAAAGGCTCTTGCCCCACCACTCGGCACCTCGCCTAGGCTCGGTGTGCCCTCACTCCGGCTTTGGACCGTGGGCCGCCGTCATGGGCCATCCTTGGCCCAGGACGGCTAACCTGGCGTCCTGCCAGGTTACCCACGCTCCAAAGCCTGCGTTCGGCCAGCGTGGTTTAACGGGGCGCCTAAGATCAAGATCAAAAGCCAGATCAAAAGCAAGAGCACAGCGGCCTACCGGCCGGCTTGAGTGTTTAGAAGCAAAATCAAAAGCTAAAGTGGGCACGGTTCAAATGTGGGAGCGGGCTTGCTCGCGAAGGTCGTTAACGATGACGCGGGCATTCTGGATGAACGCGGCGCTCTCAGGTTTTTCGCGAGCAAGCCCGCTCCCACAGAAAAGCAGATCTGTTTTCGCTCTGGT
>Ga0209173_100057_pt1 | contig 166043 bp, 143 predicted proteins | sample SynthPrep_16_END_FD_187206 | JGI IMG/M metagenome (GOLD analysis project Ga0209173, IMG submission 187206) | Synthetic microbial communities from Ohio, USA - SynthPrep_16_END_DS12_MetaG (SPAdes) (version 2) | ecosystem: Engineered > Bioreactor > Aerobic > Activated sludge | place: USA: Ohio...
GAATTTGAGGTAGTCCTCCATCATCGCGGCGTTCATGCCCAGTACACCGCGCGGCATGGTGTCACGCGCGTATTCGATCTCCAGCTGGGTGCCCTGCAGGATCATCTGGGTCGCTTCGTCCTTCATCTGGGCATCCCACAGGTGAGGGTTCTCGATCTTGATCTGGTTGATCACGTCGATGCCGAAGTTCAGGTGCATGGACTCGTCACGCAGAATGTACTGGAACTGCTCGGCGGTGCCGGTCATCTTGTTGCGGCGGCCCATGGAGAGAATCTGGGTGAAGCCGCAGTAGAAGAAGATGCCTTCCAGTACGCAGTAGTAGGCGATCAGGTTGCGCAGGAACTGGCGGTCGGTTTCCGGGGTGCCGGTCTGGAACTGCGGGTCGGAGATCGAGCGGGTGTACTTCAGACCCCAGGAGGCCTTTTTCGCGACGCTCGGAATCTCGTGGTACATGTTGAAGATCTCGCCTTCATCCATGCCCAGCGATTCGATGCAGTACTGGTAGGCGTGGGTGTGGATCGCTTCCTCGAAGGCCTGGCGCAGGATGTACTGGCGGCACTCGGGGTTGGTGATCAGGCGGTACACGGCCAGCACCAGGTTGTTGGCAACCAGGCTGTCGGCGGTGGAGAAGAAGCCGAGGTTGCGCATGACGATGCGGCGCTCGTCTTCGGAAAGGCCGTCGGTGCTCTTCCACAGCGCGATGTCGGCGTTCATGTTCACTTCCTGCGGCATCCAGTGGTTGGCGCAACCATCCAGATACTTCTGCCAGGCCCAGTCGTACTTGAAGGGTACGAGCTGGTTGAGGTCGGCGCGGGCGTTGATCATCTGCTTGTCGCCGACCTGTACGCGCGCGGAGGCGCCTTCGAGGTCGTCCAGGCCTTCCTGGATGTCGAGGTCGTTCAGGGCTTTCTTGGCGCGAGCCACGGCCTCGGAGTCGTTGGCGTCGACGGCGCGGGCCTGCTCGACCGAGCCGGCAGCTTCGCTGTCGAGCTTGTCGAAGTTGGTGCCGGCGCTTTGTGCGGTGGCTTTGCTTGCGGCGGCTGCTTCTGCGCCGTCTTCCTTGTCGAATTCATCCCAGCTCAGCATGGCTTGGCTCCTGCGTGAGGGCCGGCGAATAAACCGGCCTGTATGGATATACAGATAATTTGAATTATGTTCCGTTGCGTGATGCGCGCAAGGGTAAACGGGTACCACTGGTCAGCAGGCGGTGGATTGCTGGCTGACCCTTGCCCCTCGACCCGGAGGAGGAGGGGCGGGAATTTGTGAGAGGGGCAAGGCTCGGGTAGGAGCGGATTTATCCGCGAGCTTCGCGGCTGAAGCCGCTCCTACGGAAGAGCCTTGCCCTCTCCCTAACCCTCGGTTCGGGCTTCCTGCTTCACCCTACCTCCTGCATCCCTGCAGTCGTCTCCCGCAAGCGGGAGAGGGGACTGACTGTTGCTTTGCTTTAGAACTGCATCAGACCTTCGAGCGTGTAGCTGAGCGAGTGAGCGCTAGGCGCCTGGTAGGTCGGAACCCCTGAGCGTACGCATGTACGTGATGGGGGCCGGCCTACCAGGCAACGACGCGGGCGCCGCTCAGATCCACGCGAAAGCCTTACTGGCAGGCTTCGCAGTCGGGTTCGTCAATGGCGCAGGCCTTGGGTACTGGCGCCGGGGCCGGGGCAGCCTGCTGGGCAGGAGCCTGGGCCTTGGCCGAGAAGCCTTCGTCACCACCAGCGGACACTGCGTTGAGCTTGCCGGTGTTGATGGTGGACTTCTCGGTGCTGGTGGCGGCCAGGGCGCGGAGGTAGTAAGTGGTTTTCAGACCACGGAACCAGGCCATGCGGTAGGTCACGTCCAGCTTCTTGCCCGAGGCGCCGGCGATGTACAGGTTCAGCGACTGGGCCTGGTCGATCCACTTCTGGCGACGGCTGGCTGCGTCGACGATCCACTTGGTTTCCACTTCGAACGCGGTGGCGTACAGGTCTTTCAGGTCCTGCGGGATGCGCTCGATCTGCTGCACGGAGCCGTCGTAGTACTTCAGGTCGTTGACCATGACGCTGTCCCACAGGCCGCGGTTCTTCAGGTCGCGCACCAGGTAGGGGTTGATCACGGTGAATTCGCCGGAGAGGTTCGATTTCACGTACAGGTTCTGGTAGGTCGGCTCGATGGACTGCGACACGCCAATGATGTTGGAGATGGTCGCGGTCGGCGCGATGGCCATGATGTTCGAGTTACGAATACCTTTCTTCACGCGCTCGCGGATCGGCGCCCAGTCCAGCGATTCGGACAGGTCGACGTCGATGTACTTCTGGCCACGGGCTTCGATCAGAATCTGCTGCGAATCCAGCGGCAGGATGCCCTTGCTCCACAGCGAACCTTCGAAGGTGCTGTAGGCGCCGCGCTCTTCGGCCAGGTCACAGGAAGCCTGGATGGCGTAGTAGCTGATGGCTTCCATCGACTTGTCGGCGAACTCGACGGCGGCGTCGGAGCCGTAGGCGATGTGTTGCAGGTACAGGGCGTCCTGGAAGCCCATCAGGCCGAGGCCGACCGGACGATGCTTGAAGTTGGAGTTACGCGCCTGGTCGACGCTGTAGTAGTTGATGTCGATGACGTTATCGAGCATGCGCACAGCGGTCTTCACGGTGCGGCCGAGTTTCTCGATGTCCAGCTTGCCGTCGACGATGTGGTTGACCAGGTTGACCGAGCCCAGGTTGCAGACCGCGATCTCGTCCTTGTTGGTGTTCAGGGTGATCTCGGTGCACAGGTTGGAGCTGTGGACCACGCCGACGTGCTGCTGCGGGCTGCGCAGGTTGCACGGGTCCTTGAAGGTCAGCCATGGGTGGCCGGTCTCGAACAGCATCGAGAGCATCTTGCGCCACAGGTCCTTGGCCTGGATGGTCTTGTACAGCTTGATCTTGCCGTACTCGATCAGGGCTTCGTAGTACTCGTAGCGCTCTTCGAAGGCCTTGCCGGTGAGGTCGTGCAGATCCGGTACTTCGCTCGGGCTGAACAGGGTCCACTTGCCGTCTTCGAAGACGCGCTTCATGAACAGGTCCGGAATCCAGTTGGCGGTGTTCATGTCGTGGGTACGACGACGGTCGTCACCGGTGTTCTTGCGCAGCTCGAGGAATTCCTCGATGTCCATGTGCCAGGTTTCCAGGTAGGCGCAGACCGCGCCCTTGCGCTTGCCGCCCTGGTTGACCGCCACGGCGGTGTCGTTGACCACTTTGAGGAAGGGCACGACGCCCTGGGATTTGCCGTTGGTGCCCTTGATGTAGGAGCCCAGCGCGCGCACCGGCGTCCAGTCGTTACCCAGACCGCCGGCGAATTTGCTCAGCATGGCGTTGTCGTGGATGGCGCCGTAGATGCCCGACAGGTCGTCCGGCACGGTGGTCAGGTAGCAGGAGGACAGCTGCGGACGCAGGGTACCGGCGTTGAACAGGGTCGGGGTCGACGCCATGTAGTCGAACGAGGACAGCAGGTTGTAGAACTCGATGGCGCGGTCTTCGCGGTTCTTCGGCTCTTCGATGGCCAGGCCCATGGCCACGCGCATGAAAAATACCTGCGGCAGTTCGAAACGGATGCCGTCCTTGTGGATGAAGTAACGGTCGTACAGGGTCTGCAGGCCCAGGTAGGTGAACTGCTGGTCGCGCTCGTGGTTCAGCGCCTTGCCCAGTTTCTCCAGGTCGTACTCTTTGAGTTTCGGGTCGAGCAGCTCGAATTGCGAGCCGGCTTCGACGTAGGCCGGCAGGGCCTTGGCGTACAGCTCGGCCATCTCGTGGTGAGTGGCGCTGGCGGTGATGTTGAGGAAGCTCAGGGCCTCGGCGCGGATGTTGTCCATCAGCAGGCGGGCGGTGACGTAGCTGTAGTTCGGCTCACGCTCGACCAGGGTACGGGCGGTCATCACCAGGGCGGTGTTGACGTCCTTCTCGGCGACGCCGTCGTACAGGTTCTTCAGGGTTTCGCGCTCGATCAGCGAACCATCGACTTCGGCCAGGCCTTCACAGGCCTCCGTGATGATGGTCTGCAGGCGGCCCATGTCCAGCGGCTGCAGTTCACCGCCAGCGGTGGTGATGCGGATGCTCGGGTGCGGTTGGGCGATGTCGCTGCCGGCATTGGCGCTCTTGCGCTTGTTGGCCTGGGCTTCGCGGTAGATCACGTAGTCGCGGGCGACTTTCTGCTCGCCGGCGCGCATCAGGGCCAGTTCGACCTGGTCCTGAATCTCTTCGATGTGGATGGTGCCGCCAGACGGCATGCGACGCTTGAAGGTGGCGGTGACCTGCTCGGTCAGGCGCGCGACGGTGTCATGGATACGCGACGAAGCGGCTGCGGTGCCGCCTTCTACTGCGAGGAAGGCCTTGGTGATGGCGACGGTAATCTTGTCATCGGTGTAGGGGACGACAGTGCCGTTGCGCTTGATCACACGCAGTTGGCCGGGCGCGGTGGCAGCCAGATCCTGGGAGGATTCAGCGGCCTGCGGCGCCACGGCCTGCGGGTTCTCGCGAGTAGTGTCGGTATGCATGGAGATCTCCGTGTTCTGTAATTTTTGGTTGGACGTCACGATTAGAAACCGTGCCCTGTCCGCCGTTCATTCCATTAACAACTGAGCCGCACGCGGCAGCGGGGCCGGGTACGGGGTGTCGCAAGAGCGGGCAGGGTGGACACGACTTCAAGTGCCGTCCTGGCGCATAAGTCACAGCGGGGCATTACCACACCCCGCCTACTACATATAGTGGTCGACTGGCGGATAAGACCGCTGTCTGACCGGCTCACACGCAACGTCTGGCGTTGCTGCGCGGCTGTAACCCAGGCCAGGCCTGGGTTAGGGCGAAACGGTTAGCCGGGACATCTGGAAAACCCTGTGAAAAGGGCTTGCGCGATTCGTTCTTTTTGTGTCCCGTTTTCTGCGGTAACCCAACATCTGGTGGGTGCCGTGCAATGGGGATACAAGATAGTGCGCTGTTGGAGGCATTGCAAGGCGCTAGAAAAAGAACAGCCTGTGGATAAGCTGTGAGTGCCTTGTGGGTGTTAACAGCGTAGCCCGCGTGTTCTCTGGCTCTGGCTGCTAATGACCGTTCGTCGCTCCTGGCGGAAGGTTTTCAGCGACGTGGCGAAGCTGTTCGGCGGCGCACAGACTACCACTATATATAGTGCTTTTGGCATGTGCTGTGCTTAACCAGGCGCCAGGTCTGGGCGCTGGTTTGTCGCTCGCACCGAGACGCGCTCAGCCCCTAGAATGACGGCGGTGTTTGCGGCACTTGCCGCTATGCAAAGGGGAAAGGGTGTGGAACAAGAAGCGTGGCAGATTCTGATCGTCGAGGATGACCAGCGCCTGGCGCAGTTGACCCGCGAGTATCTGGAGGGCAACGGCCTGCGTGTGGCCATCGAAGCCGATGGCGCGCGTGCGGCGGCGCGGATTCTCGCCGAGCAACCGCATCTGGTGATCCTCGACCTGATGCTGCCGGGTGAAGATGGCCTGAGCATCTGCCGCAAGGTGCGCAGCGGTTACAAGGGGCCGATCCTCATGCTCACTGCGCGCACCGACGACATGGATCAGGTGCTGGGCCTGGAGATGGGCGCCGATGACTACGTGTGCAAGCCGGTGCGCCCGCGTGTGCTGCTGGCGCGCATTCGTGCGCTGCTGCGCCGCCGTGAGGGTAGCGAAAGCGAGCGTGATGAAGGTCAGCCGCGGCGTCTGCAGTTCGGCGCGCTGGCTATCGACAGCGCCATGCGCGAAGCCTGGCTGGGTGAGCAGGGCATCGAGCTGACCAGCGCCGAGTTCGATCTGCTCTGGCTGCTGGCGGCCAATGCCGGGCGTATCCTGTCGCGCGAGGAGATCTTCAATTCCCTGCGCGGTATCGAGTACGACGGCCAGGACCGCTCCATCGACGTGCGCATTTCGCGCATCCGCCCGAAGATCGGCGATGACCCGATGCACCCACGGATGATCAAGACGGTGCGCAGCAAGGGGTATTTGTTCGTCGCTGAGGCTGCCGAGGCGCTGCCGTTCGGTGATGCGCCGCCGATCCTGCGCGATTGATCGGGCGGCCATGAACTCGATCTTCCTGCGCATCTATGGCGGCATGCTCGCCGCGCTGGTGCTGGTGGCGCTGCTGGGCGTCGGCACCTTGCACCTGGTCAACGAGGTGCGCGGCGATCAGTACCGCGAAGGGCTGGCGCGCGGCACCTTTCGCCTGATGGCGGACAACCTGCTGCCGATGAACGAGGTGGAACGCCGGCGCGCCCTGGTGGTGTGGTCACGTCTGCTCGGCATCCCCCTGGAGCTGCAGGCCCTGAGCGAGGTGCCGCTGGAAAGCAGCGAGCGCAACCGCCTGCAGCGCGGCCACGTGCTGGTGCAGCAGACCGGCCCGCACTCGGCCAAGGTCTATGGCCTGCTCGATGGCAAGCAGCCGCTGCTGTTGACTGGCGAGATCCAGCAGATCAGCGAGCAGTTGGCGCGGGCCACCAACTATCTGCTGATCGACGAACTGGTGCGCTACCCGGTGCATGAGCAGCCGCAGCGCCTGGCTGAGCTGAAGGCGGCCAAGCAGTTCGGCTTCAACCTGCAGCTGGTGCGGCTCGAAGAGGCCACCCTCGACCTCGACCAGCGCAGGCGTATCGACGAGGGCGATACGGTGATGGCGCTGGGCAAGGGTGGCGACTCCATCTATGTGTTCTCCGGCATCGTCGATACGCCTTGGGTGCTGGAGATCGGCCCGCTGTACCAGATGAACCCTTATCCGCCGCAACTGCTGGTGCTGATCGGCGCGCTGGGACTGAGCCTGATCGGCCTGATCGTCTATCTGTTGGTGCGCTCGCTGGAGCAGCGCCTGCGTGCGCTGGAAAGTGCGGCCACGCATATCGCCAGCGGCCGCCTGGATGCCCGCGTGCCGACGCGCGGCGCGGATTCGGTGGGGCGCCTGGCCAGCAGCTTCAACGCCATGGCCGAGCACCTGCAGACCTCCCTGAGCACCCAGCGCGAGCTGGTGCGTGCGGTGTCCCACGAGCTGCGTACGCCAGTGGCGCGGCTGCGCTTCGGCCTGGAGATGATCGCCGATGCGCCCAACGAAAGCGCCCGGCGCAAGTACATGGACGGCATGGACAGCGATATCCAGGACCTCGACAAGCTGGTCGACGAGATGCTGACCTACGCGCGCCTGGAGCAGGGTTCGCCGGCGCTGAATTTCCAGCAGGTGGAACTCAAGGCGCTGATCGACCAGGTGATCGACGAGCTGGCGCCGCTGAGCAACAGGTTGCGCGTGGAGGCGGGGGCGGTGCTCAGCGTGCAGGCCGAGGGCGCCTGCTGGGTCGAGGCCGAGCCGCGCTACCTGCACCGTGCGCTGCAGAATCTGGTGAGCAATGCCATGCGCTATGCCGAAGGCAAGGTGCTGATCAGCTGTCAGGTCGGCTACAAGCGTTGCCGCATCGACGTTGAGGACGACGGGCCGGGTGTGCCGGAAGAAGCCTGGGAGCGCCTGTTCAGTCCCTTCCTGCGCCTCGACGACAGCCGTACACGGGCTTCTGGCGGGCACGGGTTGGGGCTGTCCATCGTGCGCCGGATCATCTACTGGCATGGCGGTCGGGCGCAGATCGGCCGCAGCGAGAGCCTCGGTGGCGCGCGTTTCAGCCTGGTGTGGCCGCGACAGCAGGGAGAGTAAGGCGCGATTGCGTGTTGGGCCCGGTGCGCATGGCGCACCCTACCGGCGAAGTGCGGGGTATCGTGGTTTTGTAGGGTGCGCCGCGCGCACCGAGTTATCCGCGCATGGTGGGGTGCTGCATGATCATGCCGCCACGGCCACCAGGCTCAGCACCTTGTTATCGAACAGCGCGAATTGGCCATCCAGCTCGGTGCCCGTTCGCCAGTCCGGATGCAGGTCGATCAGCAGACGCAGGCGTGCGCTGTCGTGGTCGATCTCCAGCAACTCGGCGTCATGGAAATAGAAGCGCGTCAGGGTCAGCGGGTAGAGCGCCTTGAACAGACTCTCCTTGAGCGAGAAGGTCAGGCTGATGCGCCCGGCGCGGGTCTCGTCGTCCAGATTTTGCAGGCGCTGCACTTCGGCGGGGGTGAGGATTTCGCCCTGTAGGCGCTGGGCGCGTTCGGCCGGTAGCAGGCGCTCGACGTCCAGGCCCAGGGCGCGCCATTGCTCACGCTGGGCGACCAGCGCCGCCGCCCAGTTGTCACCGTGGGTGATGGAGCCGACCACGCCGAGCGGCCACTGCGGCGCGCGGTCTTCACCGACGGCCGGCACGCCGGGTTGGCCGGTCACGCGGCGCAGGGCCTCGCGGGCACACAGGCGTCCGGCCAGGTACTCGGCCTGACGCTTGGCCACGCCGCGCACCGGGGCGATATCGCAGCGAGCGAAATCGTCCTCGGCGAACAGGGAGGGGTCAAAACGGGTGCTAATCAGCTGCGCGCCGGCAAGCGAATTTGGCAGCGGGTTGTGCGTGTCGAGTGGGCTGCAGCAGGCGGGGTGGTGAGCGTTCATGGGCGCGATTGTGCCGCGTGGCGGACCGTGCAGTCATCCGCCGTTTACATTTCTTTGCAGGCAGGTAACAAAGCTAAACGGACGCTGAGGCTGGCTTTTGTCAGACTGCGCTGGCATTCCCCAGGGAGTGCAGGTGAGGTTGTAGTCAGTGCGAGGGCACTGACGTTTTCTCCGAGTTCGAGAACGGTAGCCCGATTGGGCTGCCGTTTTTTTTGCGCTGCGTTTGGTGCGCGTTTGCCGGCGCGATAGGGTTAAAGCCTCGTAGGGTGCGCCGTGCGCACCGGGTAATCGCGGGGTCTTGGTGCGCGCGGCGCACCCTACCGGGCCGAGGCCGTCGGACGTGGGAGGCGCTTAAGCGGCGAGCTTCTTGCGGTTGCTGTCGCGGCTAAAGCCCCTCCCACAAAAAAGGTAATGTAGTTCACACAAGAAGTGGTGGAACGCGATTAGTCCTCTCGTCCCTCTGGGGAGAGGGGAGCTAAGCGCGCATCTTTAAATGAACAGTCTTACCTCCTCGTTAGCCAAGGCGTTCGCATTTGCCTTGTGGCTTTCGTGGGGGGATTTGCAGTCAAATGCCTGTGCGGGCAAATCTACCCCCGCGAGGACCATGGACGATGACCCAACAATCGCAGTTCGCCCTGCTCGGCAAGAAGCGCTTTCTGCCGTTTTTCGTGACGCAATTGCTCGGCGCCTTCAACGACAACATCTTCAAGCAGTCGCTGATTCTCGCCATCCTCTTCAAGCTCAACACGGGCGCCGACCGCGATCTGCTGGTCAATCTCTGCGCCTTGCTGTTCATCCTGCCGTTCTTTCTGTTCTCCGCCCTCGGTGGGCAGTTTGGCGAGAAGTTCGCCAAGGACTCGCTGATCCGCAAGATCAAGTTCGCCGAGATCCTGATCATGCTCGCCGGCGCCGCTGGGGTGCTGCTCGACAACCTGCCGCTGATGCTCGCCGTGCTGTTCGCCATGGGCACGCAGTCGGCGCTGTTCGGCCCGGTCAAGTATTCGATCCTGCCGCAGCACCTGAAGGAAGAGGAGCTGGTGGGCGGCAACGCCCTGGTGGAAATGGGCACCTTCCTGGCGATTCTGGCCGGCACTATCGGCGCCGGGATCATGATGGCCAGCAGCAGCTATGCGCCCATCGTCGCCGGCTCGGTGGTCGGTGTGGCGCTGCTTGGCTACCTGGCCAGCCAGGGCATTCCGCGTGCGGCGGCGGCCATGCCGACGTTGCCGCTGGACTGGAACATCTTCCGCCAGTCCTGGGTGATCATGAAACTCGGCCTGGGCCAGCGTCCGGCGGTGTCGCGCTCGCTGGTGGGCAACTCCTGGTTCTGGTTTCTCGGCGCGATCTACCTGACGCAGATTCCGGCCTACGCCAAGGAGTGGCTGTACGGTGACGAGAGCGTGGTGACGCTGATCCTCACCGTGTTCTCGCTGGGCATTGGCCTGGGCTCGATGCTCTGCGAGCGCATGAGCGGGCATAAGGTGGAGATCGGCCTGGTGCCGTTCGGCTCCATCGGCCTGACCCTGTTCGGCATGCTGCTGTGGTGGTTCTCCGGCGGTTTCCCACAGGGCGCTGCGCCGCATGACTGGCTGGCGCTGCTGGGCCATGGCCAGGCCTGGTGGATTCTCGGCTGCATTCTCGGCATCGGTCTGTTCGGTGGTTTCTATATCGTGCCGCTGTATGCGCTGATCCAGTCGCGCACCGCCGAGCACGAACGGGCGCGGGTGATCGCGGCCAACAACATCCTCAATGCGCTGTTCATGGTGGCCTCGGCCATCGTCGCGATCCTGTTCTTGAGCGTCGCCGGGCTGTCGATTCCGCAGCTGTTTCTGGCCATCTCGCTGATGAACATCGCGGTCAACAGCTACATCTTCAAGATCGTCCCCGAGTTCAGCATGCGTTTTCTCATCTGGCTGCTGGGGCATTCGATGTACCGGGTCGAGCACAAGGGCCTGGACGCCATTCCCGACGAGGGGCCAGCGGTGCTGGTGTGCAACCACGTGTCGTTCGTCGATGCGCTGCTGATCGGCGGCGCCATTCGCCGGCCGGTGCGATTCGTCATGTACTACAAGATCTACGACCTGCCGGTGCTCAACTTCATCTTCCGCACCGCCGGTACCGTGCCGATCGCCGGGCGCAACGAGGATCTGCTGATCTACGACGCCGCGTTCAAGAAGATCGCCGAGTACCTGCGCAATGGCGAGCTGGTGTGCATCTTCCCCGAAGGCAAGTTGACTACTGATGGTGAGCTTGACGAGTTCAGGTCGGGTGTCGAGCGCATTCTCGAAGAGAACCCGGTGCCGGTGATTCCCATGGCGCTGCAGGGCTTGTGGGGCAGCTTCTTCAGTCGCGATCCGCACAAGGGCATCTTCAAGCGCCTGTGGTCGCGGGTGTGCCTGGTGGCGGGAACGCCGATTGCGCCGGAGCAGGCCAGGCGTGAAACGCTGCAAGCGCAGGTGGCCGAACTGCGCGGGGATTGGCGATAGCGAACGGTAGTGTGGGAGGGGCTTTCGGCTCGGGCATCCTGCTTCGCTCCCTGCACCCATACAGTCGCAGCGGCGAAAGCATCGCGGCTAAAGCCCCTCCCACATGGCTGGATCCCGGCTTTCTCAATGGCTCATCTTGAGCCCGATCAACCCACAGACGATCAGCGCTACGCTGGCCAGGCGCAGCAGCGCCATCGATTCGCCGAACAGGATGATGCCGGCGATCACCGTGCCCACGGCGCCGACGCCGGTCCAGATGGCGTAGGCGGTGCCCAGCGGCAGTTCCTTCATGGCCAGGCCGAGCAGGGCCAGGCTGACCAGCATGGCGCAGACGGTCAGCAGCGTTGGCAGGGGACGGGTGAAGCCTTCGGTGTATTTCAGGCCGATGGCCCAGCCGACCTCGAACAGGCCGGCGAGCAGCAGAATGATCCAGGACATAGCTAACCTCCAGTGAGCCCTGAAAGGGGCCGTCCCCGGGTGGGTCACCCTGCGCTCAGGGTGCGGAGGTCGTCCTCGCGTGCGCCATTATTGTGCACATTGGCGGGGCCAAGGCAAGGCGCCCCGGATCAGCGGAACTTGTTGATTAAGCTGGATCTTTTCGCTGAATCCTGACTCATTCGACGATAAATGGTCGCCAGTAGCGGGCCGGACAGGTTGTGCCAGACGCTGAACAGTGCGCTGGGCACGGCGGCAAGCGGGCTGAAGTGGGCGCTGGCCAGGGCGGCGCCGAGGCCGGAGTTCTGCATGCCGACTTCGATGGACAGCGTCTTGCGCTGCGCCAGCGACATGCCGAACAGGCGTCCGGCCAGGTAACCCAGGCCCAGGCCGATGCCGTTGTGCAGCATCACCACGGCCATGATCAGCAGGCCCGATTCGGCGATCTTGCCCTGGCTGGCCGCGACTACGGCGGCGACGATGGCGACGATGCTCACCACGGAAATCAGCGGCAGCACCTCGACGGCGGTCTTCACCCGCTCGCCGAGCAGGCGCTGGGCGATCAGGCCGAGGGCGATGGGCAGTAGCACCATCTTGAGGATGGAGATGAACATGGCGTTGAAGGACACCGGCAGCCACTCCGAGGCCAGCAGCCAGATCAGTGCCGGGGTCACGAGCGGGGCGAGCAGGGTGGTGACGGCGGTGATCGAGACCGACAGCGCCAGGTCGCCACGGGCGAACCAGGTGATCACGTTGGAGGCGGTACCGCCTGGGCAGCAGCCCACCAGAATCACGCCCACGGCGATTTCCGGCGGCAGGGCGAATGCCTGGCACAGCAGCCAGGCGGTACAGGGCATGATGATGAACTGAGCCAGCACGCCAAGCAGCACGGCCAGCGGGCGGCGGGCGACTTCCTGGAAGTCCGCGCCTTTGAGGGTCAGTCCCATGCCGAACATGATCAGCCCGAGCAGCGGCACGATCCAGGCGGTCAGTGGCAGGAACCAGCTGGGCTGGAAGAAGGCCATGACGGCGAACAGCAACACCCAGACGGCGAAGGTGTTGCCGATAAAACGGCTGAGGGCAATCAGTGCTTGCATGGCAGATTTCCTGGCAGGTTCGGAAAAGCCGGCAAGCCTACCAGAAGCGTCCAGCGCACCAGAACTGTAGGAGCCGGCTTGCCGGCGATGCTTTCCCAAGGAATGTCGATAGAACCGATCGCCAGCAAGCTGGCTCCTACAAAAGCCCTAGAGCGGCTCTTCATCCGCCGGGTAGCGGCTGGCGGTCAGACTTTCCTTGATCTTGCGCAGGTGCGGCTGGAAGTCCACGCCACGGCGCAGGGTGACGCCGGTGGCGAGCACGTCGAGCACGGTGAGCTGGATGATGCGCGAGGTCATCGGCATGTAGATGTCGGTGTCTTCCGGCAGTGGAATGTCCAGGCTCAGGGTGCTGGCCTTGGCCAGGGGCGAGCCGGCAGCGGTAAGGCCGAGCACCGAGGCGCCATTCTCGCGCGCCAGGCGCGCCACCTCCACCAGCTCGCGGGTGCGCCCGGTGTAGGAAATGATCACGAACAGATCACCGGTGTGCGCCACCGAGGCGATCATGCGCTGCATCAGCACGTCGGAATGCGCTGACACTGCCAGGTTGAAGCGAAAGAACTTGTGCTGCGCGTCCAGTGCCACCGACGCCGAGGCGCCGAGGCCGAAGAAATGGATCTGCCGCGCCTGGATCAGCAGGTCGACGGCGCGGCTGACGTGCTGCGGGTCGAGGCTCTGGCAGGCAGTGTCCAGCGAGGCGATGGTGCTGCCGAAGATCTTGCGCGTGTAGGCCTCGGGGCCGTCGTCGGCCGATACCGCGCGGCTGACGTAGGCGGCGCCGCTGGCCAGGCTCTGCGCCAGTTGCATCTTCAGTTCCGGGTAGCCGTTGGCGCCGAACGAGCGGCAGAAACGGTTGACCGTCGGCTCACTGACGGCGGCGGCCTGGGCCAGCGCGGCGATGCTGAAACGAGTGGCCTGCTGCGGATCATGCAGGATCACTTCGGCGACCTTGCGTTCGGCCTTGTTCAGGTCGTCCAGGCGGCTCTGGATCTGTTCCAGCAGGTTGCGCACTCGGTCCATAGGGGCTCCTAACAGGCGGTTGAACGGGCTTGGCGACAGGCGATGGGCGGTAAAACAACCGGCCTATCCTACTGATGCCGCCCCAAGGTCACCACTGACTTATCGGGTATTGTGAATAATGTTGTTGCTATAACAATATTTTTCCTTGATAAATGCAGTATCACCCGGTATTTCTAGTTCATCTTGATAAAAGAACAAACTCATGCCCGCGATGAAGCTTGAATCCTGCACCTTTGCCTTGTTCGGCGCGCTGGGCGATCTGGCCTTGCGCAAGCTGTTTCCCGCGCTTTACCAGCTCGATCGTGCCGGTTTGCTGCACGATGCCACGCGCATCCTCGCTTTGGCCCGCGAAACGGGCGAGCCGAGTGACCACCTGCGCGCCATCGAACAGGCGTTGCGCCTGCACGTGCCAGCCAAGGAGCTGACGGAAACCGACCTGACGCGGTTCCTCGCGCGTCTGAGCTACCTGAGCATGGATTTTCTCAAGGCCGAGGACTACTCGGCGTTGCTCGAGCATGTCAGCGCGCAGGATCAGTTGATCGCCTACTTCGCCACGCCCGCCTCGGTGTATGGCGGCATCTGCGCCAACCTGGCCGCCGTCGGGCTGGCCGAGGGCACGCGGGTAGTGCTGGAAAAGCCGATCGGCCATGACCTGACGTCCTCGCGTGCGGTCAACGATGCCGTGGCTCAGGTGTTTCCGGAGAACCGCGTCTATCGCATCGACCATTACCTGGGCAAGGAGACGGTGCAGAACCTGATTGCCCTGCGTTTCGCCAACAGCCTGTTCGAAACCCAGTGGAACCAGAACCACATCTCCCACGTGGAAATCACCGTGGCCGAGAAGGTCGGTATCGAAGGGCGTTGGGGTTACTTCGATCAGGCCGGGCAACTGCGCGACATGATCCAGAACCACCTGCTGCAGTTGCTTTGCCTGATCGCCATGGACCCGCCCAGCGACCTGTCGGCCGACAGTATTCGTGATGAGAAGGTCAAGGTGCTCAAGGCGCTGGAGCCGATCAGCGTCGAGCAACTCGGCCAGCGCGTGGTGCGCGGCCAGTACGTGGCCGGCAGCAGTGATGGGCGACCGGTGCCGGGCTACCTGGAGGAAGAGAACTCCAATACCCAGAGCGACACCGAAACCTTCGTCGCCCTGCGTGCCGACATTCGCAACTGGCGCTGGGCCGGCGTGCCGTTTTACCTGCGCACCGGCAAGCGCATGCCGCAGAAGCTGTCGCAGATCGTCATCCACTTCAAGGCGCCGCCGCACTACATCTTCGCCCCGGAGCAGCGTCAGCTGATCGGCAACAAGCTGATCATCCGCCTGCAGCCGGACGAGGGCATCGCCCTGCAGGTGCTGACCAAGGATCAGGGCCTGGACAAGGGCATGCAGCTGCGCAGCGGCCCGCTGCAGCTGAGTTTCTCCGATACCTACCGCAGTGCGCGCATCCCTGATGCCTATGAGCGTCTGCTGCTTGAAGTGATGCGCGGCAACCAGAACCTGTTCGTGCGCAAGGACGAGATCGAGTACGCCTGGCAGTGGTGCGATCAGTTGATCGACGGCTGGCATCGTCTCGGCGAGGCGCCGAAGCCCTACACCGCCGGCAGCTGGGGGCCCATGGCGTCGGTCGCACTGATCACCCGAGATGGCAGGAGTTGGTATGGCGATCTCTGAACTGAAACTGCCGCCAGGCGTGCAGGCTTGCCCGCACGATGGTGCCGAGCAACTGGCTCAGGCCTTGGCCGTGCGTGTGGCCGATGCGTTGCGCCAGGCCATCGCCAGTCGCGGCCAGGCCACCCTGGTGGTGTCCGGCGGTCGCAGCCCGGTGCCGTTCTTCGAGGCGCTGGCGCAGCAGGCGTTGCCCTGGGCGCAGGTGCTGGTCAGCCTGGCCGATGAACGCTGGGTGCCGGTCAATCACGCCGGCAGCAACGAGGCGCTGGTGCGCCGTCATCTGCTGCGTGGTGCGGCCGCCGAAGCCCGTTTTCTCAGCCTCTACCAGGTTGCCGGCAGCCTCGAGCAGGCGGCCGAGCTGGCCGATGCTGCGGTCGCCGAACTGGCGCCGATCGACGTGCTGGTGCTGGGCATGGGCGATGACGGTCATACCGCCTCGCTGTTCCCGCATAGCCCCAATCTGCACCAGGCGTTGCAGCCGGACTGCGCGCGCCGCGTGCTGCCGATGCTTGCCCCGAGCGAGCCGACGCAACGCCTGACCCTGACCCTGCCGATGCTGACCAGCGCACGCCTGCCGCTGCTGGCGATCCAGGGGCAGGCGAAATTGAACGTCCTGACTAAGGCGCTGATGCCCGGTGAGATCGCCCAACTGCCGATCCGCGCCTTCCTCAATTCCTCTCTTGAAATCCATTGGTGCCCCTGACATGACTAGCCTCGACCAAGGCCAGCGCGCGCGCATGGCCGACAAAATCGCCGAGATCGACCGCATCTGCGCGCAGGCGCGGATCATGCCGGTGATCACCATCGCCCGTGAGGCGGACATCCTGCCGTTGGCCGACGCCCTGGCCGCCGGTGGCCTGCGTGTGCTGGAAGTGACGTTGCGCTCGGAGCATGGCCTGGAGGCGATTCGTCGGCTGCGTGCCGAGCGTCCCGAGCTTTGCGTGGGTGCCGGTACCGTATTGGATGAAGACATGCTCGCCGCGGCGACCGCGGCCGGTGCACAGTTCATCGTCACGCCAGGCAGCACGCGCGAGCTGTTGCTGGCCGCGCTGGACAACCCGTTGCCACTGCTGCCAGGCGTGAGCAGCGCGTCGGAGCTGATGGTCGGCTACGCCCTCGGTTATCGCCGCTTCAAGCTGTTCCCGGCGGAGATCTGCGGTGGCGTCGCGGCGCTTAAGGCGCTGGCCGGGCCTTTCGGCGGGGTGCGCTTCTGCCCCACCGGTGGCATCACCCCGGACAATCTGCAGCGCTACATGGCGCAGCCCAATGTCATGTGCGTGGGCGGCACCTGGATGTTCCAGCGCGAGTGGGTGGAAAACAGCGATTGGGCGCGCATCCAGCAATGCAGCGTCGAGGCGCTGCAGCTGCTTGGCTGATGCGAACGTGGCGCCGCTGATGGTGGCGGCGCCGCTGCAGAATGTCGCACCCGCTTAAAATCTGTGCCGTAGTGGTCGCTTGGTACGTCAGCTGATCCCTTGTGCTGGCTTCAACAAAAACAATTCTCCAGCGAAACCTGAAACATCCGCAGTTGGAGAATTGTCATGAACACCTGGTTCGCTAATCTCAGCGTTACCCGCAAACTCGCGCTCGGCTTCGGCCTGGTGCTGGTGCTTACCCTGGCTCTGGCCTGGACCGCCTGGAGCGGCCTGGGCAGCGTGATCCAGCGCAGCACCTGGATGAGCGAGATCACCCAGCTCAACGCAACGCTGACCAACCTGCGTATCGCCCGCCTGCAGTTCATGCTGGCAAAGGGCGACGCCGCTAGCACCGAGCGTCTGCTGACCAACCTGAACCTCTATCTCGAGCAGCAGAAGAAGCTGCTGGGGACCTTCACCAATCCGGTCAACGTCAAGCTGCTGCAGGAGCAGGACCGCTACAACCAGGATTACCAGCGCTCACTGGCGGGTATGCGTGCAGCCTACACGGCCGCCGAGCAGGCACGTGGCCAGGTCAGTAGCGAAGACCAGCAGCTGAGCGAACTGCTGGGCGCGATGCGACGCAGCGTGGAGCTGCTGCCGGAATACGACGGGCGTCGCTTCGAGCAGCTGCAGGCCTTGACGCTCACTCATGGCGAGCTGTTGCGTCTACGTTATCTGCTTGAGCGCTATGAAAGCGCAGCCGATGCCCAGACCGAGCAGGCCCTTGCCGAGCGCATCGGCACTGCCCGCGCCAGCCTCGCTGCACTGGAGCAGGTTTTCGGTAGCGCCCAGCAGGATGCTGTGCAGCGGATCTCCACTGCGCTCGGCCAGTTCGAGCAGACGGTGCAGGCGTTCAAGGCCGCCACTGCCGATATCGCCCGTACCCGTCAGGAAATGACCGATCAGCAGGGCGAAATCGTCCGTATCAGCGAGACGCTGTACAAGTTCCAGATGGAGCGCATGGCCATCGAAAGTGCCCAGGCGCGTAGTCTGCAGATCGGCGCCACGCTGCTGGCCCTGCTGTTCGGCGTTTTGGCTGCCTGGATCATCACCCGTCAGATCACCCGCCCATTGCAGGACACCCTGGGTGCGGTGCAGCGCATTGCCGATGGCGACCTGACCGCCAGCGTGCGGGTCGATCGCCGCGACGAGATGGGCCAACTGCAGCAGGGCATCCAGCACATGGCCACGACCCTGCGCGAGCTGATCGGCGGCATCCGCGACAGCGTCACCCAGATCGCCAGCGCCGCCGAAGAGCTGTCGGCGGTTACCGAACAGACCAGCGCTGGCGCCAACAGCCAGAAGAGCGAGACCGACCAGGTGGCCACCGCCATGCATGAGATGTCCGCCACCGTGCAGGAAGTGGCGCGCAACGCCGAGCAGGCCTCGCAGGCGGCCAACGACGCGGACGGCCAGGCGCGCCTGGGCGACCAGGTAGTGGCCGAGGTGATTTCGCAGATCGAGCGCCTGGCTGCCGAAGTGGGGCGTTCCTCCGAGGCGATGACCGGGCTGCAGCAGGAAAGCGACAAGATCGGCAGCGTGATGGACGTGATCAAGTCGGTAGCCGAGCAGACCAACCTGTTGGCGCTCAACGCCGCCATCGAGGCTGCGCGTGCCGGTGAAGCGGGGCGCGGTTTTGCCGTGGTCGCCGACGAGGTGCGCGGCCTGGCGCAGCGCACGCAGAAATCCACCGAGGAGATCGAGGCGCTGATCGCCGGCTTGCAGAGCGGTACCCAGCAGGTCGCCGCGGTGATGCGCAACAGCCGTAACCTCACCGACAGCAGCGTCGAGCTGACGCGCAAGGCCGGCGACTCGCTGGGCAGCATCACCCTCGCGGTGTCCAACATCCAGTCGATGAACCAGCAGATCGCCGCCGCCGCGGAAGAGCAGAGCGCCGTGGCCGAGGAGATCAGCCGCAGCATCCTCAGCGTGCGCGATGTATCCGAGCAGACCGCCACTGCCAGCGACGAAACGGCCAAATCCTCGGCCGAGCTGGCGCGCCTGGGCGGCCAGCTGCAGTCCATGGTCAGCCGCTTCCGGGTTTGATTTGAGTTGGAGCCGGTGCGCGCGGCGCACCCTACGAGAATTACGCTGTTCAAACCGTAGGGTGCGCCGCGCGCACCGCCGACTATCCTGAATCTGCTGGCAAGAATTCAGGAGACAAGGAATGTCCAACTACCGCCGCGCTCGCGATGCGGGCGCCTGCTATTTCTTCACGCTGGTCAGCCACCAGCGTCGCCCGGTGCTGACCGAAGCGCCATTGCGCGCAGCCTTGCGCCGTGCCATCGAACGAGTCCGTTTACACCGTCCCTTCATCATCGAAGGTTGGATACTGCTGCCCGATCATCTGCATTGTGTCTGGCGTCTGCCTGAAGGGGATGCAGATTTTGGCTCACGCTGGTCGATGATCAAGCGCCTGACTTCTCAGGCCTTGCCGGGGTTCGGTTCGATCAGTTTGAGTCGCAGTTTGCGTCGTGAGTCAGGGCTGTGGCAGCGGCGCTTCTGGGAGCACCATATTCGTGATGAAGGCGATTACCTGCGGCATATGGATTACCTGCATTTCAATCCAGTGAAGCATGGCTTGGTCGAACGCGTGGCAGATTGGCCGTGGTCGAGCTTTCATCGTTTGGTGAAGGAGGGTGTGTATCCAGCGGATTGGGGTAGCGATGCCAAAACGGGTGACGGTGAGTACGGTGAATGACGCGGTGCGCACGGCCTAGGCGGCCCCGCGACACCCTACGGCTTAAGCGGCGTCCGCGCGCACCGACTTTTTTCAATGTGCCTGTCTATTCTTCCATCGCCCATTCGACTACTGCATAGAACCCCGCCCTGGGTTCACTGTCAGCCGTAGGGAGACACCCTGCGCGCGACTTCGACTCGAACAAGGAGAAAGGCGATGCGTTTCATGGTGATTGTCAAAGCGACGGCCGATTCCGAAGCCGGTGTGATGCCCAGCGAAGAGCTGCTGACGGCCATGGGCCGTTACAACGAAGAGCTGGCGGCCGCTGGCGTGATTCAGGCTGCCGAAGGTCTGCACCCCAGCTCCAGGGGCGCGCGGGTGCGGTTTTCCGGGGCGCAGCGCTCGGTGATCGACGGCCCATTCATGGAGACCAAGGAGCTGGTGGCCGGCTTCTGGATCTTTCAGTGCGAGTCGCTGCAGGCCTGCATCGACTGGGTCAAGCGTTGCCCCAACCCCATGCCTGGCGAATCCGATATCGAGATTCGGCAGATCTTCGAGGCCGAGGATTTCGGCGCCGAGTTCACCCCCGAGCTGCGTGAGCAGGAAGACCGTATTCGCTCGCGCATGAGCAGTGAAAATCAAGGAGAGTAACGATGAAGATGCATGCCTATCTGATGTTCGATGGCCAGTGCGAGGCCGCCTTCAACCGCTACGCCGAGGTCTTCGGCGGTAAGCTGGAGATGATGCGCTACGCCGACAGCCCCGAGGATATGGAGGTTCCGGCCGAGTACCAGCAGCGTGTCATGCACGTCTGCCTGACCGTCGGCGATCAGTTGCTGATGGCATCCGACAATCTGCCGCAGTACCCCTATGAGGGGATCAATGGGTGTTCCGTTTCCCTGCAGGTGGACAACGTGCCGGAGGCCGAGCGCCTGTACGAGGCATTATCAGCCGGCGGTTCGGTGCAGATGGAGCTGCAGGCGACCTTCTGGGCAACCCGCTTCGCCATGCTTACCGACCGTTTCGGCGTGTCCTGGATGATCAACTGCATGGTCGATAGCCAGGAGGGTTGACGGCGAGTTTCTCGGCAAACGTAGCCCGGATGAAATCCGGGGAGACGAGACTGCGCCTTCGCGACTGAAACGGAGTGCCGCCCAGCCGCTCCTACGGCCTGATTGGTCTGTAGAAGCGGCTTCAGCCGCGAAGAGCTTTCTAGCTCACCAGCGTCAGCGGCTCGGGCTCTTCCTGTACTTGCACGCCCGCGAGGAACTCCTCGCCCCAGCGGCGAATGTCGTTGTAGCAGACGATATCGAACAGCTCGCGCAGGCGCGCCTGGGCCTCGCTCTTGGGCAGGTTCAGCGCCAGGTAGCAGGTCTGCGCCAGATCGGCCGGATCATGCGGGTTGGTCAGCAGCGCGCCCTTGAGCTCGGCCGCCGCGCCGGCGAACTCCGACAGCACCAGCACGCCACGTCCGCCGAGCAGGCCTTGCGCGGCGACGAACTCCTTGGCTACCAGGTTGAGGCCATCGCGCAATGGGGTAATCCACATGACATCGGCCATGGCGTACCAGGCGCTGACTTCCTCGAAGGGCAGGCTGCGGAAGAAGAACTGCAGCGGCGTCCAGCCGATGCGGGCGAAACGGCCGTTGATGCGACCGACTGCCTGTTCGATCTGCGTTTGCAGTTCGTCGTACACCCTCATCTCGCGCGCTGCCGGTACGCACACGGTGACCAGGGTGACCTTGCCGATCAGCTCGGGGTTATCGGCCAGCAGGCGCTCGTAGGCGTTGAGCTTTTCCAGAATGCCCTTGGTGTAGTCGAGGCGCTCGACTGAGAGGATCAGCTTCACGCCTTTCATTTCCTCGCGCAGCTGGCCCATCAGCTCCTTGATCTTCGGCGCTTCCAGTGCATTGCGTACGCGGTCGATGTCCAGCCCGACCGGGTGCGCGCCGAGCTTGACCTGGCGCGTGCCGGTGTCCAGCGCGGTGGTCATGCGCTCCAGACCCACGGCGCAGCCATAGGTGATGAAGCGCGGCGCGCAGCTCTGCCGCTCCAGGGTCTTGAGCGGGAACACACCACGGGCGACGTCGACGAAGTTCTCCACCTGACGCGGAATATGAAAGCCGATGTAGTCGCACTGCAGCAGGCTGCCGACGATCTGCCGACGCCAGGGCAGCACGTTGAACACGTCGGCCGAGGGGAAGTAGGTGTGGTGGAAGAAAGCGATGCGCAGGTCCGGGCGCAGCTCGCGCAGGTAGGCCGGCACCATCCACAGGTTGTAGTCGTGCAGCCACACGATGGCGCCTTCGGCGGCCTCCAGCGCCGTGCGTTCGGCGAAGGCGCGGTTGACCTTGAGGAACACCTGCCAGTCGTCCTCGTTGAATATCGCGCGTTCCCAGAACGTATGCAGGGTCGGCCAGAAGGCTTCCTTGGAGAAGCGCTTGTAGAAGATATCGACTTCTTCCTTGCTCAGCTTGACCCGCGCGGCGGTGAGCTTGGGGTAACGCTCGGCGTCCACCGTGGTGTGGCTGTCGAACGGCTCGTCGCCGTCCTCGTGTACGGCCCAGGCCACCCAGGAGCCGGGGCGGCCATCGCCGAAGAAGCTGAGCAGGGTGGGAATGATGCCGTTGGGCGAGGTCGGGCGGCGACGCTGCAGCTTGCCGGCGGCATTGCGGTATTCCTCATAGGGCAGGCGGTGATAGACCATCACCAGTTCGGCCTTGCCTGGTTGCGCGGCCTGGCGACGTTCGGCTGCGATGCCGTGCTCGCCGAGAAAGCCGAAATGAGCGAAGGCTTCGAGAATGCCGCCGCAGCCAGGGCGGCTGGCATGCAGGGTGCGCGAGTGGTTGGCGGTGGCTTCCAGCAGTGCGGTTTCCGACTGACCGACGCATACACCGTGGAAGCTGGCGCTGAGCATGGACAGGTCGTTGAGCGTATCGCCGGCTGCCAGTACCTGGTCGTGGTCCAGCTCCAGCCAGTCGGCCAGGGCCTGCAGGCTGCTGCCCTTGTTCACGCCCTTGGGCAGGAAGTCCAGGTACAGCTCGGCGGAGTACAGCAGGTCGCAACCCAGCTCATCGGCGATCTCGCGCAGCGCCGGGTTGGTCGCCTGTTCAGGCGTGCAGAAGTAGGAGCAGCGGCGCGCCTGCGGCACGTCCTGACGCTCCAGACCGAACGGCTCGATGACGCTGGCCACCTGGGTTTCGCCGGGCCAGCGGGCATCGACCACGCTTTGCAGCTGTTGGATCGGCTGCAGGCTGTCGCCATGCACCAGCGTCGCGCCGACGTCGGCGATGATGTAGTCCGGCTGCGGCAGAGTCGGGTCGGCCAGCAGCGGCAATACCGCCTCCAGGCTGCGCCCGGTGACGTAGGCGAGCTTGATCTCGGGGTGGGCGGCGATGGTCTGATAAAGGCTCAGGCGATCTTCGGGGTCGCCAGCGAGAAAGGTTCCATCCAGATCGGTAGCTAATAGCATCGTTGTTTCTCCAGAAGTGGCCGCTGCGGCTCGGCGCGAATGCGCGCGGCCGAGGGGCCGGGTTTCTGGCTGCTTGGGGTAGGCTCGGGGCCTTGCCGAAACAGCCGTCCTTCAGCAGGTCGTTTTTCAACAGCCTGCCAGGTGTTCAGGAGGCGTGGGGGGAAGGTTCCTCCGTGGCTTCGTGGTCTTGTGGCGGCGCATCGGGCATCAGCTCCAATACCGTGGGGCTGGTGCGCAGCATGGGCGTGAAGTGCGCAGCGTCGCCGCTGACCAGATCGCTGACATGGCGCAGCCGGTAAAAGGTGTAGGCGGCCAGCAGGCCGAGGGTGCAGGCGAAGTACAGCGGCAGTGCGCTGGCGCCCAGTTGCTCCATCAGCAGGCCGGCCAATAGCGGCCCGCACACCGAGCCGATGCCGTTGACCATCAGCAAGCTGGCGGAGCCGGAAAGAATCTCGTCGCTGTGCAACTGGTCGATCAGTTGCGCCACGGCGATGGGGTAGATGGCGAAGGCCAGGCCGCCCCAGATGAAGATCGCGCCGAGCAGCAACGGGCCGGCTGGCAGCAGGCTCATGATCAGCGCCAGGGCGACTGCCAGTATCACCACCCAGAGCAGTACCTGGCGCCGGTCGTGGCGATCCGAGTAGATACCGATGGGCCATTGCAGCAGGGCGCCACCGAGAATGGTTGCGGTCATCAGCAGACCGACGCCGGACGTATCGAAGCCGGCCAGGCTGGCGTAGACCGGCGCCATGCCCCAGAAGCCGCCCATGGCAAGGCCGGAGAGGCCGGCGGCGATTATCGCCAGCGGCGCAATATCCCATAGTTGGCGCAGGTTGCTCGGCGGTGTCTCGGGCAGGCTCGGCTGTGCCTGACGGGTGAGGGTAATGGGCATCAACGCGGCGCTGATGAGGATGGCGGCGATGGCGAACAGGGTGAACTGCACCGGGTCGGCCAGGTGCAGCAGTTGCTGGGCCAGCGCCAGGGCGCCGAGGTTGACCGCCATGTACACGGCGAACACCTGACCGCGCTTCTCGTTGGGTGCCTGGGCGTTGAGCCAGCTCTCGATGACCATGTACAGCGTCACCAGTCCCAGACCATAGAGCACCCGCAGGCCCAGCCAGACCCAGGGATTTATCAGCAGCAGATGGAGCAGGGCAGCGATGGCAGCCAGTGCGGCACAACAGGCGAACGCGCGAATATGCCCGATGCGCTTGACCAGCGGAGTCGCCAGCCAGGTACCGAGGAGAAACCCAACGAAGTACCCGGACATGATCAGTCCGAGCATCGTGGTGGAGTAGCCTTCGGCGACGCCACGCAGGGTCAGTAGGGTATTTAGCAGACCATTGCCAAGCAGGAGTAACGCGACCCCGCTCAGCAATGAACTGATGGGGGCAATCAGGGACCACATGCAAACTACCCTAGGGAACTGTGCCCCTGATAGCAAGCATGAAGTACGCCATGTTTTTTGCGTTTCGTTTTTATCTGTTTGATTTTTAACAGTTATTTTTGCTGATGAACGGTCGTGCAATTTTCTGGCGGCAAGCGTTGCCCCATCATGGTGCCTCGTCCGCGATTTGCAGGGGCAGCAGCGGCTGGTCCGACTCCTGCAACGTGCGGTTGATGCGTACGATGAAATGGTTGATTTCCTCGCGATCACGCTGCTCGCTCAGATGGCGCTCGGCGGTGTCGCGCACACTGCGTGCATGGCGCAGCAGATCGGCGCGTTGCTCGCGGCTGGCAGGACGATGCAGCAGGTTCTTGAAGGCCTGCAGCAGGCTGACCAGTACACAGACATCGGTGGCGCCGTAGGCGCGTATCGGCCCCAGCAGTTGCAGCAGCAATTGGTCCAGCGACAGTTCCTGGTAGCACAGCCGTGGTGGCTCGTCGGGCAGGCTGGCGAAGTCTCGCTCGGACAGCGCCAGGCGCCGACTCAGCAGCACGCTGAGCAGATCCACCGTCTTGATCGCCGTGCCCGGATCGTTGATGCCGGGGCTCAGTGCCTTCACGGCGATCTCCGACATCTGCCGGCAACCGAAGAAGTAATGGGTGCTGGCGTACTCTTCGATGAAGAAATCGAAGCAATCGAGCAGTTGCTGGCAGACGCCCTCGTCCAGCGGGCGTTCCAGGCGAAACAGTGGATGCCCCTCGCTGACGAAGAAACCGCGGTGGGCGAGTACCGTCATCCGTACCTGATGGCGCTGCAGCAGCGTGTTGACCTCTTTGACGTTGAGCTCCTTGAAGTAGCCGTTGCGCTGCGCGTGCACAGTGATCCACTCACTGTCATCCGGCCACTGGGGCGCGGCGTCGCGCGAAGCTGGACTGCCGCCGCAGGCATCTAGCTTTTCCAGGCTGGTGTTGTAGAGGTTACCGAGGATGTGCTCGACCTGAATCGACTGCGAGATCGAGCGGATGAAGTGCACGAACAGGCCCAGGCAGACGATGCCCAGGGCTAGGGTTATGAGCACGCCGAGGCTGGGTATCCGCTCATTGTTGCCCTGCTCGATGGTGGTGATCAGCAGCAGCGCGTAGAGGATGGTGCCGAGGTAGAACCCCAGGGTTTTCTGGTGCCCCTTGTTGCTGACCAGACTGGGAATCACCCGTGGTGACAGCGATGCGGCTGCGTTGTTGAGCACCACCATGACCATCGAGAAACTGAACACCATCAATGACAGAATGCCCGTGACCAGCGTGCCGAGGATCAGTCTGGCATTGTCGGCATTGCTTACCAGGCCGAGATCGAAACGATCCTTGAACGCCATCATCCACGGCTGGTACTCGGCAGCCATGGTCAGCAGGCACAGCAGGAAGAAGCCGCTGGCGATCAGCGTCGGGTAGAACGCCAGGCTGTGGATGATGCGCTGGTAGGCGCGAAAGAGGATGTTGCTGGGTACGGCCATTGGCGAATCCGTCGTGAATGGCGATGACCGCACTATAGCTGTGAAGCTGGCAGGCGGCGGTCTCTAAGACCAGCCGCCTGCTGACTCAGTTCACGCAGACCCGAGCGATGGCGTCGGCCAACTGGTCCAGCCGGCTGGCATCCAGGCCGGCGACGTTGGCGCGGCCGCTGCCGACCATGTACACGCTGAACTCCTCGCGCAGGTGTTGCACCTGCAGCGGCGACAAACCGGTGTAGGAGAACATGCCGCGCTGTTCGGTGATATGCGCGAAGCGTTCGCTCAGACCGTGTGGTACCAGCGCTTCGACCAGGCCGCGGCGCAGGCTGGCGACGCGCAGGCGCATGCCTTCCAGTTCGTCCAGCCAGAGCCCTTTCAGCTCGTCGTCACCGAGTATCTGCGCCACCACCGCAGCGCCATGGGCGGGCGGCGTCGACCACAGGTTGCGGGCGATGGAGGCCAGCTGACTGCGGATGTCGACAAGCTTTTCGGCGTCGCCGGCGCAGACGATCAGGGCACCGGTGCGCTCGCGATACAGGCCGAAGTTCTTCGAGCAGGAACTGGTAATCAGCAGCTCCGGCAGTTCGGCGGCGAACAGGCGCACCGCCCAGGCGTCTTCTACCAGGCCATCACCGAAGCCCTGGTAGGCGAAGTCGATCAGCGGCAGTAGCTCACGCGCCTTGACCACCTCCAGCACACGTTTCCAATCGCGCGGGGTGAGGTCGAAGCCGGTGGGGTTGTGGCAGCAGGCATGCAGCAGTACCACGTCACCCTTGGGCAGGTGGGTGAGGGCGGCGATCATGGCCTCGACGTCGAGGCGATTGTCGGCGCCGACGTAGGGATAGTGGCCCACCTTGAGCCCGGCCTCGGCGAACAGCGTTTCATGGATCGGCCAGGTCGGATCGCTTAGCCAGATGCCGCGCCCCGGCAGGCAGTGACGAATGAAATCACCCGCCAGACGCAGGGCGCCGGTGCCGCCCGGTGTTTGCGTTGCGCCGGCGCGCTGCTCGGCGAGCAGTGCCGAGTCAGCGCCCAGCACCAGCTGGCTCAGGAGCGTGCCGAACGCGGCGTCGCCATGGCCGCCGATGTAGGTCTTGGTCAGCTCGACATCGATCAGGCGCTGCTCGGCCAGCTTCACCGCGCGCGGGATCGGCGTCAGGCCCTGGGCGTCCTTGTAGACGCCAACGCCGAGGTCCAGGCGCGCCGGGTTGCTGTCGAGGCGATAGGCCTCCATCAGGCTGAGGATGGGGTCACCCGGTACGCGGGCGACCTTGGCGAAGTGGCTCACTTGCGGCCCTCGGCGCTGGCAGCCAGCACATCGGTACGCGCAGCCATGATGAAGTCGTTGCGGTGCAAGCCGCGCATCTCGTGGCTCCACCAGGTGACGGTGACCTTGCCCCATTCGGTAAGCAGGGCCGGGTGGTGGCCGACTTCCTCGGCGATGGCGCCAACGGCGTTGGTGAAGGCCAAGGCATGGCGGAAGTTCTTGAACAGGTACACGCGCTCCAGCTCCATATGGTCGCCGCGTACCTCGATGTTCCAGTCGGGGATCTCGCGGATCAGCTCGGCCAGTTCTTCATCGGTCACTTTCGGCGCATCGGCGCGGCAGGCTTCGCATTGGGCTTGGGCAAGGCTCATTGGGGCTCTCCTGGGTAAGAAATTTGGGTGAATCAGGCTGCTGTCTATCAGTTAACCATCGAGTGTAGGAGCCGCGCCCCGCGGCGAATCGAGCGGGCAATGCCGATGATGGAGTAAGGCCGCAATCGTTTCGCGCCGGGGCGGCGCTCCTACAGGACGGCGGATCGCACCATCGTGTAGAGGGCACGCCCACGCGGCGAATTGATAGGACAACGTCATTTGTTGGTAATGGGAAGTCACGGTCTACGCAGCTTTCGGCGGAAACTTCGGCGCGTGCAAGCCCAGCGCCATGGCCTGATGCACCAGCGCCATGATGTCTTCATGAGCTAGCTCGAACAGGCGCTTGAGCTCGGGCAGGACGAAGTACACCGGCTGCAGGATATCGATGCGATAAGGCGTGCGCATCGCTTCCAGTGCATCGAAGGGCTGGTGTTCGGGCACGTCGGACAGCGCATAGAGGGTTTCCTTCGGCGAGGAGAGGATGCCGCCACCGTAGATGCGCCGGCCGGCCGGGGTGTCGAGCAGGCCGAACTCGATGGTCAGCCAGTACAGCCGCGCCAGGTAGACGCGCTGCTCTTTCGTGGCCTTGAGACCGAGCTTGCCGTAGGTGTGGGTGAATTCGGCGAACCAGGGATTGGTCAGCAGCGGGCAGTGGCCGAAGATCTCGTGGAAGATGTCCGGTTCCTGCAGGTAGTCCAGCTCCTCGGGTGTGCGGATGAAGGTGGCGACGGGAAACTGCTTGCTGGCCAGCAGCTCGAAGAAGGTCTGGAAGGGGATCAGCGCCGGCACTCGCGCCACGCGCCAGCCAGTGGTGGCTTCGAGCACACGGTTGATCTCGCCGAGCTGCGGGATGCGCTCCAGCGGCAGGCCGAGTTGCTCGATACCGTCCAGGTATTCCTGGCAGGCGCGATTCTCGATCACCTCCAGTTGGCGGGTGATCAGGGTATTCCACACCTGATGTTCGCTTTCCGGGTAATGGATAAAGCCACTCTCGTCCGGTTCCCGTGCCAGGTACTGCGTACTCTTCATCGCTGCCTCCTTCAGGGGGCTGTTGTTCTTGTCTTGACCCGAGCATGCCGGCGATTGCTCGAGTTGAAAGCAGGCTGATGAGAGGCGGTACCTTGCGCAGCGCCCAGAAACTGTAAAATTTTGATTACGATTTTGCCGGAATGGCGAATATCCAGCTTGCTGGTTGGTTTTGCTGTCACATATTCTTGACGAAAATTATGCTGCACGCGTCGATTTGTGTGACGCGGCGGCCACAACAACAAGAGCCTGAGCCATGCGTATCAAGGTCCACTGCCAGAACCGGGTCGGCATCCTGCGTGACATCCTCAACCTGCTGGTCGACTACGGCATCAACGTCGCTCGTGGCGAAGTCGGGGGCGAGCAGGGCAACGCCATCTACCTGCACTGCCCGAATCTGATCAACCTGCAGTTCCAGTCGCTGAGGCCGAAGTTCGAGGCCATTGCCGGCGTATTTGGCGTCAAACGTGTGGGGTTGATGCCCAGCGAACGGCGTCATCTGGAGCTCAATGCGTTGCTTGGCGCGCTGGACTTTCCGGTGCTGTCCATCGACATGGGCGGCAGCATAGTCGCCGCCAACCGCAGTGCCGCGCAGTTGCTCGGTGTGCGCGTCGACGAGGTGCCGGGCATGGCGCTGTCGCGCTACGCCGAGGACTTCGACCTGCCGGAGCTGGTGCGCGCCAACAAGACGCGGATCAACGGCCTGCGGGTGAAGATCAAGGGCGATGTGTTCCTCGCCGATATCGCCCCGCTGCAGAATGAACACGACGACAGCGAGGCGCTGGCTGGCGCGGTGCTGACCCTGCACCGCGCCGACCGCGTCGGTGAACGTATCTATCACGTGCGCAAGCAGGAGCTGCGTGGCTTCGACTCGATCTTCCAGAGCTCCAAGGTGATGGCGGCGGTGGTCAAGGAAGCGCGGCGCATGGCGCCGCTGGATGCGCCGCTGCTGATCGAGGGTGAAACCGGCACCGGCAAGGAATTGCTGGCGCGCGCCTGTCACCTGGCCAGCCCGCGTGGGCAATCGCCGTTCATGGCACTCAACTGCGCCGGCCTGCCCGAGTCCATGGCCGAGACCGAGCTGTTCGGTTACGGCCCCGGTGCCTTCGAAGGCGCGCGCCCGGAAGGCAAGCTTGGCCTGCTGGAGCTGACTGCTGGCGGCACGCTGTTTCTCGATGGCGTCGGCGAGATGAGCCCGCGTCTGCAGGCCAAGCTGCTGCGCTTTCTGCAGGATGGTTGCTTCCGCCGTGTGGGCAGCGACGAGGAGGTGTACCTGGACGTGCGAGTGATCTGCGCCACCCAGGTCGACCTGTCCGAGCTCTGCGCCAGGGGGGAGTTTCGCCAGGATCTCTACCACCGCCTCAACGTACTCAGCCTGCATATCCCACCGCTGCGCGAATGCCTCGATGGCCTGGCGCCCTTGGTCGAGCACTTTCTCGATTCCGCCAGCCGGCAGATCGGCTGCGCGCTGCCGAAGCTGGCGCCGCAGGCCTTCGAGCGCATGGCCCATTACCATTGGCCGGGCAACGTGCGGCAGCTGGAGAACGTGCTGTTCCAGGCGGTGTCGCTATGCGACGGCGGTACGGTAAAGGCCGAGCATATCCGCCTGCCGGACTATGGCGCGCCGCAGCCGTTGGGTGAATTCTCGGTGGAAGGCAGCCTCGACGATATTCTCGGCCGCTTCGAGAAGGCGGTGCTGGAGCGGCTGTTCCGCGATCATCCCAGCAGCCGCCAGTTGGGCAAGCGCCTCGGTGTCTCACATACCACCATCGCCAACAAGCTACGGCAGCACGGGTTGGGCAAGGACTAGGCGTAGGGTGCGCCGCGCGCACCAATGCTCCGCTGGCCGTGGCTGATGCCTGCAATTTTCGGTGCGCACGGCGCACCCTACGGTTTTCAACGACCGCCGCGCCAGGCCGCAACCACGCGCTCGCGCATCGCCCGGCGGTCCTGCAGGCGCTCGATCAGTTGCTCGGCCAGGTCGAGCCAGTAGGGATCGGCCTTGGCCTGAACCACCGCAAGCCCGGAAGCGAGATTGGCCCATGCCGGAGGCAGGCGGCCGTGGCGTAGGGCGAAGCCGCCGTCACGGTCGCGCGCCAGATAGCGTACGCGGGTGATGCCGGCCAGCAGGATACGGCCGTAGCACATCAGGCAGGGCTCGAGGCTGACGTAGAGGGTCAGATCTCGGCGGTCGACCTGCGCATGTTCGCTTTCGAGCTGGTCGAGCACCCGCATCTCGGCGTGGGCGGCGCTGGCATAGGCCGGGGCGAACACCTGATTTCGACCGTTGCACAGCAGTTCACCTGCGCCATCCACCAGCAAGGCGCCGACCGCATAACAGCCTTCCTCGACTGCCAGCAGGGCCTGTTCGCAACAGAGCCTGGCCCAGGTGTCATCGGCATGAGTGCTGGCTGGCGCCTGCTGCAACAGGGCGAGGTGTTCCGGGTGCATGCGTACCTCCAAGGCCAAAAAGGCGTCGCGGGAGTATGGCCTGCCATGTGACTGGCGCCCTACGACCTTGGTGCAATAGGCAGGGCAGGGGGCTGCGGCGACACTGAGTACGTCCCGATCATCCTGCGTGATTTGGGTGCAAGCGTTTCCGCATTCCTTTCGAGGAATGCCTTGAATGGGCGGGCGACCAATTTGGTCGCCCTTTTTTTGCCCGGAATTTTACCTGGCGCTACACACCCTGGTTCAGCCGGTCGATCAGCGCGCGCACACTGCCCGGCAGCGCATCCAGCTCGCGCACCAGCATGCTGCGTTCACGCACCGCCCAGGCCTCGTCCAGCTGCAGGATGGCCAGCTGCATGGTGCGGCTGTGCCGGCGTGCGGCCGACTCGGGAATGATGCCGATGCCGACGCCGCCTTCGATCATTCGGCAGATCGCCTCGAAGCTCGATACCTGGATACGCAGGGCCAGGTTGCCGCCGAGTTTCTCCACCTGTTCACGCAGGAAGCTCAGCAGCGTGCTGCCCTCGTGCAGGCCGATATGCTGGTAGGCGAGGGTGTCGTTGAAGCTCACCGATGGCCGCCGCGCCAGGGCATGGCCCAGCGGCACCGCCAGCACCAGGCGGTCGGTGCTGAAGTGCAGCACCTGCAGGCCGGGTGCCTGAACCGGGCCGGCGATGATGCCGAGATCTGCTGCGCCATCGAGTACGCCACGAACGATGTCGCGGCTCAGGCGCTCCTGCAGGTCGACGGTGACGCCGGGGCGCTCGGCGAGAAAACCGGCCAGCACCTCGGGGAGAAATTCGGTCACTGCCGTGGTGTTGGCGAAGATGCGGATATGCCCGGCGGCGTCGGTGCCGTATTCGGTGAATTCGCTCTTCAGATAATCCACCTGGCGCATGATCAGCCGCGCATGCTGCAGCAGGCGCTGGCCGGCCGGGGTCAGCTCGACGCCACGGCTGTCGCGGTACAGCAGGCGGCTGCCGAGCTGGCTTTCCAGTGCTTTGATCCGCGCGCTGGCGGCGGCCGGCGAGAGAAACGCCTTGCGCGCGCCCTGGGTCAGGCTGGGCGACTCGGCGATATGGATGAACAGGCGCAGGTCGGGCAGATCGAAATGCATGGTGGCCATTTCCTGAGGTCATTCGTAGGAGCCCGCTTGCGGGCGATCACTGGCGATCTGTAAAGCATCGCCCGCAAGCGGGCTCCTACAGGATTGGTGTTAAGCATATCCGAACGCTGGTTTAAATAAATGCGGATTCTCTGAACGCATGCAGCATCGCATGCTCCAGCTCACACAAGAACCGAGCTGGAACCTGCCCCATGAGTGATTCTGCTTTTTCCGCCTGGATCGGTCGTAGTGAAGAAGTCCACGACCAACTTAGCCGCAACCTGGTCAAGCGCATCGCCGCCACCTTTGGCGAAGCCACGCCGGCCCATGGCGAGGCGCTGCCGCCGCTGTGGCACTGGGCGTTTTTTCAAGAGCCGGTCGCCGAGAACGGTCTGGGCGAGGACGGCCATCCGGCGCGTGGTGGCTTCCTGCCGCCGGCCGACAACCGCAACCGCATGTGGGCCGGCGGCCGTATCGAGTTCATCCAGCCACTGCGGGTGGGCGGCGAAGCCAGCCGGGTATCGACCATCAAGCACATCGAGGAAAAGCACGGCCGCACCGGCGCGCTGCTGTTCGTCACCGTGCAGCACGACTACCTGCAGGACGGCCAACTGGCCATCCGCGAAGAGCAGGACATCGTCTACCGCGAGCCCAGCCCGCCCAAGGCCAGCAGCGGCGAGCTGCTGGTCGCTGGTGACTGGCGCGAGGCGGTCACGCCGTCCAGCACGCTGCTGTTTCGCTACAGCGCCGTGACCTTCAACGGCCACCGCATCCATTACGACTGGCCCTACGTCACCGAAACCGAAGGCTACAGCGGCCTGGTGGTGCACGGCCCGCTGATCGCCACCCTGAACCTGCGCGCTTTTTGCCGCGCCAACCCGCAGGCGCGCCTGCGTCATTTCGCCTATCGCGGCCTGCGCCCGCTGATCGCGCCGCAGCCGTTCGAGGTGGGTGGGCGCATCAGCGGCGAGGGCCAAGCCGAGCTGTGGGCGGGTAACGAGGTCGGCCTGGCGCAGCGCGCCGACGTGCAATTCGACTGATTAGTAGGGCGAACCGGGATGGTGATTTCGTAGGGAGGCCTCAGGAGCCTAAGCGAACAGTCCGCCGAACCATGCCAATACCGGCACCGCACCTAAGGCTCAGCTTTCTAACGGCGTACTGCTTCGCGAGTACGCCCTACATCGTTATCGGGCAGTGCCACGCCCACATGATTTCGAGGAAGACCGATGGACTACAACAATAACGAAGAACTCAACGCGATCCGTGAAGGCGTGCGCGCGCTCTGTGCGGAGTTCCCGGCCGAATACTGGCGCAAGATCGATGAGGAGAAGGGCTTCCCGGAAGCCTTCGTCACGGCCATGACCGAGGCTGGCTGGCTGTCGGCGATGATCCCGGAAGAATACGGCGGCTCGGGTCTGGGCCTGGCCGAGGCGTCGGTGATCCTCGAGGAGGTCAACCACTGCGGCGGCAACTCCGGCACCATCCACGGGCAGATGTACAACATGTTCACCCTGCTGCGTAACGGCAGCGAGGAGCAGAAGCGCCACTACCTGCCCAAGCTGGCCAGCGGCGAGCTGCGCCTGCAGTCGATGGGCGTCACCGAGCCGACCACCGGCACCGACACCACCAAGATCAAGACCACCGCCGTGCGCCAAGGCGACAAGTACGTGATCAACGGCCAGAAGGTGTGGATCTCGCGTGTACAGCATTCCGATCTGATGATCCTGCTGGCGCGCACCACGCCGCTGGCCGAGGTGCAGCGCAAGTCTGAGGGCATGTCGATCTTCCTGGTCGACCTGCGTGAAGCCATCGGCAACGGCCTGACCGTGCAGCCGATCGCCAACATGGTCAACCACGAGACCAACGAGTTGTTCTTCGACAACCTGGAGATTCCCGCCAGCAGCCTGATCGGCGAGGAGGGCAAGGGTTTCCGCTACATCCTCGATGGCCTCAATGCCGAGCGCACGCTGATCGCTGCCGAGTGCATCGGTGACGGTCGCTGGTTTATCGAGAAGTCCGCGCAGTACGCCCGCGATCGCGTGGTGTTCGGTCGGCCCATCGGCCAGAACCAGGGCGTGCAGTTCCCCATCGCCGAGGCGCACATCGAGATCGAGGCCGCCGACCTGATGCGCTGGCGCGCCTGCGAGGAATACGACGCCGGGCGCAACGCTGGGGCAGCGGCGAACATGGCCAAGTACCTGGCGGCCAAGGCCAGCTGGGAGGCGGCCAACGCCTGCCTGCAGACCCACGGCGGCTTCGGTTTCGCCAACGAATACGACGTCGAGCGCAAGTTCCGCGAAACCCGCCTGTACCAGGTGGCGCCTATCTCCACCAACCTGATCCTGAGCTACGTGGCCGAGCACTTGCTCGAACTGCCCCGTTCCTTCTGAGGCCGCGACCATGAGCAAACATACTCAACAACTGGCCGCGTTCCTTGCCGAACTGTCCTACGAGCAGATTCCCGAGCACGTGCTGGACCGCACCGAAGATCTGTTCCTCGACTGGCTGGGCTCGGCCCTGGCCAGCGAAGGCGCACGGCCGATCCCGCTGTTCGAGGCCTATGCGCAGAAGATGGGCCCGGCCGATGGCCCCGCGCGCATCCTGGTCAATGGCCGCGGCACCTCGGCGTACTTCGCCGCTCTGGTCAACGGTGCCTCCTCGCACCTGGTGGAGCAGGACGATCTGCACAACAGCTCGGTGCTGCACCCGGCCACCGTGGTCTTCCCGGCCGCTTTGGCGGCGGCGCAGGACCTGGGCAAGTCCGGCCGCGAACTGCTGCTGGCCTCGGTGGCCGGCTACGAGGCGGGCATTCGCATCGGCGAATTCCTTGGCCGCTCGCACTACCGCATCTTCCACACCACGGCCACGGTGGGCACCTTGGCCGCTGCTGTGGCGGTGGGCAAGCTGCTGGACTTCGACCAGCAGCAGTTCGTGCACCTGCTCGGCAATGCCGGTACCCAGGCTGCAGGCTTGTGGGAATTCCTGCGCGACGCCGCCGACTCCAAACAACTGCATACCGCCAAGGCCGCGGCTGATGGCCTGCTGGCCGCCTACTTTACCGAGCAGGGCCTGACCGGCGCGCAGAACATCCTCGAAGGCGAGCAGGGCATGGCCGCCGGCATGTCCCGCGATGCCGACCCAAGCAAGCTGTCGGACCGTCTCGGCCGGCGCTGGGCGCTGGTGGAGACTTCGTTCAAGTTCCACGCCTCCTGCCGCCATACCCATCCGGCGGCTGACGCGCTGCTCGACCTGATGCAGCGCGAAGGTCTGCGCCACGAGCAGATCGAGCGCGTCATCGCCCGCGTGCATCAGGGCGCCATCGATGTGCTCGGCCGCGTGACCGTGCCGCAGACCGTGCACCAGGCCAAGTTCTCCATGGGCACGGTGCTCGGCCTGATCGCCGTGCATGGCAGCGCGCAACTGACCGAGTTCGCCAACCTGGCGCTGCAGGACCCGGCCGTGGCCGCCTTCCGCGACAAGGTGCAGATGCGTCTGGACCCGGAGGTGGATGTGGCTTACCCGCAGCGCTGGCTGGGCCGCGTCGAGGTAATCACCACCGAGGGTCGCACCCTGCGTGGCGCCATCGACGAGCCCAAGGGCGACCCCGGCAACACCCTCAGCCGCGCCGAGCTGGAAGACAAGTTCCGTCGCCTGCTGGCTTTCGCCGGCCAGCGCAGCAGCGATGAGGCCGGCGTGCTGATCGAGCGGGTCTGGCGCCTGCGCGAAACCGACGACCTGAGCCAGTTGGCCTGACCGAGGACATGGACATGAACAACGCACAACAACCACGGCCACTGGATGGCATCACCGTGGTCAGCCTGGAGCACGCCATCGCCGCGCCGTTCTGCACCCGCCAGCTCGCCGACCTCGGCGCGCGGGTGATCAAGGTCGAGCGTCCCGGCAGTGGCGATTTCGCTCGCGGCTATGACGAGCGCGTCAGCGGTCTGGCCTCGCATTTCGTCTGGACCAACCGCTCCAAGGAAAGCCTGACCCTCGACCTCAAGCAGGACGATGCGATGCAGGTGCTCGGCAGCCTGCTGGCCAAGGCCGATGTACTGGTGCAGAACCTTGCACCGGGCGCTGCCGCGCGCATGGGGTTGTCGTTCGAGGCGCTGCACGAGCGCTTCCCGCAACTGATCGTCTGCGACATCTCCGGCTACGGCGAGGGCGGCCCGTACGAGCAGAAGAAGGCCTACGACCTGCTGATCCAGAGCGAGGGCGGCTTTCTCTCCGTCACCGGCGGCGCTGGCGAGGAGGAGATGGCCAAGGCCGGCTGCTCCATCGCCGATATCGCCGCCGGCATGTACGCCTACACCGGCGTGCTCTCAGCACTGATGCTGCGTGGCAAGACCGGTGTCGGCAGCCGCGTTGACGTGTCGATGCTGGAAAGCCTGGTGGAGTGGATGGGCTACCCGCTGTACTACGCCTACGACGGCGCCACGCCGCCGCCGCGCGCTGGCGCCGCGCACTCGACCATCTACCCCTACGGCCCGTTCCCGGCCGGCGACGGCGGCACGGTGATGCTCGGCTTGCAGAACGAGCGCGAATGGCAGGCGTTCTGCGCCAAGGTGCTGGAGCAGCCGGAGCTGGCTGGCGACGAGCGCTTTTCTGCCAACTTCAAGCGCTCGGCCAACCGCAGCGAGCTGCGTGCGCTGATCGTCGAGGCGTTCTCACGCATGAGCTCGGCGCAGGTTATCGAGCGCCTGGAGCAGGCGCAGATCGCCAATGCCCAGGTCAACGACATGGCGGGCGTCTGGGCTCACCCGCAACTCGAAGCGCGTCAGCGTTGGCGCCAGGTCGACAGTCCCAGCGGCAGTCTGCCGGCACTGCTGCCGCCGGGGCGCAACAGCGCCTTCGAGCCGCGCATGGATGCCATCCCGGCGCTGGGCCAGCACACCGATGCGTTGCTCGCCGAGCTGGGCTACGGCGCCGGCGATATCCAGCGCCTGCATCAGCAGGGGGCCGTATGAGCGATTCCGTGATCCGCAGCGCCCTGTTCGTGCCGGCGAGTCGCCCGGAGCGCATCCCCAAGGCGCTCGCCGTCGGTGCCGACGCGGTCATCGTCGACCTCGAAGACGCCGTACAGGAGAGCCTCAAGGTCGAGGCCCGGGCTCATCTCGATGCTTTTCTCACGGCCAATCCTGAAGCGCGGCTGCTGGTGCGGATTAACGCCCCGGAACATGCCGGGCACGGCGCCGATATCGAACTTTGCGGCCGTCATGCCGGTGTCATCGGCGTGCTGCTGCCCAAGGTGGAAAGCGCTGCGCAGGTGGCGCGTGTGGCGGCCTGCGGCAAGCCGGTGTGGCCGATCATCGAGAGTGCAGCGGGGCTGCTGGCGCTGGCGGAGATCGCCCGCAGCGAAGGCGTCGAGCGCCTGTCCTTCGGCGCCCTCGACCTGGGTCTGGACCTGGGCCTCAGCAGCGGTAGCGCCGCGGCCGAACGCATCCTCGACCAGGCCCGTTATGCCCTGTTGCTGCATTCGCGCACGGCCGGCCTGGCCGCGCCGCTGGACAGCGTATTTCCCGCCATCGAGGACCGCGACGGTCTCGCCCGCACCGCGCGCGATGCCCGCGACATGGGCTTCGACGGTTTGCTCTGCATCCACCCGACCCAGGTGGCGATCGTCCACGACGCCTTGCGCCCGACGGACCAGGAGCTGGCCTGGGCACGCCGGGTGATGGCAGCGGCCAGCAGCGGCGAAGGGGTATTCGTGGTCGACGGCCAGATGGTCGACGCCCCCGTACTCGGTCGCGCTCGTCGTCTGCTGCAACGCGCAGGAGAACCGTAGGAGCCCGCTTGCGGGCGATGCTTCTCAGCAGATCGCCGGCAAGCCGGCTCCTACAAAAAACGGCTGGCTGCCGAGGCAGTCAGCCACCTTGTAACCACGTACCAACCTACAAAAACAATGAGGTAACGTCATGTTCAAACTCACCGCCAAGGCGCTCGCCTGCGCCGCCATCTTCTCTTGTGCCGGCCTTGCCCAGGCTGCTGATGCGCCCATCCTGATCAAGTTCGCCCATGTGGTGGCAGACAACACCCCCAAGGGCCAGGGCGCACTGCTGTTCAAGCAACTGGCCGAAGAGCGCCTGCCAGGCCGGGTGAAGGTGGAGGTCTACCCCAACTCGTCGCTGTTCGGCGATGGCAAGGAGATGGAGGCGCTGCTGCTCGGCGACGTGCAGATGCTGGCGCCGTCGCTGGCCAAGTTCGAGCAGTACGCCAAACCGGTGCAGATCTTCGACCTGCCATTTCTGTTCGACAACATGGAGGCGGTCGACCGCTTCCAGGCCAGCCCTGAGGGGCGTGGATTGCTGACTTCCATGGAGGACAAGAACATCACCGGCCTGGCCTACTGGCACAACGGGCTGAAGGTGATGTCGGCCAACAAGCCGCTGCGCGATCCGGCCGATGCCCGGGGGCTGAAGTTCCGCGTGCAGGCGTCGGCGGTGCTGGAGGAGCAGTTCAAGGCGGTGCGCGCCAACCCGCGCAAGATGAGTTTTGCCGAGGTCTACCAGGGCCTGCAGACCGGCGTGGTCAACGGCACCGAGAACACCTGGTCGAACTACTTCAGCCAGAAGGTGCACGAGGTGCAGAAGTACATGACCGAGTCCGACCATGGCCTGATCGACTACATGGTGATCACCAACACCAAATTCTGGAAGGGTCTGCCGGATGACGTGCGCAGCGAGCTGGAAACCATCATGGCCGAGGTTTCCGTCGAGGTGAACAAGCAGGCTGACGAACTCAACCGCACGGCCAAAGAGGATATTGCCAAGGCTGGCACCACCGAGATCATCGAGCTGACCCCGCAGCAGCGCGCCGAATGGCGTGAGGCGATGCGCCCGGTGTGGCAGAAGTTCGAGAAGGAGATCGGCGCCGAACTTATCCAGGCGGCAGAGAAGTCCAACCAGGGCTGAGTGTTCCCTCTGGCATGAAAACGCCCGGCTTGTGCCGGGCCTTTTCGTGTCGAATGAGGGCGTCGCGGCTAAAGCCCCTCCCACATTATTTTGTCAGCCCCTGACCGCAATTGGCTGTTGCAACTCAGCGCAGACCCTAACGCCGCGACGGTGTGACCTCATTACCCGTGTAGGAGCTCCGCCTCGGGGCGAAGCGATTGCGGTCATTGAGTGACTTTAGCGTTGGCCATGGCATTCGTCGCGGGGCGCGACTCCCACGATAAGCATCAACTCCGTGCTTTGGGGCTTAGCCTCTGGGGGCCGGCGATGTGGGACGGCTAAAGTGGTATGCCGACGGACCGACGCTATCTTGTGGGAGGGGCTTTAGCCGCGATTTGGCAGCCGAGCCTCAGAGCCCGGCCTCCTGCATCCACTTAGGCTTGGGATAGCGGCGATCGGATTTGCCCGCCTTGAGGATAGCGCCCGGCACCTCGTGGCCGATCAGGTCCGGCAGGGTAGCGGCGGCGTCGAGCAGGGCATCGAGGTTTACATCGGTGTCCAGGCCCATGCGCTGGAACATGTGCACCAGATCCTCGGTGCAGATATTGCCGCTGGCGCCCGGTGCGTAGGGGCAGCCGCCGAGGCCGCCGAGGGAGGCGTCGAAGCGGTCGATGCCGGCATTCAGCGCCGCCAGTGCATTGGCCAGGCCCATGCCGCGGGTGTTGTGAAAATGCGCGGTGAACACCGCCTCGGGCCAGCGCCGCAGCGACTCGCGGCAGATGCGCTCGACTTGCGCTGGGTCGGCCATGCCGGTGGTGTCGCACAGGGTCACGCCCTGTACGCCGATCTCCAGCAGACGCTCGGTCAGTTCATATACGCGGGCCTCGGGCACCTCGCCCTCGAAGGGGCAGCCGAAGGTGGTCGACAGCGAGGCGTTGATAAATACGCCGCTGCCACGCGTCACTTCGATGATCTCGGCGAACTGCGCCAGCGATTGCTCCGGCGTCATGCGCAGGTTGGCCAGGCCGTGGGTGTCACTTGCCGACATCACCAGGTTGATCTCGTCCACCTCGCACGACAGCGCGCGTTCGCAGCCGCGCACGTTGGGCACCAGCACGGTGTATTCGACGCCTGGCACGCGCTGGATGCCACGCATCACCTCTTCGGCATCGCGCAGGTTGGGGATGGCCTTGGGTGAGGTGAAGGAGGTGACCTCGATCTTGGCCAGGCCGGTGTGGGACAGGCGGTCGATCAGGGCGATCTTGTCTTCGGTGGGTACGAAGGACGCTTCGATCTGGAAGCCGTCGCGGGTGGCGACGTCCTGGATATAAAGGCGTTTGCTCATGGTGTGATCCCGGTTGCTCGAGGCGTAGGGTGCGCTGTGCGCACCGGCTTGTAAGGTGTGGATGTCGTGGTGCGCATGGCGCACCCTACGAAGCTGTCGTGGGTGGTGGTCCCCCGAACGGGGGCTCAGCCGCCCTTGCATCCCGCGCGGCTCAGATGATCCCGCGCTCGCGCAGGCCGGCGACCTGTTCCGCGCTGAGGCCGAGGCCGGCGAGGATGTCGTCGTTGTGCTCGCCCAGTTGCGGGCCGCCGGTGCCGATGCGGCCCGGCGTACGACTGAGCTTGGGCAGCACGCCCGGCACCTTGAGCGGGCCGACGCTGGTCTGCACCTGCTCGATCATCTGCCGCGCCAGGTAGTGCGGGTCGCTGACGATATCGGCGGCGGTGTAGGGGTAGCCGGCCGGCACGCGGGCCCCCTTGAGCGCTTCGATTACTTCATCGCGGCCACGCTGCGCGGTCCACTCGGCGATGGCGCCGTCGATCAGTTCGGCGTGCTGGCTGCGCCCGTCGTTCTGCGCCAGGCGCGGGTCGTTGCCCAGGTCGTCGCGGCCGATCAGGCTCATCAGGCGCTTGTAGATGCTGTCGCCATTGCCGGCGATCAGCACGTAGCTGCCATCCTTGCACGGGTAGGAGTTGGACGGGGTGATACCGGGCAGGGCGCTGCCGGCCGGCTCGCGGATATAGCCGAAGGCGTCGTACTCGGGGATCAGGCTTTCCATCATGGCGAATACCGATTCGTACAGCGCCACGTCGATCTCCTGACCCTCGCCGCTGCGCGCCCGCTCCTGCAGGGCCAGCAGCACGCCGATCACACCGTACAGCGAGGACAGCGAGTCGCCGATGCTGATGCCGACGCGCACCGGCGCCTGACCGGGGTAGCCGGAGAGGTGGCGCAGGCCGCCCATGGCTTCGCCGATCACGCCGAAGCCGGGCAGGTCGCGATAGGGGCCGGTCTGCCCGTAGCCGGAGATGCGCAGCATGATCAGGCGCGGGTTGATCGCTTTCAGCGCCTCGTAGCTCAGGCCCCAGCCTTCCAGCGTGCCGGGGCGGAAGTTCTCCACCAGCACGTCGGCCTCGCTCACCAGCTTACGCACGATGTCCTGGGCTTCGGCCTGTTTCAGGTCGAGGGTCAGCGAGCGCTTGTTGCGCGACTGCACGTGCCACCAGAGCGAGGTGCCGTCCTTGATCTTGCGCCATTTGCGCAGCGGGTCGCCGACGCCCGGCGGCTCGATCTTGATCACGTCGGCGCCGAATTCGCCGAGCAGTTTGCTGGCGAAGGGACCGGCGATGAGCTGGCCCATCTCGATCACCTTGAGCCCCTGCAGGGCCATGTTGCTGGTGTTGTTTTGAGTCATGGCTGCACCTGATTTGCCTGTGCGTTTCTCGTGGTGCGCAGAATGGCGCAGCGGCGCGGTGCCGACAATTGCCCAATGGCCAAGCTAGGCTTCGCGTATTGCGAAGTGGCATGCTGTAAATCAGCTTTCTGGCAGCTTCGCTTCGCCAGGCACGAAATGGAGACCTTCATGCGCCGCATCGATTTCGTCACCCTCAAGCTGTTTGTCGCCATCGCCGACGAGCGCAGCCTGACCCGCGCCGCCGAGCGCGAGCACCTGGCCCTGGCCGCCGTGAGCAAGCGCGTCAGCGACCTGGAAAACCAGCTTGGCATCGCGCTGCTCTATCGTCAGCCCAAGGGTGTCGAACTGACCCCTGCCGGCCACGCGCTGCTGCATCACGCGCGCAACATGATGGACAACCTCGAGCAGCTCAACGCCGACCTCAGCGAGTTCAGCGAAGGGGTCAAGGGACATGTGCGCATCCACGCCAACACCTCGGCGGTGATCGAATTTCTGCCCGAGGACCTGGCCAGCTTCAGCCGCCTGCACCCGCAGGTGAAGATCGACCTGGAGGAGCGGGTCAGCAGCGAGACCATCCGCGCCGTACGCGAGGGCCTGACCGATATTGGCATTTTCGCCGGGCATGTGCCGGCCGAGGATCTGCAGGTGTTCACCTACCGTCACGACCAACTGGTGCTGGTCACTCCGCGCGAGCATCCGCTGGCCGAACGCGATGGCCTGTTCCTGCGCGAGGCGGTGGGCTACGACTTCATCGGCCTGCAGCAGGACGCGTCCTTGCACAGCCTGCTGCAACATTCGGCGCACAGCCAGGGCGTGGCCTTGCGCCTGCGCATCCAGGTACGCAGCTTCGAGGCCATTTGCCGGATGATCCACACTGGCATGGGCGTCGGTGTGTTGCCGGACCTGGCTGTGCGTACCTATTTGCCGGCGCTCGATGTGCGAGTGATCCCGCTGCACGATCCCTGGGCCCGGCGCGAGCTCAAGGTGGCGGTGCGTAATCAGGACAACCTTTCGCTGACCGCGAAGCAGATGCTCGATCACCTGCGAAACAGTGGGACAACAGAGGCAGATGCTGCGCTGCCTTCGTGAATGCCGAAGGCTCGGTTGTTCAAATGTGAATTTCAGCGTGGGGGAGGGCGCAGTAGAGTTCCGACCAATCGACGGCGATCCGCCCTCGACGCTCAGACAAAAACAACAGGAGCCTTCCATGAAGTTTTCTTTCGTCCGTCGTGGCCTGGCCGGTGTACTCGCCGGTTGCGCACTGCTTGGCGCACTCTCGGCACACGCAGCCGATCCGATTTTGATCAAGTTCTCCCATATCACCGCTGACAGCACGCCGAAGGGCCAGGGTGCGCTGCTGTTCAAGAAACTGGTGGAGGAACGGCTGGCCGGCAAGGTCAAGGTCGATGTCTATGCCAACTCCTCGCTGTATGGCGATGGCAAGGAAATGGAAGCGCTGCTGCTCAACGAAGTGCAGATGCTGGCGCCAGCGCCGTCCAAGCTGGAGCAGTACACCAAGCAGCTGCAGCTGTTCGACATGATGTTCCTGTTCGATGACGTTGCCGCCGCGCAGCGCTTCCAGTCTTCGGACAAAGGCAAGGCGCTGCTCAAGTCGATGGAGAGCAAAGGCATCACCGGCCTGGCCTATTGGCTCAACGGCATGCGTCAGCTCACCGCCAACAAACCGCTGGTCGAGCCAAGCGACGCCCGCGGGCAGAAATTCCGCGTGCAGCCGTCCGATCTGCAGGCCGCGCAATACAGCGCCCTGCGTGCGGTGCCGCGCAAGATGGCCTTCGCCGAGATCTATCAGGGCCTGCAGACCGGTGTGGTCAACGCCCAGGACAACCCTTGGTCGAACATCTACTCGCAGAAGTACTTCGAGGTGCAGAAGTACATGACCGAGTCCAACCATGCCATCGGCAACTACCTGCTGATCACCAACACTCAGTTCTGGAACGGCCTGCCGGCGGACATCCGCAGCGAGCTGGAGCAGATCGTCGACGAGGTGACCGTCGAGGTAAACAAGCAGGCCGAGGCGCTGAATACCGAAGCTCGTCAGGCCATCGTCGCTACCGGCAAGAGCGAGATCATCACCCTGACGCCCGAGCAGCGCGCCGCCTGGCGTGACGCCGTACGTCCGGCCTGGAAGAAGTTCGAGGCCGAGATCGGTGCTGACGTGATCGAGGCTGCGCAAGCCGCCAATCAACAGTGAGCCCCATGACCGCCCCGGGCCCACGTACCTGGGGCGGTCTTTCATTCGCCGTCGCCTAAGGCGGCGTTTGCCAATGACGAATATCGCGCCGGTCCAGGCTCGGTTAGATTCGTCCGACTCCTGACAATCACAAGAACCTCGCGGAGATGCCATGAACGCCTTGCGGCGCGTCTGGGAGCACTTCGAGGAAGGCTTTATCGCTTTCCTCCTGGCGGCCATGACGCTGATCACTTTCGTCTACGTGATCCTCAACAACTTCTACACCCTGTTCTATTGGCTGGGTGACCATTTCGGCGGTAACGAGTTTCTGCTCGGTATCGGCGACGCCATTCTCGACATGGCCCAGGCGATGACCTGGAGCAATGCCCTGACCAAGGCGCTGTTCGGCTGGCTGATCTTCTTCGGCCTGGCCTATGGCGTGCGTACCGCCGGCCACATCGGTGTCGACGCCCTGGTCAAGCTCGCCCCGCGCCACATCCAGCGCGTCATTGGCGTGATCGCCTGCTCGGCCTGCCTGGGCTACGCCGGCCTGATCGCGGTCGGCAGTTTCGACTGGGTGCACACCCTGTTCATCGCCGGCATCGGTGCCGAAGACCTCGGCCACTACGGCGTGCAGCAATGGCATATCGGCATGATCGTGCCGTTCGGCTACGCCATGGTGTTCGTCCGCTTCCTGGAAATCCTCGTCCGTATCCTGCGCAACGAGCAGACCGGCCTCGGCCTGGCTGACGAAGCCGCCGATGCGCTGAAAATCAATGAGCACGAGGAGCCCAAGCAATGACCGTTCTGTTCCTCTTCCTGCTGCTGTTCTTGCTGATGTTCATCGGCGTGCCGATCGCCGCGTCGCTCGGCCTGGCCGGTTCGATCACCATCATGCTGTTCAGTCCCGACTCGGTGCGTTCGCTGGCGATCAAGCTGTTCGAGACCTCCGAGCACTACACCCTGCTGGCGATCCCGTTCTTCCTGCTCTCCGGTGCGTTCATGACCACCGGTGGCGTGGCTCGTCGCCTGATCGACTTCGCCAACGCCTGCGTCGGTCACATCCGTGGCGGCCTGGCCATCGGTGCGGTGCTGGCGTGCATGCTGTTCGCTGCGCTGTCCGGTTCCTCGCCGGCGACCGTGGCCGCAGTGGGCTCGATTGCCATCGCCGGCATGGTGCGTTCCGGTTACCCGCAGGCCTTCGGCGCCGGCATCGTGTGTAACGCCGGTACCCTGGGCATCCTGATTCCGCCGTCGATCGTAATGGTGGTGTACGCCGCCGCCACCGAGCAGTCGGTGGGCAAGCTGTTCATGGCCGGGGTGATCCCGGGCCTGATGCTCGGCCTGGTGCTGATGATCGCGATCTACATCGTCGCGCGCATCAAGAAGCTGCCGGCCCTGCCGCGTGCCAGCTTCCGCGAGTGGCTGCGTTCCGCCCGTGAAGCGTTCTGGGGCCTGCTGCTGATGGTGATCATCCTCGGCGGTATCTACACCGGCATGTTCACCCCGACCGAGGCCGCGGCCGTGGCCGCGGTGTACGCCGGCTTCGTCGCCCTGTTCGTGTACAAGGACCTGAAGATCCGCGAGTGCCCGAAGGTGCTGCTGGAGTCCGGCAAGCTGACCATCATGCTGATGTTCATCATTGCCAACGCCATGCTCTTCGCCCACGTGCTGACCACCGAGCAGATTCCGCAGACCATCACCGCCTGGGTGGTGGATCTGGGCCTGCAGCCGTGGCAGTTCCTGCTGGTGGTGAACATCGTGCTGCTGATCGCCGGTGCCTTCATGGAGCCGTCGGCGATCATCCTGATCCTGGCGCCGATCCTCTTCCCGATCGCCATGCAGCTGGGCATCGACCCGATCCACCTGGGCATCATCATGGTGGTGAACATGGAGATCGGCTTGATCACGCCACCGGTGGGGCTGAACCTGTTCGTCACCTCGGCGGTGACGGGGATGCCACTGACGGCCGTGATTCGCGCCGCGCTGCCATGGCTGATGCTGCTGATAAGCTTCTTGGTGGTCATCACCTACGTACCAGCGGTATCCCTGGCACTGCCGAATCTGCTCGGCATGTAAGGGTTCAACCGAACGATGCTACTTCGGTACCTCGTGTACCCACTCCGCCCGGCCTTAGTGCCGGGCTTTTTTTGCACGAAACAATCTGACGAAAAGTGCTGTAGCCATTTCGCCAACCCAGCACACACATGGCTGCACAGAATTGCCGTGCCTGGCGTAAAGTCACCGCCACGATCGCCAAGGAAATAGTTACATGCTCAGACGCAGCCTGAAATCCGTCGTTACCACCTGGCTGACCGGTCTACTCGCGCTACTGCCATTGGCGCTGACCCTGGCACTGCTTGCCTGGATATTCAGCCTGCTCAATCGTCTGGTCGGCCCCTCGACCCTCATCGGCCAAGTGTTCGCTGCCCTCGGCCAGCCCTTTTCCAGCAACAGCTACCTGGCCTACCTGCTGGGCAGTCTGGTACTGATGGCCAGCCTCTACCCACTGGGCCTGGCGGTACAACTGGGCTTGCGCCGCCCGCTGTCCTGGCTGATCGATCGCACCCTGCGGCGCACCCCGCTGATCGGTAATTTCTACAACCTGGCCGATCGCTTCGTCGGCCTGCTGGACAAGAGCAAGAACCCGGACATCACCACCATGGCGCCGGTCTGGTGCTTTTTCGGCGGCGACGGCGCAGCGGTGCTCGCCCTGCGCCCGAGCTCGGAAAGCATCGAACTGGAAGGCCGCGCCTACTGCGCCATCCTCATTCCCACCGCGCCGATTCCAGTCGGTGGCGGCCTGCTCTACGTACCGGAGGCCTGGATACGCCCCGCCGACATGGGCGTGGATCAGCTGACCAGCATCTATGTGTCCATGGGCCTCACGCCACCCGGCAAGCGAAATGTGGAGCAGAGCAAACCCGTGTTGATCAAGCCTTAGCAGGTCGCTGAAAAACTACCTGCTAGGCGAGCGGCAAGCTGGTGGTGGACTTGATCTCCGATAACGCAACGATCGAGTTCACCTCCTGGATACCGGGTACCAGTGACAGCTTCTCGAAGAAGAAGCGCTCATAGGCTTCGATATCGCGGGTGACGATGCGCAGCATGAAATCCACCGCGCCCATCAGCACGTGGCACTCCAGCACCTCGGGAAACTCGCGCATGGCCTCGGCGAACTCGGTCAGGTTGGAGCGCCCATGGGCGTTGAGCTTGACCTGAGCGAACACCTGCGTATGCAGGCCGATGCGCTTGCGATCGAGCAGGGTGACCTGTTTGCGGATCACCCCCTCCTCCTTCAGCCGCTGGATACGGCGCCAGCACGGCGACTGCGACAGACCGATACGCTCGGCGATCTCCGCCGTGGAGAGACCCGCGTCCTCCTGTAGCAGAGCAAGAATGCGTTGATCGTAGGCATCCAGAGTAACGGACATAAAAAATCCCCACTAGCGACTAAACTAGGAAATTCTATCCATTAATCCCCCATAAACACAGAAAACCAGGCAGAACTTTTGCCGGAAGAAGGTGGAAACTTAGGCAAAACCTGCCCGAGCTGCCGTCATGCCTGATACCACTCCGTTCCCCGCCGCCCACAACCGCCGCGATCCCTGGCAGGATCGCCCCGATGCCTGTGTCGAATACCAACTGCGCACCGACGCCGAAGCCGATGTGCTGTGCCGGCTGCTCGGTCTGTTCGCCCAACTGCAGCTGCTACCCGAAGCCCTGCACATGCAGCGCCTGCAGGATGACCTGCATATCAGCCTGCGCCTGCCCGGCATCTCGCTGCATCGAGCCGGGGTGCTGGCGCAGAAACTGCGCGGCCTGGTGTGCGTATGGGAGGTGACCTGGCAACACCTGGATCACGGCCTGGTGACGGAGGTGGCCTGAAGCGGCTACTCGGTCACGTATGGACCTTCGCCCTTGTGCCGCTTTTCGGGCATCCTAGCCAGGCTGAAAGGCCTTTGAAAAACGGCCTGCTAACCTTGTTCAGGCCGACCCGAGGAGCCCGCATGTCCGCCTTCACCGCTACCGCCCCTGACCGTGTACTGGATCTTGGCGACCTGCTGCGCGAGCTGGTGGCCCAGGGCCGGGTCGATCAGGATGTGGCTGAGCAGTGCCTGGCGATCCGTCGCAGCTCGCTGAACAATAGCCAGCACCCGCTGGAGTTTCTCGCCGCACAACAGGTGGACGATCAGAAAAGACCGGGCAAGAAACTCGATCTGGAAACCCTCACCACCTGGCTGGCCAACTTCGCCGGGCAACCTTACTTGCGCATCGACCCGCTGAAGATCGACGTGCCGTCCATCACCCCGCTGATGTCCTACGCCTTCGCCCAGCGCCACAAGATTCTCGCCGTGGCCGTGGACAGCGAGAGCGTGACCATCGCCAGCAGCCAGCCACTGGTGCACAGCTGGGAAGCCAACCTGATCCACGTGCTCAAGCGTCCGATCAAGCGAGTGGTAGCCAACCCCAGCGATATTCAGCGCTTCACCACCGAGTTCTATCGACTGGCCCGCTCGGTCAGCGGCGCCAATGCCACCGACCAGAAGATCAGCGGCGTCGGCAACTTCGAACAACTGCTCAGCCTCGGCGCCCAAGATCAGGAACCGGACGCCAACGATGCGCACATCGTCAATATCGTCGACTGGCTGTTCCAGTACGCCTTCCAGCAACGCGCCAGCGATATCCATATCGAGCCACGCCGCGAGCAGGGCACCGTGCGCTTTCGCATCGACGGCGTACTGCATACCGTCTACCAATTCCCCGCCCAGGTCACCATGGCGGTGGTCAGCCGCCTGAAAAACCTCGGCCGCATGAATATCGCCGAGAAGCGCAAACCGCAGGATGGCCGGGTCAAGACCAAGACTCCGGATGGCAATGAAGTGGAGTTGCGCCTGTCCACCCTGCCGACCGCCTTCGGCGAGAAGATGGTGATGCGTATCTTCGACCCGGAAGTACTGCTGAAAAGCCCGGATCAGCTCGGGTTTTCCCCTGAGGACCTGCGCCGCTGGGCCAGCATGACCAGCCAGCCTAACGGCATCATCCTGGTCACCGGCCCTACCGGCTCGGGCAAAACCACCACGCTCTACACCACGCTCAAGCAACTGGCGACCGAGCAGGTGAACGTCTGCACCATTGAAGACCCCATCGAGATGATCGAAGGCGCCTTCAACCAGATGCAGGTGCAGCACAACATCGACCTGAACTTCGCCAGTGGTGTGCGCGCGCTGATGCGTCAGGACCCGGACATCATCATGGTCGGTGAGATCCGCGACCTGGAAACCGCGGAGATGGCCATCCAGGCAGCGCTTACCGGCCACCTGGTGCTGTCCACCCTGCACACCAACGACGCGCCCAGCGCCATCACCCGCCTGCTCGAACTGGGCGTGCCGCACTACCTGCTCAAGGCCACCATTCTCGGCGTCATGGCGCAGCGTCTGGTGCGTACCCTGTGCCCGCACTGCAAGGCACCCGTGCAACTGGACGAAGACACCTGGAACGGCCTGACCCGGCCCTGGAGCTCGCCATTGCCGACCCAGGCGCACCACGCCGTCGGCTGCCTGGAGTGCCGTGAAACCGGCTACCGCGGCCGCGCCGGCGTCTACGAAATCATGCTGATCAACGACGCCATCAAGCCACTGATCAACGCCGACACCGACCTGACCGCCCTGCGCCGCGCCGCCTTCAAGGACGGCATGCGCAGCCTGCGTCTGTCCGGCGCGCAAAAGGTCGCGGCAGGGCTGACCACCATCGAGGAAGTGCTGCGCGTCACTCCACAGAGCGAGCAACGCTGATGCTCGCGCAGTCGCGATAGCGGTCGTCGGCCAACTGTGGGTGCCAGGCGAACAGGTACTGGCCATCCCGGAGCTGATCCACCAGCACCCGAATCACCTCCTGCCGCACCGCCGGACAGCCCAGGCTGCGCCCCATGCGGCCATATTTCTGCGCCCATGTCGGCGCCACGTAATCAGCGCCATGGATTACCAGCGCCCGGGCACGCGCCTGATCATTGAAGCCGGGCTCCAGGCCATCAAGGCGCAGCGAATGCCCATGCCGGCCGCTGTAGCTTTCAGCACCGCGAAACAGACCCAGGCTGGACTGATGGCTACCCGGCAGATTGGAAAAGCGCTCGGCGAACAGCTCGCCGGACTGGCGACCATGGGCCACGAACTCACGCTGCAGCAGACGCCTGTGCGTCAGATCGAAAACCCATAGGCGCCGCTCCAGCGAGGAATGCGAGTAATCGATCACCGCCAACCGCTTGGCTTCATCCGCACCTTCACGCTCGGCACACCGCAGCGCCTGTAGCGCACCGTGCAACGCACGTATTTCCAACTGCGGCGCTGCACGGTGCAGGGCATTCAGCAGCTCATCGGCCACGGCGCCCTGCCCTGCCAGCAGCAGAGCGGTAAGCAAAAACGCCATCAGCGAACGCGCAAACATGCCCTGGCTCCCACGGATGGCCCGGCATCTGCCCGCCTTGCGAAGGGGTCGGCGGCAGAGCCCAGGCGACTGTGCTTAGATTGATTGATCTGGCAATGGAGTCTATGCGATGTACACCGAAGGGCGATCAGCAAACAGTCTGAGTATGGGTAGCCGCGTCTTCCCATGATCACCTACCTGCAAAACTTGTCGTTCTGGGATTGGTTGGCCCTGGCCACCCTGCTGCTGATTCTCGAGGTGTTCGGCGCCGGAGGCTACCTGCTGTGGATCGGCCTGGTGGCCGTCGCCGTCGGTGCACTGACCTACCTGTTCCCGGACCTGCCCTGGGTCTGGCAGTTTCTGCTGTTCGGCGCACTGGCAATGCTTTCGGCGCTGCTTTGGTGGCGTCATCAGCAGCGGGCGCGCAAGCTCAGCAACTGATCGGCCTGGCAACCGGCCATCGCCAGCAAGGAACCACCAGCGACTTACGCGACTCTTAGGATAGGAACCACCCTTAAGGAGTTTCCTCATGCGTGTAACGAGCCGTGCCGCACTGGCGTTCAGTGCCTGCCTGATCGCCCAGACCGCAGCAGCCGATGGCCTGCTGCGCGATATTCTTTCCTCGGGCGCAACCACCGCCTCGACCTATCTGACCTTCAAGGATCGCAAGCTGGTTGCGGCGGCCGAGGAGGATGCCAGCAGCTTCGTCGCCAGTAACGGCGAAATCCGCGGCCCACATCTGGAAGCGGCAATGCAGCAACTGCGCAGCGACAATCCGCAACTGCAGGACGCCGACGATATGGCACTGGCCAGCGCCATTCTTGCCACCTCGGCAGCGCCAGCTGACAACCCACGCTGAGCCGTAACCAGTCGCCCATAAAAAATGCCCGCATCCAAAGGGAGCGGGCATTTTTCGTTCAGCTTTTCGGGACATCAGGCCTTAGCAAGCCTCCCGAAAACCTCTCGCCTTACATCAGCGGCAGGGTGTAGCTGACGAACAGACGGTTCTGGTCGGTATCTGCCTGACCAGGAGCGTTACCGCGCAGAACACCGTAGCGCCAGCCAAGACCCAGACCTTTGAGAGCGCCATCCTGGAATGCATAGTCCAGAGCGATGTCACGCTCCCACTCTTTGGCATCATTGCCACCGGCAACCTTGACGTTGGTGCCCTTCAGATAAGCCACGGAAGCTTTCAGACCCGGAACGCCGAGAGTCGCGAAGTCATAGCTGTATTGGCCGAAGGTAGTACGCTCACCGGCACGGGTAAAGCTGTTCACCAAGCGGTCAGTCAGCAGGTAGACGCTTGTGCCACCTGCACCTTCGTTGACCAGGTTACCCTGGTTCAGTTGCACGAAGTTGCTGTCTTCAGATACACGCTGATGGCCCAGCATTACAGCATGGCTACCCAGGCTGTAAGTGAAGGCGGCGCTCCAGGTGTTGTTGTCGATCTTGCCGTCACCGTTGCGGGTGTAACCACCTACGGAGTAACCCGCTTCCTTGCCATTCTTGCCATCGGAAGTGGTACGGAAGTAACGCAGGTCGGTCTTCAGGCTACCTTCGCCCAGCGCCAGGTTGTGGCCCAGACCAGCGAAATGCTGTTTGTAATATTCTTCCAGATTGGCGTAGTAGTACTGCGCAGTCAGGTCGCTATTGATCTTCCAATCGCCACCGGCGAAGTAGAACTTGTTGCTCTCTTGAGTACCGCCAGCCACCGACAGGCCCGTGCTGTTGCTGGAAGCACGGCCAACGGCATGCTCGATCTGGCCAGCGGTCAGAGTCAGGCTGTCGATTTCGTTGGAAGTGATCATGCCGCCTTCGAACATCTGCGGCAGCAGACGACCGTCGTTGGAGACAAGAATTGGCAGTTTCGGCATCAGGGTACCAATGCGAGCCTCAGTCTTGGAGACACGAACCTTGCCAGTCAAGCCGCCCTTGCTGAACTCATCAACAGCGCTGCCATCGCTTTCCAGCGGGAACAGCTGGCCCGGAGTACGGTCACGACCAGTCTTGGTGTTGCGACCACCACCATCCAGACGCACGCCCAGCATGCCGACAGCATCGACACCAAAGCCAACGGTGCCTTCAGTGAAACCGGACTGATAGTTGAGAATGAAGCCCTGGCCCCACTCGCTGGCCTCACCATTGTTGTTGGTGGTGTTCACGGTGTTCTGGTCGAAGTAGAAGTTGCGCATGGTCAGGCTGGCTTTGCTGTCACCGATGAAATCGGCGAAGGCGACTTGGCTCAGGCCCAGGGTGCTGGCGGCTACGGCCAGTGCCAGGGAGGTCTTTCTCATTATGTTTCTCTCCAGTGTGTTTAAGGTGACGCATCGTCCGGCGCAGACTTCGGCACGAAGAGGCAGGCCGGCACGAATGGGGCATACGCACCCACAAGCCGGGACAGGTATGAACCAGGCTCGAATGGATACGTGAAAAACTCAGGAAGAACAGAACAACGGCGAACGCAGTGCGGCGGCCGAAACAAGGCGGGCTGAGTGGTGCATGGTGAATGCTCTCTCGTCGTTGTTATTGTGCGCCGACATCCTGGCCGGCATCTGCCGGAGCCTATGCAGATAACGCGCCAGTTCCTGATAGCAGGCTTGCGAGGCCTCTAGAACAACAGGTTACATTTTTCCTGCAGCACAGTGACCATGTAATGACAATCAAGATAGGCAAATTTCCGCTTATGAGAACTTGTTCCCAGGCGGAAAATCGCCAGGAGCTCAGCCCAGGACGATCTGATTCTTGCCTTGACGCTTGGCCATGTACATCGCTGCATCGGCACGTGCGTAGAGCGCATCGAGGCTTACATCAGTGGCCAGCAGACTGGTCAGCCCCTGACTGACGGTGATGCCGAAGCTGGTGCCCTCATGGCGAAAGCTGAGGCGTTGCACCTCACGCTGCAGTCGTTCAGCCACCTGCAAAGCCACATCCTGCTCACAGCCCGGGAACAGCGCCGCGAACTCCTCACCACCGATACGTCCGAACAGATCGCCGCGCCTCAGAGCATTGCTTCCGCAATGTGCCAGGCGTCGCAACACTTCATCGCCGATCTGGTGGCCGTACTGGTCATTGATCTTCTTGAAGTCGTCGAGATCGAGCAACAGGAAGGCCAGCGGACTGCCGAACTTGCGCGCATGTTCGAACTCGCGACGGGCGCACTCGAAGAAGTGCCGCCGGTTGCTGCTCTGAGTCAGCACATCGGTGGTAGCCAGGCGATGCAGCTCGCCCTCCAGCCGCTTCTTCTCGGTGATGTCTTCGGCGATACCGACGATCACACTGCCGGGCTCAGCGCCCAGCCGAGGACTGACGAAACACTTGTCGCTGAGCCAGCGCAATTGGCCATCAGCGCGAATGATGCGGTACTCGCGAGACTCCACCGCGCCGGTTTCCAGCACCTTGGCCAGGCTCTCGGCGGCGTAGTCGATATCGTCCGGATAGATGCTGTTGCGCCACTCACCATAGTCGGCCAAAAGCAGCGCGGCGGAACGACCGAAGATGCGCTCATAGGCAGGGCTGACATAAATCATCCGCTGCTCGTTCCAATCGAAAGCCCAGAGCACGGCATTGACGCTGCCAAGCAAGCTACTGAACAGTTGTTCGCGCGCACCCAGGCGCTCTACTTCGGCACGGCTGTGCAGTAGAGCCAAGGTCAGTTCTTCCAACTCGGAAACAGCGTTGCCTTGATCGTCCATTACAGCGGCCATCCGTCCTTCGCCTCGCATTGAAATGAGCATAGTGCGAGCTGTTGGACATACACAAAGGCCCGCCAGTTCGGCGGGCCTTTGCTTGTAACGAGCGGTGGTCAGGCAGTCGCGCTGGAAGGTCGCAGCGAGTAGGTCTTGAGCTGCTCGGCAAACTCACGCAGTGACTGGATACCGCTGGCCTCGGCCTCGTGCACCCACTGCTTCATGGCTTCGAGCATGTCGTGGCCGTTGCTGCTGGTCTTGACCCAGATCTGCTGCAGCGCCAGGCGCTTCTCGTAGATCACCTTGAGAGCCTGACTTTGCGCCAGCATATCGGCGATGTGCGCGTGATGCTGCTCTTCCAGCAGGCTCGGTTCACGCGACAGCAGGCGTTTTGCACGACGGAAAAGGTGACGAACGGACTCGTCGGCCTTGGCCACTTCCTGCTTGACCAATGGCACGATCACCAACTTGCGGTACTGCGCCATGATCTGGAAACGGTTGTTGAGGATGGCCATGGCGGTGTCCATGTCCAGGCTGGCTTTGCCCTCGACCCGATGGGCGATGGGCGCGACACGCTGCACCTGAGCCAGGCCGAAGAAGCTGAACAGCTTGATCCAGGCCCAGCCCATATCGAACTCCCACTTCTTCACCGACAACTTGGCGCTGTTGGGGTAGGTGTGGTGGTTGTTGTGCAGTTCCTCACCGCCGATCAGGATGCCCCAGGGCACCAGGTTGGTGGCGGCGTCGCGGCATTCGAAGTTGCGATAGCCGACAGCGTGGCCAAGACCGTTGATGACGCCTGCGGCCCATACCGGAATCCACATCATCTGGATTGCCCAGACGGTCATGCCAAGTACGCCGAACAGCGCCAGGTCGATGATCGCCATCAACGTCACGCCGCCAATCGGATAGCGGCTGTAGACATTGCGCTCGATCCAGTCATCCGGGCAGTTCTTGCCATAGATACGCAGGGTTTCCTGGTTCTTCGCCTCTTCCTGATAGAGTTCGGCACCTTTGCGCAGCACGGTGCCCAGACCTTTGATGACCGGACTGTGCGGGTCATCGACGGTTTCGCACTTGGCGTGATGCTTGCGGTGAATCGCGGTCCACTCGCGAGTGTTCTGACCCGTGGTCAACCACAGCCAGAAACGGAAGAAATGCTTGAGCGCGGGGTGCAGTTCCAGTGCACGGTGCGCAGAGTAGCGGTGCAGATAGACAGTCACGCTGACGATGGTCACGTGTGTCATCAGCAAGGTCGCAGCCACCAGCTGCCAGACCGATAGGTCGAGTAAACCGTTGTACCACATGGGCGCTGTTGCCTCTTGAAGGGGGAACGCGGCTTGTCCTACAAGGACGAACCTGATCACATTATCCCTGACCCATGCCAGAAAACCAGTTGGTCTTTTAGATGAGAATGTTTCAGCAGTGAAGCATCTATACTGGCCAGCATTTACAGGGAGCGCTGCCGCTTGCCCATGCGTATCGACATCGCCGCCTTGCGTCTGACCCTGGGCTACCTCCTGCTCGCCGCTCTGTGGATTCTTCTCAGCGACCATCTGTTGACCGCCCTGGGCCTGTCCGTGACGCAGCAGGAGCGCGTGCAATCCCTCAAGGGCCTGTTCTTCGTCGCGCTCACCAGTTCGCTGCTCTACTTGGTGCTGCACCGCCATGCCCTGCAGTACCGCCGCGCACGCCTGGAACTGGCCAGTAACGAGGAGCGTCTGCGCCTGGCGCTGGATGCCACACGCGATGGCCTATGGGACTGGGACGTGTCCAGACGCAAGGTATTCTTCTCCGAGGGCTACGCCAGGCTCCTCGGCCTCACTCCGCAAACCCTGGGCGATACCCGCGAAGACTGGGCCGCGCGCCTGCATCCGGATGACGTGGAGCGCGCGCTGCATGCACTCAATGCCGAGTTGAGTGAACAGCCCTACGAGAACCTCTACCGCCTGCGCCATGCCGATGGCAGCTATCGCTGGATTCACTCGCGCGGCCGCCTGCTGCGTGACGAAAACGGCCAACCGCAGCGCTTCATCGGCATAGCCAGCGACATCACCCAGCAACGCGCCATCGACGACAGCCTGCGCCAGGCCGCAGCGGTGTTCGATGCCACCCAGGAAGGGGTACTGGTTACCGATGCCGAACAAAGCATCGTGCACGTCAACCCTGCCTTCAGCCGCATCACCGGTTACAGCAGCGAGGAAATCCTCGGCCAGCACCCCAACCTGCTCAAATCCGGCCGCCACGACACCGCCTTCTACCAGAGCCTGTGGCACGCCCTGCAGAACCGTGGCGCCTGGAGCGGTGAAGTGTGGAACCGGCGCAAGAGCGGCGAAATCTACCCGCAGTGGCAATGCATCCGCGTCATCCACGACGAGCAGGGGCGCGTCAGCCATTACGTGGCGGTGTTCTCCGACATCACGGCGCTCAAGCGTTCGCAGCGTGAGCTGGATTATCTGGCCCACCACGACCCGCTGAGCAACCTGCCCAATCGCCTGCTGTTCACCGAACGCGTTGCCCATGCACTGGAGCGCAGCAAGATCGAGGAACTACGCGGCGCAGTGCTGCTGATCGACCTGGACCATTTCAAGCACATCAACGAAAGCCTCGGCCACAACGTCGGCGACCTGCTGCTCAAGGGCGTCGGTGAACGCCTGCAGCAGGATTTGCCCAGTGGCTGCACGCTGGCCCGGCTGGGCGGCGACGAGTTCGGCCTGCTCAGCGAAAATTGCGCCGACGCCGCTCAGGCAGCCGAGCTTGCACAGCGCCTGCTGCGCAGCCTGGAAACGTTCTTTCGCCTCGACGGTCACGAGCTCTACATTGGCGCCAGCATCGGCATCAGCCTGTTCCCCGAAGATGCCGATAGCGTCGAGCAGATCCTGCGTAACGCCGACTCGGCGCTGTTCAAAGCCAAGAGCAGCGGCCGCGAAGGCTATGCCTTCTATGTGCAGGAGCTGACCGACTACGCCCGTCAGCGCGTGGAACTGGCCAGCAGCCTGCGCCATGCCCTGGACAATGACGAGCTGCGCGTTTACTACCAGCCGTTGCATGACCTGGGTGACGGTAGCCAGGTAGGCATGGAGGCACTGGTGCGCTGGCAGCACCCGCAACGCGGGCTGATCGCTCCTGGCGAATTCATCCCGATTGCCGAGGACAACGGCATGATCGGCGCCATCGATACCTGGGTACTGGAGCAGGCCTGCCGCCAGATGGTGCGCTGGAACGCCGAGGGTTGTGGGCTGAGTTTCGTCGCGGTGAACGTCTCCAGCCGCCTGTTCAGCCGCGGTGAACTCGATATGAAAGTGGCGCAGGTACTGGCAGAAACAGGCCTGCCGCCCGAGCAGCTGGAGCTGGAAGTCACCGAGAGCGCCATCATGGAAGACCCGGATGCAGCGCAGAAACTGCTCATCAGCCTGCGCGCCCTGGGCGTGCGCCTGGCCATTGACGACTTCGGCACTGGCTACAGCTCCCTGGCGCGCCTCAAGCGTCTGCCAGTGGACAAGCTCAAGCTCGACCAGAGCTTCGTGCGCGGCCTGCCTGACGACCCGGAGGATGCCGCCATCGCCCGCGCAGTGATCGCCCTGGGTAAGAGCCTGGGCCTCAAGGTTCTCGCCGAAGGTATCGAACAACCCGCTCAAGCCGCCTTCCTGCGCGAGCTAGGCTGCAACTACGGCCAGGGCTACCACTTCGGCCGTCCGCAACCTGTAGCCAGAGCCGTCGACGCCACTACGCTGAGCGAAGCGAAGGATAGCCAGTCCAGCACCAGGAGCTGAACATGCGCGTGCTGATTCTCGAAGACGATCCCTGGATCGCCGATCTGCTCAAGCAGATCGTACTGAGCCTGCGCCCCGGCGCTCGCGTCGACTGCCAAGTGCGCGTGGCAGACGCCATCTCGGCCTGGCAGCGCGAACCGGCGCAGCTGGTGATCGCCGACTGGAACCTGCCGGACGGCAGCGGCACTCTGCTGTTGCAGGCGGTACGCAGCCAGGACCGTGACGTGGCGCTGGTGATGATCACCGCACGCGCCGATCGCGGCAGCGTGCTCGAGGTGCGCGCCCTGGGCATCAACGCCTTTATCAGCAAACCCTTCCAGGTGCCCAAAGTGCTGGACTGCCTGCGCCGCCTGTTACCCGAAGATGATGAGCCTCACGTGGCGGCAGCCAACGACGAGGACTTTCTTCACCATCTCGCTGCCTTGCCCGACGAGGAGATCGATCTGCCATTGCGCGACGAGCTCTTTCAGCAACTGCGCGACACGGCGGCAGCACCCAGCACCCTGGAGCAACTCGGCGAACACTGGCAGCAGGACCCAGCCGTGCAGGCGCGGCTGATCGCTGCGGCCAACAGCAGCCTCTACAACAGCACTGGACAGCCCTGCGTCAGCCTGCCCGATGCCGTGCGCCGACTGGGCGCAGCCACCGCGCTGAACCTGATTCAGGGCCTGGCGCTACGCCCGGCAGCCAGCCTGCAGGACGCCGACCTGAGAACCCTGGGCCAGAATCTGCTGCAGACGCAGTTGGACCTGCGGCACAAGGTCGATGCACTGGCCAAAGCCTGCCAGCTGGACCCGACACCCCTGCACAGCGCCGCCCTGCTACAACGCATGGGCGAGCTGGCCGTACTGCAGCAGGCACAGATCTGGCGCAACCGCGGTCTGCCGTTGAGCGAGGAACAAGTGCAACAAGCGCTGCGCCAATACAGCGGCGAACTGGCCAGCCGCCTCAAGGCAGATTGGCGTTTGCCCATCGGGCTGCGTGAACTGATCGGTGCCTGTTACGGCCTGGCTCCCGGCAATGCGCGCCGTGAGCCGATTCTCATGCGCCTTGCCAGCGTCGAACTGCAGAGCGCCGATAGTCAGGAAGTACAGCGCCTGCGCCGCCTGGCCGGGCTGAGCTGAGGCGCGACGAATGAGTAAACCGAGGCTGGGTAATCGCTGGTTCGGTCAATTCAATGCCAGTGGCCGCGACGCCGGCCGCCGGGACGCCGGCCGCTGGATAGTCATCGGTGGCAGCCTGTGCCTGGCGCTGTTCTTCGCCTTTCTCGGGCGCCAGGCGCTGAACGAGCGCGAAGCGCTCTGGCAACTACAGATCAGCAAACAGGCAGACATCCAGCGCATGGCCCTGAACAGCACCCAGCATGGGCTGCAGGAACGCGCGCAGCTGCTGGCGGAAACCATCGCTGCCGATGCCTGGGTGACGGAGCTGGTGCGCCAGGCTCACGCCCTGCCGTCGAGCGATCTGCAAAGCCTGGCCAACATCCGCAGTCAGCTCTACACCCGCCTGGCGCCGCGCTGGCGCAACCTGCAGGCACACCAGCCGTTTCGGCTGTACGTGCACCTGGCGCCAGACGTGAAGGTGCTGCTGCGCGTGCACGAACCCGAGCACTTTGGCGACCTGCAGATTGGCTGGCGCCCGATGGTGCTGGAAGCGCTGCGCAGCGCCAGAAGCCAGGCCGGTCTGGGCCTGACCCGCGGCAGCGTCGGCATGCGCGCCATTGCCCCGTTGCTGGCCGAGAGCAACAACGGGCCCCAACAGGTCGGCGCCATCGAAGTGGCAATGGGCGTGCTCGAGGATCTTGCCCAGCTGGACCGCGAGTTCGACAGCGGTGTGGCACTGCTGCTGCGCGACGACTTGCTGCTGAGTTCGGACAGCGGTGAAGAACTACGCGGCCTGGCTGGCGATACCCAGCGCTGGCAGTTGATGGATCATTCGCGGCCCCAGGTCCTGGCCTGGCAACAGCAACAGCGACTGCCCGCCCCGAGCGAGGGCGATAGCGTGCGCCTGCTGGACGACAGCGAACGTCATTATCTGGTCAATCAGGTGGCACTGAGTAGCTACCGGCAACGTCACGACCCCAGCGCAGAGCCACTGGCGGTCGCACTGATCTGGCACGACGTCAGCGATCAGTTCAATCTGCACCGCAGCGACAAGCGCTGGCTGGTAGTCAAGTGGCTGCTCGCCTGGTGCGGCGCCGAGGCCCTGCTGCTGGTTCTGCTACGCAGCACCCGGCGCAGCACGCAGCGCCTGATGCAGCGCCAGCAGGCGGCGCTGCGCGCGCTCAATGAGATCGCTGCGCTGCCCAGCCTGAGCCGCACCGAGCAACTGCGCCAAGCGCTGCGCCTGGGCGCCGAACATTTCGGCATGCCGCTGGGCATCATCAGCCGTATCCAGGGCGAGCAGTACCAGGTGCTGGTACAGGTATCTCCCGACGACGCCCTCAGCGACGGCCAGCTGTTCGAACTGGGCGACACCTACTGCAGCCTGGCCTTGCAGCAGAACGATGCGCTGGCCATCACCCATATGGCCGACTCGCCGCACAGGCACCACCCCTGTTATCGCCAGTTCGCCCTGGAAAGCTATATCGGCACCGCCGTGCGCGTGGGCGGCAAGCCATTCGGCACCCTGGCCTTCGCCAACCCCGAGCGACGCAGGCAGCCATTCGATGACGCCGACCGCGACTTCCTCGGCTTGTTCGCCCGCTGGGTCGGCGCCATTCTGGAACGCCAGCAGCAGGAGCGCGCCGTGCGCGCGGCACGCGCCTATCTGCAAGCGGTGCTGGACTCGGCCACCGGGGTATCGATCATCGCCACCGACACGCAAGGCATCATCAGCCTGTTCAATTCCGGCGCCGAACGCCTGCTCGGCTATAGCACCGAGGAGATGATCGGACTTCAGACTCCGGCGATGTTTCATCTCGCGGACGAAATCCAGACCCGCGCCGCCGAGCTCAGCGAGGTCGCCGGGCACCCGCTGGAGAGCTTCGAAGTCCTAGTACATAACGCCCGCGGCGGCGACCCGGAAACCCGCCAGTGGACCTATCGCCACAAGGACGGCAGCCTGCGCCAGGTCAACCTCACCGTCAGCGCCATGTTCGACGAGAGTAGCCAGATCACCGGTTTTCTCGGCATCGCCAGCGATATCAGCGAATTGCAACAGGCCACCCGCGCGTTGCAGAAGAGCGAGAGCCGCTTCCGCGGCCTGGTGGCCAACCTGCCTGGCGTGGTGTATCGCTGCGCCAACGACGCCGACTGGAGCATGCGCTACATCAGCGATGAAATTGCCAACCTCAGCGGTTACCCGGCCAGCGACTTCATCGACAACCAGGTACGCAGCTTTTCCAGCATCGTGCATCCCGACGACCTGGCCATCACCTACCGCATCGGCGAGGCCATCGCGCGTCAGGAAAGCTTCGAGCTCACCTACCGCCTGCGCCATGCCGATGGCCATAACGTCTGGGTGCGCGAGAAAGGCCGTGGCGAATACGACAGCCACGGCAGGCTGTTGTGGGTCGACGGTTTCATCTGGGACATCAGCGAACGCCAGGCCATGGAGGACGAACTGCGCCTGAGCCAACAGCGTTTTCTCAATGCCTTCAATACCGCCCCCCAGGGCATGGCACTGATCAGCCCGGACGGCCGCTGGCTGGAGGTCAACGACGAGCTGTGCCGCATGCTCGGCTACGACCGCGAAGAGCTGCTGACCTCTACCTACCAGCAGGTCACCCATCCGGACGATCTCGATGCTGATCGGCAGAACGTCGCCGATCTGCTGGCTGGGCGGATCAACGCCTATCAGATGGAGAAACGCTACCTGGACAAGCAAGGGCGCACGCTGTGGGTGTTGCTCAGCGTGTCGCTGGTACGTGACGGCGAGGGGCGGCCCGTGCATTTCGTCTCGCAGATTCAGGATTTCAGTGATCGTGTCGCTGCCGAGCGCGCGGTGCGCGAGCGCGAACATTACCTCAGTACCTTGCTCGACAACGTGGTCGACGCCATCGTCACCATCGATGAGCAGGGCCGCATCGAGACCTTCAACCATGCGGCCGAAGCGATATTCGGCTATCGCCAGCCCGAGGTCGCCGGTCAGAGCATCACCCAACTGGTTCCGCACCTGGCGGGCGACTTACTGCGGCAAGGCTGCGCCATCAACCAGATCGGCGAAATGGAAGGCCTGCGTCAGGATGGCGAATGCTTCCCCATGGAGCTGGCAATGTCACAGATCAGCCACCAGGGGCAGCGCCGCTTTATCGCGGTGATCCGCGACATCGCCGAGCGCAAGCGCACCGAACAGATGAAGAACGAATTCGTCTCCACTGTCAGCCACGAACTGCGCACCCCGCTCACCGCAATCGCCGGTTCGCTCGGCCTGATCAATGGCGGCGCCCTCGGCACCGTACCGGAAAGCATGCGCCAGATGCTGAGCATCGCCCACAGCAACAGCCAGCGTCTCAGCGCCCTGATCAACGACCTGCTGGACATGGACAAGCTGGTGGCCGGCAAGATGCATTTCGACCTGCAGACACGCGCACTGCAGCCACTGCTGGAACAGGCGCTGCTGCACAACCAGCCCTATGCCGAGCAGCATCAGGTCGAATTGCGCCTGCAGGTCGAGGGCGATGCCCAGGTGCGGGTCGACGCTCAGCGCCTGGCCCAGGTGATGGCCAACCTGCTGTCCAACGCCGCCAAGTTCTCGCCAGCGGGCGCTAGCGTCGAGGTGCGCCTGCAGCAGTGCGGCGAGGTCTTGCGCGTCAGCGTAGCGGACAGCGGCCCCGGCATACCGGAAGCCTTCAAACCGCGCATCTTCAGCAAGTTCTCCCAGGCCGACTCCGGTGACACCCGGCAACAGGGCGGCACCGGGCTGGGGCTGGCCATCTGCAAGGAAATCATCGAACGCATGGGCGGCCATATCGGCTTCGACTCGTCCCCAGGCCAAGGTGCTAGCTTCTGGTTCGAACTACCGATCACAGGGAGCGCGTCATGAGCCAAGCCCCGATCCCCGCCAACGAGCAGGAGCGCCTGGCCGCCCTGCGCGCCCTGGAACTGCTCGACAGCCCGGCCGAAGCGATGTTCGACCACATCACCGCGCTGGCTGCGCAGATCTGCGACACCCCTATCGCCCTGATTTCGCTGGTCGATGCCCAACGCCAGTGGTTCAAGAGCCGGGTTGGCCTGGATGCCGAGCAAACCGCGCGCGAGCTGGCCTTCTGCGCCCATGCGGTGGCCGCCGACGCGCCCCTGGAAGTGGACAATGCCCTGGATGACGCGCGTTTTCGCGACAACCCGCTGGTCACTTCCGCCCCGCATATCCGCTTTTACGCCGGCATGCCGCTGCACGACGGCCGGGGCCTGGCGCTCGGCACCCTGTGCGTGATCGACCGCCAGCCGCGCCACCTCGACAGCCACCAGCGTGCTCAGTTGCAGCACTTGGCACAGCTGACCGGGGAGTTGTTCGAGCTGCGCCTGCAGGCGCGCCGCCAGGCCGAACAGAGCGCCATGCACCAGGCCATGCTGGACAACGCCGGTAGTGCAGTGCTGGTGCTTGACCCACAGGGCCGTGTACTGCGCAGCAACCATGAAGCGCAGCAGCTGCTGGGCTATTCGCCCGCTGAGCTGGAGGATAAGTACCTGCCGCAGCTACTGCTCGAACCAGGCCAGTACGAACGCCTGTGCACCGCCTGCAGCAGCGGGCCGCAGAGCACCGAGGGGCAGCTGCGCGCACGCAGCGGACAGCACCTGCCGGTGCGCCTGAATCTCTCGCCGATCCGCGCCGAAGGCCAGCCGCTCCAAGGCTACCTGCTGGTGGCCAACGATCTCAGCCAGCGCGAAGAGGCGCGCCTGCGCCTGCAGCGCATCGCCGCACAGCTGCCGGGCATGGTCTACCAGTATCTGCTGCGCGCCGATGGCAGCAGTTGCTTCCCCTATGCCAGCGCCGGAATCCGCGACGTTTACGGCTGCACGCCAGAAGAAGTCAGCGAGGATGCCGGCCCACTCCACGCCCGCCTGCATCCGGATGACGCGCCACAGGTGCACGCCGCCATCGCCCGCTCGGCCGCGAACCTGAGCACCTGGCATCAGGAATACCGCGTCCTGCATCCACTGCACGGTCCGCTCTGGGTCGAGGGGCGTGCCGCACCGCAGCGCCTGCCCGGCGGCGAAACGCTCTGGCACGGCTTCATCAGCGACATCAGCGAACGCAAGCGCGGCGAGCAATTGCAGAACGAGTTCGTCTCCACCGTCAGCCATGAGCTGCGCACGCCGCTGACCGCCATCGCCGGCTCACTCGGCCTGATCAACGGCGGCGCCCTTGGCGCGGTGCCGGAGCAGATGCAGCAGATGCTGGAAATCGCCCAGAGCAACAGCCAGCGCCTGCGCAAGCTGATCGACGACCTGCTGGACATCGACAAGCTGGTCGCCGGCAAGATGCGCTTCGATCTGCAGCCGTTGGCCCTGCGCCCGCTGCTGGAGCAGGCGCTGCGCAGCAACCAGCCCTATGCCGAGCACCACCGGGTGCAACTGCTGCTACTGCCGGGCATCGATTGCCAGGTATGTGCCGATGCCCAGCGCCTGGAGCAGGTGCTGGCCAACCTGCTGGCCAATGCCGCCAAGTTTTCTGCCGCCGGACAGAGCGTGGAGCTATCAGCCGTGCCCACGGACGGCTGGGTACGCATCAGCGTGCGTGACCAGGGCCAGGGCATCGCGCAAGACTTCAAGCCGCGCATCTTCAGCAAATTTGCTCAGGCCGATGCCGGCGACACCCGCCGCCAGGGTGGCACAGGCCTGGGCCTGGCGATCAGCAAGGAGATCATCGAACACATGGGTGGCCGTATCGGCTTCGACTCCGTGGAGGGGCAAGGCAGCACCTTCTGGCTGGACCTGCCGCAAGTCGGGGTGCAGCCATGAACGACAACATCACGCTGCGCCTGCAACTGCTCGGGCAGCTGTTCAGCCGCAACAATCTGCTGGCCTGGGGCGTGCTGGCGCTGGCGCTCGGCACGACGCTGCTGGCCTGGGACAGCTTGCGCCAGAGCCAGAGCGCGTCCGCCTCACGCCAGCTTGAGCTCCTTGCCGACGAAATCAGCGAGGCCATCATCCAGCGCATGCATAACCAGGAAAGCATCCTGCTCGGCGCCGCCGCCCTGCTCGATTCCAATAAAGAGGTCAGTCGCGACGACTGGCGCACCTACGCGCGTCGCCTGAACCTGGAAGAACGCTACCCAGGTATCCAGGGCCTGGGGTTCAGCCAGGTATTGCCCGCCGAACAGCTGCACGCCTTCGAAACCGAAATGCGTGCCGAGGGCTACCCCAACTTCCGCGTGCGCCCGCTTGGCAAGCGTACGCTGTACAGCGCCATTCGCTATATCGAGCCTTTCGCCGGACGTAATCTGGTCGCCTTCGGCTTCGACATGCTGTCCGAACCCGTGCGCCAGGCCGCCATGCTGAACGCCGCACGCAGCGGCCAGAGCCGGCTGTCCGGCCGTGTCACGCTGGTGCAGGAAACCCACGGCAAGGTCCAACCGGGTTTGCTGCTGTACACCCCGGTGTACCGGCACGGCCAACCGCTGGACACTCCCGAGCAGCGCCTGGCCGCGCTGCGTGGCTTTGCCTACAGCCCCTACCGTGCGCACGACCTGATGCACGGCATCCTCGGTGCACGCCAACGCGACCTGGAGTTCGAGCTCTATGCCGGCCCCGATACGGCTGCCGCCGACCTGCTTTACAGCAGCGCTGGCAACGCCATCGATACGCCTGCCGACACCCAGCGAGAGCTGGAACTGTTCGGCCAGCGCTGGTACCTGAACTTTCACTACGCCCCAGGCTTTCTCGATGCCGCCCATCGCGGCGAGGGCTCACTGCTGGCATTGGGCGTCTGCATCAGCCTGCTGCTGTTCTTCCTGATCAGCAGCCTGAGCCTGCGCCGCGAGCAGATACAGCAGTTGGCCGAGCGCATCACCGAACAGCTGCACCGCAGCGAAGAGCGCCTGGCACTGGCACTCAAGGGCGGCAATGACGGTTGGTGGGATATCGAGGTCAAGGCCGGCAGCTTCTTCGCCTCGGCCCACGGCTGGCAGATGCTCGGCTATCCGGAGCAGGGCCCGCCGGGTTTTGCCGATGACCCCTGGGCCTGGGAAAACCTGGTGCACCCGGACGATCTGCCCGCAACGCGCGCTCGTCTGAAACATGCGCTGTCCACAGGCGCCAGCAACTTCACCATCGACTGTCGCCTGCTGCGTGTCGACGGCAGCGACCTGCCGGTGCTGCTGCGCGGCTACATCCAGCGCGACGACAACGGCTACCCGCTGCGCATCACCGGCACCACCATGGACCAGAGCGAGGCCAAGCGTATCGAGCGCCTCAAGAGCGAGTTCGTCTCCACCGTCAGCCACGAGCTGCGCACCCCGCTGACCGCCATCGCCGGCTCGCTGGGCCTGATCAATGGCGGCGCACTGGGCACGGTACCGGAAAGCATGCGCACCATGCTGGGCATCGCCCAAGCCAACAGCCAGCGTCTCAGCCACCTGATCAACGATCTGCTGGACATGGACAAACTGGAAGCCGGCAAGATGCAGTTCGACCTGCAACCCTGCGCACTTGCCGCCCAGCTCCAGGAGGCGCTGGACAGCAACCAGGCCTACGCCGACCGCCACCAGGTCAAGCTGCGCCTGCTCGACTGCGTAACGGCCCGCGTACGGGTCGATGCCATGCGTCTGCAGCAGGTGCTGGCCAACTTCATCTCCAACGCCGTGAAGTACTCGCCGCCCGGCGCCGAAGTATGCCTGCGCGCCGAAGGTCGTGGCGCTCGCGTGCGCGTCGAGGTCAGCGACCAGGGCCCAGGCATCGCCGCCGAATTTCGCCAGCGCATCTTCAGCAAGTTCTCCCAGGCCGACGCCAGCGACAGTCGCAGCAAGGGCGGCACCGGCCTGGGCCTGGCGATCAGCAAGGAGCTGATCGAACGCATGGGCGGGCAGATCGGCTTCGACTCGGTAGAGGGCCAGGGCGCCTGCTTCTGGTTCGAGCTGCCCACGCTGGCCGAAGCCGCCCTGCCCGCGGCCAGCGACGGCCGGCGCAGCCTGCTGGTGGTCGAGGACGAACCGGACATCGCCAACCTGCTGCGCCAGTTGCTGGAAAATGCCGGTTATCGCGTGCGTCTGGCTCACAGCCTGGGCGAAGCACGCGCCCGTCTGCGTGAGGAAATACCCGCCGCCATCAGCCTCGATCTGCGCCTGCCGGACGGCGACGGCATGCAACTGGTACAAGAACTGCGCGCCGACGCGCGCTATCGCGAGCTGCCAATTCTGGTGGTATCGGCCGCCTGTGAAGAGGGCCGCCTGGCACTGGACGGCGTGCCCGCGCTGGACTGGCTGAGCAAGCCGATCGACCCGCAGCGCTTGCTCGCCAGCCTTGCTCAGGCCTTGCAGAATCTGCCGCAGAGCCCACGCGTGCTACACGTGGAAGACGATCACGATCTGCGTCTGGTGGTCGCCGAACAGGGCCGCGAGCTGGCCGAGTTCGTTCCCGCCGACAGCCTCGCCGAAGCGCGTCGCCTGCTCGCCGAGCAGCCTTTCGACCTGGTTCTGCTCGATCTCGGTCTGCCCGACGGCAACGGCCTGGAGCTGCTCGACGAACTGCAGAACCAGCGGCCAGGGCTACCGGTGGCCGTGCTCTCGGCCAGCGAGATGGATGGCCATGAATTGGCCGGGGTGAGCGCGGCACTGGCCAAATCACGCAATGATGGACAACACTTCCTGCACATGCTCAACCGCCTGTTACCCGCCAAGGAGACCCGCCATGACTGAGCTCAAGCGCATCCTTCACGTCGAGGACGACCCCTCGATCCAGGCCGTGGCCAAGGTCGCTCTGGAAGCCGTCGGCGGCTTCCAGGTGCTGAGCTGCGCCAGCGGCCAGGAAGCGCTCGATCAGGTACAAGGCTTCGCGCCCGACTTCATCCTGCTCGACGTGATGATGCCAGGCATGGACGGCCCGCAAACGCTGGAGAGGCTGCGCGAACTGGTGGATATCGGTGAGGTGCCGGTAGCCTTCATGACGGCCAAGGTCCAGCCCGGTGAAGTGGCCCATTACCGCAGCCTGGGCGCGCTCGACGTGATCGTGAAACCCTTCGATCCCATGCAGCTTGCCGCCCAGATCCGGCAGATCTGGAGCCGACGCCATGGATAAACACGACGGCAACGCCATCCCTCAGACCCTGCAAGAACGTCTGCAGCAGCTCGGCCAGCAGTTCGCCGAACGCCTGCGCCAGGAGCTACCGCAACTGACGCAGCAGGGCGAGCAACTGCTCAAGGCCGGCGACGAGCAGCGCAGGCATCTGTTGCAGGCGCTACGCGACCAGCTGCATCGCCTGGCCGGCAGTGCCGGCACCTTCGGTTTCGACCAGCTTGGCCAGCAAGCGCGGGAGCTGGAACAACAGGCCGAGCGCTGGCTGGAACATCAGCAACGCCTGCAGCATGAACTCGGCGAATTCATCGCGGCGCTGCAACGCCTGGGCAACCAGACCTCCAGCAACGCGGCACCCGGCGCAGTGCAGCAGCAGATACCACAGGCGCTACGTGGAGACACCGAGTCCCGGCTCATCTACATCCTCGAGGATGAAATAGCCGTAGGCGAAAACATGCGCCTGACCCTGAACAACTTCGGCTATCAGGCCGAGCACTTCAATTCCATCGCCGGTCTCGATGCGGCCCTGGAGCAGCAGATACCGGACGCGCTGATCGTCGACGTCAACCTGGCCAACGAAGACTGCAGCGGCCTGGACTACGCTGCGAGCTTGCAGCAGCGCCTGGAGGTGCCCCTGCCGCTGCTGGTGCTGACCCACCAGGATGACTTCGCCACCCAGTTGCAGGCGGTGCGGGCCGGTGCATTGGGTTTCTTCGCCAAACCGGTGGACATTCCGCAGTTGGAAAGCCGCCTGGAACGCTGCTTCGCCCAGCAGAGCGGCGAGCCCTACCGGGTGTTGATCGTCGACGACGACCGTGATCTGGCCAGCCGCTACAGTCTGGTGCTGCGCGATGCCGGCATGCTGGTGGAATTTCTTCAGGACCCGGCGCAGATCTTCGAGCATCTGCGCGACTTCAATCCCGAGGTGGTGCTGCTCGACGTCAACATGCCGGACTGTACCGGCCCTGAGCTGGCGCAGATCATCCGTTGCAACGACGACTGGCTGCGCATCCCGATCATCTACCTGTCGGCGGAAACCGATATCGGCAAGCAGATGAATGCGCTGATCAAGGCCGGCGACGACTTCGTCACCAAGCCGATTTCCGACAACGCCCTGGTCGCCACCGTGTTCTCCCGCGCTCAGCGCGCACGTCTGCTGTCCAACGCCCTGGCGCGCGACAGCCTCACCGGCCTGCTCAAGCATGGCGATATCAAGGAGCAGGTGGCCATCGAGCTGGAGCGCGCGCTACGCAGCGGCGACCGCGCCAGTGTGGTGATGCTGGATATCGATCACTTCAAACGGGTAAACGACGAACATGGTCACGCCGCCGGCGACAACGTCATCCGCGCCCTGGCCAACCTGCTGCGCCAGCGCCTGCGTCGGGTCGACAGTCTGGGGCGCTATGGCGGCGAGGAGTTTCTCGCGGTACTGCCGGACTGCACCCCGCAACAGGCCAAGCAGATCGTCGACGAGATTCGCGAACGCTTCGCCGAGTTGCGCTTCATCGCCGATGGCGGCGAATTCTCCTGCACCCTGAGTGCCGGTATCGCCGGCACCGATGTGCACAGTGAAGCCGAGCAACTGCGCGAGCGCGCCGACAAGGCGCTGTATGCGGCCAAGCATGGTGGTCGCAATCAGGTGCAGGTGGCGGCGTCGGAAGAGCATCGCGGCTGAAGCCGCTCCTACACCAGCACCACGCCCCGTAGGAGCGGGTTCAGCCGCGATAGGAAATGAAGCCCCTAGGGATGCCACTCTTCACATCCACCATAAGCGTTCACCCTGATCAGGCCTCGGCGCGTTGCATCAGCTGGCGCTGACGCCACTCCATGAAGGTTTTCAGGAACAGGGTGAGCAGCGCCATGCACGCCAGCAGGCCGGCGGCAGTGAAGGCCGCCGCGGGCTTGTAGTCGTTGTTGAGCTGGTCGACCAACAGCGGCAAGGTCAGGGTCTGGTTGATGATGGTGCCGGAGACCACCGATACCGCGCCGAACTCACCGACCGCGCGCGCGTTGGTCACCACCACGCCGTACAGCAGCGCCCATTTGATCTTCGGCAGGCTAATGCGGCGGAAGATCTGCCAGCCGCTGGCACCCAGGCACATGGCAGCGGCTTCTTCGTCCTGACCCTGGGCCTGCATCACCGGAATCAGAATGCGCGCCACATAGGGCGCGGTGACGAATACGGTGACCATGACGATGCCCGGCCAGGCGAACATCAACTGCATGCCGTTATCGTAGAACCAGCGGCCGATGAAGCTCTCCAGGCCGTAGACCACCAGATAACAGAGGCCGGCGACCACCGGCGATACCGCATAGGGAATATCGACCAGCGTGGTCAGCAGTTTGCGCCCGCGAAAATCGTAGTGCGTCACGCACCAGGCCAGGCAGATGCCGAAGCACAGGTTCAGCGGCACGGTTATGGCGGCCACCAGCAGGGTCAACCCGATGGCGTGGAGCATGTAGTCCTCGCCGAGATTGCTCCACAGCAGGTCGAGCCCGCCAGCCAGCGCCTTGGTGAAGATCAGCGCCAGCGGCACCAGCAGAATCAGCGCCACCACCATCAGACCGAGGATTACCAGCGCCCACTGGCGCCAATCTTGGGGCTTTTTCATCGACCTTGCCGTTGCCATGCGAACAAACGTCCCTGCACGACCTGCAGGAGGAACAGAAGAGTCAGCGAGGCAAGCAGGATCACCGAAGCAATGGCCGCCGCCGCCGGGTAATTGAACTCCTGCAGACGGACGAAAATCATCAACGAGCTGACCTCCGTCTGGTAGGGAATGTTGCCGGCGATCATGATCACCGCGCCGAACTCGCCGAGGCTGCGCACGAAGGCCTGCGAGCCACCGGTGACCAGCGCCGGGGTCAGAGTCGGCAGGATCACCTTGCGAAAGGTCTGCACGCGGCTGGCGCCCAGGGTGCGCGCGGCCTCCTCGTATTCCGAGCCAAGATCCTGCAGCACCGGCTGCACGGTACGCACCACGAAGGGAATGCTGGTAAAGACCATCGCCACCACGATACCGGCGTAGGCGTAGGCCACCTTGAAGCCCAGCCACTGGCCGATCCAGCCGTTGGGTACCAGCAGCGCGGCGAGGGTCAGGCCAGCCACCGAAGTCGGCAGGGCGAACGGCAGGTCGACCAGCGCATCGACGATGCGCCGACCAGGGAAGTCGTAGCGGGTGATGATCCAGGCCAGCAGCAGACCCAGCACCAGCACCGCCAGCGTCGAGTAGAAGGCCGCCGAGATGGTCACCTTGTAGGTCTGCACCACACGCGGATCGCTGATCGCGAACCAGTACTGCGCCCAGGTCATGTCGCTGACGTACAACAGCAGCGCCGACAGCGGCAACAGGATCACCAGCGACAGGTACAGCACGCTGACGCCGAAGCTCAGGCCGAAGCCAGGCAGCAGCGGAGTCTGCAGGAAGAACAGCGTCGGTTTACTCACGAAAAGCTCGGCTCTACAAATGCAGTTGGCCGCCAATAAGGCGGCCAACTGACCATTACGATGCTCGCGTAGGGCGGGTGCAACCCGCCACTCATGGCTGGCGGGTTATACCCGCTCTACGCCAGACCGGCGCGCTCAGCGCCCAGTCGCGAGAAGCTGGTCAAGGATACCACCGTTGTCGAAGTGCTTGGCGGTGATGTCATCCCAGCTACCGAGGATCTCGTTCGGGTTGATCAGGCGTACCGGTGCGAACTGCGCCTTGGTCGCCTCGACCACTTCCGGGTTGTGCACGCGGTAGTTGTAGCGGGTCAGCAGCTGCTGGATGTTCTTGCTGTACTGGAAGTCGAGGAAGGCCTTGGCCTGCTCGCGGGTGCCGCGCTCGTCGGCCACCTTGTCGACGATGGCCACCGGGAACTCGGCCAGCACGCTGACTTCCGGCACCACGATTTCCAGGTTGGCAGACTTGAACTCGTCACCCTTGGCGATGTTGATCACTTCCGACTCGAAGGTCAGCAGCACGTCGCCCTGGCCGTTCTGGGCAAAAGCCACGGTGGCGCCACGGCCGCCAGTGGGGAAGTTCTCGACGTTCTTCAGCAGCTTGCCGACGAAGGCCTTTACCTTCTCCTCGTCGCCATTGAATTTCTCGTTGGCGAACAGCCAGGCGCCCAGGTAACTATAGCGGGCGTTGCCGGAGGTTTTCGGGTTGGGGAATACCAGCTTCACGTCGTCGCGAATCAGGTCATCCCAGCTCTTGATGTTCTTCGGGTTGCCTTCGCGCACCAGGAACGCGGTGGTGCTGTAGTACGGCGAGGCGTTGTTGGGGAACTGCTTGGCCCAGTCTTCACGCAGCAGACCGCGCTTGGCCAGGATGTCCACATCGGTTACCTGGTTAAAGGTGACGACGTCGACCTTCTTGCCCTGGATGATGTCCTGCGCCTGACGCGAGGTACCGGCGAAGGACTGGATGATCTTCACTTCCTTGCCGCTCTGTTGCTTCCAGTGCTCGACGAACAGCGGATTGATCTCGCCGAACAGCTCGCGGGCGATGTCATAGGAGGCGTTGTGGAATGGCGTATCGGCGGCAGCATGGCTCAGCGAGCCGGTAAGCAGGGTGGCGCTGGCCACACTGGCCAGGAGGATCTTCTTCAGCATGAGCGGCTTCCTTATCGTTGGCAGAGCCTGCAAGCAGGCGTTTTGATGGCGCGATTGTGGCGCAACGGCATATGTCCGAAAAATACTATTTTCTTATCTGCTTATAACCAGACAAAAATCAATCACGCCGTCAGACGAACCCGCCGCACAGGTGCGGCCAGGAAAAGACGAGGAAGCATACGGGAAGGTGGCGGAGGTGGCGAACAAGGAGGGACGCGGAGAGGTGACGATGACGCCTCGCCCCGGCCGCCCGAGTAGCGGCCAGGGTGGCGCAAGAGCGATCAGAGCTTGGCGATGGACACTTCGGTGGATTTCACGAAAGCGATCACTTCACTGCCCACCTGCAATTCCAGTTCGCGCACGGAGCGGGTGGTGATCACCGAGGTGACGATGCCGGCGGCAGTCTGCACGTCGATTTCCGACAGCACGTCGCCGATGACGATTTCCTTGATGCTGCCCTTGAACTGGTTACGCACGTTGATGGCTTTGATGGTCATGGTGTTTCTCCTGATGGTCCACTGATGTAGCCCGGATGCAATCCGGGGAATTCTTGAGCCGTCCCGGATTACATCCGGGCTACGGTCTCACAGCGCCCAACGCAATTGCGTGGGCAGAGGTGATACGGGGTCTGGTGGGGTCGGCAATTCCGGCTGTGCCAGCACCCGGTCGAGCACCCGCGCTTCCAACGCAGCCAGCAGCGGCGAGCCATGCGGACGCGGGCGTACCAGTTGCACATCGAGGTCGAGGCCGATCTGACCGTCCTCGATGAGGATTACCCGGTCCGCTACGGCCACCGCTTCGGCGACGTCGTGGGTGACCAGCAGCACGGTGAAGCCATGCTGCTGCCACAGACGTTCGATCAGTTGCTGCATCTCGATGCGGGTCAGCGCATCCAGCGCGCCCAGCGGCTCATCGAGCAGCAGCAGGCGCGGCCGATGGATCAATGCACGGGCCAGGGCCACGCGCTGCTTCTGCCCGCCGGACAGTGCCGCCGGCCACTCATTGGCACGATCCGCCAGGCCGACCGCCGCCAGGGCTTCCTCGGCCTGCTTGCGCCAGTTGCCGGAAAGACCCAGGCCGACGTTGTCGATCACCCGCTTCCAGGGCAGCAGACGCGAGTCCTGGAACATCAGGCGAATGTCTTCACGCACCGCGTTGAGCGAGCCATTGCCGGCCAGCAACTGGCCACCGCTGGGCTGATCCAGACCGGCCAGCAAGCGCAGCAGCGTGCTCTTGCCACAGCCGCTGCGGCCGACCACGGCGACGAACTGACCGGCCGGGATATGCAGGTCGATGCCCTTGAGCACCTGACGCTCGCCGAAGGATTTCTCGATTTTCTCGATGGCCAGGGGAATGCCCTGACGAATGTTATGCAGCGCTGTCATTGGCCACCTGCCTTGACCTGATAGGCCGGGTGCCAGCGCAGCCAGACGCGTTCGAGACCACGGGCGGCGACGTCGGCCAGCTTGCCGAGTACCGCATAGAGCAGGATCGCCAGCACCACCACGTCGGTCTGCAGGAATTCGCGGGCGTTCATCGCCAGGTAGCCAATGCCACTGCTGGCAGAGATGGTCTCCGCGACGATCAGCGTCAGCCACATGAAGCCCAGAGCGAAACGCACGCCAACCAGGATCGACGGCAACGCACCCGGCAGGATCACCTGACGGAACAGCGAGAAGCCGGACAAGCCATAGCTGCGCGCCATCTCCACCAGCGCCGGATCGACGTTGCGGATGCCGTGGTAGGTGTTGAGGTAGATCGGGAACAGCGTGCCGAGCGCGACCAGGAACACCTTGGCCGCCTCGTCGATGCCGAACCAGAGGATCACCAGCGGGATCAGCGCCAGGTGCGGCACGTTGCGGATCATCTGCACCGAGCTGTCGAGAAAGCGCTCGCCCCATTTCGACAGGCCGGTGATAAAGCCCAGCAGCAGGCCGATGCCGCCGCCGATGGCGAAGCCGATGCCGGCGCGCTGGCCACTGATCGCCAGGTGCTGCCAGATTTCGCCGGAGGCCAGCAGCGCCCAGCCGGCGGCAAGCACGGCGCTGGGCGCCGGCAGGATGCGGCTGGACAGCCAACCGCTGGCCACCGCCAGCTGCCAGGCGGCCAGCAGCCCCAGCGGCAGAGCCCAGGGCGCAGCGCGCAGGGCCAGTTTGTGAAGGGTCGTGTTGCTCATGGTTGCCTCGAAAACCTTTGTAGCGTCTGTATTCCCCGGATTGCATCCGGGCTACGGCGCCCGATGTAGCCCGGATGCAATCCGGGGAAGTCGTGCGCCTGCCCCTCTCTCCAACCCTCTCTCCAAAGGGGCGAGGGAGCTGTCAGGTGCCGTCGGAATGTCCGGCGGCTCGGCTTGGCTCCCCTCTCCCGCCTGCGGGAGAGGGGCTGGGGGAGAGGGCGCTTTTCAGCTCGCCGAAGCCGCCTTCGGCAAAATGTCGCTGGAGATCATTTCGCCGAACGGGCTGACATAACCGCGACTTTCCGGACGCTGCGGCTGGGCTACGTCCAGATGCGGGAACAGCAGTTCGGCGACCCGGTACGACTCTTCCAGATGCGGATAGCCGGAGAAGATGAAGGTATCGATGCCCAGCTCCGCATACTCCTTGACCCGCGCCGCCACGGTCGGGCCATCGCCGACCAGCGCAGTGCCAGCGCCACCGCGCACCAGGCCGACACCAGCCCAGAGGTTCGGCGACACTTCCAGGTTGTCGGTCTTGCCGCCGTGCAGGGCAGCCATGCGCTGTTGGCCGACGGAATCGAAGCGCGCCAGCGACGCCTGGGCACGGTCGATGGTGTCCTGATCCAGGTGGCTGATCAGGCGATCTGCCGCCGCCCAGGCTTCCTCATTGGTCTCGCGCACGATCACGTGCAGGCGAATGCCGAAGCGCACTTCGCGGCCCTGCGCAGCAGCCTTCTCGCGCACCTGAGCGATCTTCTCGGCCACCGCTGCCGGCGGCTCGCCCCAGGTCAGGTACAGCTCGACCTGCTCGGCAGCCAGATCCTGCGCCGCGTCGGACGACCCACCGAAATACAGCGGCGGACGCGGCTGCTGGATCGGCGGGTAGAGCAGCTTGGCGCCCTTCACCTGGATGTGCTTGCCGTCGTAGTCGACGGTTTCGCCCTCCAGTACGCGGCGCCAGATGCGGGTGAACTCGACGGAGGCCTCATAGCGCTCGGCGTGCGACAGGTGCAGGCCATCGCCGGCCAGCTCGTCCGGATCGCCCCCGGTCACCAGATTGAACAGCGCACGGCCGTTCGACAGGCGATCCAGTGTCGCTGCCTGGCGCGCAGCCACGGTCGGCGAAATGATTCCCGGGCGCAGGGCAACGAGAAACTTCAGATTCTGCGTGAGTGGGATCAGCGAGGCGGCCACCAGCCAGGAGTCCTCGCAGGAACGCCCGGTGGGAATCAGCACGCCGCCGTAGCCGAGGCGGTCAGCGGCCTGCGCGACCTGGGCCAGATAGCCATGATCGACGGCGCGCGCGCCTTCGGCGGTGCCCAGGTACTTGCCATCGCCATGGGTAGGCAGGAACCAGAAGATGTTGAGGCTCATGGAGTTGTCTCCTTTCACGAAAGCGTTGACGTAGCCCGGATGCAATCCGGGAAATACCGTGTGGCTGCCCCGGATTGCATCCGGGCTACGGGTTACTGGTTCTGCGCGACCTTGGCCGGCGGATTCCAGATCACGTCCTTGATGGTCAGCTGCTTGGGGATCAGCTTCAGCTCGGTAAAGGTGTCGGCGATCTTCTGCTGCGCCTCGACCACCTCCGGGCTGATGAACTGCGCGCCGTAACCCTGGCGCTCGACGGCCTGGCGGGTGATCTCCGGGGACAGGCCGATCAGCGGCGCGACCTGGCTGGTGGCTTCGTCGAGGTTGCCCTTGACCCACTCGCCGACGCCGCGGATTTCCTCGACCAGCGTGCCGACCACCTGCGGGTTCTTCTCGGCATAGGTGCGGGTCGCCAGGTAGAACTGGTGGTTGTCCACCAGACCGCTACCGTCACGCAGGGTGCGGGCCTGCAATTGCTTCTCGGCGGCGGACTGGAACGGGTCCCAGATCACCCAGGCATCGACGCTGCCACGCTCGAAGGCGGCGCGGGCATCGGCGGGCGGCAGGTAGACCGGGGTGATGTCGCCGTACTTGAGGCCGGCGTCTTCCAGCGCGCGCACCAGCAGGTAATGCACGTTGGAGCCCTTGTTCAGGGCGACCTTCTTGCCCTTGAGTTCGGCCACCGATTTGATCGACGAATCTTTCGGCACGAGGATCGCCTCGCCCGTCGGAGCCGGCGGCTCATGGGCGACGTAGAGCAGGTCAGCGCCAGCTGCCTGAGCGAATACCGGCGGGGTTTCACCAGTGACGCCAAAGTCCACGGAGCCGACGTTGAGACCTTCGAGCAGCTGCGGGCCGCCCGGGAACTCCGTCCACTTGACCTCCACGCCCTGCTCGGCCAGGCGTTTTTCCAGGGTGCCCTTGGCCTTGAGCAGCACCAGAGTGCCGTACTTCTGATAGCCGATACGCAATGTCTCGGCTTGAGCTTGAGTGATGGCGCCGAAGGAAATGGCCGCGGCAAACAGGGCGACCAGGCTTCGACGCAAAGTAATGGTGCGCATGGCGCTCTCCCTTTGCGGTGATGTCTTGGTTGGCTACCTGCTTGCCCGTTGGCGGGCGAGTAAGGCGGGGTATTACGGGGCTTACAGTCGGGCAAAGCCCGTGTCAGATACTCCAGCGGGCGTTCACCAGCCGGTCGTTCAATACGTTCGGATCGATCGGCCTCGGCCGTCGCGCCAGGGCTACGCCCAGTTGTTCCAGTGCCTCGTCGAGGCGTTCGCGCAACTCGTCGTCGATCTGCGCGGGCCTGTCCCCTTCCGGGTAGGCGATCTGTTTGTCCACGGCGAACACGCCGGAGAGCATTTCCTGCGCCTTCAGCGCGGCCAGTACCGGCTTGAGCGCGTAGTCCACAGCCAACAGGTGCGCCGGGCTGCCGCCACTGGCCAGGGGCAGTACCACCTTGTGCGCCAGGGCGCGCTCGGGCAGCAGATCCAGCAGCACCTTCAGTGCGCCAGTGAACGACGCCTTGTACACCGGCGTACCGACCACCAGGCCATCGGCGCTGGCCACCACCGCCTGCAGTTGCTGGACAGCCGGGCTGTCGAAGCGCGCATGCAGCAGATCCTCGGCCGGGAAGTCGCGCACCTTGAGCAGGCTCACCTCCACCTGCTGCGCCTCCAGGCGTTGGCGTACGTAATCCAGCAGCACCTCGGTGCGCGAACGCGCCGCAGGGCTGCCGGAGAGCAACACGACGTGCATGCTGGTTCCTTATTTATTCGGCTGCGGGGTCAGGCGCAGATAGGGTTTCACCGCGCGATAGCCTTTCGGGAAGCGCTGGGCGATCTCGGCTTCATCCTTCAGCGACGGCACGATCACCACCTCTTCACCGTCCTGCCAGTTGGCCGGGGTGGCCACCTTGTAGTTGTCGGTCAGTTGCAGCGAATCGATGACGCGCAGGATTTCGTTGAAGTTGCGCCCGGTACTGGCCGGATAGGTGATGGTCAGGCGCACCTTCTTGTTCGGATCGATGATGAACAGCGAACGCACGGTCAGGGTGTCGTTGGCGTTCGGGTGGATCAGGTCGTAGAGGTCGGACACCTTGCGGTCGGCATCGGCGATGATCGGGAAATTGACCGCGGTGTTCTGCGTCTCGTTGATGTCGTCGATCCACTTCAGGTGCGAATCCACCGGGTCGACGGACAGCGCGATAGCCTTGACGCCACGCTTGGCGAATTCGTCCTTGAGCTTGGCGGTAAAGCCCAGCTCGGTGGTGCACACCGGGGTGAAGTCAGCCGGGTGGGAGAAGAGGATGCCCCAGCTGTCGCCCAGCCATTCGTGGAAACGAATGCGGCCTTCGCTGGAGTCCTGCTCGAAGTCGGGGGCGATGTCGCCCAGGCGGATGGTCATGATCGTGCTCCTTGGCAGTAGCTTGCGTGGTGCTCACTATGCTCAGGAACAAAGAGAAACAAAAAGAATAAATAATGATTTATTTATAACTAAAAAATCATTCTGGAACGATCCGTCATGACCACCCCGAGCCTGCACAAGGTTCCCAGCGAACAGGCACCCATGGCGCTGCTGCTGGAAGCCGACCCCAGCCCCGTCACCATCGCCAGCTACCTGCAGGAGGGCCATTGCGTGGTCGCGCGCCTGAACGACGTGATCGTCGGCGTCTACGTGATCAAGGCCCTGACCGCCAGCACCTGGGAACTGATGAACATCGCCGTGGCGCCCGAACACCAGAGTCAGGGCATCGGCGCCCTCCTGCTGCACCACGCTATCGACCAGGCCCGGCAACTGGGCGCGAAGCGCCTGGAACTGGGCACCGGCAGCTTCGGCCACCAATTGACCTTCTACCAACGCGCCGGATTTCGCGTGGTGGCGGTGGAACCGGACTACTTCCTTACCCACTACCCCGAGCCGCTGTTCGAGAATGGTCTGCAGTATCGGGATCGCTTGCGTCTGGCTTTGGAGCTTTAAGAAGGCTCGCGCAGGCGATAACCCACACCGGCCTCGGTGATCAGGTAGCGCGGCGCAGCCGGGTCGTCGCCGAGCTTCTGCCGCAGGTGGCCGACCACCACGCGCAGGTAATGACTGTCGCCGACATGGCTCGGCCCCCAGATATCGCGCAGCAGTTGCTGTTGGGTCACCACACGGCCAAGGTACTGGGCGAGCAGCGCCAGTACCGCGTATTCCTTGGGCGTCAGGGCGATTTCGGCGTCATCGAGGCTGACCCGACGATAGGCCAGGTCGATGCTCAGCGCGCCACAGACGATGCTCGCCGGCAGCGCCTCACGGCCCTGGCCCTGGCACAGCAGCACGCGCACGCGGGCGAGGAATTCCTGGATGCCGAACGGCTTGGTCACGTAGTCGTTGGCGCCGCCATCGAGCGCCAGCACCTTCTCGCCCTCGCTGGCGCGTACCGAGAGCACCAGCACCGGCACCTGGCTCCATTCGCGCAGGCCGCGCAGCACCTGCTGGCCGTCGAGGTCGGGCAGGCCGAGGTCGAGCACGACGAGATCGGGGTTATACAGCGCTGCCTGGGCCAGACCGTCTTCACCATTCGCTGCCTCCAGCACCCGATAGCCCTGGGCGCTGAGGGCGATACGCAGGAACTTGCGAATCTGCGCTTCGTCGTCGATCAGCAGAATGCTTGGCCCCTGACTCATCAGTCCTCCTCGGCGGCTTGCGGTTGCGTGGTCAGCGGCAGGTGCAGGGTCAGGCTAGCGCCACGGCCATCTAGGCCCTCGCCGACCGTGACACGACCGCCGTGAGCACCGACCATGCCCTGGCAGATCGCCAGGCCCAGGCCCGTGCCCTGGCCGCCGCGATCGCCCCGCGCTGCGGTGTAGAACATGTCGAAGATCTTCGCCCGTTCCGCCTCGGGAATGCCAGGGCCCTGATCGGCGACGACGAAGCGCAGCTCCTGCGCGTCGTATTCCAGCGCCACCCGCAGGCGCCCGCCGGGCGGCGAGAAGCGCGCGGCGTTTTCCAGCACATTGACCAGCGCCTGCTCGATCAGCGCCGCATGCACCCGCAGCAGCGGTGGCTCCGGCGGCAGCAAACACTCAACCTGCAGCGGCGCGAGCACCGCGCGCAGTCGTTGCAGGGCGCTGGCGACGATGTCGCTGGGCGCGACCCAGTCGCGCGCCAGCTTGAGCCCGCCATGGCCGAGGCGGGTCATGTCGAGCAGGTTCTGGATATAGCGGTCGAGGCGCTCGGCCTCGTCGCGGGTGCCTTCGAGCAGTTCCCGGCGATCGGCCAGGGGGATCGCCTCACCCAGCGCCAGCAGGCTGTCGATGGAGCCGCGCATGGCGGTCAGCGGCGTGCGCAGGTCGTGCGACACCGAAGCCAGCAGCGCGCTGCGCAGTTCCTCGGTCTGCCCGTGCAGGCGCGCCGCCTCCAGCTCCTCGGCCAGTTGCGCGCGTGCCAGGGCCTGCGCCAGCGGTTGCCCCAGGGCAGCGACCAGGCGTCGGCGACCGTCCGCCAGTGGCGCGCCGTCGACGTGCTGCAGGCCGATTAGCAGCAGCGGCCCCTCCTCGCCACACAGCGGCCACCACCACCAGCGACTGTTGGGCAGGGTGTCGGTGCCAAATCCCGCTGGCTGCTCGTGCTGCCAGGCCCAGTCGGCGGCGGCGCGTTCGGCATCTGGCAGTTCGGCATGCTGACCGCCCTCATGCTGCCACTGACCATCCGCCGAACGCGACAACAGGGTCAGCTGCATCTCGGCCCAACCGCCCAGTTGCTGCTCGGCCACCGCCAGCACGGCCTGGCGGTCGGCGGCGGCGGTGAGCTTGCGCGACAGCTCCAGCAGCGCGGTGGTCTCGCCCTGCGCCTGGCGCAGCGCCTGCACCTGGCGGCGCTGACGGCTGGCCAGATTGCCGGTCAGACCGGCCATGAGCAGGAAGAACAGCAGGGTCAGCACGTCCTCCTGACGCTGGATGCGCAGGGTCAGGGTCGGCGGAATGAACAGGAAGTTGTAAGCCAGGAACGATAGCCCCGAGCAAGCGAGCGCCGGGCCGAGGCTACTGCGCACCGCCACCAGCAACACGGCGGCGAGAAACACCAGGGAAATATTCGGCAACTCCAGCACCTGCGCCAGGCCAAGGGAGATCAGCGTGGCGCAGGCGGCGGCCAGGGTAGCCAGCAGGTAGTCACGCCAGCGCGGGGCGATGCGCGTGCGACGACCAGCCCTCGGCTGATCACCCGCCGCATCCAGCACGCTCACCTCCAGCCCGGCGCCAGCGGCCAGCAGGCGCTCGCCGAGGCCACGACCGAACCAGCGGCGGCGCAAACGCCGGGTGCTGCTGCCGACCAGAATCAGGCTGGCGCGGCGCTCGCGGGCATGGTCGAGCAGCGTGCGCGCCACCGAGTCGCCGTGCAGCGTCACCACCTCGCCTCCAAGGCGCTCGGCCAGGCGCAGCGCGGCTTGCAGACGGCCGCGCTGGTCCTCGTCCATGGCGTGGCGGCCGTCCACGTGCACCACCGACCAGGGCAGATGACGCCGCTCGGCCACCCGGCAGGCGTGGCGCACCAGGCGCTCGGCCTCGCCATCGCCGTCCACCCCCACCAGCAGTCGCCCGAGCACGCTGGGCGCGGCCTGGCCGAGCTGGCGGTAACGCTGGTCAAGGTCGGCATCGACCCGCGCGGCAGCAGTCTGCATGGCCAGCTCGCGCAGCGCGGTGAGGTTGGTCGGCGAGAAGAAGGCGTCGATGGCCGCACGCGCCTGCTCGGGCATGTACACCTTGCCGTCGCGCAGGCGTTCCAGTAACTCACGCGGCGGCAGGTCGACCAGCTGGATCTCGTCGGCTTCCTGCAGCACCCAGTCCGGCACCGTTTCACGCACCTGCACGCCGGTGATATCGCGGACGCGGTCGTTGAGGCTTTCCAGGTGCTGCACGTTGACCGTGGTGTAGACGTCGATGCCGGCGGCGAGCAGCTCCTGCACATCCTGCCAGCGCTTGGCGTGGCGGCTACCCGGGGCGTTGCTGTGCGCCAGCTCGTCGACCAGCGCCAGCTTGGGCGGGTCGGCCAGCAGGCCATCGAGATCCATCTCGCTCAACTCCAGGCCGCGATACGGCAGGCGCAATGGCGGCTGCTGCGGCAGCCCCACCAGCAGCGCCTCGGTCTCGCTGCGGCCATGGCTTTCCACCACCCCGGCGCGCAACGCCACGCCCTGGCGCAGTTGCGCATGGGCGGCCTGGAGCATAGCAAAGGTCTTGCCGACGCCCGGCGCCGCGCCGAGAAACACCTTGAGCCGGCCACGGCCTTCACGGGGCAGGTCGGCGAGCAACGCTTCGGCGCGCAGGCTGTCGTTCATCGAGCACTCGTCACTGGGAAGAAGTGGAGGGATTGTCGGCCAACGCCAGGTTCAGAGCCAGCACATTGACCACCGCCGGGCCAAACAGCGGGCGCTCGGTGTGCGCCTCGACCAGGCGCAGCAACTCGGCCTCGTTCAGGCCACGGGTCTGGGCGATGCGCGGGATCTGCCAGGCAGCGGCCTCGGGCGACAGGTGCGGGTCGAGGCCGCTGCCCGAGGTGGTCACCAGTTGCATCGGCACGGGCGCCTGACCGCCCAGTTTGGCGCTGGCCTGCTCGATGCGCTCGCGCAGTTCGGGATTGCTCGGCGCCAGGTTACTGGCGGCGCTGGCCACGGTGGCGTAGTCGCCGGCTGAAGGGCGCGACTGGAACCATTGATCGCCGTCGAAGACCTGGGCGATCAGGCGGCTGCCGCGCACCTGGCCGGCGTCGTCACGCACCAGGCTGCCGGAGGCCTGATCAGGGAAGGCCACCTGGGCCACGCCGGTGACGGCCAGCGGGTAAGCCACGCCGGTGAGCAACGTCATCAGCACCAGGGTGGCGATGGCGGGGCGAATTGAGTTGAGCATGATGAGTCTCCGATATCGATTCTTTGCTGGTGTAGGAGCGAATTCATTCGCGATGGTCTTGGCACCGTGCCCGCCCATTTCGCGGATAAATCCGCTCCTACCGACCGTGCCACCGGGCGCGATGAAGCCCTTGTAGGAGCGAGCTCTGCTCGCGAAGCTTTTCACTCGCCCGTGATTCGCGAGCAGAGCTCGCTCCTACAAAACGTGGTTACACCCAGCCCAACCCCACCAGCAGCAGGTCGAGCAGCTTGATCCCGACGAAGGGCGCAACCAGCCCGCCGAGGCCGTAGATCAGCAGGTTGCGCCGCAACAGTTGTCCCGCGTCCAGCGCCTGAACGCGTACACCGCGCAGCGCCAGCGGGATCAGCGCGACGATGATCAGCGCGTTGAACACGATGGCCGAGAGGATCGCGCTTTGCGGGCTGTGCAGTTGCATCAGGTTGAGCGCGCCAAGCTGCGGGTAGATGCCGGCGAACAACGCCGGGAGGATGGCGAAGTACTTGGCCACGTCGTTGGCCACCGAGAAGGTGGTCAGCGCGCCGCGCGTCACCAGCAGTTCCTTGCCCACCTGCACCACGTCGATCAGCTTGGTCGGGTCGCTGTCCAGATCCACCAGGTTGGCGGCCTCGCGCGCGGCCTGGGTGCCGTCGTTCATCGCCAGGCCGACGTCGGCCTGGGCCAGCGCCGGGGCGTCGTTGGCGCCGTCGCCGCACATCGCCACCAGCTTGCCTTCGGCCTGCTCGGCGCGGATGCGCGAGAGCTTCTTCTCCGGCGTGGCCTCGGCAATCACGTCGTCGACACCCGCCTCGGCAGCGATGGCAGCAGCGGTCAGCGGGTTGTCGCCGGTAACCATCACGGTGCGGATGCCCATGGCGCGCAACTCGGCGAAGCGCTCGCGAATGCCCGGTTTGACCACATCCTTGAGGTGGATGGCGCCGAGCAGGCGCCCGTCCCCGGCCACCAGCAGCGGCGTGCCGCCACTCTGGGCGATCTTCTCCACCTCGCGCGCCAGGGGCGCCGGCAGATCACTACGGCCCAGGCCGAGGTAGGCCAGCACCGCATCCACCGCTCCTTTACGATAAGCCACGCCACCCACATCAGCACCGGACAGGCGCGTCTCGGCGCTGAAGGCGATCAGCGTCATGCCGCTACGCTCGGGCACCTCCATCGGGTGCAGCGCTGCCAGGTACTCGACGATGGACTTGCCCTCGGGCGTGTCGTCGCCCTGCGAGGCCAGCAGCGCCGCCTCGGCCAAATCCGGCGTAGACACCCCCGGCGCCTTGACCATGGCGCTGCAGCGGCGGTTGCCAAAGGTGATGGTGCCGGTCTTGTCCAGCAGCAGGGTGTGCACGTCGCCCGCCGCCTCCACGGCGCGGCCGGACTTGGCGATGACGTTGAGGCGCACCAGGCGATCCATACCGGCGATGCCGATGGCCGAGAGCAAGCCGCCGATGGTGGTCGGGATCAGCGTCACCAGCAGCGCCGCCAGGTAGATCAGCGGCAGGTCGCCACCGGCAAAACGGGCGAACGGCTGCAGCGTGGCCACCACCAGCAGGAAGATCAGGGTCAGGCCGATCAGCAGGATATCCAGAGCCACCTCGTTGGGCGTCTTCTGCCGGCGCGCGCCTTCGACCAGAGCGATCATGCGGTCGAGGGTGGACTCGCCGGGGTTGGCGCTGATCCGCACCAGCAGCCAGTCCGAGACCAGGCGGGTGTTGCCGGTGACTGCCGAACGATCGCCGCCGGACTCACGGATCACCGGCGCGGATTCGCCGGTAATCGCCGCCTCGTTGACCGCCGCCACACCTTCGATCACCTCGCCGTCACCGGGGATCAGCTCACCAGCCTCGACTCGCACCACGTCGCCTTTACGCAGGCTGCTGGCGGGCACGGACTGGAATTGCGCGCCGACCTGCTTGCGCGCCATCAGGCCCTGGCTGCCGGACTTGAGGCTGTCGGCGCGAGCCTTGCCACGCCCCTCAGCCAGAGCCTCGGCGAAGTTGGCGAAGAGCACGGTGAACCACAGCCACAGGGCAATCTGCACGCCCAGGGCGGTGCTCACGGCAGGGCTGGGGACAAAGCACAGCACGCTGGTGACCAGCGCCGTCAGCTCCACCACCAGCATCACTGGCGAGCGCACCAACTGGCGCGGGTCGAGCTTGACGAAGGCCTGCTTGAGGGCCGGGCGCCACAGCGCGCCGAGGCCGGTCTGCGGCTGGCTGCTGGACGATTGGGCGCTGCGTTGCGCCATTACGGGGGCATTCATCACGGTTTCTCCTTCAGAACGCCAGGTGTTCGGCCAGCGGGCCCAGGGCCAGCGCCGGCATAAAGGTCAGGCCACCCACCAGGAGGATGGTCAAGGTCAGCAGCACGACGAACAGCGGCCCATGGGTGGGGAAGCTGTTCTGCCCCTGCGGCGCGGCGCGCTTGACCGCCAGGCTGCCGGCAATCGCCAGCACCGGCAGGATGTAGCCGAAGCGCCCGAGCAGCATGGCCAGGCCGAGCATCAGGTTGTGGTAAGGCGTGTCGGCGGTGAAGCCGGCGAAAGCCGAGCCGTTGTTGCCGGTGGCCGAGCCGTAGGCATACAGCGCCTGGCTGAAGCCGTGCGGGCCGGGGTTGCCGATGGACGCCGCCGGCCCGGCGAAACTCACCGCCAGGGCGCCGAATACCAGCACGCCGACCGGCATCACCAGCAGCGTGGCGACCATCAGGCGCACCTCGCGGGCCTCCAGCTTCTTGCCCAGGTAGGCCGGCGTGCGACCGATCATCAGGCCGGCGAGGAATACCGCAATCAGCACGAACAGCAGCATGCCGTAGAGGCCCGCGCCGACGCCGCCGAAGACGATCTCGCCGAGCAGCATATTGACCAGCGGCACCAGCCCGCCGAGGGCACTGAAGCTGTCGTGCATCGAGTTGACCGAGCCGTTGGACGCCGCCGTGGTGGTGGTCGCCCAAAGCGCCGAAGCGAAGCTGCCGAAGCGCGCCTCCTTGCCCTCCAGCGAGCCGACCTGCTCGATGGGCAGCCCCGCCAGCGCCGGGTTCGGCTGCAACTCCGCCCAGGCGCAAACACCCAGGCCGATGACGAACAGCAGCAGCATGCTGGCCAGGATCGCCCGGCTCTGGCGCAGGTCACGCACGTAATGGCCGAAGGTGAACACCAGCGCCGCCGGGATCAGCAGGATCGACGCCAGCTCCAGCAGGTTGCTCAGCGCCGTGGGGTTCTCGAATGGATGCGCCGAGTTGACGCCGAAGAAGCCGCCGCCGTTGGTGCCCAGTTGCTTGATGGCGATCTGGCTGGCCGCCGGCCCCATCGGCAGGGTCTGCTCGCTGCCCTGCAGGGTGGTGGCCGAGACGTAGTCGCTGAAGTTCTGCGGCACGCCCTGCCACACCAGCAGCACGGCCAGCACCAGGCACAGCGGCAACAGGCCGTAGAGCACGGCGCGGGTGATATCCACCCAGAAATTGCCCAGGCGGTCGTTGGACTGCCGCGCCAAGCCACGGCACAGCACCACCAACACCGCCAAACCCACCGCCGGGCTAACGAAGTTCTGCACACCGAGCCCAATCATCTGACTGAAGTAACTGAGCTGCGCCTCGCCGCTGTAGGCCTGCCAGTTGGTATTGGTGACGAAGCTCACCGCCGTGTTGAACGCCAGTGGCAGGCTCAGTCCGGCGAGCTGCTGCGGGTTGAGCGGCAAGGCGCCCTGTAGCAACAGAATGCTCATCAGCGCCAGCAGGCAGACCAGGGTGAAGGCCAGCAGCGCCAGGGCGTAGCCGCGCCAGCTCTGCTCCTGCTGCGGGTCGACGCCGGCCATGCGGTAGCACAGGCGCTCCAGCGGCTGCAGCAACGGGCTGAGCCAGGTGCGCTGGCCCTCCATCACGCGGTAGAAGTAGCGCCCGAGAAAAGGTGCCGGTGCCAGCACCAGCAGGAGGAAGGCCGCCAGCAGCAGCCAGTCGTAGTCGTGCATGGCCGTCTCCTCAACCACGCCCGGCGGTCAGCAGCGCCGACAGCAGGTAGGCGAAGAGGCCGACCACCAGGATCAGCGACACACCATCGATTGCGTTCATGTGCAAAGCTCCACGATGCGGGGAATCCGCTCGCGAGCATTGTCGTAAGGCTGGCTGTAAAGATTCGATTGCCGCCCCGCCGCCGGGGCGTAAAGAAATCGTATTGATGCCGAGGGATCAGCCCTGTGGGAGGCGCTTCAGCGGCGACTTGTCCAGGCCTCGCGGCTGTCGCGGCTAAAGCCCCTCCCACAAAAGCCCTGGCAGCGCGCTCCCGTAGGGTGGGTTAGCGGCGCAAAACACCGCTCAAACAGCCGCGCACCCACCTCAAGCGCCGCGTAACCCACCAAGCACTCGCAAGCCCAACCACTCAACCCAACAACCGAACCGCCAAGCCCACCAGTGCACAGGCCACCAGCGTCTCAATCACCCCACGCTTGAAGCCCAGCAACGCCACGCCCGCACCGAGGGTAATCAACGCCGACACCCAATCGAACGTACCGGCGAAGCCCTCTGGCCAGAGCACGTGATAACCGAAGAACAGCGCCAGGTTGAGGATCACCCCGACCACCGCAGCGGTGATCCCGGTCAGCGGCGCTGTGAACTTCAACTGACCGTGGGTCGACTCCACCAGCGGCCCGCCGGCGAGGATGAACAGAAACGACGGCAGAAAGGTGAACCAGGTGACCAGCACCGCCGCCAACGCGCCACTGGCGAAGGCCGAATCGCCACCGAACACCGGCTGGCCATAGGCACCAACGAAGGCGACGAAAGCCACCACCATGATCAGCGGCCCCGGCGTGGTTTCACCCAGCGCCAGGCCATCGATCATCTGCGTCGGCGTCAGCCAGCCGTAGTGACCCACTGCGCCCTGATACACATAGGGCAATACCGCATAGGCGCCGCCGAAGGTCAGCAACGCCGCCTTGGTGAAGAACCAGCCCATCTGCGTCAGTGTGCCCTGCCAGCCGAACGCCAGGGTTAGCAGGCCCATCGGCAACAGCCAGAGCAGCGCGCCGACCAGCAGGATCAGCGCCAGGCGGCTGGAGCGAAAGTGCGTGTGCGCCAGGCGCGTATCGTCATCGATCAATGCCGGTGCATGCGCCCCGACCTTCTCGCCATGGCCACCACCGACCGCGAAGTGCTGCGGCGCCAGTCGCCCACCGATGTACCCCACCAGCGCGGCGCCCAGCACGATCAGCGGGAACGGCAGCTGCAACGCGAAGATGGCCACGAAAGCCGCCGCCGCGATGGCCCACAGCCAGGCGTTCTTCAACACCCGCCCGCCGATGCGCCAGGCCGCCTGCACCACGATGGCCGTCACCGCCGGCTTGATGCCATAGAAGATCCCGGCCACCAGCGGCACATCGCCAAACACCAGGTAGACCCAGGACAGCACGACCAGGATCAGCAGCGACGGCAGCACAAACAACGCCCCAGCGATCACCCCGCCCCAGGTGCGGTGCATCAGCCAGCCGATATAGGTGGCCAACTGCTGCGCCTCCGGCCCGGGCAGCAACATGCAGTAGTTCAGCGCATGCAGAAAGCGCCGCTCAGACAGCCAGCGGCGCTTCTCCACCAGCTCCTGATGCATGATCGAAATCTGCCCGGCCGGCCCGCCGAAACTGATCAGCCCCAGCTTCAACCAGAACCAGAAAGCCTGCAGCAAACTGACCGGGGCGGGACGTTCAGGCAAGTCGGACATTAGGAGGGCTCCAGCGGCGGATAAATCGACCGGCCACTATAGCCGCACAACATGGCAGCTGCGCGACACCGAACGAAAAATCACCATCCCCACGCAGCCCTTGCCCCACCTGAGCTGGAAGAGTTTTCCCGCATCTTATCCACAATGCTTTCCCCAGATTCTGTGCACGACACCCGGCAACACGCCCCCGCCCTGCCCCGCTGTTGAAAGCACGAGCCAAGTGATTGATTAAAAGCGATATTCCGCCTGGCGATAACGCCATAACAGCGCCATTGGGCAAAAACTGAACGGCCTACCGTGGCCCGCTTGAATGCTAGGCGCGGAGGGCTTTTGCAAAGGTTATCCACAGCGCTGTTAACAGAAATTGTGGGTGGTTGTGAGCAGGCTTGAATCAACCTCAACGGCAAACCAGCCACATGGCATTTTGCCCAAGGAGCATGGACAGCACCGCGGTGGATGGAATAGGTTCTGGGTTGGTTTTGCTGGCGCAGTGTTCCAGCAGATTGGGCTTGCCGTCATCTCTGTCGTGTTTCTTCCTAGGTGCTGTCGCGTTTCATGTGACCACTCTCACTCGAAACAAGGACTTGCAGGACGACAAGGAAGGTTATGCGACAGGTGTCGCGTGAAAAAGCGACATGAATGTCGCCTAATAAATAGTTAGGTATCACATGGAAATTTCGCGATTGCTAAAAAAGCGCCAGCTCAATGTCCAAGAGCAGAACGCAATCGCTGAGCACAGGCTGCTCTCCATAGCCAAATATTGGCATGAGCATCCAATACCTACGGCCCTGTTCGCCTACGGCAAAGAGCAAGGCATACTCTGGAGCGGCACAATCGTTCTAGAGCTTGAAATCGACTTCCCAGGTATGCCGAGCCTATTCGGAAGAATCCTAACCAATACTGGTCGCTTCATTGAGTTCGAGCTAGAAACAGATCACACCCATGAGAAACTGCTTTCGGTTGAACAATGGGAGGATGTTACAAACGCCCAAAATTTCTCCGAGCACAACAAAGGCAAGGGCATTGGTCATGGAGCCATAGCAATGAAAATTCAGAACCAACTGTGTGGTGAAACCTAACTAGTGGTTCAAGCCGTTCGCTGCGCTCACTGGGACGGGCTAAAGCCCGCCCCTTAACCAAACGTTAGGCAAAATCCATGGCTTCGAGTAAGCGGCTAAGCAGCGTATCTCACAGTATTGCCCACCATGCAGTGAGCGGCTTGTCGTATGTCCACCCACATCTGAGGCAAGCAGCAAAAGCGCGTGCAGAAGAAACCGTTTTCATTAATCTCCTTGCAGACGAGCCATGCCCGCAACGTTTTTCTGAAATCGTGCCACTGAAAGCCGCTTTAAACTCCTTGAAAATACGCTTTTTAGAAATACTCAAATCCGAAGGTTTTTCAAATACAGACCTCAAAGCGGCGATGCTAATGTTTGAGTTTCCCGAAAGCTATGCCGCTGATTACTGCAGTAACTGCCACTCCTTGCTAATTCATGACGCAGGCAAACAGTACGTGCATGCCGTAAACTATATGGGCGAGTCAATTTCGCCTAACAATGCGCTCAAAGCGCTCACTTCGTTCGCTAGGACCGGCGAAGCCGGCCCCTTAGCTCAATCGTTAGGCTTATATGAATAATACCGGCGACCTTGAGTTACGCGCTGTAGCGCAAATATCGCTCACAACACACATAACCCCAAGAATTAGAAGCATATCGCTTGATATAAACCGCGATCGAAAAGAAATTCTTTTTCGTGCGTATACCGACGGACAGTTACCTGAATCCGCACACGAAGCCCTAATGTGTGCACTAACCGAAATCAGCGCCGCCTATCCTGCAGAATGGAAACTCCAAGAAGAAATTATTGCTTTGCCTGAGCCAGGGCAAATGGACTATTTAAGACTGGTTGTATATGTTAGGTGCGAAGATGATTGGGTCGATCGTAGTATCTAAATCCGTACCAAAGCCTAACAAGTGGTTCAAACCGTTCGCTTCGCTCACTGGGACGGGCTAAAGCCCGCCCCTTAACCAAACGTTAGGGAAAACACATGACCACCACTGTATTTCTTCAAAAGTTTTCGCAAGGAGAAGAAGTAGCCATCCCGTTCGAAGAAATCATGCCTTTCCTCTCCAAATATGGAGTCATAGGAAAAGGTATTGGCGGGTACGAAGTTACTTTTCCACCTGATGAGATAGCTGATGTAGCTAACATCGTAGGAAGTGAGCACGAGGGAGTTCTTTGCATAGGCATTGAGCGGCCTGTTTACGGAGATTCATTCAGAGACTTTGCTTTCGAAGTAATGCAGCAGTTTGGCCTTACATTTTTCGACGATGCTCTAGAAGATATCTACGTCGTAGATACTAATATTGACGACATCCCGAAAAATATCTTAGAGGAGAGCGAAAAAAGCGCCACAGTTATTAATAGCAAAAGTCAAATATGGCAAGCTCCCTAACTAGTAGTTCAAACCGTTCGCTCCGCTCACTGGGACGGGCTAAAGCCCGCCCCTTAACCAAACGTTAGGGGAAATCAATGGAGATCATGCGTTGGGCCAGATAGAAAAAGCAGGATTGGCAAGCATGATAATTTTCACGCTTCTCGGCTCAGTATTTTTGATATTCGCTTTATCTTATTTACTGCCTGGTGAAAGTGAAATACGAAGTATGTCCACATGGATATTCGGCACAATTCCCGGTGTAGCGTCTGCAATTGCTGCCTTCTATACATACCAAGCCACTAAGCGCGCCGCAGTTGCAACCGAAAATGCTAGCAAGGCAGCCAATGCATCTGTAGTGGCAGCATCATTTGAGATCAGGCAGGAAGTTTAAAAGCATTAGTTGAAATCTGGGCGTATTTGAATAAAAAAACATGCGCCTGGTCTTACAACCCATCTTTACCAGAACAATTTCTAATCACCGCAGAAGAATTACTCCTTCTCGAGTCTCATAGGAAAACTATATTTTTTAAATCTAGAATATTCGGCGCAGAAAAATCTGAAGAAATAATCGAATTTTACACGTACCTAGTATCAGAACTAGAAGGCCAATCCACAGCCTGCGACCACGACCCGACAGAAGGACTTGGGGTAAACGAGAGTACGTCGAAGGAATGGTATGAATACAGAACCAAACAAAGAGACAGAGCGTTTCAAATATTAGAAACCGTTAAGCATTTGTGCTATCTCCCCTAACAACTGGTTCAAACCGTTCGCTTCGCTCACTGGGACGGGCTAAAGCCCGCCCCTTAACCAAACGTTAGGGAACAGGGAAAAGGGGAAAGATTTATTACTGCCCTGCAACCTACAGAGCATTAAAGGCGGTGCATACGGCGCACCCTACCATAAGGACGCCGATGCATCAGGCGCACGAGCAGCCCCTTCAGGAGGGTGAGCGGAATCGTCGTGGAAGAGGTTGAGCGGCATGGATGCCGCGAGAGCTGCGATGGCCGGGGCCGCCTAGGTAGGGATGGCCCTTCGTCTGTGGGCCGCATCCGGTCGGGCCTCTGGTCTGGAACGGCGATGGAGCGAACGAACCCCGGCGAAGCAGGGCGGGGGCGCCTAGCTCGGATGGCGGGGCAGGCGGTTTTGGTTACTTTTGCCAGGACGGCCACTCGGAGACAAAAGTGATTCGCCCGAGAGGGCGAAACCAGAAACATCGGTCAAACACTTAATCCAAGCGGCCACTCCACCCTGTACCAAAACGCTTTCATCCGAATGAAACTTTCGGCTTCACACTTCCTCCTCAATACCGCCTCCAGACAAATCCCCGGATTTCATCCGGGCTACAGCGAATCGGCTCACTCGTCGCGTCCATTCGGAGCTGATCGCCGGCAAGCCAGCTCCTACAAACAGCATTCACTACAAATCGCAGGCAAAAAAATCGGGCCTGACGGCCCGAAAAAGTACTCCACCTTGAAGAGTTCGTTTACAGCACGTGCGACTGGTACAGCTCGGTCAGGGCCTCGCCGCGCAGGTAGGCCAGTTCGGCCGAGCGGCGGTCGCGGGGGCGGGCCAGGGGCACGGCCAGTTCGCATTGCAGGCGGCTTGGTGTGCCGCCAAGGATCAGCACGCGGTCGCTGAGGTAGAAGGCTTCGTCGAGGTCATGGGTGACCAACAGCACGGCGATCTCGTAGCGGGTGGCCAGCTCCACCACCAGGTCTTGCAGTTTCATGCGGGTGAAGGCGTCCACCGCGCTGAAGGGTTCGTCGAGCAGCAGTACCTGCGGTTTGCCATACAGTGCACGGGCGATGGCCACACGCTGGGCCTGGCCGCCGGAGAGGTGTTTGGGTAGCGCCTCGCCACGCCCATGCAGGCCGACGTCACGCAGCAGTTGTTCAACCCACTGGTCGTCGGCCACCCAGCCATCGGCGAAGCCGACGTTCTGTGCCACGCTCAGCCAGGGCATCAGCCGGGGTTCCTGGAACACCACGCCGATGCCGCTGCCGCGACCGAAGTTGAGCAGCGGGTTGAGTTCCAGCCCGCCCTGATAATCCTGATCCAGCCCGGCGGCGATGCGCAGCAGGGTGCTCTTGCCGCAACCGGAGGGGCCGAGCAGGCTGACCACTTCGCCAGCGGCCAGGCTCAGGCTGACGTCTTCGAGCACACGTACGTCAGCGAAGGCCTTGTGGATATTCTGCAGTCTCAGCAGCGCACTCATGCTCCGTCCTCCCCGCCCTGATAACTGTCGCGCCAGCGCAGGGCGCGGGTTTCCCAGGCCTTGAGCAGGCTGTCGCTGAGTTTGCCGAGCAGCGCCAGCAGCAGGATCGCGGCGATCACCAGATCCGGTCGCGAGGTTTCCCGACCATCACTGAGCAGGTAGCCGAGGCCACGGGTGGCGGCGATCAGTTCGGCGGCGACGAGGAACATCCAGCTCAGGCTGAGCGCCCCGCGCAAGCCGGTGAACAGGCTCGGCAGCGCAGCCGGCAGCAGAATGCGGCGCACCAGCGCCATCGGCGACAGGCCGTAGAGCTGGCCCACCTCCACCAGCTTGCGGTCGATGTTGCGGATGCCGGCGAGCAGCGCCAGGTACACCGGGAAGAAGGCGCCGAGGGCGATCAGCACGATTTTCGGCGTTTCGTCGATGCCCAACCAGAGCAGCAGCAGCGGCACCCAGGCCAGGCTCGGGATGGCCCGCAGCGCCTGGAAGGTCGGCTCCAGATAGGCCTCAGCGCGACGACTGAGGCCCACCCAGGTGCCGATGACGATGGCCAGCGCGGCGCCGATGGCAAAGCCGGCGCCCACACGCAGCAGGCTGGCGTTCAGATGCCGCCACAGCTCGCCGCTCTGCGCCAGCAGGTACAGGGTTTGCGCCACCTGGCTCGGCGCAGGCATCTGGTGCGCGGGCAATACGCCGCTGCGCACCAGGGTTTCCAGCAGAGCCAGAATCAGCAGGGGCACCACCCAACCGCGCAGGTCGGTCAGTGCCGGCCGCCAGGCGGGAAGCCGTTCGACCCAGCGACCGATGACGAGGTTGAGCGCGCCCATCGGTCAGTTCCCCGCCTTGGCCACGCTTTGGCCGATCACCTGAGCGGCCAGTTGCGGCTGGATCAGTTGGTCGACCACCTGGGCCACATCGGTGCCCGGACGCACCAGTTGCTCGTCGAGCAGGATGGGCGCTGCGGCTTTCAGCGCCTTGATGTGTTCGGCGCCCGGCTGCGGGTTGCTGAAGTCGGTGCGCGACAGCTGCAGCTTGGCCACTTCCAGCGGCAGCTTGGCCTCGTCGGCGAGCAGCTGGGCCAGGGCATCGGGGTTGGCGATGGCCCACTGACGCGCCTGCTCGTAGGCGGCGATCACCTGCTGGATCAGCTCGGGCTGCTCCTTGGCGAACTTCTCGGTGACGCTGAGCACGCTGTAGCTGTTGAAATCACGGTTGCGGTACAGCAGGCGCGAGCCGGCCTGCAGCTCGCTGGCCGCCATCAGCGGGTCGAGCCCGGCCCAGGCCTGCACGTCGCCGCGCTCCAGAGCGACGCGACCGTCAGGATGTTGCAGGTGGACGATTTCCACGGCGTTCTTGTCCAGCCCGGCCTTCTGCAGGCTCTGCAGGAGGAACAGGAAAGGGTCGGTGCCCTTGGTGGCGGCGACCTTCTTGCCCTTGAGGTCGGCCAGCGACTGGATGGGCGAGTCCTTGGGCACCACCAGCGCAGTCCATTCCGGGCGACTGGCGACGTAGACAGTGTTGATCGGCGCGCCGTTGGCGCGGCTGAGTACGGCGGCCAGACCGGCAGTGGAGGCGAAATCGGTGCTGCCACCGTTGAGGTATTCCAGCGAGCGGTTGCTGCCCTGGCTGAATACCCATTTGACGGCGATGCCCTGCGGCGCGAGGGCTTTTTCCAGCAAGCCCTGCTGCTTGAGCACCAGGCTGGTGGGGGCGTAGTAGGCGTAGTCCAGGCGGACTTCTTTCGGTGGCGCGGCATGTACGGCGGCTGGCAACCAGGCGGCGAACAGAGCCGCCAGGCCAACGCGCAAGGCATTCTTTTTCATGGTCATCTCCTCACTTGGATGAAATACCTTCCGGCCCGTTGGCGGGCCGGTCAGGAGATGTCACAACTGGGTTAGTGGATCAGAGCAACGTCAGGGTGTAGCTCAGGATCAAACGGTTCTCGTCGGCGTCGGTGGTGACGTTGCCGCGCTGGGTCGCATTGCGCCAGGACACGCCCAGGCCTTTCAGCGGGCCGTCCTGCAGGGTGTAGTCGAGGCGGAAATCGCGTTCCCACTCTTTCAGGTCACCGTTGGCGGAATCGACGTTGTCGCCCTTGAGGTAAGCGACGCTGGCCTTAAGGCCCGGCACACCGAGCTTGGCGAAGTCGTAGCCGTACTCGGCCACCCAGGTGCGCTCGCCGGCGTTCTGGAACTTGCCGATCTGGCGGTCGGTGATCAGGTAGGACGAGGAGCCGCCGCCCTGGTTGAGGAAGGGGAAGGCGCTGTCGCCTTCGACCTGCTGGTAGCCCAGGCTGGCGAAGTGGCTGCCCAGGGTGTAGGTGAACAGCGCGCTCCAGGTCTGGTTGTCGACCTCGCCGGTGCTGCTGTCGCCGGCACGCCAGTAGCCGGCGCTGCGGTAGCCATCGGCACGGCCGGAGGCGCTGCCATTCTTGCCGTCGGAGCCACTGTCGAAGTAGCGCAGGTCGGTCTTCAGCGAACCCGGGCCGATCGCCCAGTTGTGCACCAGGCCGAGGAAGTGCTGTTTGTAGAAGTCTTCCAGGTTGCCGTAGTAGTACTGCAGCGTCAGATCCTTGGTCAGCTTGTAGTCACCGCCGGCGAAGTAGAACTTGTTGGTGTCGGCGTCACCGGTGGCGCCGGCGATACGCAGAGAGATGTCGTCGGTGGAGCTACGGGTCTTGGTGCTTTCCAGCTGGCCCGCGGTCAGGGTCAGGCCGTCGATCTCGTTGGAGGTGATCTGCCCGCCCTCGAAGGTCTGCGGCAGCAGGCGGCCGTCGTTGAAGGTCACAACCGGCAGCTTCGGCAGCAGGGTGCCGAGGCGCGCCTCGGTCTTCGACAGGCGCACCTTGGCGGTCACACCGGCCTTGCTGTAGTCGTCCACGGCGCTGCCGTCGCTATCAAGCGGGAACAGCTGGCCGGGGGTGCGATCACGGCCGGTCTTGCTCGCGGTGCCGCCGGAGTCCAGCTTGACGCCGAGCAGGCCGATGGCGTCGAGGCCGAAACCGACGGTGCCCTGGGTGAAACCGGAGCTGTAATTGAAGATGAAGCCCTGCCCCCACTCCTGCGCCTCGCCGTTGTTGTTGCCGGTGTTCTTGGTGTTCAGGTCGTAATAGAAATTGCGCAGGCCGATGCTGGCCTTGCTGTCTTCGATGAAACCAGCGGCGGTGGCCTGGTTGGCGATGGCGGCCAGCGTGACGGCCAAGGCCAGGGTGGATTTTTTCATGCTCGATGCTCCAAGTGCTTTGTGTGCTGTTCTGAGGTTGGCACTGCACAGGGGCTCGGCAGGACAGCGGACATGGCGCTGGTCTCGGCAGATTGGCATACGAACCTGGTCACGATCTGCTGCGCGTCGGCCATGCTGCGTTGAAACCAGGCTCAAAATGCTCATTTACAGCTCCTAAACTGCGCTTTTTCGCCTGATTTCGCCTTGCCTGACTCTAGCTCGCGAGACCGTGAACAGGTTCTAAGAGCCCCTGATTCGGGCCCGATGCGGTGGTCCGCTGTCGGCTGGTGGCTAATCTACGAGACGAGCGTTAATCCCTAAAAAGAATTATTTTTCACCTCGTAGTAACTAAAAGGAATATAAGCCTGATCCCGATGCAACTCGGTCCTTAGGAGCCGATTCATCCGCGAATCCTGCGAGCCACTTCTGACGGCTTGCTTCGCCAGCCCGCACAGGGCCCCCACCGCGCCTGACAAACTGGCCTTAGCTAATTCATAAAAATTATTTAACAACTGCTTTTTATATCGACTAGCTTCTCTTCACCGGATCACCGGACTTCTTTTTCTAAACACTGAAGTACGCGTGATCCGCCGCAATCCCATGGCCGGCACGTGTTCGTATCGAGAGCCGCCATGTCCAACACTCATTCCAAACGCAGCACACTGATCGCCGCCTCGCTGGCCATCGGTCTGCTCGTCGCTCCGCTCACCGAGGCTGCCGAGCAACTGCGCATCGGCTACCAGAAATCCTCCACGCTGATCAGCCTGCTGAAGAGCCAGGGCACCCTGGAGAAGGCACTGGCCGACCAGGACATCACCATCAGCTGGCACGAATTCCCCAACGGTCAGCCGCTGCTGGAAGCGCTCAACGTCGGCAATATCGATCTCTCTGCCGATGTCGCCGACACCGTGCCGGTATTCGCCCAGGCCGCCGGTGCTGACCTCGCCTACTTCGCTCAGGAAGCGCCCTCTCCCAGCGCGCAAGCGATCATCGTGCGCGAGGATTCACCGATCAAAACCCTGGCCGACCTCAAGGGCAAAAAGGTTGCTGTGACCAAGGCGGCCGGCGTGCACTACCTGTTGATCGCTGCACTGCAGCAGGCCGGCCTGAAGTTCAGCGACATCGAACCCGCCTACCTGACCCCGGCCGATGGCCGCGCCGCCTTCGAGAACCGCAAAGTGGACGCCTGGGTCACCTGGGAGCCCTTCCTCAGCGGCGCGCAGCAGCAGTTGCCGACGCGCATCCTCGCCGACGGCAAGGGCCTGGCCGACTACCAGCGCTACTACCTGACCAGCGCCAAGTTCGCCAAGAGCCACCCGCAGGTGCTGCAGACCGTGTTCGCCGAGCTGGTGAAGACCGGTGACTGGCTGCGCGCCAACCCGCGCCAGGCGGCTGAAATCCTCGGCCCGCTGTGGGGCAACCTCGACCCGGCCATCGTCGAGAAAGCCAACGCCAAACGCAGCTACCAGGTGCGTCTGGTACAGCCAGACAGCCTCGCCGAGCAGCAGAAGATCGCCGATGCCTTCTACGGCGCCAGCCTGCTGCCGACCTCAGTGGATGCCCGTGAAGTGAGCATCTGGAGCCCGCAATGAGCGCCGAGGCCCGCCTGCATCCCAGCCTGCGCGACGAACCGCTGTTCGCCGCGCACCTGTTCCCCGTGGACTTCGGCAGCCGCACGGCCAAGGTCGAACGCCTGGCCCGGCGCCTGGCGGCCAGCGCGGTGGAACGTGATCGTGCTGGCGGCAGCGCCCAGGCCGAACGCGAATTGATCCGTGAAAGCGGCCTGCTGACCCTGGCCGTGCCGCAGCAGTACGGCGGTCAGGGCGTGGCCTGGCCGGAAATCTATCGCATCACCCGTTACCTGGCGGCGGTGGACAGCTCGCTGGCCCACCTGTTTGCCTTCCAGCACCTGCAGGTGGCGACCATCGTGCTGTTCGGCAACCCCGATCAGCAGCGCCACTGGTTGACGCGCACGGTGCAGGAGCGCTGGTTCTGGGGCAACGCCACCAATGGTCGCGACACCGGCCTGACGCTCGCTCCGCGCGAGGAACATTACGAGCTCAATGGCAGCAAGTCGTTCTGCTCCGGCGCGCTCGGCGCCGATGCGCTGGTGATCGGCGTGCAGCGCAGCAAGAAACCGGAAGACCGCGTGTTCATCGTTCTGCCCAGCCAGCGCGAGGGCCTGGCGGTGAACAGCGACTGGGACGGCTTCGGCCAGCGCCAGACTGACAGCGGCACGGTGCAGTTCGAGCAGGTATTCGTCGACGCCAGCGAGCTGCTCGGCCCGGTCGGCCCCAGCCCGCGTACCACTCTGCGCGCCTGCCTGTCACAGCTGATCCTCACCCAGCTCTACCTGGGCAATGCCCAGGGCGCGTTGGACGCAGCGCTGCGCTACACCCGCGAGCAGAGTCGCGCCTGGCCGGCATCAGGCGTGGCCAATGCCAGCGACGATCCGTTTATCCAGCAACGCTATGGCGAACTGTGGCTGCGCTACCGCAGCGCCCTGCCCCTGGCCGAGCACGCCGCCCAGCGCCTGCAGAGCGCCTGGGAAAAACCGGCGCTGACTGCCGCCGAACGCGCCGAGGTGGCGCTGGCCATCAGCGAGGCCAAGGTGGTGGCGGTACGCGCGGCACTGGAGATCACCAGCCAGATCTTCGAAGCCATGGGCGCCCGCGCCACCAGCTCGCGTTACGGCTTCGACCGCTTCTGGCGCAACGTGCGGGTGCACAGCCTGCACGACCCCATCGACTACAAGGTGCGCGACCTCGGTCACTGGCTGCTCAGCGGCCAGGGGCCGCAGCCGTCGCTGTACGGCTGAGGGAGGTGCGTTCAACCGGGAATATGCATAGAAAAAAGCGGTATCTCGCTTCGATAAAGGCTGACTAGCCTGAAATCTGCCAACCTTAGAGAGGTCGTCGACAATGACTATCAAGACCCTGTTCGGCGCCGGCCTGCTGGCCGCCGCCACCCTGCTGCACACGCTGACGGCACAGGCCGCCAGCGACTATCTGGTCAGTACCGACTGGCTGGAAAAGAACCTGAAAGATCCCAAGGTACGCATCATCGAAGTGAGCGTGGTGCCCGGCGTCTACGAGCGCGGGCACATCCCCGGCGCGGTGAACTTCGCCTGGCACAGCGACCTGGTCGACCCGGTACGCCGCGACATCGCCAGCCAGGAAGCCTTCCAGGCCCTGCTGCGCGAGGCCGGGGTGAACGACGACAGCACCACCATTCTCTACGGCGACAACAACAACTGGTTCGCCGCCTGGGGCGCCTGGGTGTTCGACGTGTACGGCGTCGACAACGTCAAGCTGCTCGACGGCGGCCGCGCCAAGTGGGAGGCCGAAGGGCGCCAGTTGGACAGCCGCGCCAGCACGCCGAAAGCCGGCAACGTCACGGTGCAGGCCGCCAACAAGGATCTGCGCGCCTTCCTCCCGGACGTGCTGGCCGCCGCGGAGAAGCGCAGCGACGTGCAGCTGGTGGATATCCGCTCGCCGGACGAATACAACGGCAAGGTCTTCGCCCCGCAGGGCGTGCAGGAGCTGGCCGTGCGCGCCGGCCACGTGCCCGGCGCGGTGAACGTGCCCTGGGGCCAGGCGGTCGCTGCTGACGGCACCTTCAAGTCGGCTGAAGAGCTGAAGAAGGTCTACGGCGCAGTCGGCATCGACGGCAGCAAGCCGATCATCACCTACTGCCGCATCGGCGAGCGTTCCAGCCACACCTGGTTCGCCCTGAAGAAAATCCTCGGCTACGACGTGCGCAACTACGACGGCTCCTGGACCGAGTACGGCAATGCCGTGGGCGTGCCGGTGGTGAACGTGGCGGGCACCGTCTGGGGCGGCAAGTAAGGGCTTGAACCGATCCAGGCGCAGGGTGGATCACGCCTCACCGATCCATCGCTATGAAGGCTGATGCTTCCTGTAGGAGCGGATTTATCCGCGAGTTTCGCGGCCGCAGCCGCTCCTTCAAAACAAACGTCAGTCACGCAAAACACGGCCCCGGCCTAAACACCGGGGCCGCTTTCGTCATTACGGTCAGCAAGGACAACCTATGACCGCCAGTATCGCCACTCCTCGCGCAACGTTGTCCATCGCTACGTCCGGCCTGCTCGCCATCGCCCTGCTCGCCTTCATCTGGCAGTTGGCCGACGGCAGCAACGAAGGCCGCGCCTTCAGCTACTCGCTGGCCAGCGGCGCGCTGTTCGGCCTGCTGCTGCAGCGTTCGCGCTTCTGCTTCTTCTGCGTGACCCGCGACTTCGTCGAACGCCGCATACCGGACGGCCTGCTCGGCCTGCTCGCCGCCCTGGCGGTGGGCACCCTCGGCTATCACGCGGTGTTCGGCGCCTTCCTGCCCGACCCCAGCGGCGGGCGCCTGCCCCCGGATGCCCATATCGGTCCGCTGAGCTGGGTGCTGGCTCTGGCCGCCACGGTGTTCGGCCTCGGCATGGCGATTTCCGGCTCGTGCATCAGCGCGCACCTGTATCGCCTCGGCGAGGGCAATTTCGCCTCGCTGGCCGCGCTCGCTGGCGCGCTGCTCGGCTTCGCCCTGGGCTTTCTCAGCTGGAACCCGCTGTATCTGGCCGCCCTGCAGGAAGCGCCGGTGCTCTGGCTGCCCGGCCGGCTCGGTTACGGCGGCTCGCTGCTGCTGCAACTGGCGCTGCTGGGTGCGCTGGCCGCCTGGCTGCTGCGTTATCGCCAGGCGAACAGATCGGCCGAGGCTCAGGGACTGTGGTCACTATTGTTCGGCGCACGCTGGCCGACCTGGGTCGGCGGTGTGCTGATCGGTGGGTTGGCGGTGCTGGCCTATTTTCGCGTCGCGCCGCTGGGGGTGACCGCCGAACTGGGCAGCCTGGCGCGGACCGGCGCGGACAGCCTGGGCTGGCTGCCAGCACGCCTGGAGGGACTCGACGGCTTTTCCGGCTGCGCCACGGTGGTCAAGGAAACCCTGCTGTCGAACAACGGCCTGTTCGTTATCGGCCTGGTGATCGCGGCCTGGGCCAGCGCCCTGGCCGCCGGCGACTTCCGCCCCAGCAGCGGCGCACCCCGCGACTGGCTGCGCGGCCTGCTCGGCGGCGTGCTGCTGGGCTGGGGCAGCCTGCTGGCGTTGGGCTGCACGGTGGGCACGCTGCTGTCCGGAGTGATGGCCGGCGCGGTGTCGGGCTGGGTGTTCGGGCTGTTCTGCCTGGTTGGCATTGTGCTTGGGCTGAAGCTGCGAGGGCTGTTGCGCTTGGGCTGATGCACCTTCGTAGCCCGGATGAAATCCGGGGTCTTCTGCTGCAGGTTTCCCCGGATTTCATCCGGGCTACGGTTGCATCCGATCTGGCGCTGGGTGGGGGCGGTGCGCGCGGCGCACCCTACACGATTACCCCGTAGGGTGCGCTGTGCGCACCACGTCAAGCTGCGACACCAGCACTCAGCCCGCCTTGTTCGGCGACGCATCCTCGAAGCGATTCACCTTGCGCAGGCTCTTGAAGCCGAGCATCCAGCCGCCAGTCACGGTCAGGGTGCAGGCGCAGCCGATCAGCGCCGCCGGCACCACGCCGAACCAGGCGGCGCTGGTGCCGGCGCGAAATTCGCCGAGCTCGTTGGAAGAGCCGATGAACAGCATGTTCACCGCGTTGACCCGGCCACGCATGGTGTCCGGGGTGGAGAACTGCACCAGCGAGGAACGGATGTACATGCTCACCATGTCCGCGCCGCCGGCCACCACCAGTGCGGCGAAGGACAGCCAGAACAGGCTGGACAGCGCAAACACCAGGTTGGCCACACCGAACAGCGCCACCGCGCCGAACATCACCAGGCCGACATGGCGGTTGAACGGCTTCATGCTCAGGTACAAACCGACCGACACTTCGCCGATGGCCATGGCGCTGCGCAGCAGGCCGAGCCCCGTCGGCCCGACTTCCAGCACTTCCTGGGCGTAGATCGGCAGCAGCGCGATCACGCCTCCAAGCAGCACGGCGAACAGGTCCAGCGAGATGGTGCCAAGGATGATCGGCCGCGTGCGGATGAAGTGGATGCCCGCGGTAAAACGCGCCCACGCGGTGGCTTCCAGCGCCTGCATCTTTTCCGCGTAGCGCACCGGTACCAGCGGCAGCAGTGCGGAGCCAGCAAGGAAGCAGGCAAGGCAGACCGAATAGGTCAGCCCGCCACCGCCGATGGCATACAGGCCGCCGCCGATCACCGGGCCGGAAATGGTCGCGCCACGCATGATCATGCTGTTGGCGGCGATGGCCGCGGCCAGGCGCTCGCGCGGCACGATCTGCGGCAGCAGGCTCGATAGCGCCGGCCCGGTGAAGGCGCGGCCACAGCCGTAGAGCACCAGCACCGCGTAGTACCAACTGACGGCCGCTTCGCTCAGCGACAACCACAGCAACGCCGCCGCACACAGGCCTTCGACCAGCCAGCTGAGCATGAGAATGAGCTTGCGGTCGTAGCGGTCGATGAGGTCGCCGGCTGGCATCAGCAGCACCAGCATGGGGATGAACTGCGCCAGGCCGACATAGGCCAGTGACAGCGGGTCGCGCGTCAGGTCGTAGACCTGCCAGGCCACCACGATGGTCTGGATCTGTACGGCGAACACCACCACGATGCGAGCGATGAGAAACGGCAGGAAACCGGGAAGTCGGTAGACGGAAACAGGGGCAGCGGACACGGCGAAAATCTCGAGGCAGAACCGGCCAATGCCGGACGAGGTAAGCCGGCCAATCTACGGGAAAGCTCCGCCACGGGGCAAACCCAGGAACAGGCTGTTGCGCAGATCGCGCCCTGGACCGCGCGCAGGCGTCAGACACACGCGAGTGCCTTAGGTGCCGAACCTGGTCCGGTCACTGTAGGAGCGCCGCCCCGGCGCGAAGACGCATGCGGCCGTATCGCAATATCGAGTTGCGGGTTCCATTCGCCGCGGGGCACGGCTCCTACAGGTGTTGGCGCGGGCGGATGCAGGAGGTCATTCCTCCCGCCAATATCCAGGCTAGACGAATGCCTGGTCGCCGAAACCACGCGGCAGACGCTGCGGGCCTGGCAAGGCAGCCAGACGCGCCTCCCAGGAAGTGCGCCAGTCGTTGACGGCGCGGGCAGCCTTCTCGCGGCGGGCGGCACGGCGCGCGGCATTGCGTGAGTTACGTCGAGCTTCGGTGAAGACTTCGGTCTTGCGGCAATTGCGGCATTTGACCTTGGCCAGCTCGGTGGTGGCGGGCAGCTTTTCACCATGAGAGCCACAAGCGAGGTGGCCAGAGACTTTGTAGTGCGTAACCATCGCGTTATCTCCTTGATTGTGGGCGCCCGGCTGCAGACAGCCGGTCTACACCCCTCAGGAAATGGGACTGTGCAAGCGGTACGCAGGTTCATTGGCTACCGACCAAGGGCCATGCCGCTTCTGGCCGTGCTCCCCGCCAAAGGGTTTTAATGCGCTCTTTTACCGGAACCTCACCATGCCCCTGAGCCCCGACGAACTCACGCAGATCAGCGCTCTCACCCTGGCCCACTACCAGAGCAGCGCCGAGGATTTTCGCGAGGGCACGCGCGACCATGACGTGAGCCAGAACATCGCCGCGCTGCTGCGTCATATCGAGGGCGAAAAGCCCTGGCGCATCCTCGATTTCGGCTGTGGCCCGGGGCGTGATCTGCGCACCTTCAGCGGCCTCGGCCATACCGCCATCGGCCTCGATGGCTGCGCAGAGTTCGTCACCATGGCTCGCGCCGACAGCGGCTGCGAGGTCTGGCAGCAAAGTTTTCTGGAGCTGGATCTGCCGGCCGGCCACTTCGATGGCATCTTCGCCAACGCCAGCCTGTTCCATGTGCCCGATCAGGAGCTGCCGCGCGTGCTCAGCCAGTTGCAGGCAGCGCTGAAACCAGGCGGCGTGCTGTTCAGCTCCAACCCGCGCGGCGAGAATCAGGAAGGCTGGAACGGCCCGCGCTACGGCAGCTACCACGACCTGGAACGCTGGCGCGCGCGGCTCACGGCGGCCGGTTTCGTCGAGCTGGAGCACTACTACCGCCCCGCCGGCCTGCCACGCGACCAGCAACCCTGGCTGGCCAGCGTATGGCGGCGACTCGCTTAGCTCACCACCACAGGCATGCGTCGCCCTAGTCGAATACGGGCCGGAAAAAGCTGCGCTCGTAGCTGAGGATGCAACGTGTCTCTTCGGCGTAGCGAAAGGCCGCCTGACACTCGGCGTCGGCGAAGGAATCCTGACGATAGCGTTCGTATTCGGCCAGGCTGGGGAAGCTGAACAGCGCCAACGCCACGTTATTGGCCCCCTCGGACGGCAGGAAGTAACCGTGGTGCGTGCCGCCGAAGCGCTCTACCAAGGGAATCCACAGCTTCGCGTAGTGCTCGAAATCCTTGAGTTTGTAGGGATCGACGATATAGCGCAGGTAGCAGGTGATCATGGCTGTCCTTCCTTGCGAGTGGTAAGCGACTAATGTTTTTTGAGCGACGGCAACAGCGCGGTGAGGATACCCAGCAACGGCAAGAAGGAGCAGATAAGGAACACCTCCTCGATACCGTGGATGTCCGCCAGGTAACCGAGTAGCGCCCCGCCGATGCCACCGAAGCCGAACATCAGGCCGAAGAACAGCCCGGCGATCATGCCGACGTTGCCCGGCATCAGCTCCTGGGCAAAGACCACGATGGCGGAGAACGCCGAGGCCAGGATGAAGCCGATCACCATGCTCAGCACGCCGGTCCAGAACAGGTCGACGTGTGGCAGCAGCAGGGAGAACGGCGCCACGCCGAGGATGGAGAACCAGATCACCTGCTTGCGCCCGATACGATCGCCTATCGGCCCGCCGAAGAAGGTGCCGGCCGCCACCGCGCCAAGGAACAGGAACAGGTAGAGCTGCGAGCTGGCCACCGACAGGTCGAACTTCTCGATCAGGAAGAAGGTGAAGTAGCTGGTGAAGCTGGCCATGTAGAAGTACTTGGAGAACACCAGCAGCGCCAGGATCAGCAGGGCGAACTTCACCCGCCCTGCCGATAGGCCGTGGGTGGCCACGCCGCCCTGTTTGAGCTTGAACAGCGTCAGGTGGTGGCGATACCAGCGGCTCAGGCCATACAGCACGACGATAGCGAAGGCGGCGAACAGGCCGAACCAGGCGACGTTGCCCTGGCCGTAGGGAATGATGATCGCCGCCGCCAGCAGCGGGCCGAAAGCGGTGCCGGCATTGCCGCCGACCTGGAAGGTGGACTGCGCCAGGCCGTAGCGACCACCTGAGGCCAGGCGAGCGATGCGCGACGCTTCGGGGTGGAAGGTCGACGAGCCGATACCCACCAGCGCTGAAGCCATGAGGATCGCCGGGAAGCTGCCGACGAAGGCCAGCATGAGGATGCCAATCAGGGTGCACAACGAGCCGGCGGGCAGCAGCCAGGGCTTGGGATGGCGGTCGGTGTGGTAGCCCACCCAGGGCTGCAGCAGCGATGCGGTGAGCTGGAAGGTCAGGGTGATCAGGCCGATCTGGGCGAAGCTCAGGCCGTAGTTGAGCTTGAGCATCGGGTAGATGGCGGGCAACACCGCTTGGATCAGGTCGTTGATCAGGTGCGCCAGGGCGCAGGCGCCGATCACGCGCATCACCAGAGGGCTGGCCTGGCTGGCGGGCGAGGCGCCGGCCAGGGTCGTAGCGGCAGGACTGCTGGGCATGCTTGAAGCTTCCGGACGAGGTGAGGAACGGCGCTATGCTAGGCTGCGCCCCATCGCCTGTCTCACGAAGACAGGGCAGAAACCCTCGCAAAAAAGGCATCCTCATGCGCTTAGCCGACAAGCTGCTGGCCGAGATCGACGCTTCCCCCTGGCTGGTCAGCAGCAGCGCCACCGATTACCCGCTCAACGCCGTCATCGAGCCGCACTCGCACCGCAACAAGCACCAGCTGATCTATGCGATTTCCGGGGTGATGGTGGTGACCTCGGCGCTGAACCAGTGGACGGTGCCACCAAGCCGCGGCATCTGGATGCCCTACGGCCAGGTGCACGCGATCCGCTGCATCGGCAGCGTGCGAATGCGCAGCGTCTTCGTGCGCCCTGACAGCCTGGCGGACATGCCCGCCGAGTGCCGCGCCGTGGCCATCTCGCCGCTGCTCAGTGAACTGATCCGCGCCGCCGTGACGATCACCCAGCCCTACGCCGACGATTCGCGCGAAGCACGGGTGATGCGCCTGATCCTCGATGAACTGCGCATCCTGCCGACCCTGCCGCTGCACCTGCCGCAACCGGCCGAGCCGCGCATCCAGGCGATCTGCGCGACGCTACAGAACGATCCGGGCGACGCCTCCACCCTGGCCGACTGGAGCACCCGCCTGGGCCTGGACGAGAAGACCATCCAGCGCCTGTTCCAGAAAGGCACTGGCATGACCTTTGGCCAGTGGCGCCAGCAGGCGCGTCTGTTGCTGGCGCTGGAGCGCATCGCCCTGGGCGAGAAGATCATCGACATCGCCGGAGAGCTGGGCTACGACAGCCCCAGCGCCTTCACCACCATGTTCAAGAAGCAGTTCGGCACCACGCCCAGCCAGTTCTTCAAGTAAGCCGAGCCAAATAACTCAAGGCTTCATGCGCAGGATGTCAGGGGTTATGCCCTGTATATTCGTTTGCCCACAGAACGCCATGGATAGGTCGAGCTCTTCCCGAATGATGTGCAAGGCCTTGCTGACACCCTGCTCTCCAAGAGCTCCCAGCCCGTAAAGCATGGCTCGCCCGATATAGGTGCCTTTGGCCCCCAGCGCGATGGCTTTGAGCACGTCCTGGCCTGAGCGGATACCACTATCGAAGTGCACCTCCGTCTGACCACCCACAGCATCGACGATCTCCGGCAGAGTCGTGATGGATGAGGACGCGCCGTCCAGCTGACGCCCGCCGTGATTGGATACGACCACGGCATTGGCACCGCAACTCACCGCCAGGCGCGCGTCATCGGGGTGCTGAATGCCTTTGATGATGAGCTTGCCCTGCCAGCGTTTACGTATCCATTCGATGTCCTGCCAGGAGAGGGTCGGGTCGAATTGCTCGCGAGTCCACTCCACCAACGACTGGATGTTATCAACACCCTTGGCATGGCCAACGATATTGCCGAACTGGCGATGCTGCGTACCCAACATGCCTAAACACCAGCGCGGCTTGCTGAGCATGTTGACGATATTGCGCAGGGTCGGTTTGGGCGGCATGGACAGGCCATTTTTCTTGTCCTTGTGCCGCTGACCGAAAACCTGCAGATCCATCGTCACCACAAGCGCCGAACAGTTGACGGCCTCTGCCCGAGCGATGAGGCTGTCGACGAACGAGCGATCACGCATGACGTAGAGCTGAAACCAGAACGGGTGACGTCCGGTCGCCTCAGCCACCGCTTCAAGCGAGCAAATGCTCATGGTGGACAGGGTGAAGGGAATGCCGAACTGCTTGGCCGCTCGCGCGGCGAGAATCTCGCCATCGGCATGCTGCATGCCGGTCAAGCCTGTTGGCGCGATGGCCACCGGCATGCTGACAGGTACGCCGACCATGCTGCTGGCAGTGTCGCGATGGGTGATATCGCAGGCCACCCGCTGGCGGAATTCGATACGCTGAAAATCCGCCTCGTTGGCCCGGTAGGTGTACTCGCTCCACGAGCCGCCATCGACGTAATCGTAAAACATGCGCGGCACCCGTTTTCTCGCCAGGCGGCGCATATCTTCTATGCAGGTTATTTCAGCCATGACATGCCAATATTTTTATATCGCGTGCAATTGAAACTGCCGAAATCAATAACCTCGGCAGTGCGCAAGATAGATCAATTACGCTTCATCAGGCTTTGTCGTAAGCCATATAAGCGTTTTGCAGGACAATATGGTCGGCAATGTACTTGGCGTCATGCCACACACCATAAATGAAGGACGAGGCGCGATTGACCAAGTTCGGCAAGCCGACAAAGTAAATGCCACTTTCTGCCGAAATACCGCGTTTATGGAACGGCATGCCCTTGTCGTCGAAGGCGTTGACTTTCAGCCAACTGAAATCGAACTTGAAACCCGTCGCCCAGATGATGGTGGTGATCCCGGCCTGCTCCAGATCCAGCTGGAGAATCGGATTCTTGATGCAATCGGGGTCCTCGAGCAAAGTCCAGGCCTCTGGCTCCGGCGGGAATGGCAGGCCATTCTGCTCGATGTAGGCATCGGCCTCGCGCAGTACATCGAAATAAGCCTGGTCGCCATCGGCGATGTTCTTCGCCAAGCCTTCTTCGAACGCCACGACACCGTCGTTCCAGGCCTTGGTCAGACCGACCAGGGTGATACCGGAATGCGCCAGGCGACGGAAGTCCACGGTCTTGCCACCGTCGTAGCCGCTGACAGCGAAGGCGACATGCTCTTTCTTCGGACGGATCTTGACCTCATCCCACAGGCCCAGCGCCCCCAGCCACCAGCAATAGTCACGGCTGCGGTAGGAACGCGGTGGACGGTAATGCTCACCAACCGAGAGATAGACACGCTTGCCTGCACGCTGCAGCTCTTCGGCAATCTGCGAGCCCGAGGCACCGGCACCGACGACCAGCACAGCGCCATCAGCCAACTGCCCGGGATTCTTGTACTGCGATGAGTGCAACTGCTGAACCTTGGCGCTCTGCGGCACGATCTGCGGGAAAGTGGGCTTCTGGAACGGGCCGGTTGCCGCCACCACATTGGCCGCCTCGATCACGCCTTCCGAGGTGGTGACCTTGAAGCCGGGACGCGCCACCAGGCGCTCCACCTGCAGCACTTCCACCCCTGTACGGATCGGGGCCTTGAGCATCGCGGCATAATCCTCGAAGTATTTCGCCATGCGCTCTTTCGGCGGGAAGGCTTCGGGCGAGATATTGTCGAATTGCATACCAGGAAAACGGTCATGCCAGGCCGGACCATTGGCCACCAGGGAATCCCAGCGCTCCGAGCGCCAGCGCTCGGCAATGCGGCTGCGCTCCAGCACGACATGGGGCACATCCATCAGTGAGAGATGTTCACTCATGGCAATACCGGCCTGGCCGGCACCGATCACCAACGTGTTGATTTTTTCAACTGACATTTGCGAATTTCCTAAAGGGCGTCGAGCCTGTTAAGTGTTGTTGGCGTCTGGCGACAGCAGTAGGTCGAAGAAGTACAGGCGCCCCATACAAAGCATTCAACGACCGTAATAATTCTGCGTAAATCTGGAATTTTTGAGAATCACGCTTTTTAAATGCAGCGCTTCAGAAAAAATGAAGCGCACCACTAAATTCACCCGCCTTTATTGCTCGACTTTATTTATTTCAGGCAGCCGAACGGGTCATAGCCAAGTTCAACTTCAGCGCCGTTTAAATCACACGCGAAACATAGTGGTCAGCCGTTCGAGCATGGCGTCGCATGCCTCAAGTTGCGTGACATGAATGAACTCATCGGGTTTATGTCCCTGATCCATACTGCCTGGGCCACAGACCACGGTGGCGATGCCAATGCTGTCGAACAGCCCACCTTCTGTACCGAAGGCAACCGTGGTGAAGTCGTCCGAACCACAGATGTCTGCGATCAGCCGCGCCGCGTCACTCTGCGCATCCGTGGTGAGCCCTGGATAGGTAGAGAGCTCGGCAAAGCGAATGTCGCTGTCCGCCGCCACCGCGCGCATTCTTGGCAGTACTTCCTGTTGCGCGTAGCGCTGCAACTGCTGCGCGACAGCCTGTGGATCGGTGTCCGGCAGTGCACGCACCTCGAAGTCGAAGCGACACTCCGCCGGCACGATGTTCAACGCCTTGCCACCGTTGATCACGCCTGTCTGCACGGTGCTGAAGGGCGGGTCGAAGCGCGCATCGCACAACTCTGGCGCCCGCAGCTGCTGACCGATACGACCAAGCTCGCCGATCAGTTCGGCGGCATATTCGATGGCATTGACCCCTTGCGGGGCATAGGCGGAATGGCAGGCCGCACCGTGCACGTCGCAGCGCATGGCCAACTTGCCCTTGTGACCGAGCACCGGTTGCAACTGGGTCGGCTCGCCAATGATGCACAAGCGCGGCTTGCAGGGCCGTTCGGCCAGGCGCGCGATCAGGTCGCGAACGCCCAGGCAACCGACCTCTTCGTCGTAGGACAGCGCAATATGAATGGGCAGGCGCAGTGGCTGCGCGAGAAAGCCCGGCACGGCCGCCAAGACGCTGGCGATATAGCCCTTCATATCCGCGGTACCACGGCCATAGAGCTTGCCGTCACGCTCGCTCAACTGGAACGGCGGCACCGACCAGGCCTGACCATCGACCGGCACGACATCGGTATGCCCGGACAACAGGATACCGGGCACGTCTGCCGGTCCGATGGTGGCGAAAAGATTGGCCTTGCTCCGCTCTTCGTTGAAGATCAGCTCGCTGGAAACGTTCAGCTGCGCCAAGTAGTCATGCACGAAGGCAATCAGCTGCAGATTGGATTCACGGCTCGTGGTGTCGAACGAAACCAGGGTGGCCAGTAGCTCTTTGCTGTTCATTCACTCGTCTCCGGGAACCCCGTAGCTAGGCGCTTTGGTCGGGTCGATCGCGCGTGTGATGTAGTCCTGCATCTGCGGCTGATAGGCACGCCACAGCTGCTCCAGAGCGCCAATCGGGTCCTCGTCGGCCCAGTCGACACGCAGGTCGACGATGGGCCATGCCTGCTCCCCCACCACGATCAGCGCGGCCGAATGCACCGGCCCAGCCTCACCGCCTGCGGCCATGGCGGCCTGCATCGCACTGAGCAGTCGTTCGGCCAGGCAGCCCTCGCTGGTTTCGAAGCCACGCACCAGGGCGTCGACGACTGCCTGATTGGCCAGCAGGTTACCGGCGCCGACGCATTGCTCCCCGGAGACGGCATGGTGGCAACCCAGGGTCTCGCTGCCACTGAAATGCGCAGTACGCCCCTGATGGTCGATCAGCGCCAACTGGCGGAACTGGCGGTATTGATCACTGGCCAGGGCCAGGTCACGCGCCTGCTGCGGCGAGCAACCAAGCGCGAGTTGCTCCAGTGCCCGATCACCCAGAGCCGGCAGGGTGACGTTTTGCGTGGAAACCGCACCCACGCCTGGACGCAACCAGGGGCAGCGGGCACCCACCGCGATACTCGACGAACTGATGGCGATACCCAGTTGCCCGGTCTTGGCGCAACGGCCAGTGATGGAGAAGGTCATGGTCTGCGTGGGTCCTGTTGGTGATTGATTGCACCGTGATCCGAGGCGGGCTGTACAAGCCCACCCGAGCGACGGTCAGCGTGGCGACTCGACATTGAGCACGCGTCCCAGGCCGAGAAAACGGTTAGCCAGGGTCAGCAGCGTGGCCGTCGTGGCGATGTAGATCACCGACAACGCAGCCAGGGTCGGATCGGCGAACTCACGCACGTAGTTGTACATGGCCACCGGCAGCGTCTGAGTTGCCTGCGTAGTCACGAACAGCGAGGCGGTGAATTCGTTGAACGACAGAATCGCGGCGAACAGCCAGCCACCGAACAGACCAGGCAGCATCAGCGGCACGGTGATGGTCCAGACGACCCGCAGAGGCGAGGCCCCCAGGCTCGCTGCCGCCAGTTCGATCCGCTGCTCCAGGTTGTGCAACGACACATAGAGGCTGCGCAGCACGAAGGGCAGCACCAGCACCACGTGGCAGAAGATCACCAGGGCATAGCCACGGCTCAGATCGAGCTGCGCCACCAGCATCAGCAGGCCGAGACCGATGGTGAAATGCGGGATGAACAGCGGCGACATCAGCACGCCTTCGATCAGGCTCTTGAAGCGAAACTCGTAGCGATTGATGGCAATGGCCAGGGTCGTACCGATCACCACCGCCAGAGTCGAGGCCCAGGCGGTGACGATCAGCCCGGCATAGAAGCCGTTCTTGAAGTCGCTGTAATTCAGCGCCCGCTCGAACCAGCGCAGCGACCAGCCCTTGGGCGGGAAGAACAACACCGAGGTGCTGCTGAACGAGGAGATGAACACAACTACCGTCGGCAGCAGCACGAACATCAGGATCAGCGCGACCAGCAGTCGGCCCGCGTATCCCAGCCATTTATCGTGATTGGAACGCGTCATTTCAGTGCTCTCCAACGCGCTGCAGCGAGCGGCTCATGCGTTTCAGGGCAGCCAGCAGCAACAGGGTCATGATCAGACCGGCGACGCTCAAGGCCGCGGCGAACGGGAAGTTCAGCGAGGAGAAACCCAGTTGGTAGACCAGCGTGGCTACCGTGCTGACCTTGCCCCCACCGATCAGCTGCGGTGTGGCGAAGGCACTGAAGGTCCAGGCAAAAGCAGTGGTGACGCTGGCGACGATACCCGGTAGGGAAAGCGGCAGGGTGATGGTCAGGAACGTGTTGATCAGGCCAGCACCCAGACTGGTGGCCGCCTTCTCATACGCGGTGTCGATATGAGACAGGCCGGTGGCGAGCATCAGCACCATGATCGGCATGGTCACATGCACCAGCGCCAGCACCACGCCGGTGTTGGTGAACATCAGTTGCAGCGGTTTGTCGATCAGCCCCATCGCCATCAGCAGGCTGTTGAGGAAGCCGCTGTTGCCCAGAACGATGATCCAGGAATAGGTGCGGACCACCTCGCCGAGAAACAGCGGGGTAATGGCGATGATCAGGATGCAGGACTTCAACCATGCGGTCTGGGTACGCACCAGCGCATAGGCCAGCGGGTAACTCAGCAACAGACCGAACAGCGCAGTCTTGAAGCTCAGGACGACCGTGTTGATGAAGGCATCGGCATACAGGCTCTTGAGCATGCCCTGGAAGTTGGCCAGGGTAAAACCACCGACCTCCAGCGAGCCTGGAATGTATGCGCGTACGCTGTACTGCAGCACGGTCAGCATGGCGATCGTCAGACCAAGAGCGGTCAGCACCGATGGCAGCACGAACCACCGGACAAACGCAGGATTACGAGTCATGGGCGTTTCCGTTGAAAGCAGCCACATGCAGTGGCCGCGCAAAAGGACTCAGAGAAAGAAGGCACGGGCATCGCCCGCGCCTGGACTGGCGATCAATGCGCCATGACGTTCTCAGAGAACCACTTGCGCCATTCAGCGGTTTTTTCCGCGCGCAGTTTCGGGTCGATATTCAGCGTCGCATCCCACTGCTCGGCCGTGGTCAGCATGCCCGGCAGCTTGGCGATTTCCGGGTCGACGGTGGCATTGGTGACCACCGGGCTGCCGCGGTTGATCTCGGCAATCTTCGCCTGTACTTCCGGCGACAGGGCGATGTTCATGAAGGTGTAGGCAAGGTCAGCGTGCTTGCTGCCTTTGTTGATGCCCATGGCATCAACACCCAGCACCGCGCCTTCCTTGGGCATGGCCAGCTTGATGTCCACGCCTTCCTCGATCATGTGATAAGCGTTCATCGACAGCAGCACCTGAACGGGCGTTTCACCGGTGGCGATGAGCTGCTGACTGTTGGCGTCGTTGGTGTAGAACGACTTGATGCTGGGCACCAGCGCCTTGAGCTTGTCCTGGCCTTTTTCCCAAGTGCTGGCATCAGCCCCGGACAGCTTGGCGGACACCGCGATGATATGGCTGGGATCGAAGTCAGGCAGCGCCAGGGTGGCCTTCAGCTCGGGCCGCCACAGGTCTGCCCAGGTCTCGAAGGTCTCGCCTTCCGGCACCAGATCCGGACGGTAACCGATGGTGTAGACGTAGCCCCAGACACCGATGTGGTTCGGGCTCAGCTGCGCCTGATGAACCAGGTTCTTGGCGTTGGGGATCTTGGCCATGTCCAGGTCTTCGAACAGCCCGTCGTTGGCGTACAGCCAGCCGACATGCGAGGTGGTGAAGGTCAGGTCGCTCTCGGCTGTGCCGGCCAGCTTGGCCTTGTTCAAGCGGTCGATGGTGCCGCCGGTGACGTATTCGACTTCGACGCCGGTCTGCTTGGTGAATTCGCGGCCGATGGCCTGATCGATCAGGTCACGGAAACTGCCGCCCCAAGTGCTGACAACCAGTTTGTCAGCAGCACTGGCGCTCGCGGTCGCCAGCAAGCTGGCACTCAGCACGGTCAAGGCAAGGGCTTTGCGCATCATTTTTCTGCTCCGGTTATGGGTCGTGCGTTCTGGCTTGTAAGGACATCGCGACGCGGTCCGATCTTCGTACGGATCGGTTAGCGCCAGCGCCGCCCCGAAATGGGGCACAGGTAGGCATAACGTGGTGAATTCATAATGGCGGGGGGGCCCATTCGGGTAAAACAACCTTTACCCGTGCTCTTGCGTAGGAATTTCCTATGCAGCCACAAGCTGCGATCTGACAAGCTTCCAGGCCTGTCGCAGACACATCCGCCAATGGCTCGGCAGTGAAATCGGCCTTGCTACCGCCCAGGCCACCGGCACGGACCTTGCGTTAGTGAGCGCAGACCAAGGCGCTGCCTGGATCTGCCAAACCATTGCTCAGAGAGTTCTTATGCTTAGTCGAATCACCCAACGACAACTGGAGTACTTCGTCGCGTCAGGCGAGGCCGGCAGTCTGCTCGGGGCATCGGAACGCCTCCATGTATCGTCACCGTCGATCTCGGCGGCAGTCAGCCACATCGAGTCAGAACTGGGTGTGCAGCTGTTCGTCCGCCATCATGCCCAAGGGGTTTCGCTGACCGCGGTCGGCCGTCAGGTGATGAAAGAGGCCAAGCTGATCCTCGACCAGGTGAACAACCTTTACACCATCGCCTCGGAGTCGCTGAACAGCATTCGCGGTCCCTTGCGGGTCGGCTGCCTGGAGTCGCTGGCACCGATGATCACGCCAGATCTGGTATTCGGCTTTGGCCGCGCATTCCCTGGCGTTCGTATCAGCCAGTACGAAGGCAACCATGAAGAGCTGCTGAGCAAACTGCGCAATGCCGATATCGATATCGCCCTGACCTATGACCTGGCCGCCAGTGATGACATTGAGTTCCAGGCTCTGGCGCAGTTACCACCCTATGTGATGGTCGGCGAGCATCATCCGCTGGCAAACCTGCCGGCAGTGACGCTGGACGATCTGGAAACCTACCCGATGGTTCTGCTGGACATCCCGGTAAGCCGCGAATATTTCCTCGGCCTGTTCATGCCCGCCGGCGTCACGCCAAACATCGTGATGCGCTCGAGCAACCTCGAGGTAGTAAGGGCGATGGTCGCCAATGGCGTGGGCTACAGCATCGCCAACGTGCGACCAAAGGCCAATCTGTCACAGGATGGCAAGCGCCTGATCCGCGTCCGCCTGGCCGGTGAGCATCGGCCCATGCGCCTGGGCTACGCGGTGACCAGGAACACACAACTGTCACGTGTGGTCAGCGCCTTCGCCGAACGTTGCCGGATGTTCATTTCCGATCAATACATCCCAGGCATGGCGGCACCGAGCTTTTTCGACCCGCACTCGGTGCGCATGCTCAAGGATGTGAGCTGATCAAGGCCTTGGCAGACCCTAGTAGCCGCGTGCAGGGTCGACCTGATGCAGCACTGCCTCGCCACGCTGAAGACGCAGGATGTTGTCGGCAATCTGCCTGGCCGCCGACTCGGGTATGGCCACCGAGGCCAGATGCGGGGTGATCAGCACATTCGTCATCCCCCAGAGCGGATCTTCGGGCGGCAATGGCTCGCGATCGAAGACATCCAGTGTCGCCCCGGCGATCCGCCCACTCCCCAGCGCCTCTGTCAGCGCCTGCTGATCGACCACGGCCCCGCGCGAGACATTGATGAAGCAACTGCCAGGCGGTAGCAGCGCGAGCCGGCGAGCATCCAGCAAGCCACGAGTCTCCGAGGTCAGCGGCAGCATCACAACGAGTATTTCACTATCAGCGATGAAGCTGTCCAGGCAATCCAGACCACTGTAGCAACGCACGCCTTCGAGCTGCTTGGCCGAACGCGACCAACCACTCACAGTGAACCCCTGGCGCACCAACTCAGCGGCGGCGTAGGCGCCCAGTTCACCTAGACCAAGTACACCGACCCGCACGCTTTGCGGCAGGCGTGGGTGCAGATAATGCCAGCGCCGCTCACGCTGAGCCTGTTCGAAAGCCGGGATATCACGGGCATAGCGCAGTACGGCGAACAGCACATAGCTGGCCATCATGCGCCCCATATTCGGGTCGGACAGGCGAGTAATCGGAATGGCTGGGAGATCGTCTCGACCGACCAGCGAGTCGACACCTGCGCCCAGGTTTATCAGCAGTTGCAGGTTGCGGTAACGGGCGAAGAAGCCCTGCGGCGGCTTCCAGGCAAGGGCATAGAGCACGCTGTCCGGATCCTCTACATCCTGCTCCTGACAGATGCGTATCCCCGGTAGCAAGGGTGCGAGCAACGCCTGCCATTGCTCGAAACTGTCGAACTGACTGTAGAACACCAATGTCGGGCTCATGCCTGTTCCTCCAGCAGTTCAGCCACGCTGGACAACGCCAGGCGATAGCCCCGCACGCCCAGACCAGCGATGACACCTGTAGCAGCCTTGGACACATAGGAGTGATGACGAAAGCTCTCGCGCTTCCAGATATTGCTCATGTGCACCTCGATGATCGGCCCCTCGAAAGCAAGCAGCGCATCGAGAATCGGCACCGAGCTGTAAGTCAGTCCAGCAGCGTTGATGATGACGGCGTCGGCACTCAGGCGTGCCTCCTGAATCCAGTCCACCAGCACACCTTCATGGTTGCTCTGGCGAAACTCCAGTTGCAGCCCCAGCTCCGCAGCATGGGCCTGGCAACGTTGCTCGATGCTGGCGAAGCTCTCGCTGCCATAGGTGCCGTTCTTGTCCAGCCCATAGAGGTTGGCATTCGGGCCATTGAGGAAAAATACGCGGTACGACATGGACACTCCTGGGTCAGGCCACCGGCCGGGTGGCAAGCATGGCCGGGTGTTGTTCAAATTCGGCGAACCACTTGGCAGTGGCCGGGTGCTCGCTGCGCCAGTCGAACTCGGCGAAACGGAAGTCCAGATAACCCAGCCCGCAACCAATGGTGATCAAGCCGATGTCATCCGGCTCGCTGCGCCAATGCGTGGCTTGAGTTTCGATCTCACCCAGGACGGCGTTGATCTTGCCCAACTGGGCCTCGACCCATGCGGACCAGTGTTTTTCCGGAGGTCGGGCGGTGGCCTCGTAACGGGCCAGCAACGCCGCATCGAGCAGACCATCACCCAGTGCCTGACGAACCAGACTGGTCCAGCGCTCAGCCCCTTTAGCAGGAAACAAGGCACCGTCGACCGAGGCGTTCAGGTATTCGCAGATCACCCGGCTGTCGTACAGCGACACACCGTCGGGGGTCTGCAGGGCCGGGACCTTGGCCAGCGGATTGAACGTCGCGATGCGCTCGTCACGCTGAATCGGGTGCGCCGCCGAGTCGAGTTTCTCGATGCGCTCGGCCAGGCCCAACACCTGGGCAACGACCATGACCTTGCGCACGTAAGGGGAGGTGGAGGCGTAATACAGCTTGTACATGGGGGCTCCTGTCGTATGCCGACGTTGCCGGCCGATCCTGTTACAGCGAATCCGGGATCAGTAGCACCTTGCCGATATTCTCGTTCGCTTCCAGCACGCGATGAGCTTCGGCCGCCTGCTGCAAGGGCAAGCGAGCATGAATCAGCGGACGCACCTTGCCTGCTGCCAGCCAGGGCAGCAGCTGCTCGGTGATGGCAGTAGCCAGGCGCGCTTTCTCGGCGCTGCTCTTGGGCCGCAAGGTCGATGAGGTCAGGCTGAGGCTCTTGCGCATCAGCAGCAGCAGATCCAGCTCGATCTTCGCCCCCTGCATGAACGACAGACTGATATGACGCCCGCCCGCCGCCATCGCAGCGAGATTGCGCGCCACGTAGTCGCCGCCGACGTTATCCAGCACCACGTCGACGCCACGGCCCTCGGTGCACTGCTCGACCACTTCGACGAAGTCTTCCTCGTAGCGGTCAACGGCCCGCCACACGCCAAGCGCTTTCAGTGCCTCAACCTTCTGCACCCCACCCGCGGTACCAATCACCTTGGCACCTGCCGCATGGGCACACTGAATGGCAAAGGTGCCGACGCCACTGGCTGCGCCATGAATCAGCACCACCTCGCCGGCTTGCAGGCGGCCTAGCTCGAACAGGTTGTGCCAGACCGTAAAGGCCGCTTCCGGCACACCGGCGGCCTCTTCCAGGTCTAGCTCTGCCGGAACAGGCAAACAGTGTGCAGCCGTGGCAATGCAATATTGCGCATAGCCGCCACCGTTGAGCAGGGCCATGACCCGGTCACCCGGAGCAAAGCCGCACACGCCCTCGCCTACCGCGACCACTGTGCCTGCAGCTTCGAGCCCGAGAATATCGGGCGCGCCAGGTGGCAACGGTGCTCCGCTGCGCTGCATCAGATCCGGGCGATTGACCCCCGCAGCCGCGACCTTGATCAGCAGCTCGCCGGCGCCCACTGCAGGTAACTGGCGCAGCACGCCATCAAGCACTTCAGGACCACCCGGCTCGCGGGCAATCACGGCGTTCATCGTTTCAGCAATCACAGGACTGTCCATTTCAATGGGTAGGCTGGGTTTCAGCCGCGAAGGCGCAGACGCCTTCGTTGTCGAACGCCAAACCACTAACCGCACCAACGGGCCAGCGGGTGAGGGATTCCAGGCCTGACTGGCGCACGAACAGGCGCGTATTGCCCAGCGACGGGACATCCAGATGGATATCGACGTGATCGCCTTGGAACACATGGTTGACCACCGTGCCACTGAGCAGAGCCTCAGCGCCTAGCGGCACCAGGCGGATGTTCTCCGGCCGCGCGTAGACGTCCAGACGCGAGCCGACCGGGCCATGGACATGCGTGGCAGGCAGGCGCAGGGTGGCGTCACCCAGTTCCACACAGGCGCTGTCATCACGACTCAGATAACGGCCAGGCAGAATGTTGGCATCGCCGACGAAGCTGGCCACGAACGGATCTTCAGGGTTGCGGTAGATCGCGTCTGGCGTGCCGATCTGGCGGATATGACCAGCCGACATGACCACCACTCGGTCGCTCATGCTCAAGGCTTCGCCCTGATCATGGGTCACGAATACCGTGGTCACGCCCAGCTTGCGCTGGATGTCCTTGAGCTCGATCTGCATCGACAGCCTGAGGTTCTTGTCCAGTGCCGAGAAAGGCTCATCGAGCAACAACACCTTGGGCCGAATGACCAACGCACGAGCCAGCGCAACACGCTGCTGCTGACCACCAGACAGCTCACGCGGCTTGCGCTCGCCATAACCGCTCAGCTTCACCAGTGCCAAGGCCTGTTCCACACGCTCGGCGATTTCGGCCTTTGCCACACCACGCATGCGCAGGCCGTAGCCGACGTTCTTCGCCACGTTCATATGCGGAAACAGGGCATAGTTCTGGAAGACGATGCCGATCTCGCGCTGATAAGGCGGCGTCTCGGTAACCAGTTGGCCATCGATGAATATCTCGCCGTTATCGGCCTCGGCGAAGCCTGCCATGAGGTTCAACAGCGTGGTCTTACCACAGCCGGATGGCCCCAGGAGGGTGATGAATTCACCTTCCTGGATTTTCAGGGACACTTTCTGCAGGGCAATCGAATTGCCGAAGCGCTTCAACACACCATCGAGCTGAACCGCGACATTGCTACTGGGCGCCGTGGCTGCTTCGGTATCGGGTGTTGGATAGAGAGTCTTGATCTGTGCAGTCGCCATGGGCGCTCCGATTTACGAATGGGCTAACGAGTCAGGCTGCGGGCCAGTCATCCGGGATAACGGCGATCACGTCGATTTCCATCAGCCACTGCGGCTGGGCGAGCCCCGACACCACCAGCCCGGTGGAAATCGGGAAAACCCCCTTGAGCCATTTGCCAACTTCCATGTAAACGGCTTCGCGATAACGCGGATCAATGATGTAAGTGGTGGTCTTGACGATATGGGAGAGGTCCGAGCCGGCCTCCTCAAGCAGCTGCTTGACGTTCTTCATTGCCTGCTCGGCTTGTGCCTGCGGGTCTCCCAGACCAATCAGATTGCCGTCGAAATCAGTACCGACCTGCCCCCGCACATAGACCGTGTTACCGGCGCGCACGGCCTGGCACAGGTCGTTATCCAACGACTGATTGGGGTAGGTCTGCTTGGTATTGAACATGCGGATACGGGTATGGGTGGGCATGCCTGGCAACTCTGCTCTAACGGGTTCAGCCAAGCTTCACATTGCCGACAAACCAACGAAACCAGCATTTGCCGTGGGTGGTGCTTAGGAAAAGCTGAACCGCCAGCGCTGCCACCAATCGCAGACTTTTCAGTACGTAGCCTCGGCAGGGTCTTACGCTCTAGAACCTGAGGACAGCTTCGTCAGTTCCAGATCAGATAACGGGAATGCTCGTACCCAGTGGTCTCGAAATAGGTAGCCAAATCGCTATATAAAAAAAAACATAACGATGTAGGATTGCGCATCCGGTCTGTCATCAGGATCGATTCCACGAGGAATCCTCATGCTCAAGCCTCTCAAGCACAGCCTGTTTATCCTCGGCCTGATCTTCACCAGCGGCGCCATCGCCGACGAGGTCAAGGTCGCCGTGGCCGCCAACTTCACCGCACCGATGCAGGCCATCGCGCCCGTGTTCGAGAAGGCCACCGGGCACAAGCTGGTGGCCTCCTTCGGCGCTACCGGGCAGTTCTATGCGCAGATCAAGAATGGCGCGCCGTTCGATGTGCTGCTCGCCGCCGACGACACGACGCCGGCCAGGCTGGAGCGCGAGAGTGCGACCGTGCCCGGCTCGCGCTTCACCTACGCCATCGGCAGCCTGGTGCTGTGGTCGGCCGATGCCGCCTACCTCGACGGCACGGACGCGGCGCTGAAGGCCGGCCAGTTCAGGCACCTGTCCATCGCCAACCCGAAGGCCGCGCCCTACGGCCTGGCCGCGATGCAGGTGCTGGACAAGCTGGGCCTGAGCGAGGCAGTGAAAGCCAAGCTGGTGGAGGGCCAGAACATCACCCAGGCACATCAGTTCGTCTTCACCGGCAACGCCGAGCTGGGTTTCGTCGCGCTGTCACAGGTGTACAAGGACGGCCAGGTCAGTAGCGGCTCGGCCTGGATCGTGCCGGAGGCCATGTACGACCCGATCAAGCAGGACGCGGTGATGCTCAAGCAGGGCGCGAACAATCCGGCCGCCGTGGCACTGGTCGAGTACCTGCAGAGCGCGGAAGCGGCCAGGGTGATCGAATCGTTCGGCTATAAACTGCCGTAGCCCGGATGAAATCCGGGAGCCTCCTGACTGTGCCTGTCCCGGATTGCATCCGGGCTACGTCTGCCACCGGAACCCACTCATGCCGCTGTCCAAAAACGACCTCGATGCGATCCTGCTGACCCTTGAGCTGGCCTCGCTGACCACCGTGCTGCTGCTGATCATCGGCACGCCGATTGCCCTGTGGCTGGCGCGCACCGACTCCTGGCTCAAGCGCCCGGTCGGCGCGGTGGTGGCGCTGCCGCTGGTGCTGCCGCCGACGGTGATCGGCTTCTATCTGCTGGTGAGCATGGGGCCCAATGGCTTCTTCGGCCAACTGACGCAGAGCCTCGGTCTCGGCACCTTCACTTTCACCTTTACCGGCCTGGTGATCGGTTCGATCTTCTACTCCCTGCCCTTCGTCGTGCAGCCGCTGCAGAACGCCTTCGAGGCCATCGGCCGCGGTCCGCTGGAGGCTGCCGCGACCCTGCGCGCCAATCCCTGGGACAGCTTCTTCAGCGTGGTGCTGCCGCTGGCCCGCCCCGGCTTCATCACCGCCGCCATTCTCAGCTTCGCCCATACCATCGGTGAGTTCGGCGTGGTGCTGATGATCGGCGGCAATATCCCCGGCAAGACTCAGGTGGTGTCGGTGCAGATCTACAACCACGTGGAAACCATGAACTACGCCCAGGCGCACTGGCTGGCCGGCGGCATGGTGGCGTTCTCCTTCATCGTTCTGCTGGCGTTGTACGGCGGGCGCAATGCCCGGATGAGGACGCTGTGATGTTCGGTTTCGGCAAGGCCTCGCCACCCGCTGTCCAGGGCGACGAACGCATTCGCGCGCGCTTTCTGGTCAAGCATCCAGGCTTCACCCTGGATATCGACCTAGACCTGCCCGGACGCGGCGTCAGTGCGCTGTTCGGCCATTCCGGCTCGGGCAAGACCAGTTGCCTGCGCTGCTTCGCCGGGCTGGATCGCCCGCAGCAGGGCTACCTGCAGGTGGCTGGAGAGCTCTGGCAAGACAGTGAGCGCGGTTTCTTTCTGCCGGCGCACAAACGCGCCATCGGCTACGTGTTCCAGGACGCCAACCTGTTCCCGCACCTGAGCGTGCGCAAGAACCTGGAGTACGGCCAGCGGCGCATCCCCGCCTCGCAACGCAAGGTGGCGCTGGATCAGGCGCTACAGCTGCTGGGCATCGGCCACCTGCTCGAGCGCATGCCCTCGGCGCTGTCCGGCGGCGAACGCCAGCGCGTCGGCATCGCCCGCGCGCTGGTGACCAGCCCGCGCCTGCTGCTGATGGACGAGCCGCTGGCTTCGCTGGACCTCAAGCGCAAGCAGGAAGTGCTGCCGTATCTGCAGCGCCTGCACGAGGAGCTGGACATCCCGGTGCTCTACGTCAGCCACGCCCCGGACGAGGTGGCGCGCCTGGCCGATCATCTGGTGCTGCTCGACGAAGGCCAGGTGCTCGCCAGCGGCCCGCTCAAGGAAATTCTGCTGCGCGCCGACCTGCCCTTCGCCAGCGACGAGGATGCCGAGGCGGTGATCGACGGCCAGGTCTGCGGTCATGATGCCGCCTACGATCTGCTGCAACTCAACCTTCCCCGCAGCGAAGCCTGCCTGCGCCTGCCCCATGCGGCGTTGCCCAAGGGCCACTCGGTGCGCGTGAAGATCAAGGCACGCGATGTCAGCCTGGCGCTCAATCGCGCCGAGGATTGCAGCCTGCTCAACCTGCTGCCGGCACGGGTAGAAAGCTGGCAGGAGCTCGATGCGCAGATGCTGCTGACCCTGCGCATCGGTGATCAACGCCTGCTGGCGCGAATCACCCGCTACTCCTTCGATCAGTTGGGCATTCATGCCGGCCAGGCGCTCTGGGCACAGATCAAATCGGTGTCACTGCTTGCGCCGTAGGGTGCGCACCGATCTGATAGCTCCCACGCTCTGCGTGGGAGTCAAGGTAAGGGCGCTCAGTGCCCGTACGGACTGCTAGGCAAAAGCCAAACGGACGCAGAGCGTCCCAGGATGCATTCCCACGCGGAGCGTGAGGAACGATCAGTCTCACGCAATACCCGGCAACTCCAGATGCTCCGGCCCGATTTCGGCGTTACCGGCCAGCAGCAGGGCGAAGTGGATGACGTTCTCCAGCTCGCGGGTATTGCCCGGCCAACGATGTGCCTCCAGCACGGCCTGCGCCGCCGGGCTGATCGACGGGATGGTCAGGCCCAGGCGCGAGGCATGGATGCCGAGGAAGTATTCGGCCAGCGGCAGAATGTCGCCGACCCGCTGACGCAGCGCCGGGAACAGCAACTGGCCGTCGCACAGGTAGGCGTACAGGCGCTCATCGAAGGTGCCGGCTGCCACCGCGCGGGCCAGGTCGATGCTACTCGCCGCCACCAGACGCACATCCACCGGCAGCGCCTGGCTGGCGCCGACGCGATACACCTCGCGGGTTTCCAGCGCGGCCAGCAGCTTGCTCTGCAACGGCCGCGAGAGGTCGGCGATTTCATCCAGGTAGAGTGTGCCGCCATTGGCCGAACCGAACCAGCCGGCACGGCTACTGCCGGCGCCGACATGAGCACCGGCGGCATGGCCGAACAACTCGGCCTCGCCCCACTGCGGGCTTATCGCCGCGCAGCTCACCGCCACGAACAGGCCAGCGCGCTCACTGTGGCGATGGATATAGCGCGCCAGCAGCTCCTTGCCGGTGCCGGTTTCACCGAGAATCAGCAACGGCTGGCCATTGCCCGCCAAGGCTTCGGCACGCTCGCGCAACCGGCGCGAACGCGCATCGACGAATACCAGCGCCTTGGCGCGGATGCTCAGCGGGCTCTTGTCCGAATCAGCGAAGGTCAATGGTGGTGGGAAACCAGGTGGAAGACTCATGACGTGAAGCTCCTGAGCCACACCTCGCCGGCGCAGCCTGTACGCGAATAAAAAATGCCTGGAGCAACTTTTAACCTTGCCCCGCAACGGCCCGAAGGGTGGCCGCCATGGATGGCCAGCCATAAAAAAGAGCGGGCGGCTGCCTGGCCCGACCCCGCTCCGAAAAGGTTGTCCCGCTATGAGGGGATCAGGCGCGCAAGCGCGACTGCTGTTCGATGCGGCTCTGCAGGCGATACAGATAGCCGAAGCCCTGCTCCCAGTAACGGTGCCCGGACTTCACGTTGATATGCCCGGCACCGGTCAGAATCGCCGCCTCGCTGCCCCAGGCCCGCGCCAGCTCCATGGCGCGCAGGGCGCTGGCCGCTGCGTCGTTGTCGGAACCCACCAGCAGGCTGGGAAAGGGCAGCAGATCACGCGGCATCGGCGCGAAATTCTGCAGTGCCTCGGGGCAGCCCGGCCGCTCGACATCGGCCGGCGCCACCAGCAGCGCGCCGCGCACACGGCGCAGCAGTTCGACCGGTGCCTGCGCGGCCCAATGAGCCACCGTCACGCAGCCCAGGCTATGGGCGATGAGGATGAGCGGACGCGGATCGTCGGCGACTGCCTGGTTCAACGCGGTGACCCAGTCGCCACGTTGCGGGTTGAGCCAGTCCTTCTGCTCCACACGCGCGCTATTCGGCAGGCTGCGCTGCCAATGGCTTTGCCAGTGTTCTTCGGGTGAGCCCTGCCAGCCCGGCAGGATCAGATAACGGACTGCTTCGCTGCCCATGACGGCGCCTCCTTGAATCGAATGGCGTCAGTCTAGGCAGCACGAATAAATTACAAAAAGAATAAGAACTTATTTACTTATTCCAAAAACGCAATAAATCGCATCATGCCTCATATTTCCAAAAAGCATATAAATGTTCTTAAACAATATTTTTAAGAATATTTCCATCTCTCTACTATCCGCTCCACGCCAGCGTCGGTACTCCATACCGCCGCCGTGGCGACCTATTCATAAGGAGCCTGGAAATGACCGCGACGCTGAGAAACCTCGAAGGCCAGGATGAAGCCAGCATCCTGCGCGAGATTCAGACCGCCCTGCATGGACTGAAATTCGGCTCGGTGGAAATCACCGTGCACAACGGCCAGGTCGTGCAGATCGAGCGCAAGGAAAAGATTCGCCTGCAACAACCGAGTACCAAGAACAGCTGAAACATGATGCGGCCCGACTGGACCACCAGAGGGCTCGAGAAAGATCGCCCCGCCTGACACCCAATACGCCAACACAAGAATTTCACAGTTAGGAGCTGCACCATGTCCATTCGTCGTTTCGCCCTGGCCGCACTGGCCAGCGCCCTGATCGCCGGCCCGGTAGCCGCCGCACAAACCCTGCTCAACGTGTCCTACGACCCGACCCGTGAGCTCTACACCGAATTCAACGCCGCCTTCAACAAGCACTGGCAGGCCCAGGGCAACGAAGCGGTGACCATCCAGCAATCCCACGGCGGCTCGGGCAAGCAGGCCCGTGCGGTGATCGACGGCCTGCGCGCCGACGTGGTGACCCTGGCCCTGGCCGGCGATATCGACGAGCTGTACAAGCTCGGCAAGCTGATCCCGGAAAACTGGCAGGAGCGTCTGCCGGACGCCAGCACCCCCTACACCTCGACCATCGTGTTCCTGGTGCGCAAGGGCAACCCGAAAGGCCTGAAGGACTGGGATGACCTGGTCAAGCCGGGCGTGGAAGTGATTACCCCGAACCCGAAAACCTCCGGTGGCGCACGCTGGAACTTCCTCGCTGCCTGGGCCTATGCCCAGCAGAAGTACGGCAGCGAAGCCGAGGCCAAGGCCTTCACCGAGAAGCTCTACAAGAACGTCCCGGTGCTCGATACCGGCGCCCGCGGCTCAACCATCACCTTCGTCAACAACGGCATCGGCGACGTGCTGCTGGCCTGGGAGAACGAGGCCTTCCTGGCGCTCAAGGAAGAAGGCGGGGAGAACTTCGAGATCGTCGCGCCGTCGCTGTCGATCCTCGCCGAACCGCCGGTAAGCGTGGTCGATCAGAACGTCGACAAGAAAGGCACCCGCAAAGTCGCCGAGGCCTACCTCAACTACCTGTACAGCGAGGAAGGCCAGCGCATCGCCGCCAAGCACTTCTACCGCCCACGCAACCAGGCGGTGGCGGCCGAGTTCGCCAAGCAGTTCCCGCAGCTCAAGCTGGTAACCATCGACGCTGACTTCGATGGCTGGAAAACCGCTCAGCCGAAGTTCTTCAACGACGGCGGCGTATTCGACCAGATCTACCAAGCCCAGTGATAAAACGGGTGGGCAGGGAATACTCCCTGTCCACCTTGGGCAATTGCAGGCGGCGGGCAGTGTTTTGGCTTGTCCGCCCTTTGCGTATTAAAGCGTTGCAACCCAAGCAGATAAGGACAGCCAATGTCTCGTCGTACTTCCCCCGTCATACCCGGCTTCGGGCTGACGCTGGGTTACACCCTGGTGTACCTCAGTCTGTTGGTGCTGATTCCCCTGGGTGCCATGTTCGTCCACGCTGCCCAGCTCACCTGGGATCAGTTCTGGGCCATCATTTCCTCACCGCGCGTGCTGGCCGCCCTGAAGCTGAGCTTCGGCACCGCTTTTCTCGCTGCCATCATCAACGGCGTGATCGGTACCCTGCTGGCCTGGGTGCTGGTGCGCTACACCTTCCCCGGTCGCAAGATCATCGAAGCGATGATCGACCTGCCGTTCGCCCTGCCCACCGCGGTCGCCGGTATCGCCCTGACCGCGCTCTATGCGCCCAACGGTTTGATCGGCCAGTTCGCCACCACCCTGGGTTTCAAGATCGCCTACACCCCGTTGGGCATCACCCTGGCGCTGACCTTCGTCACCCTGCCCTTCGTCGTGCGCACCATCCAGCCGGTACTGGCCGACATCCCGCGCGAGGTCGAGGAAGCCGCCGCCTGCCTCGGTGCCAAGCCGCTGCAGGTGGCCCGCCACGTGCTGCTGCCGGCGCTGCTGCCGGCCTGGCTGACCGGCTTCGCCCTGGCCTTCGCCCGCGGCGTTGGCGAGTACGGCTCGGTGATCTTCATCGCCGGCAACATGCCGATGAAGACCGAGATCCTGCCGCTGCTGATCATGGTGCAGCTGGACCAGTACAACTACGCCGGCGCCACCGCCATCGGCGTGCTGATGCTGGTGGTGTCGTTCATCTTGCTGCTGCTGATCAACCTGCTGCAGCGCCGCATCAGCCGTTCTTAAGGAGCCAGGCATGTCATCTGCAACCCTGACGGCCAGCGCCGCCAACAATGCCGCGCGCCGCGGTAACGCCCTGGGCCGCCGCCTGCTGATCATTTCGGCCTGGCTGGTGTTCGCCTTCTTCCTGCTGCTGCCCTTGTTCGTGGTGGCTACCGAGGCGCTCAAACAGGGCGTCGGCGTGTTCGTCGCTTCGATCCTCGAACCCGACGCCATCAGCGCACTGAAACTGACCCTGCTCGCCGTGGGCATCGCCGTGCCGCTCAATCTGGTGTTCGGCGTGGCCGCCGCCTGGTGCGTGAGCAAGTATGAGTTTCGCGGCAAGAGCATTCTGGTGACCCTGATCGACCTGCCGTTCTCGGTGTCACCGGTAATCGCCGGTCTGATCTATGTGCTGCTGTTCGGCGCGCAGGGCTTCTTCGGCCCCTGGTTGCGCGAGCACGATATCCAGATCATCTTCGCCCTGCCCGGCATCGTCCTGGCGACCATCTTTGTCACCGTGCCCTTCGTCGCCCGCGAGCTGATCCCGCTGATGCAGGAACAGGGCACGCAGGAGGAAGAGGCCGCGCGCCTGCTCGGTGCCAACGGCTGGCAGATGTTCTGGCACGTGACCCTGCCCAATATCAAATGGGGCCTGATCTACGGCGTGGTGCTATGCACCGCCCGGGCGATGGGCGAGTTTGGCGCAGTATCGGTGGTCTCCGGGCACATCCGCGGCTACACCAATACGCTGCCGCTGCATGTCGAGATTCTCTACAACGAATACAATCACGTCGCCGCCTTCAGCGTTGCCAGCCTGCTACTGCTTCTGGCGCTGTTCATCCTGCTGCTCAAGCAGTGGAGCGAATCCCGTATCAACCGCCTGAAAGCCAGTGCGGGCGAGGAATAAAACATGAGTATCGAAATCCGCAACGTCAGCAAGAACTTCAATGCGTTCAAGGCGCTGAACGAGATCAACCTGAACATCCAGAGCGGCGAACTGGTCGCCCTGCTCGGCCCGTCCGGCTGCGGCAAGACCACCCTGCTGCGCATCATCGCCGGCCTGGAAACCCCGGACAGCGGCACCATCGAGTTCCACGGCGAGGACGTCTCCAACCACGACGTGCGTGATCGCAACGTCGGCTTCGTGTTCCAGCACTACGCGCTGTTCCGCCACATGACGGTGTTCGACAACGTCGCTTTCGGCCTGCGCATGAAGCCCAAGGGTCAGCGCCCGAGCGAAGAGGTGATCAAGCGCAAGGTCCACGAACTGCTCGACCTGGTGCAGCTCGACTGGCTCGGCGATCGCTACCCGGAGCAGCTCTCCGGCGGTCAGCGCCAGCGTATTGCCCTGGCCCGCGCCCTGGCGGTGGAGCCACGCGTACTGCTGCTCGACGAACCCTTCGGCGCGCTGGATGCCAAGGTGCGCAAGGAGCTGCGCCGCTGGCTGGCGCGCCTGCACGAGGACGTGCACCTGACCAGCGTATTCGTCACCCACGACCAGGAAGAAGCCATGGAAGTGGCCGATCGCATCGTGGTGATGAACAAGGGCGTGATCGAGCAGATCGGTACACCGGCCGAGGTTTACGAGAATCCGGCCAGCGATTTCGTCTACCACTTCCTCGGTGACGCCAACCGCCTCTACGTCGGCAACGATCACCATGTGCTGTTCCGCCCGCACGAAGTCGACCTGTCCAGCGAACCGAGCCCGGAGCACAAGGCCGGCGAGGTGCGCGACATTCGTCTGCTCGGTGCGATAACCCGCATCACCCTCAAGGTCGAAGGCCAGGATGAGCTGATCGAAGCCGAGGTGGCCAAGGATCACGTCAGCCTGGACAACCTCGCCCGCGGCACCACCCTGTACTTCAAGCCCAAGGGCGGCAAGCCGGTCAGCGCCTCAGCCTAAAGCCACCCGTAGGAGTCGCGCCCCGCGACGAAAAGCTTCGCCCCGGGGCGGGGCTCCTACGCGGTGAAGCATTGGCACGCCTTAGTACGTAGGACGAGCTTAGGGTGGGCGTAGGGTGGGCTTCAGCCCACCGCACAGAGCTCAACCTTTGTTTGGTGGGCTGAAGCCCACCCTACGGGGCCGCGATCGCCATGATCGCCCTGCGCCCCTGCGGTGAAACCTGCAGCGCACGCGAACCCGTGCTGCGCCGCAGCCAGCCCTCGTCTTCGCACAGACTCAGCAACGCCGCGCCCAGCGCACCACCAAGATGCGGCTTGCGCTCGCTCCAGTCCGGGCAGGCACAGAGTCGCTGGCGGCGCTGACGGTTGACCTGGTGCAGATCGATCCCCAACGCCTGCAACCCCTGCTCACCGCTTGCCGTCAGCTGCAGCGCACCGCCCCCCTCGCTCAGCCAGTCAGCTGCGCGCATGCGCGCGAACACGCCGACCGCCAGTTCGCCGGCCAGATGGTCGTAACAGGTGCGCGCCTCACGCATGGCCTGCGGCGTCCCGCGCGAGGCCGGCATCGCCCGTGGTTGCCGTGGCTGCGCGGCGAGCGCGGCACTGGCCAGGGCCTCGACCAGTTGCCCGACTTCCGGCCCGGCCAGGCGGTAATAGCGATTGCGCCCATGGCGCTGCTGAACCAGCAGGCCGCCTTCGACCAGCTTGGCCAGGTGCGCGCTGGTCGACGACGGCGACAGCCCCGCCAGCAAGGCCAGCTCGCCGGCCGGCCGCGCGCTGCCGTCCATCAGCGCCCAGACCATGCTGGCGCGCCCGGCATCGGCGAGCAACGCGGCAATCGAGCTGAAACCCGGTGCGTATTCCATAGTTCACCTCATGACGAAACATGGCGTGCAGCAAATGTGGATACTGGCAGGCAATTTCAGCCAGAGCCAGCCAGGGAGAAACCGATGCTCGCCGTGATCTTCGAAGTTCAGGCCAAGCCAGGCCTGCAGCAGGACTATCTCGACCTCGCCGGTGAGTTGCGCCCACTGCTCGCCGAGCAGCCGGGTTTCATCTCTATCGAGCGCTTCCAGAGCCTGACCCAGCCGGGGAAGATCCTGTCGCTGTCGTTCTGGCAGGACGAAGCCGCAATCCAGGCCTGGCGCCAGCGCGAAGAACACCGCCGCGCGCAGTCGGCAGGACGCGAGGAGGTCTTCAGTCACTATCGGTTGCGCGTGGCCCAGGTACTGCGCGACTACGGCATGCACGAGCGCGAACAGGCGCCGGCCGACAGCCGCGCGATCCACGAGCAGGGGCAGCGCGATGACTGAGCACCTGCTCCTGATCCTCGTCACCTTCCTGCTCGCCGGCATGGTCAAGGGTGTGGTCGGCCTTGGCCTGCCGACCATCGCCGTCGGTCTGCTCGGTCTGGTGATGGCGCCATTGCAGGCCGCCGCGCTGCTGATCATCCCGTCGATGGTGACCAACATCTGGCAGCTGTGCGACGGTCGCAGTCCGCTGCCGATGCTGCGCCGGCTATGGCCGATGCTGCTGGGCATCCTGTGCGGCACGCTGCTGGTCGCCGCTCTGCTGCAAAGCCTCGACCTGCCCGGCGCCACCCGCTGGCTGGGCGTGGCGCTGGTGGTTTACGCACTGCTCGGCCTGGCCAAGGTGCACTTTCGCGTGGAGCGGATCAAGGAAGGCTGGCTGAGCCCGGTGATTGGTGCGCTCACCGGCGCGATCACCGCGGTTACCGGTGTATTCGTGATTCCCGCCGTGCCCTACTTGCAGGCCATCGGCCTGGAGAAGGACGATCTGGTTCAGGCCCTGGGGTTGTCCTTCAGCGTCTCCACCCTGGCTCTGGCGGCAGCACTCGGTCACAGCGGTGAACTGCTGCAACCGGCGGTGCTGGGTGTATCGGCCCTCGCTCTGCTGCCCGCACTGCTGGGCATGGCCGGCGGCCAGTGGCTGCGCAAACGCATCAGCGCGGAGCGCTTCAAGCGCTGGTTCTTCATCGGCCTGTTGCTGCTTGGGGCAGAACTGGCGCTGCGCGGTCTCTGAACCTGACCATCAAACGGCGGCAGCCTGCGAGTGCTTGAGGCCGAACCATTGCAGCTCGGCCAGCAGCGCCACCGCCAGCGCCTGGGCGATAACGAAGGCGTAGCCGAACAGGTTCGGCGACACCCAGCCGATCACCAGTACCAGCAGGCTGTCGATCACCCACAGCGCGTTGACCGCGATCACCGCCCAGATCGCCTGGCGGCTGATTTCGGCGCGGTTGGACAACCACACCAGCAGCGCCGCGAAGGGCAGCAGCGCGCTACCGGCGACCAGCAACAGCAGGCGCGGTAGTTCAAGGAAGGCGCCCAGCCAGCCAGCCGCCAGGACCAGCAGCAGGCCGGTGACGCCGCTGAGCAGGCCATCGAGCAAGAGAGCGTTGCGCAGCATCGGGGTAGGTTGCAGTGCGTTCATGATGAATCCTCCATAGGGACACCGGGGTGGTGCCTGGCCTACAGATTTCGCCGAAACGCGCGGGGCGTCGATTACCTGCCAGGTAATGGCCGGCATGACCTGACTGAACTATCGTGCTGACCATGAACAATACCCAGACCGCCGGCGCCCTGTTGCGCCAATGGCGCCAAAGGCGCCGCCTGAGCCAGCTCGACCTCGCCTGCGAGGCACAGATCTCCACCCGCCACCTGAGCTTCGTCGAAACCGGACGCGCCCAACCCAGCCGCGAAATGCTGCTGCACCTGGCCGAGCAACTGGAGATTCCCCTGCGCGAGCGCAATCGCCTGCTCAGCGCCGCCGGTTTCGCCCCGCTGTACAGCCAGCACGAACTGAGCGACCCGGCGCTGGCTCCAGCCCGCCAGGCCATCGAACAGTTGCTCAAGGCCCATGAACCCTATCCGGCGCTGGCCATCGACCGACAGTGGAACCTGCTGGCAGCCAACGCCTCGGTCGGTGCCTTCCTCGCCGGCATGCCGGACTTTCTGCTCGGGCCGCCGCTCAATGTGATGCGCCTGTCGTTGCACCCCGAAGGCCTGGCACCACGCATCGCCAACCTCGCGTTGTGGCGCGCGCACCTGCTGATGCGCCTGCAGCGCGACGCCGAAATCAGCGGCGACGAAGCCCTGTTCAGCCTGCTCGATGAACTGCGCGGCTATCCGGCACCCGCTGAAGTCCCTGCGCCACCGAGCGACGCCGTGCTGGTGCCGCTGCAACTGCACAGCGAGCAAGGTGTGCTCAGCCTGATCAGCACCATCACGGTGTTCGGCACCCCGAATGACGTGACCCTCGCCGAACTGGCACTGGAGACCTTCTTCCCCGCCGACGCCTTCACCGCCGAGTACCTGCGCAATCTGGCGAACAGCACCTGAACGGTAGCGATTTCCGACGAAATCACTCTTTCGGGTCATGCTCTGCAGCGCGTCACGCAGTAGTCTTGGCGCTGCGTCATTGACGCTGCCCACTGCATACCTGCTCAAAACAATAACAAGGAGCACCCCGGATGCGCTGTAAAGCACTGTTGCGCCATGCTTTTTTCTGGTCGCTCGGACTCTTCGTCGGGCTCTCGCCAATGGCCTTCGCCGAAGCCGTCAGCCCGCAGGAACAAATCCAGATACACGCCAGCCGCGCCACCAGCAGCCTGATGCTGTTACGTGGCGAAGGGTTCCAGAAGACCCATCAGCAGCGCCTGGAAGCCGACCTGGCCGCTCTGGCCGGTGCCATGCAGAGCCTGCCGCAGGGCAGCGCCGAACTCATCAGCGCCCATCAGGCCCTCGTTACCCAATTGCGCAACGGTGTTTCCTATGGCCCCGGTGACGAGAACGTACCCTGGCGCTTTCCCGAAGACCTCAGCCGCGCCCTGCGCGACTTCCTCAGCACGGCCCGTGCACTACCGGGGGCCGAAGGCCAGAGCGAGCTGGCGGCGAAGGTCGAGTACCTCAGCGTGCAATACCTAAGCCGCTCCTACCTGGGCACCTTCGAGATCGCCCGCGAGCAGCCCGACACCTACCTCGGTCAGGACGAACGCCTGCTATTGCCGGCCATCGACAGCGAACTGCAGGCGCTCAAGGATCAATCCGACCCGCAGGTGACCAAGCTGCAGACGCGCTGGAGCTATCTGCGTGCGGCGCTGGCCGACATGAACAGCCAGAGCAACACCCTGCAGAGCGTCTCCGGCCGCCCCTTTGCGCCCATCACCGTGGATCGCCACGCACGTTCGATGACGGCGCAGTGGATGGCGATGTTCTAGAAAGGCTCGCGGCTAAAGCCCATCCCACAAAACCGAGTGACCGTGGGAGGGGCTTCAGCCGCGACGAACAGCAGCACGTGCTCAGGCCAGCGCCTTCTTCTCGCGAATGCAGGTCGGGCCGGCGATCTCCACCACGGCATGCTCGACTTCCTTGCGCAGGCCGAGCAGAAAGGCCAGTTCAGCGACCACGAACAGCGGCCCGATCACCAGCCCCATGACGTCATCGACGAAGGCCGGCTTGCGTCCTTCGTAGTAGTGACCGACGAACTGGATGACCCAGCCGACCACGAACAGACCAATGCCTGCCGTCAGCCACAGGGCAGTGGAAGCGACCGCCAGGCTGGCACCGGCCCACAGGCACAGCCCCAGCAGCACGGCCATGAGCAGGCCGAAACGGGTGTCCAGGCGCAGGTAGAACCATGCCGACGCCAGCGCCACCAGCGTGGCAGGCGCCAGCCACAGGCCGGCAAGATGGAAACCTGGCCGCGACAGCAGCACGGCGACGGCCAGCACGATCATCGGGATGCCGATGAAATGACTGGCGATATTGCGCCGGTCGCGATGGTAGGCGGCATATTGCGCCAGGTGATCGACGAGGGTTTTCATTATTATCATCCTCAGGTGTGAAACGGGCCCGCACATGATCCCTCCACCTTGGCTAGTCGCACTGTCGGCTAGCCGACAATGGCAGGGAAGGCCGCACCGCCGCGCAACCTCACAGGAGCCGCCATGCCCGATCCCCGTCATTACTTCAGCCAGCTGAACCAGGGCCACTGGTTCGCCGCATTGCCCCCAGCGCTGAGCCAAAGCCTGTTGGAAATGGCCCAGGTGCAACGCCTGGATGCCGGCCAGCGGTTGTTTCGCCGTGGCGAAAAACCCAGCGGGCTGTATGCGGTAGTCGAAGGTGCAGTGCGCATCGGCGCGGTCAGCGAAAACGGCAAAGAGGCATTGCTGACCCTGGTCGAGCCGCCCTACTGGTTCGGCGAAATTTCCCTGTTCGATGGCCTGCCGCGCACCCACGATGCCTTCGCCGAAAGCGCCAGCACCCTGCTGCTGCTGCCCCAGCACGACCTGCTCGCGCTGCTCGAACGCGAGCCGCAGTACTGGCGCGACTTCGCCCTGCTGATGAGCCACAAGCTGCGTCTGGCCTTCGTCGCTCTGGAAGACATGAGCCTGCTGCCGGCCGCGCCGCGCCTGGCCCGACGCCTGCTGCTGATCGCCGACAACTATGGTGAAAGCGAACCGCGCCGGGTGCTGCACCTGGCCCAGGAGCAGTTGGCGCTGATGCTCTCGCTGTCACGCCAGACCACCAACCAGATTCTCAAGGAGCTGCAGGCGCAGGGCGTGGTGCAGCTCACCTACGGCGAGATCGAAATTCTCGACTTCGAACGTCTGCGCCAGCTGGCCTCCTGAACCGCTGGCGTCCTGCCACTGTCCAATCCCTGTCGTTTTTCATGCAGGAAGTACCGCACCGATGCCAGACAATGCCGCCGCTCCGCTGCCCGATGTGCTCGCCGGCCCGCTGCTGCGCCGCCTGGAGCCCGGCCGCCTGGTGCTGTGGCTGGTGGCCAGCCGTGAACTGAGCCTGCAACTGTGGCTGCAACCCGAGGGCCAGGAGCAGCAGACGCATGCGCTGGACGAACACTGCCAGCAACTGCCGCTAGGCCGGCACGCCGTGCTGCACCTGATCGACCTGCCGCTCGAACAGGCACTGCCACAGGACCTACGCATCGCCTACGACCTGCAGATCATCGACAGCGCGGGCGCGAAAGGCATGCGCGACTGGGCGCCGCACCTGCTCTACGACGGCGCTGAGCACGCTGATTTCGTCCTGCGCTCGCGCGTCGACCACCTGCTCCACGGCTCCTGCCGCAAGCCGCACCACGCCGCTGCTGACGGCCTGCTCTGCGCCGATCGCCTGCTGGCAAGTCAGCCCGAAGCCAAGCAGCGTCCGGCGCTGCTGCTGATGAGCGGCGACCAGGTCTATGTCGACGATGTCGCCGGCCCATTGCTATGCGCCATTCACCAACTGATCGCCCGCCTCGGCCTGTTCGACGAGTTTCTCGAAGGTGCCGTGGTCGAGGACAGCCAGGCGCTGTATGGCCACCCGGTCGGCTACTACCAACGCGCCGAGCTGCTGCCGGCGGTGAAAAGCAACCAGACCCTGCGCGACAAGTTCTTCGGCGGTGTGGAGAAACCGGTCTTCACCAGCAGCAGTGCCGACAATCATCTGGTGACCTTCGCCGAGATGATCGCCATGTACCTGCTGGTCTGGTCGCCGCTGCCCTGGACGCTGATCAGCGAAGAGCAGCCAGCGCTGGACGAGGAACAGCAGCAGCGTTACGCCCGTGAGCGCGAACGCATCGACGCCTTCCGCCAGACCCTCGGCCAGGCCGCGCGGACGTTCGCCCACCTGCCGACGCTGATGATCTTCGACGACCACGATGTCACCGATGACTGGAACCTCTCCGCGCGCTGGGAGCAGACCGCCTACGGTCATCCGTTCTCCAAGCGCATCATCGGCAACGCCCTGCTCGCCTATCTGCTGTGCCAGGGCTGGGGCAACAACCCGGATGTATTCGATGAACCGCTGCAGGCCTTTGCCGACCTGCTGCAGCAGCGTCAGAACCATCACTTGCAAGCCAGTGCGCAGGATGCGCTGATCGACCAGTTGCTGCATTTCGAGCAGTGGCACTACGTGCTGCCGACCACGCCCGCGCTGCTGGTGCTGGACACCCGTACGCGCCGCTGGCGCAGCGAAGGGCACCTGTCGAAACCCTCGGGGCTGATGGACTGGGAAGCGCTGTGCGACTTTCAGCAGGCGCTGCTCGATCACCCCAGCTGCATCATCGTCTCGCCGGCGCCGATGTTCGGCGTGAAACTGATCGAGGGTATCCAGAAACTGTTCACCTATGCCGGCCACCCACTGATGGTCGATGCGGAAAACTGGATGGCGCATCGCGGTGCGGCCAGCGTGATGATGAACATCTTCCGCCACTCGCGTACGCCGGGTGATTTCGTCATCCTCTCCGGCGACGTGCACTACTCCTTCGTCTACCGCGTGAGCATCCGCCACAAGCGTGCCAGCCCGACCATCTGGCAGATCACCAGCAGCGGCATCAAGAACGAATTCCCGGCCGAGCTGCTGGACTGGTTCGATCGCCTCAACCGCTGGCTCTACGCGCCCTGGTCACCGCTCAACTGGCTGACCAAGCGCCGGCGCATGCGCGTCACCCCGCTGATCCCCGAGCGCAGCCGCGCCGGCGAACGCCTGTGGAACGGTGCCGGTCTCGGCCAGGTGTTCTTCGACGAGCAGGGCCGGCCCAAGCGCATTCTCCAGCTCAATGCCGACGGCTCCGCGCCTGTGGCCTTCGTCGCCGAACGCGACGAGCCTCTGCCGCGCGAGATTCCCGCCAGCCCGTAACGCCTCACTGCCCCAGCCAGCCGCCATCAATGTTCCAGGCTGCGCCGCCGGGCTGCAGAGGAACAGCGCCAGCTCGCCCAGCTGCTGCGGGGTGACGAAGGCCTGCGACGGCTGCTTCGCCACCAGCCATTGCGCGCGGCGCATCAAGTCCAGTTCGTGCTCCACCACGAACACCGAATTGCCAGCATCCCGCAGCTTGTCGAGGGAGTCGTAGAGTGCCTGACTGTCCGCGGGATGCAGGCCCGCCGAGGGTTCGTCGAGCACATAAACCACGCCGAACAGCATGGAACTCAGTTGCGTGGCTAGACGCAAGCGTTGCAGTTCGCCGGCTGATAGCGTGGGCGTAGCCCGATCCAGCGTCAGATACCCCAAGCCCAGTCCGCGCAATTGACGCAGGCGTGCCATCACACCGCCGGCCAGTCGCTGGGCGGCGATGCGCTTCTCTTCCGACAGCGCGGAGGTGCGGCGCACGTCGGGCAACGTCGCATGGACCGCGTGGCCCGCTGCAGCACGTTCGGCCCGGTCGCGCCTCGTCGCGTCCCTGCCAGTCTCTGCACCTGCCGTATGGACTCGGAAATCGCCCGCAGAGATCGGCTCAAGCAAGGCCGCCAACCGGTCGAGGGGCATTTGCATGAACTCACCGATATCCACCCCGGCAAAAGTCACCGACAGCGCTTCGGACTTGAGTCGCTTGCCATGGCAAGACGGACACGACCGTCCTTCCATATAGCGCGACACCCGCTTTCTCATCAGCGCACTTTGTGTGTTGGCAAAGGTGTGCAGTACATAACGTCGGGCGCCTGTAAAGGTCCCCATGTAGCTGGGTTCCCTTTTCCGCTTGAGCGCCGCACGGGTTTCAGCAGGGGTGAAGCCAGCGTACACCGGCACCGTCGGTGTTTCGTCGGTGAACAGGATCCACTCTCGGTCCTTCTTCGGCAGATCCTTCCACGGTCGGTCAACGTCATAACCCAGGGTGACCAGGATGTCGCGCAGGTTCTGCCCATGGCAGGCCGGGCATGCGCCCTGTGGCGTGTTGGGTGAAAAATCCTCGGCATACAGCATCGGCTGATTGGCTGGATAGGCACCGGCACGCGAATACATCATTCGCACAAGGCTGGAGAGCGTGGTCACGCTACCCACGGAAGAGCGTGCATTGCTGGCACCACGCTACTGCTGCAATGCAACCGCCGGCGGCAGACCATCGATTGCATCGACGTCCAGTACGCCGGCCTGATCGATCAGACGCCGCGCATAGGGCGCAACCGACTCGAAGTAGCGCCGCTGCGCCTCGGCATAGATGGTGCCGAATGCGAGCGAGGATTTGCCGGAGCCAGAGACGCCTGAAAACACCACCAGTGCATTGCGCGGGATGGCGACGTCCACATCCTTGAGGTTGTTCTCGCGCGCCCCGCGCACTTCCACAAGGCCACTGGCTGCAGCGGTACACGAAGATTCACCGTAGGAGGGGGTTGGCATGTGTTCTTGTCCTACGGTTCGTGGATGGCAATGGGCTGCAATTCCGGTTAACGCCGGCACTCCACCGTACTGCGGCAAGCATTGAAGCGGCAATCAGCAGCAGCGATCAGCTCTCCTCAAGCACGCGCTTCCAGTATCGGTTCGTCAGGATGTTTGAATTCGCTGTCGTGAATTAATCCTGCGTTGCTGCCTTAAGGGTGGCCGGATGAACGTGGAACGGGGGCTGGATCACCGTGGAATCAGTGGCCGATGATCATGGAATAGCTGGTGGATGGCCGTGGAATCCGCAATCTATGGGGTGAGCAGCTGCCCACGCTTTAAAATGCTCGATGAAAGCCCGTACTGGCGGAGCCATATTTTCCTTCGATGGGTAGACCGCGTAGACGCCTACGTTGGGCTCCACTTTCCAGTCCGGCAACGCTTTGACCAACGCACCAGATAGCAGATCAGCTCTGACGTGCCAGTCAGCGAGTAACGCCATGCCATGACCATCCAGTGCCATTTGCCTGATCACTTCAGCTTGGCTTGACCTGAAGCGACGCTTGACCTTAATGACCTGGTCGATTGCGCCCTTTGAAAGTGTCCAGTTAACCTCCTGACCCACTATCAGGCCGTCAAGTCTAGACAGGTCATTCGGAGCTTGCGGCAGCCCTCTCATTGCCCAGTATTCCGGCGAGGCACATATCACTCGACTTGAGTCGCTTATTCGCTGAGCAATCATGGATGAATCCGCCATCACACCGTGGCGAATCCCGAGGTCAAAACCCTTGGCTACTAGATCGACTACTTGGTCGGTTGGGTCTAAATCAATCACCACCTTGGGGTAGAGCGCCAGATAGCTGCTGAGCATCGGTGCAAGATAGCCTTGGGCAAATGTCGCAGACGCGGTGATCCGTAAAGAGCCGGATATTTCCTGTTCTTGCGAAAGTGATGCCTCTGCCTGATTGGCCAGATCAAGAATTTTGCTGACGTATTGGTGAAATTTCTCGGCGTCAGGGGTGGGGCTCAGTTTTCGGGTAGTTCTGTTGAAAAGTCGCCGCCCCAATCGATCCTCGAGCGCGAGCAGTTTCTTGCTCCCGCCAGCTGCGGACAGACCAAGGCGCTCTGACGCCGCCCGGATCGTCCCGGCCTCGTATACGCCAAGAAACAAGCGAAGCTCATCGAGAGAATCAAGCATTGATTAACAACCATAACGACCGAATCAATCAACGAAAATAGCATATTCGATCGCCTTCATCGTTGGTAATTTTCTACGGGTGTTGAACAGGAGCTATCACAGATGAAGGCAATCGCAATTTTCAATCATGGCCAAGCTGATGTGTTTCAAGAGATCGAAACACCCAGCCCCACAGCAAGACGCGGCCACGTGGTGATCGACGTCAAAGCGACCAGCGTCAATCCGGTCGATACCAAGATTCGAAATGGCAGTGAAGGCACTGAAGGCCTTTCGTTTCCCGCCATTTTGCACATGGACGTTTCTGGCATTATCAGTTCAGTGGGCGAAGGGGTCAGCAAATTCAAAGTCGGCGACGAAGTCTACGGCTGTGTCGGAGGGATCGTTGGCATCCCAGGCACCTTGGCTGATCAAGTGGAAGCAGACTCACGTTTGATCGCTCACAAACCTGCTTCTCTGGACTTTGGCGATGCAGCCAGTCTTCCACTGGTCGCGATCACGGCGTGGGAAGCCTTGATTGATCGAGCCTCTGTCAAGCCAGGCGATGCTGTCTTGGTTCATGGGGGGACTGGCGGTGTCGGGCATATCGGCCTACAGCTGGCAAAGCTTATGGGCGCACGGGTTGCCACAACTGTATCAACGCCAGAGAAAGCTGAAATCGCCCGAGCTCTCGGTGCTGATTACGTCGCTTTCTATCGGGACGAAACCCCAGAGGACTACACCCGCAGAATCACAGAGGGTTCGGGGTTTGACACGGTCTTCGATACCTTAGGCGGCGGCGTCCTTATCAATTCTTTGAAGGCTGCCAAGATCAAGGGCCACGTCATTTCCATCATTGGATACGACAACTACGATCTCACCGACATGCATTTCAAAGCGCTCCGCTTAGACTTGGTGTTCATGGCGGTGAACATCATCCATGACCTGGATCGCAGTCATCACGGAGAGATCCTGACAAAGCTCAGTAGTCTGATAGATCGCGGCTTGGTCAAGCCACTGATCGACAAGCGTTATCCATTTACGGTTGAAGGGGTAAAAGCCGCTCATGCCCGGCTGGAGTCTGGCGCAGCCATCGGGAAAGTTATCATCGCTCGATAATCTCTTTGTTCTGGAGGGCCTAGAAATGTCGGAAAACCCCAGCATCACGATTGTGGCGTACCTAAAGGCTCGAGATGGGATGGATGAAGCACTTCTGCTTGAGCTGCGTAAACTTGTGCACGCTACTCAAGCGGAGCCTGGGTGCGTTCAGTACATCCTGCACCGGTCTGTCGAAGCGCCGAAAGATTTCATGATCTACGAGATCTGGCGGGACCAAGCAGCACTGAATGACCATGTGCTGCAGGCGCATTATCTGCAGTTCAGCGCGCTGGCTGGTGAACTACTGGTTGAGCCACCGATTGTCAGCCAGATGATCCAGATTGCCTAGCACGGCGGGAAATGCCGTTCACCACCCCGGCGCCAACTACACCCATTGCGGATACCTCGAAGCGGTAGACCTATGGCGAAGCAGGCCGATCAGGAAGCCGGGTTAGCTTACCCCTTGCATGGACGACCTTTGACCGGACGACCTGGTACGAACGCGGCGCGTCAAGCCAGGAGCAGTGTCCCAAAGCAAATTCACCAGCAGATGGATCCGCAACTGGCCGATAGCCGCCCTACCCCTGGCGCCTATCGGCCCGACATCAGCACGCCGCACCGCATCTTCAGCGCGGTAAATACACTCAGCGCAGCTTCTCCAGCATCTGGTAGTACCACATGCCGGCGGCCAGCATCGGGTTGCCGAGTTGGTCGCCGAGCGGCACCTTGATGTGCTTGCAGGCGGCAAAGGTGTCGTATTGCTCCAGGTCGCCGGTGATCGCCTTGGCCATGATCTCGCCCATGATGTGGGTGGTGGCGATACCGTGGCCGGAGTAGCCCTGGCAGTACCAGACGTTGGACGAGAGCTTGCCCAACTGCGGGATGCGGTTCATCACGATGCCCATGGCGCAGCTCCACTGGTAGTCGATCTGCACGCCCTTGAGTTGCGGGAAGGTGCTCTCGATGCACGGACGCAGCTCGCCGGCGATATCGCGCGAATCACGTCCGGAGTAGTTGCAACCACCGCCGAACAACAGGCGGCCATCGGCGGTCAGGCGGTAGTAGTCGAGCACGAAGCGGCAGTCGTACACCGCCAGGTCCTGCGGGTTGATCTCTTTCGCCAGGTCGCCCAGCGGCGCGGTGGTGACGATGCCGCCCATGGCCGGGAAGATCAGGCCCTTGAGCTTGCGCCGCTCCAGCTTGTGATAGACGTCGCCGGCCAGCAGCACCTGCTTGGCCTCGATGCGCCCGCCCTTGGTGACCACTGCCGGACGTGGGCCGTGGACGATATCCAGCACCTCGGAATGTTCGAAGATCAGCGCGCCCAGGCTCTCGGCGGCCTTGGCCTCACCGATGCACAGGTTGAGTGGATGCAGGTGCATGTTGCGGGTGTTCTTCAGGGCACCGCAATACAGATCGCTGCTTAGCTGGGCACGTACACCGGCCGCGTCGAGCAGGGTGACATCCTCGCCCATGCCACGGCGCAACGCCTCGTCATAGGTCGCCTTGAGCTCATCCATATGGCTGGCTTTCATCGCGGTATGCAGATGGCCGTGCTTGAGGTCGCAGTCGATGCCGTATTTGGCCACGCGGTTCTTGATGATCTCGTGGCCGCGCCAGCGCAGGTGCCAGATGAAGTCATCCACCTCATCGCCCAGCGTGTTGCGCATCTGCTTGCGCATGGCCTCGTCGCCGGACAGGCTGCCGGTGACCTGGCCACCGTTGCGCCCGCTGGCACCCCAGCCGACCTTGTTGGTTTCCACCACGGCGACCTTGAGGCCGCGCTCGGCCAGCTCCACGGCGGTGGCAATGCCGGTGAAACCGCCTCCGATGATGGCCACATCCACCGTCACGCTGCCCTGCAGCGTCGGGTAGTCGGTCTCGAAATTGAGCGAGGCCGAGTAATAGGAAGGCGCGCGCTCGACGGCAGGTTTGACGGCTTGGTTGATCGCGTTCATTGCATATCCTTGGGGCGGCTATGCCGCCGTAGGGTGCGCCATGCGCACCAGTAAATCCGGAGAATTCGCGGCTAAAGCCGCTCCTACACTGAGCTGAGTCCTGTAGGAGCGGCTGGGCGGCATTCCGCTTTAGCCGCGACTATTTCAAATAAGGGCCATCAGGCGTTACTCAAATACCAGCGCCAGTCCTGCTCGCCGACTTCGCCCATGAACTGGCGATACTCGGCACGCTTGACCGCGAGAAAGACCTTGAGAAAGTCCGCGCCAAAGGCGTCGCGCGCCCAGTCGGAGCGCTCCAGCGCCTGGATCGAGGCCAGCCACTCGGTCGGCAGCAGGGTCTTGGCCTGGGCATAGCCGTTGCCTTCCACCGGCGCGCCGGGGTCGAGGCGATCAGCGATGCCACGGTGAATCCCGGCGAGAATCGCCGCCGCCGCCAGATAGGGGTTGGCATCGGCGCCGCAAATGCGGTGTTCCACATGCCGAGTGTGGGCCGGGCCACCGGGCACACGCAGGCTGACGGTGCGGTTGTCCACGCCCCAGGTCGGCGCCAGCGGCGCGTAACTGTTGGCCTGGAAACGTCGGTAGGAGTTGGCGTTGGGGCAGAACAGCAGCAGCGAGTCGAGCAGGCTGGCGAGCATGCCGCCAACGGCGTGACGCAGCAGCGGCGTGCCGGCAGGATCCTCGCTGGCGAACAGATTGTTGCCCTGCGCATCGGCCAGGCTCACATGCATGTGCAGGCCAGTGCCGGCCAGGTGACCGAACGGCTTGGCCATGAAGCAGGCCTGCATCCCGTGGGCATGGGCCACGCCCTTGACCAGGCGCTTGTAGCGTACCGCCTGATCCATCGCCGCCAGCACCGGGCCGTGCTCCAGGGTGATTTCCACCTGGCCGGGGGCGTACTCGGAGATCGCCGTGCGCGCGGGAATGCCCTGCGCCTTGCAGGCGGCATAGAGATCACGCAGGAAGGGTTCGATCTGCTCCAGCTCGCGCAGACCGTAGACCTGGGTCTGCCGCGGGCGGCCGCCGTCGGCATCCAGCGCTGGCTGCGGGCGGCCCTGGGCATCGCGCTTCTGGTCGAGCAGGTAGAACTCCAGCTCGCAGGCCATCACCGGGTAATAGCCCTCGGCTTCGAGCTGCTCGATCACCCGGATCAGCAGCTGGCGCGGATCGGCCGGCGTGGCCGGCAGGCCTTCGGTCGGGTGCATCGACACCTGCACGGCGGCGGTGGGCATCTGCCGCCAGGGCAGGCGCACCAGGCTGCCGGGCAGCGGATAGGCGCGGCAATCGATATCGCCCACCTCCCAGACCAGGCCGGAATCCTCGACATCCTCGCCCTGGATGGACAGGCCGAGCATGGTGCTCGGCAGCGGCCGGCCGCTCTGGTACAGCGCCAGCAGCTCCTCGCGGTGCAGCAGCTTGCCGCGCGGCACGCCATTGGCGTCGAGGATGAACAGCTCGATCAGCTCGATATCGGGGTTATTCGCCAGGAAGTCCTGAGCTTCCTGCACGGGGGCGAAAGTCGTCATGTTGCGCTCGCTTGCGCCAATTCGGCGCTCGGGGTCCGCACGGCCGGCTCGATGGTCGAGCGCCTGGCTACGGCAGACAAGGCTGGGTTGGATGGCTGCGGGCATGGCGCAGCCCTTGCTGTCAGCAGGCGGGCGCGGGGTCCGGTGGACGCGCGTGACGGCAGTGCCACAGCGCCCAGAAGGCGAGGATGATGGTCAGCAGGGGGTTGAGCCAGTCGGCACCGAGGCGGGTCCGTAGCGGACTGGCGCTGGGCGGGTGGCGATGACGCTGGGCGACGGGAGTCATGGCCAAGGAGACTCGCATGGCGGCGAAGCCCGGTTAAATCGCATTTTTTACACATTCAGTTATCCCCTGGCTAAACAATGCGCCGCCGCGTTCAGGGTTCGCGCCATAGCGGCTGCCCATCGGCCAGCACCGGCCGGTAGCGCGGCAGCAGCGCACCGGGTCCGCCGAGGCTGGCCTCGATCTGCCTGGACAGGTGCTGGATACCGGCCATCACGCCGCGCTCGGGGTCGCGCACCAGCGCTAGCCATTGCTCGTCGAAGGCGTCGTTGAGGTGGCGGCGCAGCTGCATCTCGGTGGCCGGGCGCTCCTGCTCGTGGACCATGGCGCGGAACACCGAGGCGCCGATGGACACCGCCAGGCCGGCTGCGCGCCCGACCATGGAGGAAATCACGCTGGCGGCGCCGCTGGTGGTGAGGTCGTCGACCAAGCGTTCGCTGGTGCTGCGGGTCACCTGGGAGATGCCCGGATGCGCCGACCAGGCCAGCGCATTGCCCGGCTGCGCGCCGATCCGCTCGATCAGCGCGGCGTACGCCGGCAGGCGCTCCAGCGGCTTGGCCCGGAGCACCTGGTAGAGCGAGGCGCCGGGCGGTACGGCGATGGCCGGGATGTTCTGCAGATGCTGGTCGAACTGCGCCGCGGGGATGCCGTGGCGCTGGGCGATGCCCGGCAGCTGCTGGTCGAGCTGGCGCAGGTAGAACTGGGTGGACTGCTGGAGAATCTGCGGCGGCGCGATATCCCTGGCCACCGGCTCCAGCACCAGGTCCTGGTACTGCTCCTGCAGGTACTCGGCGAGCCGGGTCACGGTCTCGTCGCGCTCGCCTGCGGCGTCGAGCTTGTACCAGGCGACCTTGAAACCCAGCCAGCGCTGGGTCCAGTAGCTGGAGAACCAGGGGATATAGGCGGTGTCGGTCTTGCGGTAGACCAGATCCAGCCAGCGGTCCATGGCCGCCAGCGCCTGCTCGCGGGCCTGGCTGGCGGCGCTGCGCGAGGCGGCGGCGATATCGCGGTCGACCAGGCGCCAGGTGGCTTCGGCAATCGGCTGCGGCGGGTCAGAGGCGCAGCCGGCCAGCGCCAACAGCACAGCGAGCAGAGCGACGCGCAGACGGGACATGGCAGGCCTCCGGCGAGCGCCAACCCAGAGGAGCACAGCCAACCGCAGATGGCGCCTGCGCGGCGAGCCGTCCCCCTGTCACGCGCTGCCCGCGTGGCTGTCCCCTGTTCGTCGAGTATAGGCTCGCCCGACGCCTCGGAACCGGCGCGAGCCAGAGCCATGCAAGGCGCTACGTTAGAACAGCCTTCGGCTGGTCAAAACAGGCGAGGAACGGTCGCAGTCGCGGGCGACTGTACTTTTGCACATGAGCATGACTCGCTGCGCTCGCCCCTTCGGGGCCGCACTGAAGTGCGTTGGCCGCAAGCGGCCTTCGACCGGGCTGGCGCTCCAGCCTGTTTTTAACGCCGCAGGGCCGACGCGCAGCAGCCTTTGGCCAGGTTCTCAGGGCTCCGGCTTGTAACCCAGGCGTAGCCCACCCCAGTGGCGGCCCTGGACCTGGATCGGCACCGACAGATCATGCATCAGTTCGCCGGTATCGCGCATGTAGGTCTGCAGCAGCAGCGCCTGCTTGTGGCTACCGCAGCGGATGCCGGTGCGGTCGTTGAACAGGCGCTTGCCACGGCTCTTCGTTGCATCTACCGCCGGGTCACCGCTGGGCGGGTGGTTGAACGCGGCGTTATGGGTCGGCACGTAGCCTTCCGGGGTAGTGGAAATGGCGAACACCAACCCTTCATGGCGCTTGAGCAAGGGCTCCTGCAACGCCGGCAGCACCTGGTCGGCGTACTGATCGAAGCGCGTGCGGTACTTCTGCGGCTGGGTGCCGGCGATTGGTTGGTAGCGACGGTCGAACAGATCGTCGAGACCGATGCGCCCGGCCTGCAGGTCCTGCTCGAACTGGGCCGCGATGGCAGCGGCGCCTTCACGGGCCAGGTCATAGGCACGCTGGTGGTAATCATCCAGACCCACTTCGGCGAGCTGCTCGCTGACGGTCTCGGCCTGGCCGACCAGTTGTTCAGCGGCGTCTGCCAGTTGCCGCGTCTGCCCTTCGCTGCCTTGCACATCGTCCTGCAATTGCAGGGCGGCAGCCGAGAGGCTGGCCAGGCGCTGGTGGTTGTCCGCCGTGCCGGCGCTGATCTGCGCCACCTGCTGCTCGACCTCCTCGGCCTGGTCAGCGATGCCGTGTAGGCGGCTACCGGCTGTCTCGATCTGCTGCGCGGCCTGTTCCAGCTCGACGCTCTGACGTTGGATATGAGCGACCACCGCCGCGCTCTGCTGGCGGATGTCGGCGACCATCTGGCTGACTTCCTCGGTGGCGCTGGCAGTGCGCGCGGCAAGGTTGCGCACCTCGTCGGCGACCACGGCAAAACCGCGGCCCATCTCACCGGCGCGGGCGGCCTCGATGGCCGCGTTGAGCGCCAGCAGATTGGTCTGGCTGGCGATGGACTGGATCACCTGGGTGACCTGCTCGATCTGTTCGGTACGGCTACCGAGACCATCGATCAGCTCGCGACTGGCCAGGGTCTGCGCACTGAGCTGCTGCATGCGTTCGATGGCCTGATTGAGTTCGGCCTGACCATTGGCGCTGGCATCACGCACATGGCGGGCCGCGGCCAGGGTCTGCTCGGCACGAGCGGCGCTGTCCTGCTCGGTGTGGGTGATGGCCTCGGCGGCCTGGCTGACCTGCTGCACCGCCGTCAGCTGCGATTGCAGGCGACCGGCCAGATGCTTGACCGCATGGGCCACCTTGGCTGCGGACAGCGCGTTGTGGCAGGTGTGGCGCGACAGCCCGCGGCTGAGCTCGACGAAGTCAGAGCTGGCGACTTGCTGCGCGGCAGGCGAACTGTCGTCGCGACGTTGCCATGGCCCCAGCCAGGGCCACAGCGCCAGCAGCAGGAAGGACAACACGCTGACATAGGACGGTAGCTGCACCTGCTGGTAGACCAGCATCAATGCAGCCAGCCCCAGGGCGTGAAGGAGACAGGCAACAGGTGAACGGACAAAGGCAGCTTGCATGACCGACCTCAGAGTTCTTGTTCTGGTGCGCGGCGAGGCGCTGTAGGCGGACGGGGTCACGGCGGGTTCTCTCCTTGAATATCCCACGCAACCTGGGCAGCAGGCTACGTGTACGACAGGCCCGACGAAAAATATGGGTATGCAGGCCGGGCACGATGACCGGGATTCGAGCAGCTTGGAAGCGCCAGCACCATAAAACTTTGGTAGCAACCTGCCATGAATTTGGGCAGTGTCCCTGCAGGCTCAACAAGGCTTCCCCAGCACCGGGGCGCAGCGCCAACACACTCGCTGTATCGACACTTAACTCAGTGGCATTAGCAGGCTGTTGAAAAACCACCTCAGCTCTGGCCTCCCGCATCCGTGCAGCCGTAGCCCGGGTTTTCAGGCCTGCTACCCCACCATGCGATGGCGCTTGACGAAGCGCCGGTCCAGCCAGTCCTTGCAATGCCCGTACAACTGCCCGCCCGCGCTCCAGTCGTGCCACCCTAGCAGCGCCCCGCCGTCGCCGGTGGCGAGCAGGGCCAGGCTCTGCCATTGCGCCCGATACTGGCGCAGCGGGCGCCCCTGCAGCGCGGCCTGCAGATTGGCGCTGAGTACCGGCGCCTGACGCACTGCGAAACGCCCGCTGCGGCGCATGCCGTCGAGGCTGGCGCTGTCGCCGACAGCGAAGATCTGCGCATGGGACTCGCACTGCAGGGTCGGACGAATAGCGATGAATCCGGCTGCGTCGCTGGCCAGTTGGCTCGCCGTCAGCCACGGCCAGGGACGCGCACCGCTGGCCAGTAGCAGGCGCCGCCCGCGCCATACCGGCTCGTCACCACTGAGCAGCCAGTCATCCTCGATACGGCCAATCGGGCAATGCTCGCGCACCTGCACGCCGCGCTGACGCAGATGCCCCAGTGCGCGCAGCCGCAGCCCCGGCCCCAGCCCGTCGAGCAGGGTTCCGCCGCAGAACAGCGCCAGCGCCGGTACCTTGCCGGCCAGCGCCAGGGCCAGTTCCACACCACCGGCCCCACCACCGAGAATCGCCATGCGCCGTGGCTCGGCCTGCCATTGCTGCCAGCCTTCGAGCATCCGTTCGATGGGCCTGGCGGCCAACACCTGCACCCCTTCGCCCTGCTGCGGTGGAATGGCCATGCCGGCACCGACGTTGAGCGACAGCCACTCACTCTGCAGGCTACGACCATCCGCAAGTTGCATGATGCGCGCATCGGCATCGAGCGACGCGATCTCGCCCTCGATCAGCTCGACCTTGGCCGCCCGGCACAGCGGCTGCAACTCCACACGGCAGTCTGCCGGGCTGAAACGGCCACTGATCAGCCCCGGCAACATGCCGGCGTACCAGGCTTCCGGGCCAGGGCTGAGCAGGCCGATGCGGCCTGGCGGACGCTCCACCAGCGCCCAGCGGCGCAACACGCCAAGGTGGGCATGGCCGGCCCCGGCCAAAATCAGATCGTACTGGGTCATGCGTTGTTGAATCCATCGCGGTATTGGCTCGGCGTCTGGCCGGTCCAGCGTTTGAAGGCTCGGCCGAAGCTGCTGCTGTCGCTGAAGCCGAGCAGATAGGCAATCTCACTGATCGAACAGCGCGGATCGCGCATATGCCGCAACGCCAGGGCGTGGCGCGTCTCGCCGAGCAGCGCCTCGTAGCTGGTGCCCTCCTCGGCCAGGTGACGCTGCAGGCTGCGCAGGCTCAGATGCAGGGTCTGGGCGATACGCTCGGCGGAGGGCTCGCCATCAGGCAGTTGCACCTCCAGGCAATTGCGCACCCGCTCGCTGCAGCTGGCTGCCTGCAGTTGCTCCAGGCTGCGTCTGAGCACCGTCTCGTTGTGTTCGGCCAGCTCCGGGTTGCCGTCGTCCAGCCGTTGTTCGAACGCGGCGCGGGGAAAGCGCAGCAGGCTTTCGTCGGCATCGAACTGCAGCGGTGCGCGAAATACCGCCTGCCAGGGGGCCGGGTCGGTTGGCTGCGGGCGCTGCAATTGCACCAGCAGCGGCGAGAACTCCCGGTTCAGGCGATTGCGACAGCTGCGCACGTAGATCGCGGCAAAGGCGTCCAGCGCTTCGGGTGCGGGCGCAGGGCTGCCTGGCGGTACGCGAAAGCGAAATTCGTAGACGTCTTCCAGCTGGCGTAACTCCAACTGCAGCGCATCGCTGACCACCCGGTGATAACGCACGATGCGCTCGAACATCTCGCGCAGGCTGCTGCTGGCGATCAGCGCATAGCCCAGGGCATGGAAGGTGGTCGGGCTGACGAACTGCGAAGTCTTCAGGCCCAGCGCCGGGTCACCACTGGCGGCCACCGCCAACTGCCACAGGCGCGTGGTGACCGACAGCGGGCAGCGCGCGTTGGGGTCGTCGAGCACTGCCGGGTCGAGCCCCGCCTCGCGGCACAGCGCAGCGCTGTCCAGGCCGAGGGCATCGAGCTGCTTGCGCAGGGCGCGGGTCCAGCTGGCCAGGGTGGTGGGTTCGGCGGTCATGCAGATTGGCGTATCCGGTAGGCAGGTTGGCGTGCACGGTCGGGCGCTCTGACGACCGTCACGGCACAGTGAAGTCACAACCCAATAACAAGAGGATGTCGGCATGTCGCCCTCTCCCGCAAGCCTTAATGACCAGCAACGCGCCGCTTACATCCGTGAACAGGTGATGGCCCAGGGCAACGCCCTGCGCCAACGCTACCCGATCCTGCAACATCAGGACGCGCTCGGCGCCGGTATTCTCGCTTTCGCACTGCTCGGCATGCTCGGCTCGGCGGCGTTGTACATCGGCGGCTACCTGGCCTGGTGGGCCTGCCTGCTGCTCAACGCCTTCTTCGCCTCGCTGACCCACGAGCTGGAACACGACCTGATCCATTCGATGTACTTCCGCAAGCGGCCGCTGCCGCACAATCTGATGCTGGCGCTGGTCTGGCTGGCGCGGCCGAGCACCATCAACCCCTGGGTACGCCGCCATCTGCATCTCAATCATCACAAGGTGTCCGGTAGCGAAGCCGACATGGAAGAGCGCGCCATCACCAACGGCGAGCCCTGGGGCATCGCGCGCCTGCTGATGGTCGGCGACAACATGATGAGTTCGTTGATTCGCTGGCTGCGGGCGAAGAACCCCGAACACCGCCGGCTGATCCTCACGCGCACGCTGAAGGTCTACGCGCCGCTGGGGCTGCTCAACTGGGCGACCTGGTACCTGTTCCTCGGTTTCCATCTGCTGGATTGGGCCAGTGCTGCGCTTGGTGCTCCGATCGCCTGGTCGGCCGGCACCCTGAACCTGATGGAGGTGGTGAACGTCGCCTTGGTGGTGCTGGTCGGGCCCAACGTGCTGCGCACCTTCTGCCTGCACTTCGTCAGCTCCAACATGCACTACTACGGTGATGTCGAACCCGGCAACGTGATCCAGCAGACCCAGGTCCTCAACCCCTGGTGGCTGTGGCCGCTGCAGGCGTTCTGCTTCAACTTCGGCAGCAGTCATGCGATCCACCATTTCGTGGTCAAGGAGCCGTTCTATATCCGCCAACTGACCGTGCCTTTCGCCCACCGGGTGATGCGCGAGATGGGCGTACGCTTCAACGACTTCGGTACCTTCGCCCGTGCCAATCGCTGGACGCGCCGTCAAAAGACGGGCGAGGAGCGTGCGCAGGCTGCCTGACCCCAGCTGAGGGGGGGTCAGTCATTCGTCGTCGCACGACCCGACGGATGAGACTCGCAGCGCAATCATCGCGCCAGTAGTCGGCTAGAATTGCCCTGCGCCCGACCGCTCCTCAGACCCGACAGCGTCCACCGGACTTCGGCGCCCTCGTAGTTGCCATGAGGCGCCCAGGATGCTTCGACCGCTTCGCTCACTGATCTTGCTGCTTTGCCTGGCCTGCGTCGTGCCGGCCTGGGCGGCCAGTGCGTTGCCGTTACTCAAGCTCAGCGCTGCCGATCTGACCGCGCCGGTGAGCATCGAGCACAGCCTGCTGCTGGAAGACCCCAGCGGCCAGCTGAGCGCCAGCGAGGTACTGCAGCGCATCGCACAAGAGGGTCGCCAGGTTCAGGGCACCGCCCGCATCGGCTATACACGCAGCGCCTGGTGGCTCGCCGTGCAATTGCAGACACCGCCAGCCGAACGCCTGCAACTGATCATCGGCCAGACCTTCCTCGATGATCTGGAGGTCTGGCTGTTCGATGGCGAGCAGTCGCTCGGCCCACTGTACAGCGGCGCAAAACGTCCATTCGCCGAACGTGGCGAGCCCTATCCACAGTTTCTGCTCAACCTGCCGCGCCTGGGCGATGGCCCGCACAGCCTGCTGCTGCGCGTGCAGAGTCATTCGGCGATCAACCTGCCGCTGCAGGTAGTCGGCGCCGAACAGGGCCAACAACTGATCGCCTACAGCTGGCTACAGAGCGGCCTGCTGATCGGCGCCCTGCTCGCGCTGGCACTGTTCTATCTGGTCAAGTACAGCACCCTGCGCGAGGCGCAACTGGCCTACTTCAGCCTCACCTCGTTGTGCGTGGCGCTGTACAACACCAGCCTGTACAACATTGCCGGCCTGCTCTGGCCGCAGTGGACGCTGCTGCCCAAATTGCTGGTCAATCTACCCACCGCCGGGATGATGATCTTCAGCTCGCTGTTCATCGCCAGCGCCCTGGGCCTGCAGCTGGGACGCCTGCGCTGGCTGCGCGATGCCCTGTTCGCGGCTACCCTGCTGGTCAGCATCGGCGGCGTCTTCGTCGACCATCCCCACGCCTACCAGACCCTCAACCTGCTGACGCTGGCTACCGGCCTATATCAACTGCTGCTGATGGTCCTCGGCGTCTATCAGCGCCGCCCTTATGCACCGGGCTATCTGCTGTGCTGGAGCGCTGCACTGGTGCTGATGCTGCTGGTGCCGCTGAGCCGCGCCGGGCTGATTCCGCTGCCCACGGGCTTCTATGCGCTGTACGCCTACCTGCCGGCTTTAAGCATGCTGCTATTCGGCGCACTGCTCGACAAGCAACTGGAGCGGGTGCGCCGTGTGCTGCTGAGCAGCCAGGCGCAGGCCATCGATAATCTGGAGCAATACCAGGCGCTGTTCCGCCACAGCGGCGAAGGCATCTTTCGTTGCCATCGCGACGGCCAACTGCTGGAAGCCAACCCGAGCCTGGCGCGTCTGCTCGGTAGCGAGACCCTGCCGGACGATCTCAGCCAGCTGTCACTGCAGAGTCTGGTGGGCGAAACCCAGTGGCGCTGGCTGCTGTTGCAAATCGACGTGCAGGCTGGCGCAGTCAGCTGCGAGTGCCAGCTGTACGACCTCGAACAGCGGCCACGCTGGGTCTACCTGTCGCTGCACCTGCGCCCGCATCAGGAATTCATCGAAGGCATAGTGGTCGACCTCAGCGAGCGCCGCGCACTGGAAGAACGCCTGCAACAGCTCGCCGCCCACGACGCCCTGACCGGCCTGCTCAACCGCCGCGAGCTGGAAAGACTGCTCTCGGAAACGCTCAGCGGCGCAGCCAAACGGCGCTTCAGTCACCTGTTGCTGCTAGGGCTGGACCGCTTCAAGCAGGTCAACGACCTGTGTGGCCACTCCGCCGGCGACCAGTTGCTCAGGCAATTGGCAACCCAGCTCGCGCACCAGTTGCCGCGCCATGCCGAGCTGGCCCGCGTCGGCGGTGACGAGTTCGCCGTGCTGCTGCGCGAGGTCGATGACGAGGCCGCCCTCAAGCAGGCCGAGGCCTTGCGCCGGGCGGTCGAGCAGTTCGTTTTCACCTGGCAAGGGCGCCCCTTCCGTCTCCACACCAGCATCGGCCTGCTCGCCCTCGGCTCTGGCGTGCGCGACTGGGAGACCGCACTGACCTGGGCCAGCAGCGCCAGCCAACTGGCCAAGCACCAGGGCCGCAACCGCGTGTGCCAGTTCAACCCGGAAGATGGCGCGCTGCTCGAACATCAACGCCAGCTGCAATGGATTACCCGCCTGCGTGAAGCCTGCGAACGCGGTCATTTCGAGCTGTTCTTCCAACCCGTACAAGCGCTGCAGAGTGCCACCGCCGGCCTGCACTACGAAGTCCTGCTGCGCTACCGCGATCCGCAGAGTGGCGAGTGGATCAGCCCGGCACAATTTCTCGATGCTGCGGCGCGCTATGACTTTCTCGGCGCCATCGACCGCTGGGTCGTCCAGCATCTGTGCGCCTGGCTGGCCGCCAACCCGCGGCACCTGGCGCAGCTGGCTCAGGTCAACGTCAACCTCAGCGCCAACTCTCTGCTCGATTCCGACTTCCACCGTTTGCTGCAGAATGAGCTGCAGCAGCACGGCCTACCGCCCGGAAAATTCTGCATCGAAGTGACGGAAATGGTCGCCCTGGGTGAGCTGGGCGTCTCCGCCCAGTGGATCGAGGAACTACGCAGCAAGGGGCTGAAAGTCGCCCTGGACGACTTCGGCAGTGGCTTCGCCTCCTACGCTTATCTGCGTCACCTGCCGCTGGATATCCTCAAGATCGATGGCAGCTTTATCAGCGGCATCGAGAACGACCCGATCAACCAGGCCATGGTCGGCTCGATGCGACAGATTGCCGGGCAATTGAGCCTGCTCACCGTCGCCGAATTCGTCGAGACCCAGGCCAGCCTGGACTGCCTGCGCCGCCTCGGCATCGACTATGCCCAGGGCTACTTCGTTGGCCGCCCGCAGCCCTTGCGGCAACTGGCCGACGACGCGCGTCGCCACGACACTCAGGAAGCCTGATAGAGCGCCACCGGTACGCGCTCGAGCAGCGCCAGATCCAAGCGCAACATGCGCACGCAGCGTGCTTCGACCAGGCTGGCTGGTAGCTCGTTGTTCGGCAGGGCCAGCAACAGACCAGTGAGGTTGAGCACCAGCGCCTCACGCGAGAACACGCCGCTGCCCAGGCCATAGAGCGCTGCGATCAGCTCTCGCAGGCCGAACGGCAATCGCCAGCGGATACGCAGGGCCGAACCGAAGCTCGCCGAGCGGCGCAGCATCGCATCGTCGATCTGCTCATTGCTCAGTTCACCACCCGCTTCCTGCCAGTCCTGCAGGCTGCGCAGCAGGGCCAGCTCGCCCAGATTGTGCAGCAGACCGGCGGTATAGCAGAGCTCGGCGTTCAGCTTCAGTTCGAGCGCCAGCCAGCGCGCCAGCTCGGAGCTGCGTCGCGCCTGCTGCCAGGTATGCGCAGCCAATTCTGCCAGGCGTGGGTCACGCAGCTGGGCATTGCGCTGCAGCGCCAGGCCCAGCACCAAATTCAGCGTGCGCGCCACACCCAGGCGCTGCAGCGCCTGGGTCAGGGTATGACAAGGCACACCCTGATGCTGCGCGGCGGTGCTGGCTGCGGCAATCAGCAGCGCGGTGATCTGCGGGTCGCTGCCGAACACCGCCTCCAATTCGCCCAGGTCCTGCTCGCCGGCCTGCAGCCCCTGACTCACGGCATTGCGTACATCGCTGAGCAGCGGTGCACCCTGCCCCTCTTCGCGCACCGTATCGAGATAGTCACGCAGCTCGCTGAGCAACAGCGGCTGACGCACCGCCACCGCAGCCGCAGCCGCAGGCGCGGGCAACAATGTGCGCAGACGCTGACGCAGACTCTCGGCATTGAAGGGCTTGGCCAGATAGGCACTGGGCGCCAGCGGCCGCGCGGCGCGCACGCTGCTGGCATCCAGGCGACCACTGATGAGCACGAACGGCAGCGCCGGTGTACGCGGGTGACGGCGCAACTGGCGCAGCAGCTCCAGGCCGTCGAGCCCCGGAAGCTCGCCATCGGCGATCACCAGATCGGGCAAGCGCCGCTTGCAACGCGCCAGAGCCGCCTGACCATCGCTGACCTGCAGTACACGGGCATCGCCACACACGTCTAGCACCAGTTGCTGCAACAGGTTGGACGTCCAGGGATCCGCCTCGGCAATCAGGACTTCCACACAATGAGCTGAAGCGGTCATGCGAGCCTCTGGGCGAATGACGAACGGAGGATGCCCGAACCCCATGTACCCACATCCACCAAAAAGCTGATGGATGAGTCAGTTCCACGGCAACGGCGCAGTCTAAACCGAGGTGTTGCGTGACGTAAGTCGCAGGTGAGCGAGTTGCGCAAAAAAATGCGCGACCAATAGCCGCGCAAATGAGCGGCGCAGGCGCGAGTCCGAGCGCTGCCAGGAAACACGGGCAAAAAAAAGCCCGCCGATTAGGGCGGGCTTCTTTGCCAGGCAGCCGATCAATTACTTGATCTTGGCTTCCTTGTACATCACGTGCTTGCGTACGACCGGATCGAATTTCTTGATTTCGATCTTGTCGGGGGTGGTGCGCTTGTTCTTGTCGGTGGTGTAGAAATGGCCGGTACCGGCGCTGGACACCAAACGGATCAGTTCACGCATGACTCTCTCCTTAAACCTTTTCGCCGCGAGCGCGCAGCTCAGCCAGCACTACGTCGATGCCACGCTTGTCGATGACGCGCATGCCTTTGGCAGATACGCGCAGACGCACGAAGCGCTTCTCGGACTCGACCCAGAAGCGATGGTGCTGCAGGTTCGGCAGGAAACGACGACGGGTTTTGTTGTTTGCGTGGGAAATGTTGTTCCCGGTTACCGGACCCTTACCGGTAACTTGACAGACTCTCGACATGCCTCAGCCCTCTAAAACCACATGCCCAACCCGGCATGGGTTGGCCGCTTAAACTCAATGTCATTGGCGCTCGGCGCCGCGTTTCTCGAGGGTCTTACCGGGCGCACTGGATAGCGCAAGAACCGGGCCCCTAGAAAAGAGCGCTGCTTTATACCAGAAAGCCCTGGGAGCAACAAGGAAAAACGCAGGATAAAACCCAACCCCGAGCCAGCAGCCCCGCCGGGGGCCGGCCCGTTGGGGCCTGATCAAGATTTGACCGCTCGTCGCCTCGATCGGGTATTCAGCGCATGGCAAATCGACTAGGGTTGCAAGCTTGCCGTTCACGCCAGGAATGAGGACTTCACCATGCGCCTGTTGCTCGCTGCTCTACTGTGCACCCCGATCCTGGCCCAGGCCGCCACCCTCAGCGTATGCACCGAAGCCAGCCCGGAGGGTTTCGACGTGGTGCAGTACAACTCGCTGACCACCACCAATGCCTCGGCCGACATGCTGATGAACCGTCTGGTGGAATTCGACGCCGAGCAGGGCAAACTGCTGCCGAGCCTGGCGCGCAGCTGGTCGATCTCCGCCGATGGCCTGGTCTATGACTTCACCCTGCGCGACGACGTGCAATTTCACCACAGCGCCGACTTCACGCCCAGCCGCACTCTCGATGCCCAGGACGTGCTCTTCAGTTTCCAGCGCATGCTCGACGAGCAGCACCCCTGGCACGCGGTCGCTGCCAGCGGTTATCCACATGCCCAGTCGATGCAGTGGCCAAGCCTGATCGCCAAGATCGAGGCGCCGGATGCGCACCGCGTACGCATCACCCTGAACCGCCGCGATGCGACCTTCCTCGCCACCCTGAGCATGGGCTTCGCTTCGATCTATTCCGCCGAATACGCCGACCAGCTGATGGCCGCCGGCACCCCGCAGAAGCTCAACAGCGCGCCCATCGGCAGCGGTCCGTTCGCCTTCGAGCGTTTCCAGAAGGATGCCGCAGTGCGCTACCGCGCCAACCCGGAGTATTTCGCCGGCAAGCCGGGCGTGGACCGGGTGATCTTCGCCATCACCCCGGACAGCAACGTGCGCCTGCAGAAGCTGCGCCGTGGCGAATGCCAGATCGCTCTGTCGCCGAAACCGCAGGACGTGCAGGCCATCGCCGGCGACGCCAAGCTGAAAAGCGCACAGACCGCCGCGTTCATGACCGCCTTCGTCGGCATCAACAGCCAGCATCCACCTCTGGACAAACCGCAAGTGCGCCAGGCGATCAACCTGGCCTTCGACAAGGCCAGCTACGTCAAGGCCGTGTTCGAGGGCAGCGCCGAGCCGGCCAATGGCCCGTACCCGCCGAACACATGGAGCTACGCCAGCGAACTGCCCGGCTATGCGCATGATCCGGCCAAGGCCCGCGCCCTGCTGGCCGAGGCTGGTCTGGCAGAGGGTTTCAAGACCACCATCTGGACCCGCCCCAGCGGCAGCCTGCTCAATCCCAACCCCAGCCTCGGCGCGCAGCTGCTGCAGGCGGATCTGGCCAAGGTGGGCATCGACGCCGAAATTCGCGTAATCGAATGGGGCGAGCTGATTCGCCGCGCCAAAGCCGGCGAGCACGACCTGCTGTTCATGGGCTGGGCTGGCGACAACGGCGACCCGGATAACTTCCTCACCCCGCAATTCGCCTGCACCTCGGTGCAGTCAGGGCTGAACTTCGCCCGCTACTGCGACGAAACGCTGGACAAGCTGATCGCGGACGGCAAGGCCAGCAGCGACCAGGATGAGCGCAGCCGCCTTTATCACCAGGCGCAGCAGATCATTCAGGAGCAGGCGCTGTGGCTGCCGCTGACCCACCCGACCGCCTTCGCGCTGCTCAGCGCCAAGGTCGAGGGTTATCAGGTCAGCCCCTTTGGCCGGCAGAATTTCGCTTCGGTACAGATGGCACCATAAGCCGTCATCATGGTGGGCTAAAGCCCACCCTACGCACCGAATCCTCGCCGGGAGGGCGGGCTCCGACATGTAGGGCGGGTGCAACCCGCCACCATCGATACGGCGGGTTGCACCCGCCCTACGCCTGTAGCAGCTACATCCAGCCCAGCTCGGCCATCGATAGCGGCTCGCCATCGCCGACGATAAAGTGATCGAGCACGCGCACCTCGACCAGTGCCAGAGCATCCTTGAGGCGCTGGGTCAGTACGCGGTCGGCCTGGCTGGGTTCCGACACGCCCGATGGGTGGTTATGGGTAAGGATGACGGCGGCGGCATTGTTGGCCAGCGCACGCTTGACCACCTGCCTGGGATAAACGCTGGCGCTGTCGATGCTGCCGCGAAACAACACCTCGAAGGCCAGCACGCGGTGCTTGGCATCGAGAAACAGGCAGCCGAACACCTCATGCGGCTCGTGGCGCAGCTGCGCCTTGAGGTAGTCGCGCACCGCCTGCGGGCTTTCCAGCGCCGAATCGCGGCGCAGGCGCTCGGCCAGATGCCGTCTGGCCATCTCCAGCACGGCCTGCAGCTGTGCGTACTTGGCCGGGCCCAGGCCGAGGTGCTGGCTGAAGTCGGGCAGATCCGCCTCCAGCAGCGCACGCAGGCTGCCGAACTCGGCGAGCAGCCGGCGCGCCAGATCCACCGCACTGCAACCGGCCACGCCGGTGCGCAGGAAGATTGCCAGTAATTCGGCGTCGGTTAGCGCAGCAGCGCCTTGCGCCAGCAGTTTTTCCCGCGGGCGCTCTGCCGCGGGCCAGTCGCGAATGCTCATATACACCTCCCTGTACGGCACCTCTAAAAACTACCTGCGTTGTCATCACTGCGTTAAAAACAAGCTCAAAATGCTCATTTACAGCTCGTAAACTCCGCTTTTTCGCTTGTTTTTGCCTTGCGCTGACTGCCTCGCCTACGTTTTTCAGAGGTGCCTCATCTAGCCAGGCGCCCGCTGTTCCGCTGCGGGCGCTGTGCTATCGTAGCCCATCTTTTTACACGGGACCGGCCTGGGGAGGCGTTGGTCACGTGGCGCACATCCACCGGTTTATAAAAGGCAGGCCTATGCAGCGGCTGTATCGCAAACGCATCATCGTCGGCGTGGGGGGCGGTATTGCTGCCTACAAGAGCGCCGAACTGGTTCGCCGACTCAAGGATCAGGGCGCCGAAGTCCGTGTGGTGATGACCCAAGGCGGACGCGAATTCATCACCCCGCTGACCTTGCAGGCCCTCTCCGGCCACCCCGTGCACCTCGACCTGCTCGACCCGGCCGCCGAAGCGGCGATGGGCCATATCGAGCTGGCGCGCTGGGCCGATCTGATCCTCATCGCCCCGGCCACCGCCGACCTCATCGCACGCCTCGCGCAGGGCGTGGCTAACGACCTGCTGACCACCCTGGTACTGGCTACCGATGCGCCGATTGCTCTGGCTCCGGCGATGAACCAGGCCATGTGGCGCGACGCAGCCACCCAGGCCAACCTCGAACTGCTGCAAAGTCGCGGCATGCGCCTGTTCGGCCCGGCATCCGGCAGCCAGGCCTGTGGCGATGTCGGCCTCGGTCGCATGCTCGAAGCCAATGATCTGGCCCAGCTGGCCGCAGACTGCTTCCAGCGCCAGGCGCTGGACGGCCTGCACATCCTGATTACCGCCGGCCCGACCCAGGAAAACATCGATCCGGTGCGTTACATCACCAACCACAGCTCCGGCAAGATGGGCTTCGCCCTGGCCGAGGCCGCTGCCGAAGCCGGCGCGCGGGTGACTCTGGTCAGCGGCCCGGTGCACCTGCCGACGCCGGACCGGGTCAGCCGCATCGACGTGGTCAGCGCTCGCGACATGCTCGCCGCTTGCGAAGCCGCCATGCCCTGTGACGTGCTGATTGCCGCCGCGGCAGTGGCCGACTACCGCCCGGAAGTGGTAGCCCAGCACAAATTGAAGAAAGACCCCAGCAGCGGCGAAGGAATGCTCCTGCAAATGGTGCGCAACCCGGATATCCTCGCCACCATCGCCGGCCGCGAAGATCGCCCGTTCAGCGTGGGCTTCGCCGCCGAGACCGAGAACCTGCTCGAATACGCCTCGCGCAAGCTGCGCGACAAGAATCTCGACCTGATCGTCGCCAATGATGTGGCCAACCCCAGCATCGGCTTCAATAGTGAAGAGAACGCCATCACCGTGATCGACCGTGGGCTGCAGCAAACCAGCTTCGCCCAGACCAGCAAGGGCAAGATCGCCCGCCAATTGATCACCCTTATCGCCGAACGACTGAACAAGAACTGACCATGCACGCTCTGCAAGCCAAGATCCTCGACCCCCGCCTCGGCCAGGAATTCCCGCTGCCGCACTACGCCACGCCCGGTTCCGCCGGCCTCGACCTGCGCGCCATGCTCAAGGAGCAGATCGTCCTCGAGCCAGGCCAGACCGTGCTGATTCCGACGGGGCTGTCGATCTACATCGGCGACCCAGGCCTGGCCGCGATGATCCTGCCGCGCTCGGGCCTCGGCCACAAACACGGCATCGTCCTCGGCAACCTGGTCGGCCTGATCGACTCGGATTACCAGGGCGAACTGATGGTCTCGTGCTGGAACCGTGGCCAGACGCCTTTCACCATTGCCATCGGCGAACGTATCGCCCAGTTGGTGCTGGTACCGGTGGTGCAAGCCCACTTCGAGTTGGTCGAGCAGTTCGACGAGACCCAGCGTGGCGCCGGCGGCTTCGGCCACTCCGGTAGCCACTGATTCATCCCCCCACAGGACGACCCGCCGAGGAGCACCCACGTGAAACTCTTCAAGCGTACCGCCAAGGAAGCCAACACGGCTGCCAGCCTGGTGCCGAGCAAGCCCAAGGGCAAGAAGGCGAACCTCTTGCAGGGCGCACTGCTACCCGGTCTGCTGGCCGCTCTGATCGGCGGGGCCGCTGGCGCCGCGCTGCTGTGGTTTGCCGACAACAGCAGCAGCCAGGCACGCCAGGCAGAGCTGGTGCAGGCCATCGGCAGCAGCCAGGCCGCTGCCGTGCAGCAGGCGCTCAGGCAATTGCAGGCCGACAGCCTCGCTGCTGCTCGCAACCCGGAGCTGTTGCAGGCACTGCAAAGCGGCGACAACCTGCGGGTCAGTGAAGTCGAACGGCGCCTGGGCTACTGGGATAGCGTGATCGATGCCCATCTCAATCGCCGCGGCGAAGCGGTACAGAACACCTCCCGCGCCGCGCCGATGAACTTCGCCGGCCTGGATATGCTGCGCCGCACCGAAAGCGGTCAGCAACCCGCTGCCGAAGCCTATCGCGTGGGTGAGCGCTGGCTGGCCTACAGCGCCGTGGCGCTGCGCCTGAGTGAGAGCCAGCCAGCTCAGGGTACGCTGCTGCTGGCTTTCGATCTGCAGCGACTGCTCGCAGCCGTGCCGGCGCTACCGCCGGAGTATGGCCAGGTGCAGCTGGTGCAGCAGTTCGCCAACACGCCGCCGCAGGTGCTGCTGCAGCGCGGTCAGGCAGGCGATGCAGCCGCTGCGCAGACCTTCGCCACCGGCAATCCCTACTGGAAGGTCAGCTTCACCCCCGGCCCCGGCCTGGCTCAAGGCAGCATTTCTCCGGCGATGCTCGGCCTCGCGTTCCTGCTTGCACTGGGCGGCGCCCTGATCGGCATGATCCTGGTGCAGGGCGCGCTGCAGCGGCGCGTCAATCTCGACGCCCAGCAACTCGGGCAAATGCTCAAAGAACTCTCCGCCGGTAAGAACGTCAAAGCCTTCAGCCTCAGCATGCCGGTTCTCGATGCGCTGGCCCAAAGCCTGGCGCGATTGCCGCGCCGCAGTGGCCCTGAAGGCAGCGGTACCCCCGTTAAAGGAACAGCTGCGGCACCCGCCGCTCAGCCGGCAGCCAAGCCAGCCGAGCTGGTCGACCCGCTGTTTCAGGACACCGATATCCTCGATATCGACATTCTCGATGAAGACCAGGATCTCCTGGGACTGGAGCAGAATCCCGCAATGAGCACTCGCCAAAGCGCCCCTAAACTTCCCGCCGACATCTTCCGCGCCTACGACATCCGTGGCGTGGTGGGCGACACCCTGACCGCCGAATACGCCTACTGGATTGGCCGCGCCATCGGCTCGCAGAGCCTGGCCCAGGGCGAGCCCAAGGTCATCGTCGGCCGCGACGGTCGCCTTTCCGGCCCGGAACTGCTGCAACAACTGGTACAGGGCCTGCTCGACTGCGGCTGCGAAGTGACCGATATCGGCATGGTGCCGACCCCTGTGGTGTACTTCGCCGCCAACGTGCTGGAAGGCCGCTCGGCCGTGATGCTCACCGGTAGCCACAACCCGCCGGACTACAACGGCTTCAAGATCATCATCGCTGGCGACACCCTGGCCAACGAACAGATCCTCGCGCTGAAGACCCGCCTGGACAACAACGACCTGGCCAGCGGCGTCGGCAGCGTGCAGCAGGTCGACGTCCTGCAACGCTATTTCAAGACCATCCGTGACGACATCGCCATGGCCAAGCCGCTGCGCGTGGTGGTCGACTGCGGCAACGGCGCCGCCGGCGTGATCGCCCCGCAACTGATCGAAGCCCTGGGCTGCAGCGTCATTCCGCTGTTCTGCGAAGTGGACGGCACCTTCCCCAACCACCACCCGGACCCGGGCAAACCGGAGAATCTGGTCGACCTGATCGCCCGCGTCAAAGCGGAAAACGCCGACCTGGGCCTGGCCTTCGACGGTGACGGTGACCGCGTCGGCGTGGTGACCAACACCGGCAACATCGTCTACCCGGATCGCCTGCTGATGCTGTTCGCCAAGGACGTGGTCTCGCGCAACCCCGGCGCCGACATCATCTTCGACGTCAAATGCACCCGTCGCCTGACCCCGCTGATCAGCGGCTACGGCGGTCGCCCGGTGATGTGGAAGACCGGCCACTCGCTGATCAAGAAGAAAATGAAGGAAACCGGCGCCCTGCTGGCCGGTGAGATGAGCGGTCACATCTTCTTCAAGGAGCGCTGGTACGGTTTCGATGACGGCATCTACAGTGCTGCCCGTCTGCTGGAAATCCTCAGCCTCGAAAAACGCAACGCCGAGCAGGTGTTCAGCGCCTTCCCCAGCGACATTTCAACGCCGGAAATCAACATCAAGGTCACCGAGCAGACCAAGTTCGGCATGATCGAACGCTTGCAGCGTGAAGGCCAGTGGGGCGAAGCGAACATCACCAGCATCGATGGCGTGCGCGTCGACTATCCCAAGGGCTGGGGCCTGATTCGTGCATCCAACACCACGCCGGTGCTGGTGCTGCGCTTCGAGGCCGACACCCAGGAAGAGCTGGAGCGTATCCAGGACGTGTTCCGTGTTCAGCTGCTCAAGGTCGCCCCCGACCTGCAACTGCCCTTTTGACCGATTTGTTCCAGGAGCCCCTGCATGACCCTCGAGCGTGACGCCGCTGCCCAGGTTGCCAAGGTACTGTCCGAAGCCCTGCCCTATATCCGCCGCTTCGTCGGCAAGACCCTGGTGATCAAGTACGGCGGCAACGCCATGGAAAGCGAGGAGCTCAAGCAGGGCTTCGCCCGCGACATCGTGCTGATGAAAGCCGTCGGCATCAACCCGGTAGTGGTGCACGGCGGTGGCCCGCAAATTGGCGACCTGCTCAAGCGGCTGTCCATCGAGAGCCACTTCATCGACGGCATGCGCGTCACCGATACCGCCACCATGGACGTGGTGGAAATGGTGCTCGGCGGCCAGGTCAACAAGAGCATCGTCAACCTGATCAACCAGCATGGCGGCAGCGCCATCGGCCTGACCGGCAAGGATGCCGGCCTGATCCGCGCCAAGAAGCTCACGGTCAGCCGCCAGACGCCAGAGATGACCCAGCCGGAAATCATCGACATCGGTCATGTCGGCGAGGTCACCGGGGTCAACACCGACCTGCTGAACATGCTGGTCAAGGGCGACTTCATCCCGGTCATCGCGCCCATCGGCGTCGGCCCGGGCGGCGAGTCCTACAACATCAACGCCGACCTGGTCGCTGGCAAGGTGGCTGAGGCGCTGAAGGCCGAGAAACTGATGCTGCTGACCAACATCGCCGGCCTGATGAACAAGCAGGGTGAGGTGCTCACCGGCCTCACCACCGAGCAGGTCAACGATCTTATTGCCGACGGCACCATCTACGGCGGCATGCTGCCGAAGATCAAATGCGCCCTGGAAGCGGTGCAGGGTGGCGTGACCAGTTCGCACATCATCGATGGCCGTGTACCCAATGCAGTGCTGCTGGAGATCTTCACCGATATCGGCAACGGCACCATGATCAGCAACCGCAAGCGTCCTTAGACAGCGGCCGCTACGCGGCCTTCTGATGACCCTCTCCCCCTGGGGCGAAGAGGCGCGCTTTTGGAAGCACTGCTTCCTGCGCCGATGAGCGCCTGATCGCTGGCGATCAGGCCGGGGCGCGGAGCGGGGTGCCCGCAGGGCGGGAGAGGGTATTGCAAGCGCACCGTCAAACCGGTGCGCACGGCGCACCCTACGAGATGACGCCGACCATCGCGCAGCCTTATCGCAAGCCATCCGCACACCGACTCAAACTTGCCGCAACCCTCCTCAACATGCACGCTCACCAGGCACCCCTGATAAGGAACGCCCATGAGCAGCCTGCCCGAACTCAGCCAGTTCAGTTTCTTCCACGCCTTGCGCGTGCGCTGGGCCGAAGTCGATCCGCAAAGCATCGTCTTCAACGGCCACTACCTGACCTACGCCGACGTTGCCATCACCGAATACTTTCGCGCGCTGGGCGTCGCCTACCCCGGTGACCTGGCACAGGACGGCGGCGATTTCTTCGCCATCCGCACCTTGCTCGAATACCGCGCCCCGGCGCGCTTCGACGATCAACTGCAGATTGGCGTGCGCAGCGCGCGCCTGGGCCGATCCAGCCTGACCTTTGCGCTCGGCATCTGGCGCGACGGCGAGCTACTGACCAGCGGCGAAATCGTCTATGTTCACGCCGACGGTGCAACACGCAGCAGCGCCCCACTGCCGCAGTGGCTCAGGGAAAAGATCGAGAGTTTCGAGAAGACTCAGCCGCAAGGCTGAATGACTGAGCCCTAAGGCTTTTTCTGCGGCTCGCCGAACAGCTCGGCCAGCCGTGCGCGATCAGCGGCAAAACCGGCCTCGGCCTGAGTACGGGCTTCCTTGTAACGCGCGATATCACGCTGCAGGCGCTGCTGCTCTTCCTTGAGGTTGTTGATCTGCGCCAGCAAATGTTCCGGCACCTGGCGCCCGGCACGCTCATGGTCGGCGGCCTGGCTCTGCAGGTTGGCCTGCTGAGTACGCACCGACTGCAGATTGCCACGCGCGACGCTGGTGACGCTGTCGAGCTCGGCCAGCTTGCGCTCACGGGCACGGTCGACATCGTCGAGATTGGTGTACAGACGCAGCAACTGGGCATCGCTGCTGGCACGCGCCTTGTCCGCCTGCATACGGGCGAACTCTTCGGGCGTAGGGGCTGGCGGGATCACCCGCAGCACGCGCCCCTGATCATTGAGTACCTCGTACCCCTTGCCGATGAACTCGGGCGGCACACCCTGGCGGCTGAGCACTGTCACGCCCTTGTCGTCGACATAACGATAGAGCTCGGCAGCCACTCCCGACAACGGCAGCAGCAGGCTACAAAGCAGCGTACAGCGGGTCAGGAGCGGTGCAGGCATAGGACGACCTTGTGCTAGGGCTAGATTCCGTACTCGGCGCGATAGGCCTCGACAGCCGGGAGATATTGCTTCAGTTCAGCATCCCCTGCCAGATATTCCAGTACCTGTTCGAGTGACACGATGCTCACTACGGGCATGCCGAAGTCGCGCTCGACTTCCTGAATGGCGGAAAGCTCGCCTTGACCACGCTCCTGACGGTTCAGCGCGATCAGGGTGCCGGCAGCCTGAGCGCCCTGC